>Ga0316217_10006158_pt1 | contig 12033 bp, 16 predicted proteins | sample 1anoAmetaG_FD_203633 | JGI IMG/M metagenome (GOLD analysis project Ga0316217, IMG submission 203633) | Freshwater microbial communities from Trout Bog Lake, Wisconsin, USA - 1anoA | ecosystem: Environmental > Aquatic > Freshwater > Lake > Hypolimnion/Profundal zone | place: USA: Wisconsin... | reverse complement strand
GATGAAAATCTCAGGGTATTTGGATCTGCCTGTTTTTGGAACAAAATGTAGCCAACCCTGCTTATTGCCCCAGAATGGCTACTAAAAGGTTACCAGCAGCACGTTAAAAACAGCAACACCTATCCCGTTTATTGCTTCAGTGTATTAATGTGGAAGCTATGGCGCAAACTCCACTTTTTTGGCTTGCAAAACTCCTAAAGGAAGGCTGCAAATAACTTTTTTCGCTTTGTAAACTGTTTTCTCAGTGAATATTGTAGGTATTTACTGAGAATAGTCTACTTTAGTAACCCTCTAATTAAAGTGAATAGTGGGTTGGAACTAATGGACAAAAAGTCGCAAAAATTTAGAATAGCCCGTTATCGGTATTATATCGTTCCTCAAAGATTTGAATTCTGCCTGCTTAGCTGAGAGTTGAGAAATCTATGCTCCCTAGACATTCCCGTGCTATTAGACCAGCCATTACAAAGTGCTTCTCTATTATTCGCTAAGATCCGCTCGAGATTGTAGATATTTAGTTGTTAGCTAACTCAAAGCAACATCATTTTAGAGCTCATCTGCAGTCTTTTTGATATCTTATACCATTTAATCATAGATATGATAGACCTTATCTTTTTAGGACTCACTCAGTATTTTGCCCCCTTACAGCCAAAAATACTACGTTTCATAGTTTGCTGAGTAATAGGTAACGCCTAAGCGTTTCATCAGCGCGCAGATAACGTGCCCCTCTTCATGAGGAAAGTGGACAAAGTTTGCCCCCAGCTAAAACATGTCTCCATCAAACTTATCAGCAAAAATTCTACCCCCGATTCTATCCCTGCCCTCGACAATGATGTGGGCGATTCCTTTTTGAGTGAGAGTATATGAAGCTGCCAGCCCTGACATTCCCGCCCCAATTATTAACACGTCGTGAACTTTCTCCATATTAGGGGAATATTGGACTTAAAGACTGAAATTAATATACAACGACGAATCAAATAGACTGGCATCCTCAAGCCATAAATTGTAAATAACCACATGTCCCAGCCCAATTAATCTCGAATAGCAATATACTAAGTTTTTCCGAGCTAGATTATATTAAGATGTCAAATAAAAAATAGATATTAATCAGCTTCCTCAAATCCATCCAGAAGTAGCCGCCAGCCATCATCACACTCTTCGAGGAGCTGCTCTTCGGCAAAGCCGGCATATGCACTCTCCAGCAGACGCAGATCATCCCCATCACCATCTACATTTATGAAACTATTCCTGAATTGCTGGTCATTGTGAACAGTAGCTACCAGTAGCGGTTTTTCGACTTGAGGAACTGCTCCACTCAGCTGCAGAGTTTGAAACATGAGATGGTTGACAAGGGGTTGAGCAAAAAACAATGTAACTAACATCCGAAGTAGATTTGTTGCTGACCAACCAGCAGGAAGAACTGCTGCTGATCTTCGCGCACAGCTAGCAGAAGAATTCTTTCTTGGGCTTGCTCAAATTTTACAAGAAGGAGCTCAAGAAGTACCCGCAGCAGATAAACACGCTTTTTCTGTCAACGTTTACACTTATCGATGAGAATAAGTCGATGACGATCTCCCAAGAAGAGATAGAGAAGTTACTGGAGTTTTTGAAGATGAAGCCGAATGATTAGCTAAAGAAAATTGAGGGGTTCGTCAGATAGGAGGAAAATTTAGGAACAGCAGAGCTATCCTTTCGCCAGTTCTAACGCATGATGAAGCTGATGGAGTGCAGGATGTAGCTCAAAAATGTGTTCTAGCAGTACAACCAAACAAAAATAAAGTCATACCGCTTCTACACTACCCCTCTGATGGACAAAGCTCACTTCAGATAGTTTTTGCGAGTGTAGCAGGAGTAAAAGGTCAACCTAGAAAAGATCATATGGCAGACATTCAACCGATAATAGATGATTTCCTTCCACGACTTCTGCCAGTTCATCTTGAACCGCGACAATAGTGCATATTCTCCGGAGTTGGAAGATGCGGAAATGAATATGTAGCTGCCTCTCACCAGCTATGTCTGCCTCTCTTCGCACAACACCTACCTAACCGGCAACCAACTCACCAGCGACTCTCGCACCGAGAGATACCTTTAAGATCTCTAAAATGGGTACAGATGCCTTGAAATCGATATTCACGTAAATGCGTATCCACTTAGAATGGTGATAAATAGCCGATAGTAAAGCATGGATACACGATGACTAGCTCCATAACCTTCGAAGATGTTATCAAATGTATTGCGTAGTTCAGTAACAATAATCTCAAGCACACTCCAATCATTCTATCCCTAGAAAACCATACTGATACTTCCCAGCAGAAGATCATGGCTAAAATACTTAATATCTACTTTGGAAGCAAATTGCTGCTGATCGAATAGGTTGAGAAGTAGACAGGCGGAAGATACCCATCTCTGCAGGCGACTCTGGGCAAAATCATAATTAAGAACTCTGGCAATTTCGACAGCTATAAGGCAGTCTCTAATGAAAGGGTTCTTAGTGGGAAGTTGTTAGCCGATCCGGCCAACAGTGCAAGTTTGATCGAGGAATAGGAAGACAAAGAGATAGACACTGAAGACCTCGTCGAGTAAATAGGCTCTAAATTCGAACAAATCATAGATTACTCATAATCCCATCTCGAAAAGATTAAAGGATTCATCCAGAGAAGCCAGGAGCTGCAAAAAAGCAAAACGGCGTTCATGGTGAATAGTACCATCTTTAATAGAGCACTTAAGAGCAATTTCAATTTGTAGAAAAAGAAGTATAAGATTGACCCTGAGCTTTTGATCATCACGGCCATGCTGGGAAGTGGATCCCTGGAGAAACCTTGCATCTGGTAGAGTGTGAGCATTAGCTAAGGTAAAATAGAAAAGATCATGGCTACTCGACCCAAAATGCTTAAATAGCATACATAGAAACATTGGATTAGAAGCTATCCCTCTGGGGCGAGGGTTGACAGCTCTAATTATAACCCTATACGTACGTGCTTGGTAATTCAGCGGCTCTCGAGCTTGGAGTGCAGATAATTGCACTGAATAGTCAGAATGCCGACCATTTCTCTATCCTTTTGCGAGAACATTTCCGGTTCGGCTCCAAAAACAGCAGAGGCTATCGTATCAAAAACTCTAAAATTCTATAGCCACCAATAAACCTCAAAATAAGACCAATTTCGTGCTTGCTTATCAAACAAATACAGGAATCTAAATCAATCCCGAGTGTTTGGGTCAACTTGGCTTTTCTCGGAGTAAGCCAGGATATGAAAAATAACAAAAAGTACTAGAAGCTAGCTCCTTTTACCTAAACAGTCAAAAATAACGCATAAAACCCTATTTTTGATAATCCTCAAACCATGAAGCTTTCGATTAGTTGTCTGGAGAAGGCTTTTCTGCTAATTGAAGTCCCTGAATGTGGGATGGCAGTTTTGGCTCTGGAGGGATTGCGAAAAGGCTTCCGGACTGTGAGCTTACTGGACAATACATTTTGGGCTAACGGCAGTTCGATCCTATTCAAATTCGACTGATTCTGATGATATTGAGTGATAATTATGATAAACGATCAAGGCTGTATAAATTTGAAGCTCTTGCTGAAATCTCCATTCATGGTCACGTAAATGTTGCCCCAGTCGAGGGTGAAAGTCAGCAGCCAGACCATTCCTCCCAAGGTAAGGTTCCACTCGATTATGACCAGATAGGGGTCGTCGTCATTTTCCGGGGCTATTTTTATCAGAGAACCGTACAAGCAGTACAGAGCTGTGCCCAATATATAGGCAACGATAACGCTCTTCAGTATCAGACTCCTTCCGGTGATGATTGAGGGGTCCCAGTTGTGAAGCTACCTCAATACGAGAGTGATGGTAGCTGCGGTCAGGAACAGAAAAATAAAGAAAAAGACAGCTCCGCCTCCATGGATGAGGGATGGGTAGCCTGCTGAATCGATAGTACCGATGGCGCAGTAGAAGCCAATAACTGAGGCGATGGCCCATTTGTAGAGCCAGCTTTCGACAGGGTAAGGGAAGTTGGTTTTCTTTTTGAGGAGTTCCAGCCAGCGGAAGGCGATGAAGTAGATGAGGCAGATGAAGCTGCCTGCGGGGAGCATCAAGTCTCTGAAGACGATGTCTTGGGGGTAGTGGCAAGCAGTGTTGGTGATAGTTGCGTGGGGGTAGCCTCTTTCCTGCTTTTGCTTCACTGCCATGTAGTACGAGTAGAGGCAGGCGAAAATGAGGAGAGGAATGAAGAAGTAGATGATATAGTTGATACGGATAGCTCCGAAGGGACGCTAACTGGCAACAGCTTGCGGACGGCGGCACGGATATGCTGGCCCCGCCACTCTCTTTTCTGAGTCATAGTGGAAGCTCTATGGGCAGTGGGTGCGTGCGGTTGGTAGATTATTGTCTTGATATTAATAAGCAAACATTGATTATAAGTTGTAGTTATGGATATTTGTAAGATGTGATTATAGAGATGGGCGTGTAGATATTGCAATTAAGTGCTATACAGGATATATCTTATCATCAATAGGGATCTCGATTGTTAGTTCTGTGGGATTTATTGGTTGCTGCTTTATTGATGAGGTGGTAATTCAGTTTAGAAACCAATCTATCTTGCCTTGATTCTCAAATACTTACTGGAGAGTGCACTTCACATTGGCTGGAGTGCTGTGCTAATATGTTACGAATGCAGGTAATAAGACACTATATCACTTATAATATCTCTTGATGGAGGAGATCCACTTCTGGCCTAGTTCCTCCTTATTCTCGGTTATCCAGTTGAGCACGGAGATTTTGCCGGTGGGAGGGGCATGCGAGCATGTCAGGCCAGTCGTCATGAGATCGAGGTCGTGCCTGTCGACGAGGATGTCATCGAAGTACCAGTTCATGGGGTAGGTGAGCCAGAGGGCTAGGTTCTTGTTGACGCCAGTCACCACTGTGCACCTCTTGTTGAACACCTTCGCGCAGTGCTCCACTATCTACTTGAATGTGACTTTATCGGGTCCAACCGCATCCACCTCCAGGTTGTCCTTGCTCTCGATGCCTCTCACAATCAGCTAGGCCATATCGTCAGCATGCACGTACTGGAAGTAGTAGTTGCCGTCGCCCGGCAGCGGGAAGAACGGAAACGTCTTTACTAAATAGGCTGTGTTGTTTATCAGTATGCCTTCCTCCACTTTCCGCCCGAAAATGCCACACGGCTTCACTATCCCCCACCCTAGGCCCGAATCTTTTAGATACTTCTACACGCTGGCTTTTTCCCTTATGTAGGGGAATGGGGAGTCCAACGAGGTTTGAGTGTGCGAGGTAAAGATGACTTTCTTTACTCCAGCTTATTTGGCACAGTCGATGAGCAGCTTCGAATTCTAGGTCACAGCCTATCTCTTGAATCCAAGTTTGTCGTCGAAGCGAACCCAGTAGGTTTGGACCAAGGCGTCACAACCTTTGAGCTGTTTGACCAAATGGTCTCGATTAAAAGTTAGAGGGACATCTTCAATTTGGGGTGAGTTTATTTTCCAGTCCCTGTTGGGATGGTTGGTAAGATTGAGGATGGAGGCTCCCTTCTTGAGCACTTTTTCAGCTACGTATCTGCCGGTGAAGGAATGGGCTCCAGTGATTGCAATTCTCATAATTAAGTTTAATAGATAAGTTTGCTATATTATGAATATAACTCTTCTAAGAGATAAAATACTTTCTGATATACAATTCTTTCTACCAATAAAATGTCAAAAATCCGATACTTTATTTTCATCCCCTCCCGAATTTTAGCACTTCAAAGCCACTATTTCAGGTCGCTATCGTCCAAACCCATCCAATCAAAGAAGACCTAGTTTTCTCAATAGATAGCTAAGAAACAGAACAATCATATATAGGACTTCAATTGAACACTTTTTCGTTCGAACATAGCTGAGCTCGTATGAAACCGGAATAGTTTCAAATTTGGTTCTTCCTTATTTTTTCCTAATCATCGCAAACACTTTAATATATCGAGAACTAAGATTGCCTAGGCTTATTACACATGCTGTTGGCGATTTCCAGTTTGCGAGTCCTTCGTTTTCCCTGTAGTTGGCAGAAATATTTTTAATTTTCAGTTTTGTTGTCCTTACAAAAAAGTCAAAATAACAATATGAGCTATTTTGCTTCCCTAATAATAGGAATCCTTCAAAAGCTATATTATCAAAACTAGCATCGCCTATTCTCCATTTACTAGCCGGATCCCCACAAAAGCCACTAAGCTCCAGAACTTCCAAGGATAAGATTTCGCTGAATACGGTTGTTACCTTTTATAAGAACAGTAAAAGGGTTGTTTGTGTGGAAGTTTGAAATAAATCCAAAGGGGTAGCTTTGTTGATTTGATAACAGTTTAACAATCGCTGTGTAATTAAAAATTAGTATGCCTAGTACTCTGAAGGTGGAAGATGGCCAATCGCTAAAGTTTCTGTGGACGGGATCTGCCGGAGCCATAGCCTCCTTCCTCACGCAGCCTCTTGAAGTTATCAAAACCAACCGCATCAATTCGCCGGCCCTGCTCTATGCTGATCTCCACAAAAAGATCATTCAAAACGGCTGGAAGCAATACATGCGAGGGAGGTAACTTTCTCAATATCCAGCTCAGTAGCAGTCGTACGGCAAGCCTATGGATTCACTACCTACACGCAACTCCTATCTTTTTTTGAAAATCGCATCACGAAGAGGAACAAGAAAATCAACAAATTTCTCAACTATTCAGTAAGTGCGGTTTCTGCTAAGCTATTAGCGATGGTTTTTGAGGCCCCTCTTACTCTCCTTAAAACTAGAGTAGAATGTGTCTCTTCAACTTCAGTATTGGAATAGGTCAAATACATTTTTAACAGCCCAGTCAAAGATTCCGTCAAAGGACTTGGATCTTCAATCGCAAGGTAAACTCTTTACACCTTGTTTCACTACAACACTTATCGCTTTCTCAAAGATGACTTCTTCAAAGCCCGAATGAATTAGGAGGTTACTTTCATCCCAGCTTTTGTGGCGGGAGTGGTTGCCATCACAGCTTCTCAGCCCTTTGAAGTGTTGCGAAGCCAAATAAGTATAAACAAGCTGCGTGAGCCAGTCTTAAGTTTCGCGGTTCGATATTTCAAGCAGCATGGCCTAAAAGGGTACTTCTTTGGTTTCGTGCCGAGACTAATCCGCAAGCCTATAAACTCTGGAATTTGCTGGACAATCTTGTAGAAGGTGAGAAAAGCTGAGTGAGTTCCTTATTTCTGATAGTTTTTTGTTTATAATGCTCTAGACATTGTTATTTAGTTCAATGCAAAGGCCTTATCTTTATATAAATATTAATATATCAGTGCATTTGTTGAGAAATGTTCTTTGGCGGAGGTTTTCCTTTCGGTTTCGCACATCACCATTGTACTAGTTGATTCATGCAGCTGAATAAGACAACGATTAAGAGTAAGAATAATCGCTTTACGATGTTTTGGGTATAGTGGAAGATGCAAGTCCTTAGTAAATTAAGGAAAAATATAATGAGCTGGTTTAGAAATTCAGACCAGGAGGCTAATACGAAGATGCTGAACAAGTATGAGATGGTTCATAAATAGTTATAGAAAATAAATGAGGCCTTTCAAACCCTATCCGACCCCTAGCAGCGTAAATAGTATGACTTACAGAGGCAGCACTAGCATGAAGATCGTAAGATTTTATCTTATTCGTAGATATTGCTTCGATTATGCAAGGAGGTATAGGTAAACAAAAGAAAGCAAATCTACTGCCCAAAATGCAGCCAACCAAACGGCCAATTTAGATCCCTTTATCTAAGCTCTACACAGGTGGTACAATACCTTTATCTCATTAAAGAGCTAGAAAATGTGAAACTTGTGAAGGTAAAGGGGGCAAAGATGTTCAGTAATGCACCGATTGCAAAGGACAAGGTGCTATTGCCAAAATGGTTCAAGTGGGACCAGGAATGTACACTCAAATGGCATAAGAATGCAAGAAATGTGAAGGAAAAGGAGATATTTTTGGAGAAAGTGGCAAATGCTAAACCTGTGAAGGTCGACGAATCGTCAAGAAAGTTGCTAATCTTTAAGTCCCTATTCCTGCAGGAGCCCCTCCTGGCCATGTAATTACACTTGAAGGTGAGGGAAACTAGGTTCATAACTCTCGACCAGGAGACCTGATCCTGGTGGTTCAGTAATAGCACAACGAACATTTCACAAGAAAGGGTGCTGACCTTTTTTATAAAAAAAGTATTTCCCTTATTGAAGCTTTACTTGGCTTTAGCTTTAACATCACTTACCTTGATGGCCAATAGTACACAATCTATACAAAACAAGGATAAGTTCTTGGAGATAGCGATAAAAAAGTGGTGAAGAATTTGGGAATGCCTTTTTTTGGAGACGAAAATGAGAAAGGAAATCTCATAATATAATTCAAAGTAGTGATGCCTAAGAGAGGTGAGCTAACTCCATAGCAGATAAAGGCTTTAGCTGACATTTTACCAGGTAAAATAAACGAGCGACCGAATGACACAAATTACTAGATGCTATAAGATTTTGAAAAATAGCACATTAATTCCAACGAGGAAGGGGGCAGAAAAGAAGATGATGGATAGGAAGAATAATAAGGCGGCATTGGCTGCCAAGCCCAGTGATAGATCTTAAGTCCTATATCGAATTTATTCATATATTAATTTTACTTAACATGTCCAAACGATCCAAAGCTGCCAAACGTTCTGATGACGAACTCTAGTCCCGCCTCAGAAACTAGGATCCGGGCCTTGATGGTGAAGTTAAAGGTACCTATATACTGATTTAGGGAAGAAAATCGAGCTATACAAATGTGGAGATCAGCAGTGCGGCAAATTTTACCATTCCTACACTGCATTCTATAATCATTGCAAAAAAACCCATAGCGGAGAGTTTCCAGAAAACTCTTTACTTAATGGTAAGCTTTTTTAGGGCCCTTCCAAGAACCGAGGACGTCCCAGGATAAAAAAAAATTAAACTAAAGATGAGGGTCAAATTGAGTCTATGAAGCGATAAAATTAGTTGATCGAGTTTTTAGGTACACACAATACTAATTAGGCACTTTGAAGACGAAGAAAATGTAATAGCTGATCGTTCATGTTGAGAACCCACTTGAAAGACTTTAAAAAGCCATTGATATCGTCCTGGAATGCCTCTAAAAAGAAGGAGGGATGAATGAATAAAGACAACACTATTTGTAAGGACTAAAGATGTTCAATAGAGTTGTGACGGAAAATGACCTTCCTTAGTTTTACGATCCGATTGAAACCTAGCTTCATCATGATAAGTTGGATTCCTACAGCTTTCCCAGTATCTTCAGCTTCATGAATAGCTCAGACAAAAAAGCCAAATTTGAAATCGATTATGAAGGTAAATCACATAAGACTTAGGAAACAGTCTTCTGTATAAGATTTTGATTGTTTGGCTCTCTAGGATTCTTTCAGAAAAGTTGCTGAGTGAAGTGGTTTATACTTTGATGATGTTCTAACTAGGAGGGAAGCTGATTGAAAGAGAGCTTTTAGTGGGAAGAGTGGATCGTTTCAGAGAAATTTGTAATAAATATTTTCAAAGTTTTATGTAGGAGGAGAGGGAAGCTGTAAAAGAGGAAAACTGATTCTAAATATCGCTTGATTATGCATCAATTCTGAGAATCCTATGCACAAAAACTTCCTCTTGCAAGAACTTGCTTTCTACATTAAATATAATTTGTATCGTCAGCCATTAACTCTTTTGATATTAATTTCATACGACTCATGCCCAAAGGTATCAAAGGTACCAAAGGTGCCAAGGACTCTGAGGATGAGGTCTTTTAGTCTCATCAGAGAAGCTAAGACCCAGGCCTCGGAAGCTAGGTAAAAGGTAAGAAAGCCGAGCAATACAAATGCGGAGATTAGTGGTGTAAGAAGTTTTATAATTCCTACACTGCATTTTACAACCATTGCAAGAAAATCCACTACGGAGAGTTTCCCGAAGGCTCTTTACTCAATGACAAAGTTTTCTAGGGTCCTTCCAAGAATCGAGGACGTCCCCGGTTAAAAAAGAAATAGGCCAAAGATAAGAATACAATTTAGTCTACAAAGCGATAGCATTAGCTGATCGAGTTTTTAGGTAAGCAGAATACTAATTAGGCACTTTGAAGACGAAGAAAAGCTAATAGCTCATCGTTTACGTTGGAAGTTCTCTTGAATTACTTGCGAAGCTGTAAAAGGCGATTGACATCGTCCTGGAATGTCTGTAGAGGGAAGGGAGTATAAATAAGTAAAAGCAGCACTATCTGTAAGGGCTAAAGATGTTCAATAGAATGGTGACTGAAAATGACCTTCCTTAACTCTACGATCCCATCGAAAGCTAGCGTTACAGAGATAAGTTGGATTCCTACAGCTTTCCCAGTATTTTTGCTTTTATGAAAAGCCCAGAAAATAAAGCCAAATTTGAAATCAATTATGAAGGTAAATCAAATGTGATTTAGGAGACAGTCTTCTTTACAAAGTTTTGATTGTTTGGTTTTCGAGATTCCTTTCACAAAAATTGTTGAGCGAAGTCGTTTATACTTTGATGATGTTTTAACTAGAAGAGAAGCTTATAGAAAGAGAGCTTTTAGTGGGAAGAGTGGATCGTTTCAGAGAACTCTACACCCAATATTTCCAAAGCATTATGTAGGAAGAGAATGAAGGCGCCAAAGAGGCCAAAGAGGAAAACTGATTCTAATGATAGCTCGATTACACATAAATTATGAGAATCCTATGCATAATATCTCCCACTTCCAATACTTGCTTTTCAACTTTAATATAATTTGTATAAGCGCAATGTTTTATGTCAATCGAAATCTGAAAACTTAGCTCACCTTTTCGCACTATGACATGGACCGTCTCCACAACGACGAAGAAATATTAAAAAAGCTGAAATAAAAAGTGGAGGGCAGATGCCTCAATGAATACGGCTATTTGATACAAGTCACAAAAAAGCCAGGAACGAAATCCAGCTGCGGCATTTAGATCGGAGTTCCTCGTATTGCAACCTAAGGATGCATAGTGCTCGTAACTTTCAGCGCAATCTCTTTCAAACGTACATTGGTGCCAAAGTAGCCTAAAAAAATGACATAATCGATATTATTGTAACCTAGTTAGGAGAGGCATGGATAAAAGGCAAGATAGGCCACGCCTAAGTACTGATTCCCCGTGCGCGTATGCCCGACTACGACTGTGACTACAGAGCAACCTAAAACGTCTATATCTTTAAGCAAGAGATAAAGATAGACAAGTAAAGTAAACTACGGTGCAAAGTGTTCTAAATCAACATCGAACTAAGTAAACCCTCTCTTATGTAGACTACCAGATGAGAATAATCGCCTGCATAGATGACAACATTATCCAAAGTATGAACTACATTTGATTTCCTAACGTATATAGCTGTCCCTCAAGGAGGTATTAATAAATCAATCATTTTAAGAGCCCAGGTCTTACCTCTTCTATTGCACTCTCTCCGCCAGTTTTTACTTTTTTTTGTTCTTTGATAATAATAACTTCTCGTATTCGTCTGATTCATAGAACTACTTATGCTTCAATTTGATATGCTGGAGGAGAGAGCCCTAAGAACCGTAATTGCGTCCGCATTAGCCTATTGGGCATTTGAAGTTACGAGTGATTTCGCTAGCGTTCCGTCTGTGGCGTTTCTTTTTACTTTCCTAATCTTTCTGAGTCCAATAAAAAGTACTTTTAGTTGCTATAATCTTTCATTGAGTTCTTCTTTCTAGTTGTTGATGATGTTGAGTTGGTTTTTAAGTACGGAATTTTATTTGATAAGTCTTTGATAATTTTAGTAACACTGTTTAACAAGACTGTTACTCTCCAAATCAATGGTTGCATCTACTCGCAAAGCACTTGCTGAGTTAGTTGGCGTGGGGATGATTGGTCTAATTGTGTATGGACCCTCAAATGTTCGAAAACCTTCAGACATCTCGCTAATAAATCAAAATTAAATTTAAATCGCTCATATTTCTGTGTCATTTCAAACGCATAAACTTGAAATCTGATAGATCTTTGGCTTACTTTGAC
>Ga0316217_10006157_pt1 | contig 12035 bp, 5 predicted proteins | sample 1anoAmetaG_FD_203633 | JGI IMG/M metagenome (GOLD analysis project Ga0316217, IMG submission 203633) | Freshwater microbial communities from Trout Bog Lake, Wisconsin, USA - 1anoA | ecosystem: Environmental > Aquatic > Freshwater > Lake > Hypolimnion/Profundal zone | place: USA: Wisconsin... | reverse complement strand
TGAAGTCCGAAAGATCTAAAAAATAGGCTAAGTTATTCACAGAATCTAGGGCATAAACGTAAGTCCCAAATAGGACTATCCCATATTAAAACTTGCTTATGACGATTTGTTCCTTGTCTACCCTTCAAACATTGAGCTGATTTCACTGAAAGCAGGAACTCGTAATAAGTATAGCGAACTGGTCGGCTAATCCGAGTTCCACAAAATCATTGACCTTGTTTTGCTCAATTTCGTGGATTCTTTGCGGATTTGTGTCCTCCATCTCCGCAATAGACTTGTTTTTACCATAATTCCCTGTACAATAACTGAGATTCACATTCAAGATATCAATCAAGTGGTATTATTGCACTCCTCACTCCCAGAAATGCACAGCAAACGAACTTATTTAGCAGTCTCTTCACAAAATACCCACATCAAAATCATTAATCTGATCAATTTGAAACAAATTGCCGAGATCTAACTGGAATAGACTGAAAACATGAGGATAGATATGGAAGCGGATCTAAACTGCTAATGTTTATTAGTGAGATACATTGACAGAGAGAGCTAAGAGATGGTCAAAAACGTCATTTATAAAATAAACTCTGAGGCTTACTACAAAAATAAGCAAAGTTATTTTGACTAAAGCTAGCCATTCGTTCTGTACCACTTTTAGGTAAATTCGATTAAATTTCTTTCATTACTCAAAATATATGAAGACACCGTCCATCATATCTATCAATTTTACTATTTCTAAGATGGCTAACTCGTCTTATTACAAAGAAAGGCAGACAAAACCCTTAGAGAATCAGTATAAAATAAAGGGAATATGGCTACTTAGGATCTATGGAGGTAAAATGTCGAATGGAAAGAAATAATCTCCACTTATCTGCAGATTTAAGACTAGCACTTTACTATTGCTCAGAAAAAGCTGAACTATTCTGAGGAGTAAAGGCAACTTGAGGAGTATTATGAACTGACTCGTGATTTTGACAACATTATTGCGAACTTTTCAAACATATTGGCATTCAAAAGTCAGTACTGCACAATGAATCAAAGAGAAATTGAAGAAGAATGGGAAGAGTATCTCGAAAAAATTGCAATTGACAAAAATTTGCTCAAAGAAACCATGAATCTTTTCAAATTGGACTACCAAATCATTAAATAACCACACCAATAGAGCTGCTACATCGACATAGAGCTAGAAAACTGCATGAAAGATATGTAGTAAAGAGAGGGCCGAATTGATGCCAAGATTAAAGAGAAAAAATAAGAGTTGCAGGAGCAAAGGAAAAAATAACTTGAGAAAAAGCAATAGGAAACCCAAACAAAAAGCAAATTAACCTAATCTTAGATATAAAAATAGCAAGATGAGTATAATAGATTTGTAAATGAGTATATGGCTGAAATATAAAGAAGACAGGCAGATGAGGCAAAAGCAGCCAAGCTCAAACAATAAATGAAGTAAGCTGTTGGCTTTGATCCTCGACTCAAGCTTTAGATGCCCAAATTAAACGAATAAGAACGTAAGTTAATAGCAAGTTCTTCCTTTGACTAGATAAACAACAAAAGCAGCAATTCTATCTTCAACCAAAACAAAAGCAACATCTTAAGTGAGCACTAATAAACCCAGCAAAACCATCTATAGTCTCAACTGAATAGCATGCTTTCTCAAATTTAACTCGAAATATCTCCTCTGTAGAAAAGCCTTTAATCTCTCATCCAAAAAGTGGACAAGATAGAGTAAAAGGTTCTTGAACAAATCAAATCTAAGTAAGAAAAGATAAAGAATGAAATGGACATTAATTTTTAAGAAATCGTGAAAAAGAGTTGTCGTAAAATGCTCCAAAAACTAAGTGGTCAGATAAAGTCTTAGCTTTAGGTTTCAATCAAAAAGCTTTACAACTGTTAGGAACAAAGTGTCAAGTATTATTAGAAATCGATCTAAAAGTTCAAATAGTACGCTAAACTGCAAATCAAATATAGAATAACCATGTTCCATGAGAATAGGAGAAAACTCTAGCTGAAAGCGCAATAGATCGTAAAAAAATAAAAATAATATCACTAAAATACTTTTTCTTGATTACTCTTCATAACTATATTATTCCCCTTTTTGTTAGCTTCTATAACTAGCTAGGAGTAAACTCAAAGCCGTCTCCCATGCTATCTACCAGGTACATCCCTGTATCTGTAGACTTCACGTACCCTGTTTGGTCTACTTCAACTTTCAGAGGTACTCTTAACTTGGCTTCGGCCACCAATCTTAAGAAACGCTCAACATTTCCTTCTTAGTCATGCACTATAGTTTCTTAAACCTCACTTTCAGCAGAGCTTTCGCTCGAAAAGACTTATTCTCTTTGCTTCCGATTGTTGATTAATGACTTGTACTTATTAATAAATCTGGATTTTGATGAAGTGCAGTCTTGTGGAGCCTCTGTTCTTGTCAGGTGAGTCGTTTGCGAGCTTTTGAGTGCTAGATTCGCTGTATTACTGATTTTGCTTGAGCTTTTGTCACTTTTGCTCTCCATGCTTTTTATCTTTTGCTCCAAGCTTTGGATTTTGTTTTGGACTTCCTATAACTTGTAGTTGTCATATTTAAACTTTTTCCTTTTGAAATGCTAAATTTCTAGCTTTAATTCCTAAACTTCTTGGAAAAGTATCGTATTTTTTCTCTAAATTTGGTCATTTTTGGTCAATTTGCCTTTCGAAATGGAACTTCTCATCCCTAAGCTTGAGTTACTGTTCATTTGAAGAACTTTCTACACTCGATCCATTCTTTACTCTATCCCTTATCTCATTTATTAGATAGTATTATACACTCTTTTTGAGAGCTTCTCACTGATTTCTTTCAACTGATTTTAAACTTTTGCTACTCTATCGTTCATCTTCATTTTTAGTAATTCTGCTATTTCCTTTAGACTCTACTCGAGTTGAATAGTTCTTCTTTCGAGAATCTTTTAAAGATTGTCTTCGACTGGACTCTTTTTAGAGCTCATCGTCTGCATTTGAGACATTTTGAGAGTCAATTATTGGATTAAATTGTTTTTATTGTTGAGTTAAATTTGGTTTTTTATCAGCAGATCCCCTAAAATTTTGATTTTCCTAACTATTTGCATGAGTACTTTGCTTGATCTTGAAGCAGTTTTGCCATTTTGGTGACATATAGCTGGCAATTGATTTCTATTTGTTCTCTCATCAAGTTAATAATCTTTGATTTTTAGCCAGTTTCCAGTTCCTTCTCTTGTTCCAACTCAAAAGGGATCACTGTATCCGAATAATTCAATTAGTTTGATTCAATCGAGCTGTAATTTTTGGACCTATGTGGATCGAAGATTCGCTTGTGAGAGCGAGTGAACCATTTTTGGCTTGTGCGACGTAACTGCTAGTACATCGATTGTGTTTGCGGTGTGTTTTCTTGGGGAATGTCAGGTAAAATTTCCTATTTCATTTGAAAGTTTATTCTAAATTATAACTACACAAAACCTAACTTCCATTTTATCAAACCATTATAATCCAGTTTCAAGATTGAATCTAAGTCTTATCCAATAAACCAAAAGATGGCCTACTAGAAAGTTATTCCTCTAGAAAGATATCTATTGTGACTACAATCAAATAAATTACTTTGCTAAGAAAGATCTCATTTTTATTCAGTTGAACCTTTATTTATTATTCTCTATGATAAGATAAATCTTTCTTTTTTTGATCAGTGTTAGCATATATACGGCTTTCATTATTTTGCTATCATTTATTAAATTGCCAGAATCTCATGGCATAGCTTGACTAATTTTACAACCAACTTCCCTACACTCTTGAAGAAGGACAAACAACCCCAGAATTCGTCATTTTTGGCACTGGGATGCAGGAAACTTTAATTGCAGCATACAAATCAAAGATGGAAGGCAAGCAGGGCATCATTATTGACACTTCGAAGACATATGGCTCATCGCTCAAAACAGTCACTTTTAAAGAATTCAATTAGCTAAACACAGGCCACATCAAAGAAAACATGTACAATTTCGTCACTCCCCAAAATTACTCTTAGAGCAACACTAAGTTTTATGAGTGGAGTGTTGAGACAAAAAAGCATCGAGGATATAGCATCGATATTGAGCCTAACTTCTTCTTAGCTTCAAGTAACACCTGCGAGTGCCTTAAGCAGGCAGACATGGATAAATACATGGATTTTCACCTCGTAAACAGCATTCTTCATCTTTAGGGAAACTAGATGAAGCCAGTGCCACTATCAAAGGGAAAAATATTTGAATCCAAAGATCTTTCTCTTTTGTAAAAAAAGAATCTTTTGAGCACACTTCATAAACTCATCAAGATATACCAGAGATTCTTTAAACTAGAATAGGATCTCAACTCAACGAAAGAATTCGATAAGGACTCAGTCACTATCGATTAGAGTTTGTATGCTTAGTTCTAAGCTAACCTCTCTTAGTTTTATCTTCCTTTTGTCTAGAAGTTAGTCAAAAAGAGCAAAAAACTATTGAACTTTCTGTCATACATCATTTGTAACTTTCAGTACAACTATTCAAGACCAATCCCAGAGTACGCTCGAGAGTACTATTCTCTGAAAAACTTCATTTAAAAATTTGGCAAGTTCATCAAATCCTGTGGTGTTTACAGCTAGATACCCTATCTTTATGTTGATAATGGGATTGGAGATGTCCCTCAAGCTTTTAGTAGAATTGCATCTATCTATGGCTCTGTCTATATACTTCACCCCAAAGTTTCTATCGATTCTATTACCAAAGATTCGGAAACAGGGTCCTATGCCATTTCAACCAATTTGTCTCCGTAAAAGCCTATAATCACAAAATAAGTGTATTTTGGGCCAACTCAGCTTTAGCTACGTAATTTGTAGGAGTAATTCTATGAATAAAAACTATTAAGAGTGCTAATCTTAATTCAAAAAAGCGGAAAATAGAATAAATGTCCTGCGATCTGCTTCATAAATGACTTAGTAGACTTTACAAATCCCATTTATTTGTTCATGTTTGATGGCAACACTCATTCCTGCCCCAATTAGCTAGTTATACATCAATTCTAGAGTATCATTGGGTAATAAAGTGTTTAATAAGTTCAACAGAAAGGAGAGAAACTACTGAATTTACTGTAAGGCGTTTATGGCTAAGGTTTCAAATCCTCAATAAAATACTATTCGGTATACATTCGAACTAGAAGGTACCCAAAAAAATCAACAAAATCCACTGATTCTCTAGGCATTGGGTTGAATGACACCATGGGGATAGATTTGGATCAACACTTTGCAAATTTTATGAATATCATCGGCCATCAATAAAACTATTTCAAAAAAGACAACCCCAACCAGCCAGAAGATGAAGGTTATGGAGAAAATGACACAAAATATATTTTGTAAAAAATGAATGAGCTAAACCTTAAAGAAGAGATAACACATAATACCAACGAAAGTGTTAACAAAGAGAAATAGGAATAGCCCAAAGAAGAATAGCCTAATAAGCCTTAGTAAACTCAAGAAGAGAAGAATGATTCTCCTGTTCAAGTTTAAAACAAAGATTAAATCTAGTCAAAACCGAAAGATATAGAAATAGCTACATAATAAAATGGCATTAAGGTATAAATATAGGAATCTAAATGATATCTATAACTCAATACAATAAATCAGCATCTATATCAAGCAAGTTTTACATGAATGCAAGCATTTTCTCTTTATTGCTACTTACTTCAACCGCACAATCTCATCTTAGTGTCATCTCTGTTCAATTTAGAGTAACTATTGTAGGAGACGACGATAAAGATGTTAATATTTGTTAACATAAAAATCATTGATACATCTCCATGATGCCAATTTTAGCCTGGATGCTTGAAAGCAGCAACTCCAAAGTATCCTCTTTAAGCTTCATATCATTCTTATACTTCAGCTCTTTCTACTTTAGCTTCATCTTCTCATTTATCTTCTCTGCCTCATGCTTTAGCTGCTTTATTCGCTATGACTATGGAATATCTTATTGTCTTGCTATCTTCTATAAATTTCGTCTTCGGATACGCTAGTAATGCTCCTCTCGATGTCTGTCTATTGTATGATAATCTGTGTTGGACTTTGCTCGCATCTTGTTTGTTACTTATGTTGCTGTAACGTTGCTTAAGGTTGTGTTTTGCTGGGTTTAAGGACGCTACTAAGGTTTCTTCAAAATCCTGCGTTTTTTCTTAGCTTCTTAAAGGTAAATAAGTCCTATTTCTCTTAAATCTCCATGTTCAGGTTTTACAACCCTACTTTTTTAAATTCTTAGCTTTATCTAGTCTTCCTTGGCTGAGTCTACCCTAGGTATGAAATTTTCCTTCAAGTAGGATATAAAATTCTATTTTCTCTGGAGTTTTTACTCCAAAGTTTTCTTCCTTTACTATTATTTTGCTATTCTCTCCAGTCTTTATTCCTACAGGATGGTTTAGAGTCTTTCAGATTTAGGTGGAGGATTGTAGCTCCAATCCTGCTTGAATTGCGATCTTTTCGTTTATTGAAAATTCTTGAGCTCTAAATAGTTCTTTTCATGCTCATTTATCTATTACATATTCATTGATTTATATTAACGAAGCTATTTTAACTTTTTCTTCTTTTATTACAGATTTGGCAAAACTATGGATCTTTGGTATTTCTATTCTATTTGTTGGTACACAAATTTATGATGTTGAATCTCTTTAATCTTTTACTTTGACTCTCTCTAGATCTGTAGATGCTACTAATGATACTTTTTATGCTTTTAAAGGTTTTGAAGTATGCTTTCTCTTCTTAGACGAATTCGCTCGTTTTTCTCTTCCTACTTTTTTAGTCTTTGTAGTTACTCCTCTTATTTCTGCTTCTTTGACTTCTTCTCTAAAAACTAATGATGCTTTTGGTCACTCTCTTAACGACTTCTTTTCATCTTTTCGATTAGCTTTTTGTGTTATTCTTTACTAAGCACTAAATTTCCTTCAACAATTTTTTCTTCACTATTTGACTTAACTATACCTGTTTGCCTCTTTAGATAGTTTAGCTATTTCTAGATTAATTATTTTTTCATTTTAAGCTACTAAACCTTTAGTTCTTCTTCATTGGGTTTGATTTCGTCCATCAATTCGTCTATAGTCTTTTTCTCTTTCGGAATCTAAAGCACACCTTAATTGATTAGGACATCTAGGTTAGTTGTTATTTTTTAAGTAAAATGCCTAGATGTCATTATACTAATTCGCTAAGTCTAAGGAAGTGCCTTAAAATAGTTTTGTACCTCTGAGACTTAGAACCATTTTGACAAATTCGATTGCTATTTTTTTGTAAGGTCGTATATTTGCTCTTTCTTTTGTAGTTATGGTTGCATAAATAAAACTATCACACGAAAAACAGAATCAAATCAGCTATAATTTTCATCTCCTTAAAAGTCAGAAGGGTAGGTTTATTCTCCGAAGATTATCGCAGGTATGGAGCTGAATTGCTTTCTTTACTTACTGTTATTGAAATGCCTGATTCTTCCACTCTTTTACGGCTGATTAGTATAATTTTTAACTGAAGCATAGTTTTTATCATTCAAAACCTCATTCTCCTATGTATGTACTTTTTTAGTTGTACCTTTCGGCGTCTCATTTACTTGACGTGCAATACTACCTTCTACACGTTTGCTCCATCTTCTTATCGCGCTATCGTGAACTGAACCATTATTGAACTGTTTTTGCTTTTGCATTTACTATCTACTGGCAAAATTTTCTATATTTGATGTTTAAGACCTCAATCTTGACATTTTTTTGCGTTGCTCTTTGGCTTAAGTGATCATAAACCCATTTTTTTATTCATCTACCTTATTTTCATAAAAGTTTCTGTACATTTCTTCTTTTTCTCTTTTGAGTCTATCGAGTTATTACACATAAACATTTATCTTCATTAGTGCCTCTTCGTTTTACTCATCTTTCTGCAATATTTTCCCCTCGATTTCAACACTCCTAGATTTACAATTTTGGTACTAAAGTAACAAATTGTAGTATTTTCTTTTTTTAGTCTAATCATCTCTCTCATTTCTTTTAAGACTCAGCTCTAACTTCTTCTTATTCGACTGGTAAAGGAGCTTCAAGTGCTCCTGATTGATTGATGGAGTACTCTACTCCACAATTTTACTACACTATTATTTCAATTATTCGTAATAGTCCTTTTGCTTCAATAGGTTAAATTAGCTATCAGCTAATTCCTAACTCATACGCTACAATTTGCTAGCAAAACTTTCTTCCTTTTTCGCCAAAGTTATATACTAAACTTGCAGATCCTGCACCTAAGCCTTATCTTTGTCGTTTCCTTTTATTATCTATCTTTCTCTTAGGAATTTGTTCTTTTTTATCCTCAGCAATTGTTATTTCAGCTATTTTACCTTTGCTTCAGTTTCTGCAATTTTATGTGCCAGATTGATCTTTGAAGATGGATCACTTAACAGCTAGAGTTTGGCGTTGTTTTAATAGAACTATTCCTCCAAAGATCGTATTTTATTGGTATTTTGGACAAACTACTTACACAATTGATTGTAATTTAACCCCATTTCTCTAAGTATTACTGCTTTTTTGGCAACTCTTTAGTCTTAGTTTCTCTTCTAGATTGATTTTTCAATGATTTTTCCCAATAATCTATTCATCTACTTGACTTTCGATCGTAGAGTTTAGCCTTCTTACTCTATCTAATTGAGGTCTAGTTACTAGTAATTGACTTTTTTTGTTATTTCCCTCATTATTCTTGCTAAATAACTGTTGTTTTACTGATAAATGATTATCTCTCATTGCTTAAAACTGAAGTTCCTCTGTCCAGACTTTTAAAATGTTAGCTAGCGTCATGAATAAAGCTGCGATTTTGTGCTGATTTCTTGGAATACTCCGTCTTGAGACGTTTATGCCTCGACATGAGCATAATATTAACTATAACTATTCATAAATAAACAGATAAAATTATATAAAACACTATCATTCAACTCAGCATCAGCCTTTTTTTTTGCTTGTACAGATCCAAGTAAGTGGGAATTTTCGATATCTCAGTCTTTAAGTTACTATTCTTTTGTGGTTTCTTCCCTTATGAGCTCAAAAGTACTTTATTCAAAAATGCCTGACTTCTGTATCTGCCCAAAGTGGTTTCCTTGTTTCCACCTTTCAGAATTTAATTGATGTTTCTGACGCTTTAGTGCCTCTGCATGCAAAAAAGATTCTAATTTTTATTTTTGGCTAGTTATGGTAGATGCTTCTGTTTTGAGCTATCCTTGGCAGGAGTCCCATAAAACTAACTCAGTAACATTTGATAGCGACTAAGCTTGGGTTCAGCCTCAACCCTTGCTTATTAGTTTATAAAGCAAGGGTTCTTCAACTTCGAGCCATTCTAAAGAACTTTCTCTGATGAAAGCAGCTTTTTCTTGATCAGAGCCCTTAAATGATTACTTCTGTTATTATGTTTACTTTTTTACATATCTCCAACTGCTAAAAGTTTCTCATTCAGCTGATCTTGATTGCTTTTTAAAGATGGGCGCTAATCCTTAGAGACGACATTTTCTTTGCTGATGCGGGGTTGACGATAGATATCGTTTTTCATTTGTTTGGGCATATCCTTGGACTTAATGCTGCTTATTTTTTAGAGATTAAAGATGTTGTTATTTATTTGCAGAGGCAAATCAAAAGCTAAGTCGTTATTCATTACTTTTGATAATTTAATACTATTTATTATTATTGGACCTGAAACAACCTACCATAATTAAATTGAGCCTGATTAAGAATATTGGCATATATAAATATCGAATTGTTCTAGTAGTGGGTATTTAGAATTATTTAGTTTTCCAGTCCTAGAATTCATTCTATATAATTCTTCTATATGCTCAAAGGCGAAAAATATAGCAGTGTCGTCAAACAAAACAATCTACTCGCAGTCCAACTGAACCATCTCAGCAAATCCCCCTCATCCATCCAAACCAAAATGTCCGTTTTATCCTATTTAGAGACCCCAACTTCGCAGCCACCATTTAGACACAGTATCAAGACCCCTCCAAAATGTATTTCAACCAAATGAAATCTCTATTCAGAGATGATCTTACAAGTTCACTGCTTGACCAGGCTGAGAAACTCAATCATTAGAAATAAACAGGCTCAAATAAGACTAAAGAGTGTCAAGCCCGTTTAGACGGAGTGCTTTACTAGCTAGAGAAAAACAATCTCAACTACAACCTTTCCCTCCAGAGAAAGATGAATAAGCAGTAGGAAAGGAAGAAGATGTTCATAGACGAAGACCGTCTGAAGAACAGCAAAATTTAAAGCATTGTCCAAAAGTGGGAAGACAAAGACCTGTTCAACCACTAAAGCGATTTATATCAAACTTACCAAAAGCAGGAACACTAAAACACCCAAGAAATGCTTAAAATGCAGAGAGAGAACAAAATTCAGCAGAATTTGCTTAGATAAAGAGAAAAACAACTCGATTTAGAAAACAGGATAAGATACGAGAGATAAATGGAAATGATGAAAGTCTAAGCTGCTCAGAACAAGATTTAAAACCAGAGGAAGTATGGGACTGAGCTGTCAACCCTTGCACAGTAAAAGAGAGCAAGATAATCCTTGAGTAAAATGCCGGCTTAAACAACTTATCGGCACAACCCCATCACAAACCCTTTGTAATACCACATAGATAATCCATACCTTCTGAAGAGAATGCAGTAGAGGCAAAGATGATCACCTATTAACTATAAATTGACAAAGTTTAGCTTACCTATTGTAAATCCTTGCTATTATATTAATTCTTTCTGAACAACTGGATATTTCTGCCAGTTTTCTCAATGATGTCAGTCCAGTTCTAATTTCCCTAAATGAAGAAAATGCTGAAAATGAGCGTCAACCGCAGAAGCTGCCTCAAACAGTTTTTGCCTCTCTTCAGTGCCAAACTGGATACTGACTTTTCTCTCTACAAAATCACTGCTAAAACAAAGGATAGGTTCAATTCAAGCGAAATTATGCTGGAAGTCCCTATCATCAACTCACTTAGAGAAATTCCAAGCTAAACTTTAGTTATAGAGATCAAGATATACTATGACGGTGGCTGAACCAATAATCACAATAAAAAGGCCAAGGGTGAAATAATGTGATTCCAAGTGATATATGTAACTTATTTAGTATAGGAAATTTCAAGAGTTATAAGTTTATTAATCATAATTAGAACTGAATTATTTTCTGCCGTTTTATGAGCTAGGCAGCATCCAAACAGCTGTAAGTAAATTACTGCTCATCCTCACTGTTATCGCTGTCTAGCAAAGCATCATTTTTCAAAATCCTCCTTGCTTGGGACCCATACTTTTCATTATTGTAGAGTGATAATGTCCACCCCAAAATGTAACGCGTTTCCTTGAATCTACGAGACAGTTTGTTCGTCCTCAGCAACACCACTATGAACTTCTTATCTCCTGATTCGTAGCAACTTGCCAAGCAAGGCCCAGCCGTTACTGTTACTCCTGTTTTGACACCAATAAAGCCATCTCTCCTCAGCAATTTGTTAGTATTTTCCCAAATCAACTCTTTCTTCCCACCCTAGTTTTCAACCCAAAGCCTGTAAACTTTAGTGGCAATGACTTTTTTGAAGAGAGGTATGTTTAAGCAGTTGGAAATCAGCAAACCTAAATCATAGGGAGTAGAGGTATTCCTAAAGTCCGGTAAACCATGTGGATTTCCGAAATTGGATTGCTTAAGATCAAGTTCTTTAGCATATTTATTCATGTGCCTTACGAATGTACTCAATGGGAGTTCTTAAGGCGTTTTTGATGTAAGGTTGCCTGCCCACTACGCCAAAGCAACAGCCGCGTCATTACCACTTGGTAACATTAGGCCATACAGCAACTCTTAGATTGTCAAGGTGTCTCCAACCACGAGCTCAGCTGAAGTGCCTGTCATATCTGAAGCGGACTCACATATAGTTACCATCTAGGTAGAGATGTTAATTTGGTGCTGCTTTGCGATTTGAAAAGCAGTGTAGAAAGTCATGATCTTAGTCAAACTGGCTATTTAGGCCTGGTTTTTGAAGCGATTGCCAGTTAGAACCT
>Ga0316217_10006156_pt1 | contig 12035 bp, 5 predicted proteins | sample 1anoAmetaG_FD_203633 | JGI IMG/M metagenome (GOLD analysis project Ga0316217, IMG submission 203633) | Freshwater microbial communities from Trout Bog Lake, Wisconsin, USA - 1anoA | ecosystem: Environmental > Aquatic > Freshwater > Lake > Hypolimnion/Profundal zone | place: USA: Wisconsin... | reverse complement strand
CAACCCCAACCCCGAGGATTTGAAAAATAAAAATAATACAAGATTTATTCGATTATAAATCTTCGTTTCAATTTGACAAGTTTTTTGAAAACAGATTTTTGTTGAATTACGTAACCAGTCAATTCAAAAAATCTTATTTTTGTTTGATAAAATAGATTGACTTTTAATGCTTTGCCCCTTCGGCCACTAAAATTAGCAAATAATCAAACTTATATCACTGTTTACAGCTACTTTTTACAGCGAAAATAAGATTTTTGGTTGTTAGAACCCAAATGCTAATATTTACAGAATTTCGGAATAATCTTGCCCAATAAAACAATTTGTTCAAAATTTTTGGTCAGAAAGCTCACGTACGATCCGGCTTAGTGCAATTGGAAGTTCTAATTTAATATCGAATCATATAATTTAAAAATCTCAATATTGATATGCTAAAACTACCAGTATCAGCTCCTAAGTCACCTAACGTGAACGGAGAAACCAAATCAAATGTTTCTCGTGATGCTTCAGGCTTCAATAGGTCAGTGCTTCAGAGCTACAAAAAATATGTTTTTGGGCGTGAGTCTTTAAAATCTTACGAAACTACTTAAGAAAACTAAGAGAGCTTTAGTGAAGATTTGCTTTAATGGGCTACCAAAAACGGTGTTGATCATGCTTCCTTTCTCTGCTTTCCTTACAACTCAACAATGTGTGAAAAGCAAGAGTCACTCATAGACCTGAAATATTTCTTTCTGAATGGCATCAAAGCAGAATCAAGATTATTGCTAAACAAAGATTATTTAGCAAAAGGAGAAACAGATGGCTCAAGTTTTCCTTCAGGAGGTCTTCGATTTACTCATCGGGCTCGAGCCTACATGATAAGAGATCCTTTATCTGAGATCTTCATCAGAAAGAAAAACAAAATCATGTATATTCCTTCTTTACTCGTTACTCATCATGGCCAGGCTCTTGATGATAAGACTATTTTCAGAAAAAGTGAAGCTGTGATGAAATCTTCAGCCCTAAGTCTTTTGAAATCTTTGGGAAAAAATGCAAAATAGATTTTTTTGGCACTTGGTTTAGAGCAATAGTTTTTCGTGATTCCTAAATCTGCTTATCACAAAAGACAGGATTTACTTTTTACAGGAAGGACACTTGTCGGAAGAGTGGGTGCGAAAAACCAACAGTTTTCTGACCACTATTTTGCGAAAATACCTCATTAAATTGAACAAGTTTTTAGGTAGATTGAAAATTAGTTCTTAGAAATAGGAATTCCTTTCAAAACTAGACACAACTAAGTGGCAAACAATCAATTTGAGTATTCTTCAATCTTTAATGATGCAGGAAAAGCGATTGATCAGAACCTCATTGCAATGGAGCTCTTGAAAGAATTTTTCGAAAGAAAAGGTTTTATCGCGCTTCTTCATTAAAAGCCATTTTTGTAGCTAAACGGCAGTGGTAAGCATGCAAACTGGTCTATTAACTATGTGGATGAAGACAGTAAAGTAAAAAACCTATTCTCAGTACCTAAAAACGAGGAAGATGTACCTTTTTTTAGACTCTTTATTCTCCTCACTTTATCTGCTATCAAAAGAAACAATCCACTTTACTTTGCAGCTATTGCTAGGCCAGGCAACTAAATTAGGTTGGGTGGCCACTAGGCTCCTCCAAGAATAATCTCTGCCTATTTGGGTCAAACAGTAAGTGCTGTTGTTGATGGAAACCCAGCTCCTGAAAGGAAAAATCTTAAAAAATAACTTTTCTTCTTATAATAGGACGTCTTACAGTAGGATACTGACAGAAACAGAACTTCTCCATTCGCATACACAGGGCACAAATTTTAGTTCAGAGCTTTAGGATCGTCTCAAAATGCAGCTTGGCCTATGGCTGTGATCTGTGCAACTTTAGCTAAAGAGTTTATTGAGGCTTAGAAAAAAATAAAGGAAGGTTACACAATCGATAAGCTAATTGAATAGCTAAGGAAGTAGACGCAAAGTGTGAGATTTTAAGACGATGGGTACAGTCATGCTTGGGGGTAATAAGCTAAGAAGCGAGGTCTTTATGTTAACTAATCATTCAAAGAACTATTCGATAGACTTTCTAATTAAGTTGGCGTCTTTGTCGAAATCGGAGCATGCTCAAAAGAGTAGATTGAAGCCAAATGTGAGGTAATGAAAGAAGATTATCGAAAAACTATTTAAACCTAAGCAAGAGCCTTAGTAAATTTGGCTTACCAAAAAATTATTCCCCGTGGAGTTAAGTACCTTGAAGTTTTGAAATCAAACTTAAGCACTGAAAAAGCAAACATAAAAACCTATTATGAAAAGTTCGCAAAAGCTGTTGATAGTGGGCTTGCTGATATTGAAGACTTGGAAAAAGCTGTTGATTTGTGTAACGACTATGCTTCAGCAGCGGATGTCCGTAAAAAAGTGATCTCAATCGGCTAGTCCTTGGGTGAGCTTTGCAGTTATTTGCAAAAAGATGACAATTTCCCTGACATTGAAGACTTCCTCCTCAAATGAAGCCAAATGATTTACAGATTGAATTCTAACCTAAATAAGCTTTATGAATTAAAGAGCAATTTGAGTTTTATTTAACTTTACTTTAGATTTGACCAAGATTGCCCAATCTTCGTTTATGAGAATAACCTTAAATTTACCTCAGCTGAAGAAAAACTATTGACCGTTGCATTAATTATTTAGAATTATGAAATAATAAATTTTATTTAAACCCTAATAAAAGTCTGTGAGGATACTACAGCATGCTACTGATGCGATCTCTATCGGACTGGAGCTGATAAGGTTTTGGTGTAGGTTTAGTTGTATAACTAAACTTGATTTTTGTTCGAGATATTTGTTTCAAAATACTTATTATTGTACCTAGCAACCCTCATTCAAATAAAAAGGAAAAGAACGAGGAATGCATAAAATAAGATGGCTTAAGATCGATAAGAATTGATAAGTATTAGGTATTGTTATGGTCAATATTCTATTCGGTTATCTTTTGGTCAACATTATGAAGATAAGATGAGTATTTTTGTGTCGCCTTTTACCCTTTTATTCAATCATTTTTGCTTTCTACTGATATTTGCATAATGAGCTAGTCTTTATATAATCAATAAATTCTCTTAATCATGAGTATGGAACTGACAAACGATGAAACAACGGCTTACGCTCCTCTCAAGCGAAAGCTAGAACTTTGCAAAAGTTTCAGTGATACTGGTTTCTGCGGTTACGGCGACAACTGCTTCTTCGCTCATGGGGTCTAAGAGTTAGTACTTCACCAACCCATCTTAAGAAAAAAGATGTGTAGGAACTACCATCAGCACAAATACTGCAAATTTGGCTCCCGATGCAACTTCGTACATGACCCCCATCACGGTTTTCAACCTAAGAAACCAAAATCGATGCTAAGAATGCTTGAGGAGTATCCTGAATTCTTAACGTCGCTTAGCTTCAAGAAAAAATTACTCAATTTTTTGTGATTTGTCTTGAACATCTAATATGCTTCCGAAATCTCTGACCTATGAATATAAGGCTCCGTAGATTTTGAAACTTATTTTGGAAGTTGTTTATTAATAATATTTTAACTCCTATATGCTACATTTTATTCTGCCCCTAATTTCATCCTTTTCCTCAACATCTGCTTTGTACGACATTGATTCATCTTTTTCTAAGACTTTTCTAACCTTTCACATCAACAAATTTAGTTGAAAATGATAAATCAGCCTTTGCCATTCTTTGTTTGAAACAGGAATCTAATCATAAAGCTTTACTTAGAGGTAGAATTGTTGAAGGATGTGGCGATTGTCTAGATATGTCTTGATTCAACTCAATGAAATCACAGTTGATGAAGGTGATTCGGAATCCAAGCCAAGTCAAATTAAAAGGCATGTCTTAGGGGGAGGCGAAAAAGATTCAGTAGAGACTTCAAGTAGTGGAGATGTCTAAGATTCTTGTTTGTTAGATGCTTGAATAATCATCAGTTTATTTATATTAATCTAAGAAGTCATACGAATCATTCAATAATTTGATCCTAAAAATAATACGTTCTCCATCTAGTGTGCTTGAAAAGAATACTTTTTTAACTTTTTTTATTGATTGGTTGCTATTTCAAGGAAATGATGCTTCTTTAAATAATTTGAGTTGAATCAAAACATGCCAAGAGTTACAGTCCAAAAATAAAGTAAAATGTAGTGGAACTAATCAAAAATCCTTCACTAAGAAAAGTTTTTAGCTTAATAATTATTAAAAATTAAGGCAGTTCTTCATAGATAACCATGCGTATATTCTTGCAAACAAAACTTCTTTTGATGTAACGCTAGTTGATTTTTTTGATATAGCCTTAAAAACTCTCAAATAAGGTAAAAATAAAGCTATGGCTAGTCCAAAAGCTACTATTTGTTCTTAAATCATGGCTTTTTCTTGTAATATTTGATTTAACAGAGTAAAAAATATTCAAAGAAAAGAATAATCATTCATCATCATACGCCAGTTTATGATCAAAATCATACAAATCTTCATGATCCATCTCAGGATAGGTATCGTTTCTTGTTGTAGACTACTAGTCACTCTACATATCCTAATCCATTAATTTGCGATATCCTCTATTGATTTTTTCTTCTTAAAAGTCTTCGTCATTTGGGGTTGATTTTGGAATCTTTCTCATCCTCACTCTTGTATGATGGTGACGCTTTCTTTCTCTATAAATGAACTTTTTCAAGCCTTCATCTATTTGATCGTAACGGATAATCCATCGGATATGAATGTTGTCGTAGAATTCCTGCTTGTGATGCATCAAAACTTTGATAATATGAGAGCACAAATATCCACTTTTCTATTCGAACTAGCAATAACACCTTAGTTTTCCGTACTTAGGACGATTTTCATTAATTGCCTCTCCTTGGTCAATCCAAACTCCAAAGACACCTCCATTTGCTCTCACTTTAAAGATATCTCTAGATCTTATAAGTGGTTGTTCAGGCTATAGCTTAACTGTGAGCTTATTGAAGTAGTTTTACTCATACTTTGAGAGTATTTGATATGGAAGACTCTTGTAGACTTCCTTAAGCAAGAAATGAAAGATCTTATCTGATAGGACTGTACGATATTGCTTCATAAACGGTACACTCATCCTCTACTACAATGGGTTTTTGTCAATGATTCCATATTTGTTCAGGTTGTTTCTTGACTCGATCAAATCAAGGATAACACAAACAGCTTTGATATACTTCGATTAGTAAGGTAGCTGAGCTTTGATGAGATCATGAAATTTCTAGTTTATTGCGTCTGAAATGCCTATTCCGACGAAAGAACCTAAAACTTGAGAGAAGCAATATCTTTAGCTTTGCATATCAAAACTTTGTAGCATGTTAAGTTCATCATCTGAGCTAACCTAAAGCATAGCTGCTCGAAAAGCTCGACGGTATTAGTACCTATCTCTTGAATGCATCATCTTTCGAAAGAGCTGAAATGTGCCACTTTCACACCTTTTTCTAAACTTTTTCAGTATATGAAACATATCTAATAAATGTTGCCCATGCCATATTCCTTCCTCCTTCAACGATCTCAAAGCATAAAAGATTGAGATCTATTCGTCAGTCACAAACGTTTCAGGTCCTTTTCCCATGATTGTAATAAACTACTTGAAGATATATTTGTAGACTTCTTAAGATTGATTATTGGTGACAACTAGCCCATATATCATAATCTTGCGGCTTTATGAAGTCCCTGCAAAGACACCAACAAGATATTATTTCGCTTGCTCTGGTTTTTCTCTAATGAGCGAAAAGGTTAAGTCGAAGCCCACGTATTGTCCATACTTATAAAAAAGTTCCTTCATTTGTGGGGATATTATGAGTAGAACATTAGGAAGATCAGGATTGAGTATATCGATTTAATTTACGTTCTTAATCCTATCGTGTTAATGGGATCTAAGATGGTGTTAGAACTCAGCTTGCTTTTGCCTCAAAACAAACTCCTAGTTTATCTCTGTCAGATCTGCAGGTAAATAACGATAAGTGAAGCTTTTACTCTCAAACTTAGCGATTAATTCCTTGAAAGAAATGTCATATTAAGAACGAATTCCCTTCATGACTCTCTGGTAGTCTGATGCATTTATTTTGAATTTGTCACAAACTATCTTACAGCGAGATTAATTCGTTAGTTCAACTGGCAGTTTTTTTATGAAATCTTAGATAGAGTTTTCTGTTTTTTAGTCAAACTAAATGGGCTTTATCTAATAAGGGCGCCCTTATCTAAGGGTAAACCTTGAATAATTATGAGTCTTTCTCAGAATTTACTCAACTTTGTGAGGATCTTTCCCGTGAACATGATATTAAACCATTTTTACTAGTTTGTACTCATTTTATGTGAACATATTTTTTACATAGACTAAAGAATTCGTACAGATTTGGCAGTAAGCAGTAAGTTTGTACTATTAAACCTTCATTGGCCCTGGACCTTTGGCTTCAGTCAGATTATAAGGACATTGCATCTCAGGACTAGGATATGCTTATCTAAATTTAGTCTTCAAACGATGAGCAAGCTCTTTTTTTGAGCCCACTGTCTCAAAGCCTTCTCTTGAAAGTGGGAAAAGAAAGACTTTCGGAGCCTTTTCTTCAGTTTTTTTGACACTAACGTACCCATATAGTCCTTATCGATAAAAATTATTGTTCCTTCGCTACACCCCTATTCTCCACTTCTCTTCTTCCTCTTTTTGCTTCTCAACCTAATCTTAAGTTTCGTCCATTTGAGAGAATTATCACTTACACTAAGGCTATATCTAATTTCAATGAATACTTCTTTAAGCAGCTAACCCGATATGTTTAAGTCATATTTATAACATCTCGATAAATAATATGATCCTATAATGTTACTTATGAACTGTTTATCCCAATTTAGCGAAGCATTTGCTTTTTTTTATGGTAGTATTGGGCATGCAAGCTTATTTTCGCGTTTATGAATTATGCAATACAATAGTTCAGTTTATATTAAGAAACTTGGATTAATAAGTTTTAATTTTAATATACAATGAAGACTTCTCATAGAACTCAAAGTACCCCGAATAAATTCACTCGAAAATTTAGCACAATTTAGCCGCAGCCAACGAGCAACAATCCCCTTTTCTTAACTCAAAAATGTCAAAAACCGAATTCAGAGCTTGAAATTACCGAAAGACATCAACAACTAAATAGCTATATAGATGAGCTCAATACCAAAATAAAGCTAATTGTGGAACACAATGGAGCGGAAATGCTTTTTGCATATCGCAATCATTTTTCTAAAGTCAGAGAGTAAATTTAGTTCTTCAAGTAAGAAACTCTTAATGAGATTAAGCTAGAAACAAGTATTGTTTAGAGAATGTAAAAGATGCAAAAACAGTTAATAGTGTTTAGATCTTAAGCTTTGAGGCTTTTTGAACTGGTCTTAAATAAAGATAAAGCAATTTAAGAACTAAGAATGAAAGTTGATGAAATGGAAAGTGAAAAAAAATATATGGACAATAGAGTAAAGTAACTTCTTAAAAATATCAAAGATAACAAACTAAAGTAACTCAGCATTTAGAGTATTGATTCTCAGTTTTAATAAAAATCGAATAAACTTTCGAAATTTTAATAATTTGGCAAGACTTTCTATAGCGTTGGGTTGCATAGTTACAAAAAAAACAAGCAATTTGACAAAAAGATGAAAGATCGTACATTAACAGCTTCAAACTACAGACACACTAAAACATTTGAAAAGGAACAAATAGGAATACCAGTTAAAACCAATCTATCTACTTCACAGAATGATTCGGATTATAAGCAAATGCAATCTTTAGAGTTGAATTCCTTAATCAAAGAAAAGTTTCACTATATTGAGTCAACAGTTGTCGAGGATATAGTGAAGACCACTGCAGAGTATTTTTAAATCAACCAAAACCATCCTTCCTTGAGTCATACCAAAACAGTCAATTGCTCATAGTTTCAGAAAACACGCTATAGTTTGAGGACTAAACCTTACACTGGAAGATAATGGTCCAAAAGTAAAAAGCAAAATTTCTTTAGCGCTAAAAAGAATGCTTAAATGTAAGCTGCAGAAGAAGACTGTTCAAGAAATGAATTGAGTATATATTTTCAAAAGTGTGTGAATGTGATAAAACAAGAAATAGCGAATCGAACAAAGAGACAGACAGTAAACTTTCTTACGTAAGGGAAAGCTATTTCTTTGTAAGATTTTAAAAAGATCGATTTTCTAAGATTGATTGAAATGGTGTTTTCAAACGACAAAGTCACCCAAATATTGTTTCAGGCAATTTTAGGAAAGAATAAGCAATCAGTCTTTTCATAATTTTGATATTCATAGTCACAGAGTATTCAATCTCAACAATGCTTCTTTATTTATTTATTTTATCATTCAAATAAATAACTAGTAAAGAATACAAGTTTTAGTTAATGAGTTGGATTTTCATCTAGTGCAGTTAATACTAAGGATAGTGTATTAGGTAATTTCTAGCTATTCTTAGATCTTATGCCGCATTTGGATTAGCTATTTTTGTATGCTTCGTTACTATGGTTGCCTGTATTATGAACTGTAGGTAAATGAATGTTTGGAGCTTTTAACAATTGCCTTTAAGCATAAACTTTTTCACTTCTTTATCTCTCAGCGTCATTTACTCACAAACCTAAGTCTTGAATGTTCGACTAATATTGCTTCTAGTATAGCTTTATTCCTACTTTTTACTTACATTTGGTTTTATCTTTCATGTATTGAGAAAAGCAGGCAAATATAGCTCAATCAAAGAAATTGAAGCCAATGAAAGAAAGGGGTGGATTATTTTTTGGCTAGTAACAGTAGCGGCGGTCTTATGTTTAGCATTTCTTATCTTTTTCGCTGCATTCAATAAAATAACTTGTGTTTTGGATCAACAAATCGGATCTATTCTCATTCTGGCAGTTGAAGTACCTTTGACTATTATAACTTTTGTGTTGATTTCAAAAGCAAAAGTGGCACTTGCTTCAGTTTTTTATACAAACTAACAAACACCAGGAGATTTGAACAATATTTAGGTATCTTAACATACTCATCATTTGATAATTGGGTAAGACTCAAATAAAAAACTTAACTACAAACAAGTAAACGTGGTACGACTTGCTTTGGTTACATCCTTAATATTGCATGCAGCCTAATTGAGTGGTGTTTACTTGAATAAAAACAGTAATGAAGTTTTTTGTAATACATAGTCTGGTGTACTACAAATCAAAAGTTCTTTGGGACTCTGTGTTCTCAGTATATAGAGCGTATCTCAGTTGTTCCCTCATATCATTATCCCTTTTATATTGTGGTACCTAAACGCAAAGCCCAAACTTAGAGCTTAAACTCTTTATGTAACTCTAATCCTAGCTAGTTAACAAAAGAATAGCACCATGTAACAAGCGATAATACAGTCAAAAATCAAAACTAAGCTTCTCGTTTTTGTAATCTCAGCTAAGAATTGCGAAATGAGGAGAAATTTCGTGACAGAATTAATAGAGGTAAACTCCTTTCTAATTAATAACAGTGATTGTTTTGAAATGCGTTTATAGAAAACATTTATTAATTGACTTGCAAGTTTATCTTCTTATCTTCCAACTTTTGAAGAAAGGCAAGATAAGAGTTCAAAATAGGCTAGTATGCTATTGGGTCAAATTTAGCGGGGTTCAGATATTTACGAGTGAGTAGGATGAGAGAAAAAAAGTAGCAAACTGTAATGATTAATGAATCTGCAGAGTGGAGTTTAAGAAGTCGAAAAAAAGATCTATTTTTCAAACTTTATATAGAAATGAGCGGTATTTTCATAGTTAGAATTTTTCTTTACTTCAAGCAACTTATTAACAATGATGCATGCAAACCATTCACCCCTTGAGAATAGATCTAGGAGGAATATGCATATTCCGATGTCAATTCTTACTACTTAATGGTAAGCAACTAATTCTCACTTTGAATCAAATAATACAGCCCAAAATAAGTAAAGCCATTTACTTCAACATCTCAATCAATCCCGTTTTCTATCCCCAGTTAATAAAAACGGTAAAACTGAGTTATTGACTTTAGGACTTTATTCAAAAAGCAAAAAAGAGGATGATATTAGTTGTTCTTCTTTTTGCCAAGGCTTTTTCAAATGCTTTCAAATCGAAAAAGAAGTAGAAGCCGAAATACCATACAGAATATCAAAATCTTCACGTGTTGATTTGAGTAATTTAAATAGAAAGAAGTAGCAATAAACAATTAAGATTTAAAAACGCCTTTCACCAATAGACTCTTTGGTTAGCTTACTACAAGAGAAAAAATGAACAAATACAAATGATGCAGTTCAATATAATCATTTATCACTGAGTTATCTCAATCCGGGCAAGCTTTGCCTTTATCGACTTTGCATAAATCTCATCAATCTATTTCACCTTTTTTAACTCACTCTTCAAACTATTATATTTCTATATTTCTTAGGACTTTCTCTTTAATTCGATAGAGTATTTTTTTTCAGTTTTTGCTAATTAGGATAAAACCTTTTATTTCGGAGCTTTTTTAACTTTCTAAAGAAGATCTTCTTCAGAAAATTAGCTTTTTTGAGGTCGACTTGCTTTAATGTCTTGCAAATAATCTATATATTTAACTTTTTAAGAATTTTCTCTTTAAGATAGTGTAGGTACGGATTGAGATTTAGCAATCCTTGAATTTTGTGTAATAGATGGCAACTCTCTGAGATATTATTTCCCAAGCTCTCGAGAATTCACGTTAATCTAGAATTTTTTGAATTATTAGTAAATTTGCTCTTAATTCAAGGCTTTTTGACCAAGAAAGTGATACTTTACCCTATTCTGACCTTTATCTAACCTTATTTCTGATATTTTTCTCTTCTCTTCATCGATTTAGATGGGTATTTGTTTTAACTTCTGCTAAAACTCTAATCTGCGTTTGAACTTTTTCCGTTATTCTTAAACCTTTGTTTAATCTCTATAAACAAAAGGTGTGAAATCAACACTAGTCCTACTGTCAACTGAAGAAGCTTTAATTTAGTTTATTTTCTTATTTCTTTACTAAACTTTCGTCATATATTACTTTTAATGAGACTTTAATGCAGTGTAATCTATCTTTGTTGAGATTTTATGGTTTTTCTTGAAGATTTCTTCTTCAAACTTTGCTTATTCTTCGATTTGCTTAAATTTCTTCTAAATTTACTGAAATTTCGGATGTAATTTGCTATATTATAGCTAAGCAAAGTGTATAATTTGTTCTCTCTTTGCTCTATTTTTTTAAATTTACTTTAATTTTTGCTAAATTTTCTTTTTCTTTTGCAATCTCTTTCGTTTTTATTACTATTCTTCTTTCTTTTTAACAATAAGCTGTTATTAAATTTATTTTTTGACTTTTAAAGCATCTTATGCTTCTTTTTTAAGGCGTATTTCCTTTTGTGTTTCCTACCATTTTTTAACATTTTATGCAATCGTTTTTTTCTTGATTTTTGCTTCTTACTTTGCAAGCATAATTTCATCTTGTTTCAATTTGATGATAGTCTTTTTCAATTCTTTAACTAAAGGTTAATTATTCGATTGGTGGGCTAGCTCTAATTCAAGTTGCTTCTTAGTTCTTTCTTGTTGTAACTGCAGGATTTATTCTTTAATTCTGTTGTGATCAAATATCTGCAGATCTCCTCGAATTATCTAATCTTTTATCTTTTCTTAGTAGCCTTTTAATTTCGCCAATATTTCTTATTATTCAATAGTTTCTGGATTTTATTTGATGCTCAAAACTAGTGAGAGAGAAATCTTTTCGGATTTCTCAGAGAACTAATTACTATACATTTATAAAAAATTATAATTTTAATGTCCAAGAATACCACTAGATGAAATACTTTAAGAGAGTTTTACAGATTTTCGTGAACACTGAATGCAGTAAACATACCATCCTGTCTATAGTTAGAGATTGAATGAACAAAAGCACACTTTAACTTAGTTTTAAGCCTATATACGTCTAATGCTTATGCTTTATTCCCAGTTTTTATTTAAAGAAAAGCACCTTAAAAATGACCGTTTAAAAAAA
>Ga0316217_10006155_pt1 | contig 12037 bp, 8 predicted proteins | sample 1anoAmetaG_FD_203633 | JGI IMG/M metagenome (GOLD analysis project Ga0316217, IMG submission 203633) | Freshwater microbial communities from Trout Bog Lake, Wisconsin, USA - 1anoA | ecosystem: Environmental > Aquatic > Freshwater > Lake > Hypolimnion/Profundal zone | place: USA: Wisconsin... | reverse complement strand
GCGACCTCGCCCGAGCTGCGCGCGCGGGAGGCCGTGTTGAAAGCCACCGCGCCGGACCGGAACCCGCAGCCATTTCTCGATCATCCGGACCTCATGGAGCCCGCGGAAAACAACATGGTCGTTGTGGTCTGGAAACAGAGCTGGCTGAAACGGCGGTCGCCGTCGTGGCCGGACAACAGCGAGGTGCTGACCTGGGATGATTTTCGCCAGGTGATCAACCAGAAACAGCCGCAAATGGACGCGGCGTGTACGGCCATTCTGGCCGGCCCCATCCAATTCAATCTGGACGCCGCCGGCGGCAGCTACATGCTGCTGCCGCATCTCGCCCTTTTGAAGAATCTGACTCAAAGCCTGGACGGCCGGGTGCTGCTGGCCCTGCACGATGGCAACCTGGCCGACGCCTGGACCAACCTGCTGGCGGCCACCCGCCTGGTCACGGCGTGGCGGGCGGAACCGGCCGAGGTTTCCCGCCTGGTTCGGTTCGATGATGCCAAACTGGTATTCGACGCCACCTGGCAAGCGCTCCAAACCAACGGCTGGACCGACGCCCAACTCGCCCGCCTTCAGCAGGAATGGGAGTCCGCCGGCTTTCTGGCCGACCTGCCTGAAATTGCCGCCTTCCGACGCGCTTGTGATGTGAAAGCTTTGGAATTTGATGAATTGCAATCGCAAAGACCCGGCGCCCAAACCCACAATTCACCCCACCCCTCGTTTGGCCAAATTGTGGCCGAAGCGATCAGCGATCCCTATTCGCTCTGGGAACAAATGCAGAACCAGTGGCATCGGGAGGAATACTTCCGGGGCGGCATGTATGAAGACGAACAGCGCCTGCTGCTTTTTGACCGCGACCGCGAAGTGGATCTGCGCAACGCCGTCCAAGCGCCGACCTGGAAGCAAATGCGTGCAATGCCCGGCGTGACCAATGAAATCGCTTTCCAAGCCAAATATCCTCATGGGGGACGGTTTGGCAGCCTGTCGAATCAGCGCCGAATGAACCTGGCCTTCGAGCGGCATGGCACCCCCTTTCTGGGCTGTGCCGCCGAGGCCGAAGCTGAGCGCAGGATTGTCATCACGGCCCTGGCGCTGGAACGGTACCGCGCCAATCACGGGGCCTACCCGCCGGCCCTGGCCGCCCTGGCGCCGCAGTTCCTGAAATCGGCGCCGGTGGATTTCATGGACGGCCGGCCCCTGCGTTATCGGCTCGCCGCCGACGGTCATTTCCTCCTGTATTCCGTCGGGCTGGATTGCGTGGATAACGGCGGAAAGATGCCGCCGCCCAGAGACCAGGCCAATTATTTTAATCCGCTCCAGCCCGCCCGGCCGCAGCCGGAATCCGACCTGGTCTGGCCGTTGCCAGCGTCCAGCGGGCAGGCGGTGGCCCGGCGGGAAAAAGAATCGAAAGCCTTGCGGGAACGCATGGCACAGGTCCAGGCGCGAGCAGCGGAGCAAGAAGCACAGCGTGAGACCGCGCGCCAGGCCGAGGTGAAGGAATTGCTGGCGAGGAAGCCGCCATTTAACAAAACGGACCCGGTTTTTCGTGGCAAACCACTCAGCCGATTTTTGCAAAACAACATCATGGCGAAGACCAAACCGCTGACGTTGGACCAATTGCTCTCGATCCAACAAATCGGGTCGGGCGACCTGGCCACCTTTGAAGTGCCCGTCAGTTATGAAGCGGTGACCAATATCGGCGAGTTGCGGTTGCTGGTGGACGGGGGCGGTGGCGGCGAACTTCAGGAATGCAACCGCGCCACCAATGGCGATTGCCTGCTGGTCTGGAATACGACCTATGACCCGCCGGGCCAGCACGCGCTCCAGGCGCAATTGCATTACGGCGAGCGGCGGTACAGCGTGGAGCAACTGGAGGTGACCGGACCGGTGACGCCTTTTTACTCCACCAATGTCGTGCAATTTTTTGAAGGCGATTCCTTCTTTACCGACAAAGGAGCGACGCTTTACGCCAAGTTACCGGAACCCCACGGCATCTACACCATTGAATTGCAAACTCCGGAGGGAAAACATCTGAAGACCATCAGCGGCGTCACCTCCAACGGCGTCATCAACGTGGATTGGGATTTAAGGGACGACCAGGGAATCAAATACGCCGGCAATTCCATTAATGCGGTTTTCAATGTCACCTTGCCGGATTCCGGCCGCTCGCAAACGGTGAAAGGGCCGTGACGGATCCCGCCGCGTTGAGCTTTTTGGAGGGTCTGGGCTGCCCGCAATCGAGAACGGATCATTGAGTGGGCAACCGCGTCAAGGTTCCGCTGTTTGGGACGGGGAGCAAGAAGTGAACCCGTTCCGGACGGCGGTTGCCGCCCGGAACAGGCCGGTCGCTGGGCGACCCTTGTGATTAGTAACGGTTGGTGCGAGCGCCGCTGAATTCGCGGCGGCCACCGCCGTTGCCGGCGGGACGATCTTCGCGCGGACGGGCGACATTCACGGTGAGGGCGCGACCGCCAATGGACTTGCCGTTCAGGCCGTCAATGGCTTTCTGGGCTTCCTCGGCGCTGCTCATGGTCACGAAACCGAAACCGCGGGGGCGGTTGGTCATGCGATCCATCATCAGGTTGGCTTCCGTGACCGTGCCAAAGGGCGCAAAAGAGTCCTGCAGGTCGTTTTCAGTGGTGTCGAAGGAAAGGTTCCCGACGAATAACTTGTTCATTTGTTTCTTAACTGTCCTAGACTGACTTGATTTTTACCAGACTGTTTCCGTAATTCGGATTTCAAATCATCACTGAAACAAGTTCACTTGAGGATTCACCATGCCTTGAAAGAAATTATCTATCTATCTATCAGACGCGCTGAAAATAGCAGCTTCGGGCCGGGTGTCAATAAGAATCGGCAGGGCGTGTGGATCACAAACAATGCAGGCAAAGCTGGTAGAGCGGGCAGTCGCTTTGCGACGATGGGACGTTCCAACGAGGCTGCCCATGTGCCAAACGTCGCGGATTGTTTCTCAATTGTCCTTACTCCAGTTGCCTCTACGCCATCGCCCGCGCGATGCTGTGCCACCAGGCGTCGTGCAGTTCGGCGAGCGGAGCGGAGAAGGCGCCCCCGGCCGTCCGCACGGTGAGCTGGTCGCCGCCGACTTTGCCGATCACCAAGGCCGGCACTTCCATGAGCCGGGCGCGCTCGACCACCTTGACGGCATTGATCGCCTTGCAGGAAATAATCACGCGGGATTGTGTTTCGCCGAAGAGCAGGGCGTCCAGGCGCGCCGGCTCCAGTGTGCTCAAATCCACGGTCGCGCCGATCAGGCGCGGGGTGTCGCGGGCGATGAGCTGGCTGATGCAGCTTTCAGCCAGGGCCACGGCCAGGCCGCCTTCGCTGCAATCGTGGGCGCTCTTGACCAGGCCGCTTTGAATGAGGCCCAGCAGCGTGGTGTGCAGGGTCCGGGCGGCTTCCAGATCGCAGCGCGGCGGCAGGCCGTTCTTCTGGCCATGGATGACTTGCAAATAAGCGCTGCCGCCCAGGCCGGCCAGCGGGTCGGCCGGATCCACGGGCTGGCCCAGCAGAATGATGGCGTCGCCTTCGTCCTTGAACCACTGCGTGGTTACGTGCTCCGGCTTTTCGATGAGGCCGACGACGGAAATGGTGGGGGTGGGATCAATCGGCCCGGCGGGGCTTTGATTGTAAAGCGAGCAGTTGCCGCCGGTGACGGGCGCGTCAAACGCGCGGCAGCCCTCGGCCAGGCCGCGCACCGATTCCTTGATCTGCCAGAACAGCTCGGGCTTGAGCGGACTGGGCATGTTGAGGTTATCCGTGGCGCCCAGGGGCACCGCGCCCGAGCAGGCCAGATTGCGGCACGCCTCGGCCACCGCCGCCTTGGCGCCCTCGTAGGGATCCAAGTAAACATACCCGCCGTTGCAGTCCACGGTCATGGCGATCAGTTTCTCGGTCACCGTGGGGTCGCCGACTTTGGCCGCCAATTCCGCGCTCATGACGGGCAGGGAATCGGTCTTGATGCGGATGACCGCCGCGTCGCTGCCGGGCAGCACCACCGAGCCGTCGCGCACCTGATGATCGTACTGGCGATAAACCCAGTTCTTGGAAGCGATGCTGGGAAACGCCAGCAGCGTCTTTAAATCCGCCGCCGGGGCGGTGGTGTCGGCGATGCCCTCGAGGCGGAAGGCGCGGACCGCTTCCAAATATGCCGGCTTCTGGGCGGCGCGCTGGTAGATGGGCGATTCGTCGGCGATCTTTTTAGCCGGGATATCCGCGACGATTTTGCCGCCGTGCCGGACCACCATGTGGCCGGTGTCGGTGACCACGCCGATTTCGGACCAGGGCAAATCCCATTTGTCGAAAATCGTCTTCACTTCCTCCTCGCGGCCCTTGTGGACGACGATGAGCATGCGCTCCTGGGATTCGGAGAGCATGATTTCGTAGCTGCTCATGTTGGGCGCGCGCTGGGGCACCTTGTCCAGCTCGATTTCGATGCCGGTGCCGGCGCGCGCGGCGGTTTCGCAGGTGGAGCAGGTGAGGCCGGCCGCGCCCATGTCCTGCATGCCGGCGACCGCGCCGGTGGCGAGCAGTTCCAGGCAGGCTTCGCAGACCAGCTTCTCCATGAAGGGATCGCCCACCTGCACCGCGCCGCGCTGTTTCTCGGCGGATTCCTCGGTCAAATCCTGCGAGGCAAACGCCGCGCCGGCCAGGCCGTCGCGCCCGGTGGCCGGGCCCACGTAAAAGACGGGATTGCCCACGCCCTTGGCCGCGCCGCGGGTGATTTGTTCATGGCGCAAGACGCCCAGGCAGAAGGCGTTGACCAGCGGGTTGCCTTGGTACGTCTTGTCGAAATAGACCTCGCCGGCCACGGTGGGAATGCCGAAGCAATTGCCGTAATGCGCGATGCCGCTGACCACCCCGGCGAACAGGCGCCGGTTATTGGCGATTTCGGAATTCACCTCCGCACCGTCGGCGTCGCCGTTGGTGATGGGCCCAAACCGCAGGGAATTGACCGCGCACACGGGCCGGGCGCCCATGGTGAAGATGTCGCGCACGATGCCGCCCACACCGGTCGTCGCGCCCTGGAACGGCTCGACCGCGCTGGGGTGGTTGTGCGACTCGATCTTGAAGGCGATGGCAATGCCGTCCCCGATGTCAATGATGCCGGCATTCTCCTCGCCGGCGCCCACCAGGATGCGGGGCGATTTGGTGGGGAAGGTTTTGAGCAGCGGGCGGGTGTTTTTGTAGCTGCAATGCTCGCTCCACATCACCGAAAAGATGCCCAATTCGGTGTAGCTGGGCGTGCGGCCGAGGATGGCCAAAGCCTGGGCGTATTCTTCCGGCGTGAGGTTGTGCTTGGCAACCAGTTCAGGGGTGATGGCAGGTTCGGTCATCGGCAAACGATAGATTTAATCCGGCGGTTTGTGAATCCCAAAACCGTTCAAACGCCGATGGGATGCCAGGCGGTCTTGAATTCCACCGTGTCCAGGATCCAATACGGATCTTCCGCCCGGGCGGTGAACCAGTCGGCCGGCCGGAGCGCGCGCCGCGCACAGCGCTTGAGATTGAGGGCCGTGCCGGCCTGCAACTGCGCGCCCAGCGCCGCGTCGCCCGTGCCGTCCACGATGGCGTTGACGTCCATGTGCGCGGCGATATGCGGGGCCAGTTCGGCGCGCTTGCCGGTGAGGAGGTTCACCACGCCGCCGGGCAGATCGCTGGTGGCCAGGATTTCGGCGAAGGTGGCGGCGGGCAGCGGGAAAGGTTCGGAAGCCACCACCACCGCCGTGTTGCCGCTCAGAATCACCGGCGCGAGCAGGGACACCAGCGCGAGCAGCGCCGGTTCGTCCGGCGCGAGCACCGCCACCACGCCGGTGGGCTCGGGCACGGTGAAATTAAAGTGCGGCGTGGCCACGGGATTGACGCCGCCAAACACCGACTGATACTTGTCCGTCCACCCCGCGTAATAGACCAGCCGGTCTACCGTCAGGGTCACCTCGCGTTTGGCCTTGGCGGCGCTGGCGCCGGTGGCGCGGGCGATTTCTGCGGCCAATTCGGCGGCGCGGTTTTGGAGCATCTCGGCGGCGCGATACAAAATCTGGCCGCGATTGTAAGCGGTGGCCCGGCCCCAGCCCTCGGCCGCCGCGCGCGCGGCCACCACGGCGTCGCGGAAATCCTTGCGCGAGGCGTGGGCGTAATTGTCCAGCGCGTCGCCGTGGGCGGAGCGGGCCGGCAGGCAGCGGCCGCTCTCACTCCGCGGAAATTTTCCGCCGATGTAAAGTTTGTAGGTTTTTTTGACGTCGAGCCGCGTGCTCATGATTGATGGGACGGAAACTAGCAGGCTGCCCGGCCCATGGCAACTGCGACGCCGCCGCAACGCGCCGCAATGGCGGGCACAGGGTATGAAACAAAAATCTTCTCTCCGGTCCAAAGCGTGAATGAGCGAACCCGCTGGCGGAGCGCGACTGTGTCGGAGACCAGTCGCAGACGCATGGCCAGCAAGAAGCTCTGTCGAACGGATCAAGCCCTCCGAATGGCGAACGTTGCTGCGGCTGGCTTACAGCCGCGCTCCGGCCCCCACCGAGTAACCCGCCTTCAGTCCGTAGATCCGGTTCATGGCTACGGAGACTGCGGTTTTATGGGCTTCTCCAGTTCCTTTCAGATTTTTGTTTCACACGCCGTGCGGCAACGCGAGAATGGGATTGCCACCCCTGCGCAAACGTGCGAAAAATGTCTCAGTGGAAGGCTGTCTGCCGGGTCCGGACGGGCCCGGCCGTGGTGGGATCAGGTTGCTCCCGTAGCTCAAATGGATAGAGCAGCGGATTTCTAATCCGCGGATTTGGGTTCGATTCCCAACGGGGGTACCACGTTGGGAAAAGAATACCGCCGAGCAGATGATTCTCGATGCCGTCGAGAATCCGTTCCGTCCCGCCGCCGCGCCGGATGTTGCAGCGCCAACGGCGCGCTTTCATACCAGCCCAGGGCAACGCCCTGGGGATCGTCGGCACCAACTTCCAAAGCCCTGAATGGGCGAACCAAACCATGCCACGATCCCTTGCGATGCTTTGCGGCTGCCCGGCGCGCCGCAACGGCGCCCGTTCCGCTGCCGGAATTCATCCCCGCCACGCTCGCCGATTTTCTGCGGCTGGTGGTTGCCGGTGATGACGCGGAAACAAAATTCCGGAAATTCATCACCGTGCAAACGGAAATGTTTTTCACCGCCGCGCAAATCGTGTTTGCCACGCCAGAGGAGCGCGAAAGGGCCAAAGCGACTTGGACAGCGGCATAGCTGGCACACTGGCGGACCTTCCGCACTGCCGACGAATGGCAGGCACAGGCGCGGGCTTTCCGGGCGTGGAACAAATTTGTTCTGTCGAAAGTATCTCCGCAAGACTTCCACGACCTCAGCGCCCTCAAGCTCACCACGAGCAATCGCATCTAGCCGCAAACGTGAGTCGCCCGAAATCATTTTCGTGATGGACTCTGCCGATCCGCAGCAGCCATAACCACCGAATGAAATCCTGCGAAGGGAAATAATGTCGGCATCGTCCGTGTCGAAGTCGGCGAAGACACTGCCTCCCTGCAAGCAAAGACAAAAGCTACAGGGTCGGGTCGGCATCACCGGATATGTCTGGACTGCGATGCTCATGGAAAATGGCGTGTGAAGTGGCCCAATGACCATGCAGTGAGCCGCGCCGGACGTAGGATTTGGTCCGCGAAGCGGACACTTCCGCATCAACCGGCGACGGCTCCAGAAATTGGTTATGCGTTTTGCTGCTCATGCGCAATTCTGTTCACCTGCATTAAATTGCGAATCTTCTTTATCACAAACACCAGTAAGTTACCGATAGCGGCCGCCAACAATACGATGACAAGGAGCCCCCTATTGTTCTCGTAAAAAGCTGTAAACCATGATCTCGTGTCGTATTGTGGAAAAACATAGCCTCCGTGCAGGCTATAGCTGGTGCCTGCAGGATAGTAACGGCAAAAACCTATTTTAAATCGAACATCGCGAGTCAATGTCGCAACGTCCGACTGAGACTCCATCTCGGATACGGGAGTGATCTTGTATGTAACACCCCATGCAATAAATTGCGCCATGTGGTTTGTCCACTCCCCAAGGTAAGGTCCCAAATCCACCATCGTCGGAAGATCACCTTCGGTCTTATGCTTTTCTATGATCCACTCCGATTTAGCCCGGTCCAGATTCCAGAGACTGTTGTGAAGTCCGCCCCAAAATCCCATCTCTCGCGGTAATGCGCCCGGTCCAGCTCCCGACGGAAGGAAAATTATCACCGACAGGAGCAGGAGGGCCACGCCGGCAACCAGGTACGCTGAACTGGACTTATGCATAACGACCCACGAGCCGAGCCGAGCCGGACTTGTGGCTCATGCCAACCTGCTTCATCTCGATGAACTCAGGTGTGCGCCCGGCTCCGACTCCGGCGATGTGGTTGGGCAACAAAATCCCCATAACTCAAAGCGAATCGTGCATCCCAGCCAAATGAGTGACGCCATACAAAACGCCATAAACGAGATTCACACCAACAAGCAGCGGAACCAACGCAATCGGAAATCCGCTGCAAACAAACCAAAACCTGCTGAGTTTGGCGTCGGCTGGTTCGTCTTGCAAACGGACAAATAACAAAAAAGCAACGGAGCTGCTCGACCAACAAATGCCGGCGCTAATCCAAAAGTGTACCAAATTATCCTCCAGACCAATCCGATTCCAAAATAGAACGGTACCGACAATAAATACCCATGACGGCAATGACAGAAAACCGGCTGCGCCTTTTGTGAGGCACTTCCAAGGAATCTGAATGCGCTTCGATAAAACTGGGTGCATACGCTTATGACCTAACGACCATGCAGTGAGCCAACGCCGATTTGTGACGTTGACCGCGTAGCGGAGCGGACAGCGTCAACGGAGGATGGCTCCAGAAATTGTTAAGCCATAGCTTCATGGTCTCGACAAAAACAAAAAAAGTGAAAGCAAGAGACCCAACAAAAAAAGTCGCCAGCCCCAAAGATACAATCCTCTCAATTTTTCCGGCACCGATTTCACTCCAAATGTGAAGAACCGACCACTTCCGGTAACCTGGTGCCTTAGCGTAACCAATCAAGCCACCGCCAAAGATCATCAGTGAAAAACTCGTAACGAAAAAGCAAATCCACGGCGTACCACACAGATGTGTAAAAAAGTCTAGGACCTGCGATGTAAGAACCGCAACGATAGCAATGAGGGCAATGTTCCAATGCTCAAAGAACGTCCGCAAACCCCTGCTGTCTTTTTGCGTTTCCATGGCTTCAACTCCTTAATACACGGACCCCCGGTTCGTATATTGAAACCGGCGTTTTGACCCATGAAAATGTTGCAACTCGTTCATAATCAACAGCCCAGTGCCAAGCTGGTTCGTATATTGAAAATACTAATCCATGGACGCCAAAAATGCAATTCCTTTATCTTTCAATGCTGCTGTCCCAAAATGATCCACCGCCGGTCCGTATATTGAACTGCCGGTTCGTATATTGAAATCGAGCCTTGGACAGCCGTTGAGTGCAAGCCGCCCCTCTAGGATTCGATTGCAGGCGTTTTGATCACCCCAAAACCGCCACCCGCCCCAAAGCCCGCCCCGACCCGAAACGCCCGCCACCGGGCCAGCCAGACCCCGCCGCGCCCCGTCGAAATTCCTGTGTAACAAACCGGTGTTGCACGGCTGCCTTGCAACCCGAAAACAGAAATTGGCCCGCCCCGCGATTCAGTCCAAGGCAACCGGCTTTCCGTGTAACAACGTGTAACAACAAAAGTGTGAAACGGTGCGCGAAACGGGCGTTTCGTGAGTTTCGGCCAAACCGCGATTATCGCATTTATTCACGCGGCGAGAGTGCCTGTTTAGGTGGTTGTCGCGCAAATGCGGTTGCGGATTTCTAATCCGCGGATTTGGGTTCGATTCCCAACGGGGGTACCACTTTTCAAAATACCGGGCGCTTTTGGAAAAAGCGGCGTGGCTTTTGACGAACGATCTGTGCGGATTTGGATCGCCTTTCCAGGGCTTGCTTGCTCTTGGGCACGGTTTCCCGGTGCGACGTTTCGCTTGCACCGAGCTGTCGCTGAGGCCGCTCCGTTGGGGCGCGGTTTGCGAACCCAATCACGCCATCGCCTCGGCCAGGACAATTTCCGGATGCCGCGTGGCCAGGCGCGGACTTTCAAGCTCCCCGCGTCTTGGAAATGGCGTCCGCCGGCGGGTTCGCAAGACCAGCCGCCGGTCGGTTGGCGCCGGCCTTGTTCCCAGTTGTGCAGCGTCTTGACGGAAATGCCAAGCAGTGCCACGAATCATTAATGAGATTGACAAAGCTTTGGCGTGGCTTTCAATTCGTAAAAATGAAAGCTCTGAGATTACTGCTGCTCCTGTTGCTGCCAGCCGCGGGGCAGGCGCAGACATACACGAACAGTTACGGTGTCTGGGGCTACACGACGAATGCCGGCGATTTCAATCTCACCGTCACGAGCTACACCGGCACGAACCCGGTGGTGACCATCCCCGGGATGATCCAGGCCCTGCCCGTCATCTTCATCGGGGAGGGAGCGTTCGACTCCTGCACCAACCTGGCCAGCGTGACGATTCCCACCAACATCACCGTCGTGGGCGACTGGGCATTCGCCGGCTGCGCCAGCCTGACCAACGTGACGATCGGCACCAACGTCGCCACCCTCGGGAACAATGCGTTCAATGACTCCGGTCTGATCAGCGTGACGATCCCGGGCCGTGTCACCAGCATCGGAGTGGCGGCGTTCGGAGGCTGCAACAGCCTCACGGCGATCACCGTGAATACGAACAATCCCGCCTTTAGCAGTGTGGATGGGATATTGTTCAACAAAAGCCAGACCGCGATCGTGCAATATCCGCCCGGCAAAGTCGGAAATTATACGATCCCGAACAGCGTCACCAACCTCGAGGCCATGGCGTTCTTTGGCTGCGGCGGACTATCCAGTGTCACGATCACCAACGGCCTCGCCAGCGTCGGGGAGGACGAGTTCGAATGGTGCACCGGCCTGACCAACGTCATCCTCGGTCACAGCGTCACCAACCTGGGGGACTATGCGTTCTGCGACTGCGAGAGCCTGGTCACCATCACGATCCCCAGCGGCGTCACCAGCATCGGAAACGAGGCGTTCGTTTACTGCGCCAGCCTGACCAACCTCCTGATCCCCGACAGCGTCGCGATGATCGGGGAAGAGGCGTTCAGCAGTTGCCTCAGCCTGAGCAACGTCACGATCCCTGCCAGCGTCACCAACCTCGGGGAGGCGGCGTTCATTGACTGCACCAGCCTGACGGCGATCAACGTGGCGACAAACAATCCCGCCTACAGCAGTGTGGAGGGGGTGTTGTTCGACAAGAGCCAAACCACGCTCATCCAATACCCCAGCGGGAAGGCCGGCACCAACTACACGATTGCCGACAGCGTCACCAGCATCGGCTATGGAGCGTTCAATTACTGCACCAGCCTGAGCGTCGTTACACTCGGGAACAGCGTCACCAACCTCGGGGACGAGGCGTTCGAATACTGCTTTAAGCTGACGCGTGTTTATTTCCAAGGCAACGCTCCCGCCAGCGTTGGTTCAGATGTGTTCAAGAGCGCCATCGGCTATGTGCCGGCGACCGTCTATTATTTGCCAGGAACCACGGGCTGGGGTTCGTCCTTGGGGGGATTGCCGACCGAATTGTGGAATCCTCAAGCCCAAACCAGTGGCGGCAACTTCGGTGTGCAGACCAACCGGTTTGGCTTCAATATTACCGGCGCCAGCAACCTGGTCATCGTGGTGGAAACCTGCACGAACCTGGGCAGTCCTCTCTGGCTGCCGATCTCCACCAACACGCTGGTCAACGGCGCCTCCTATTTCTGCGACCCTGACTGGATGAATTATCCGGGGCGGTTTTATCGGTTGAGCATGCCGTAGCCCGCCGCCCCTGTGCATCCGGGTGCCGTTGCTTTAAACTCAACGCATGGCTAACTCCAAAACCATCCTGATCACGGGCGTCTCGCGCGGCTGCGGACGCGCGCTGACGGAAGAATTCATCAGGCGCGG
>Ga0316217_10006154_pt1 | contig 12038 bp, 7 predicted proteins | sample 1anoAmetaG_FD_203633 | JGI IMG/M metagenome (GOLD analysis project Ga0316217, IMG submission 203633) | Freshwater microbial communities from Trout Bog Lake, Wisconsin, USA - 1anoA | ecosystem: Environmental > Aquatic > Freshwater > Lake > Hypolimnion/Profundal zone | place: USA: Wisconsin... | reverse complement strand
CCTGGGCTACATCAAATCGTCGGCCATGCTGCTGTGCGGGGTGCTGGTGATCCTGGTGGTGTGGCGGTACACAACCGGCAGCATCGCGGTGGACCACATCACCAGCCGACCGAACGAGCTTTTCTACTGGCTCACGATCCTGGTCTCAAACACCCTGGGAACGGCGCTGGGCGACTTTGTGGCCTCCGATACCGGACTCGGCTTTGAACGCGGCGCACTTGTCTTCGCCGGGCTGATCGCCTGCGTCGCCGCCGCCCACTTCTTTACCAGGTTGCCGACAAGTTGGCTCTTCTGGGCCGCCTACATCCTCACGCGCCCGCTCGGGGCCACGCTCGGCGATACGCTCACCAAGTCGCATGTGGAAGGCGGATTGGCGCTGGGAAGAATTGAATCGTCGCTGGTAATCGCCGTATTCATGATCGGCCTTGTCGCCTACACCACGCAGCGGAAGCAGACGCAGAGCGCATAGGGCGGTCGCTCAATTCACAAAAAAATCCCTCGCGCGCGCGAGGGATTCAATTCAGTTCGCGAAAGGCCCAACATCCCACCCTTCGCTTCCCGCCCCACCAGGCACAAAGGCGGCGCTTGGCGGGGGCCCGTTCGCTCCGGATGGGGCGCCCGGCTAGGCCGTCTCTTCGATGAAGGCCTGCTCCATCATGTTGCGGAACTTGTCGTAGCGGTGCTGCACAAGTTCCTTGGGGCTCAGTTTCTTCAGCTTCTCCAGGTGCTCGGCGATGACCGGTGCCAGCAGCATGGCGGCTCCGGCGTGGTCGGTATGCGCGCCGCCCAGCGGCTCGGGCACGATGGCATCGACAATGCCAAAACCCTTCAGGTCGGGCGCGGTGATCTTCAGGGCACGGGCCGCTTCCTGGCGCTTGGAGGCATCGCGCCACATGATGGAGGCGCAGCCTTCCGGAGAAATTACCGAGTAGATGGCGTTTTCCAGCATGAGCACGCTGTTGCCGACGGCAATCGCCAGCGCGCCCCCGCTGCCGCCTTCGCCGGCGATGATGACGATCACCGGAACTTCCAGCCGAGCCATTTCGCGCAGGTTGTAGGCGATGGCCTCGGCCTGACCTCGCTCCTCGGCGCCGAGTCCCGGGTAGGCGCCCGGCGTGTCGACGAAGCAGAAGATCGGACGATGAAACTTCTCGGCGATCTTCATGACGCGGACCGCCTTGCGATAACCCTCGGGGTTGGGCATGCCGAAGTTGCGATAGACCTTTTGCTTGGTGTCGCGCCCCTTCTGGTGGCCGAGGACCATGACTTCCTGTCCCTGAAATCGGGCCATGCCGGCCACGATCGCCGCATCGTCGCCGAAGCAGCGGTCGCCGTGTAGTTCGCTGAAGTCGGTGCAAAGATGGTTGATGAAGTCGAGCGTGTAGGGGCGCTGCGGATGACGCGCCAGTTCCGTCTTATGCCAGGCGACCAGCTGCGCCGCCACCTGGGCCCGCAAGGCAACGACCTGCTCGTGGAGCTGTTGCAGGTTGCGCCGGGCCTCCTGGTTATCGCCGGCAACGGTTTCCAGTTGCTCGATCTGCTTCTCGATCCGTTCTAATTCCTGCTGCGCTTTGTCCGCGGCTTCCATCAGTTGGGAGGTCCTCTCTTCTTTGCCGAATTCTTCGCCTGCGACTGGTCCGTCAATGAAACTCAGGTCAGGACTCGCCACGATGTTCCTCAATTCTCTCGCACGGGTGACTCAATCGACCCGGCGTACGCTGCCCTTTCCGCAGATCTCCTCGACGCGGTTGATAAAGGCACGGTCTGGTTGCACATTATAGCCCGCCGCTTCCATCACCACCATGAACTCGCCCTTGCGCTCCAGGTCGAACAGCACCTGCGCTGTTCCCTTGGAATCGGTAAAGACCTGATGCAGCGCGTCAATGGTGGCTTCGCTGGCGATATCCAGCGGCACCTTAATGCGCAGGGCCCGCGGCAGACGGGGCTGCGCCTCGTCGAGCGGCGTGATCTCGCTCACCGTCAGCTTGGTGTTGGCGCCTTCTTCGACGCGCACCCCGACGCGCAGCAGCACCGGCACTTCCATCTTCAGCTTTTCGCCCAGCCGCTTGTAGGCGTCCGGGAAAACCAGCAGGTCGCAGGCCCCGGTCATATCCTCGAGCATGCCCTGCGCGTAGAGGTCGCCCTTTTTCGACTTCAGCACGCGCACCGAGGTGATGACGCCGCCGGCATAGACATCGGCGTCCTTGCCGGTGCTCTGCTTGAAGGCCGCCAACTCGGCCGCGCTGCGCGCTCCGAAGTCGGCCAGTTTGTCGGCGTATTTCTCCAGCGGATGCCCGCTGACGAAGAAGCCGAGAATTTCTTTTTCCGCCGCCAGCCGCGTGGCCTGGTCCCAATCGGGCACCTCGGGCAGCGTTTCCTTGGACGAGGCGGGAGTCTTGTCATCGTCGAAGACGCCGAAGAGCCCGGACTGGCCCACATCGGCGTCGCGCGCCGCTTTCTGCGCGCGCTCCATCGCCTTGTCGAGCACGGCCATCAGCTGCGCCCGGCGGCCGAGGGAGTCCATGGCGCCGGACTTGACGAGCGACTCCAGCACGCGCCGGTTGAGCAGCCGCAGGTCAACCTTTTCGCAGAATTCGAAGATCGACTTGAAGGTGCCGACTTCGCGCCGCGCCGCCACGATGGAATCGATGGCGTTGTGCCCGACGTTCTTCACCGCCGCCAGCCCGAAGCGGATCGCCTTTTCGCCGTGAGGGGTAAAGTTCGCATCGCTGATGTTGATGTCCGGCGGCTCGACGGAGATTTCCATCTCGCGGCACTCGTTGATGTACTTGACGACATCGTCCGTGCTTCCGGTGACCGAGGTCAGCAGCGCCGCCATGAACTCAATCGGATAGTGGGTCTTCAGATACGCCGTCTGATAGGCGAGCACGGCGTAGGCGGCCGAGTGGGCCTTGTTGAAGCCGTATTCGGCAAACTGCGCCATCAGGTCGAAGATGCGCTCCACCTTGGCCGGCGGAAAGCCGCGCTCCAGGCCCCCCTTGGTGAAGATCGCGTGGTGCTTCGTCATCTCCGCGACGTCTTTTTTGCCCATGGCACGCCGCAGCAGGTCGGCTTGGCCGAGCGAATACCCCGCCACCAGCTGCGCGATCTGCATGACCTGCTCCTGGTAGACGATGACGCCGAGCGTCTCCTTCAGGATCGGCTCCAGCTCGGGCAGATCGTACTCGACCCGCTCGCGACCCCACTTGCGGTTGAGGAAGTCGGCGATCATGCCGCCCTGGATCGGCCCCGGACGGTAGAGCGCGTTCAGGGCCGTCAGGTCCTCGACCGAGTCGGGCTTGTAGCCGCGCAGCACGTCGCGCATGCCGCCGGATTCAAACTGGAAGACGCCGCTGGTCAGCGCGGCGTGGAAGACCTTCTTGTAGGTCTCAACGTCGTCGAGCGGAATCTTGCTCAGATCAATCTTGCCGTGGCGCTGTTCGATCAGCTTCAGCGCATCGTCGACAATGGTGAGCGTGGTCAGGCCGAGGAAGTCCATCTTGAGGAGGTTCATCTCCTCGATGGCTTTCATGTCGTAGGCCACGACGATTTCGTCGTTCTTGGTCTTGTGGAGCGGCACCAGATCGGTGAGCGGCTGCGGGGCAATCACCACGCCCGCCGCGTGCACGCCGACGTTGCGGACCATGCCTTCTAGTTTGAGCGCCGTATCGATCAGCTGGCGCACCTGCGACTCGGTGTCGTAGCTCTGCTGCAATGGCGGCGATTGTTTCAGAGCATCGGCCAGCTTGATGTTCAGCGTGGCGGGCACCATCTTGGCGATGCGGTCCACATCCTGATAGGGAATGCCCATCACCCGGCCCACGTCCTTGATGGCGGCCTTGCAGGCCATGGTGCCGAAGGTGATGATCTGCGCGACGTTCTCGCGGCCGTACTTGCGGGTGACGTAGTCGATGACCTCGCCGCGCCGGTTCATGCAGAAGTCGACGTCGATATCGGGCATCGAGACGCGCTCGGGATTCAGGAAGCGCTCGAAGAACAGGCCGTATTGCAGCGGATCGATGTCGGTGATCCCCATGCAGTAGCCGACCAGCGCGCCGGCGGCGGAGCCGCGGCCCGGGCCGACGGGGATGTGGTTTTCGCGCGCCCAGCGGATGAAGTCCCACACGATCAGGAAATATCCCGTGTATTTCATCTGCTTGATGGTGTCGATCTCGAAGGCGAGGCGCTGCTCGTACTCGGTGAGGCTGCGCTTCAGCTTGCCGGTTTGCTGCATGGCCCGTATCTGTTCGAGGCGGCACTGGAAGCCGCCGCGAATAACGTGCTCGAAGTAGCTCTCGAGCGTGTAGCCGGCGGGCACGTCAAAGTGCGGAAACGGCTCCTTGACCTTTTCCAGCTTCAGGTTGCAGCGCTCGGCGATGCCCATGGTGCGCGAGAGCAACTGCGGGGTGGAACCGAAGACCTGCGCCATCTCGTCGGCGCTTCGGACGAAAAAGTTCGTTCCGTCGAAGCGTATGCGGTCGGCGTCACTCAGCATCTTGCCGGTCTTGACGCACAGCAGCGCGTCGTGCGCCGGGGCGTCGGACTCGCACAGGTAATGGCTGTCGTTGGTGGCCACCAGCGGGATGCCGGTGTCTTTCTCCAGCCGGAAGAGGTCGGGATTGATGCGGTGCTCCGCCTCCAGTCCCTGGTCCTGAATTTCGAGAAAGAAATTGCCGTCGCCGAAGATGTCGCGGAATTTTCCGGCCGCCTCGCGCGCCGCGTCGTAGCGGCCTTGGGTCAGACGCTGCGCCACCTCGCCCTGCAGGCACGCCGACATGCCGATCAGTCCCTTGGAGTGCTCGGCCAGAAAGCGCTTGGAGACGCTCGGCTTGGAATAAAAGCCGTGCAGCGAGGCTTCCGATACGAGCTTGACCAGGTTGCTGTAGCCGGTTTCGTTTTCGGCGAGCACGATCAGGTGGTTGTAGGTGTCACCCTCCGGCGCCATGCGCTCGATGTGGTGATCTTCCTTCTGGCAGATGTAGAGTTCGCAGCCGAGGATGGGCTTGACACCGGCCTTCTTGGCGTACTTGAAGAAGTGCACCGCACCGAAGATGTTGCCGTGGTCGGTCACGGCCACGGCGGGCATCTGCAACTCCTTGGCGCGCGTGGTCAGCCGCTCCAGGTCGTTGGCGCCGTCCAGCAGGGAGTATTCGCTGTGCAGGTGGAGATGGACAAATTCAGCCATGGGCAATCTTTGATTGTAGTGGTCTGCGGCGGGTTAGGAAAGCGGGGAATGGGAGGTGACTCGCCTGGGGCGGGACAAAGTCAAAATCCCCAAATCTGCTAGAAGATGGCAGATATGGGGCACCAGGGCAGCACAATGAATGCCGGGTGCCCCGTCCTAGCTGATTTTGCTAGGGCGGGGCGAGGACGCACTGCCTCCTGGCCATTTTCGGTTTCGTCGGCGGTCCGCAACAAAAGGGCTAACCGCCCCAAGTTAGCTTCGCAAACCTGGGCCACCCGCGAGCCCCGATCCACGGAGAGTTCATTTCAAAAGACCTGGCGCGGCGATCGTAATGATCATGATGGCAGCCGCCGCAACTGCGAACAGCGCCAGACCTGCCATCCACACACGGAAGGAGCTCAAGCGGATATACCACGGCCGGCGCAATTGCAGAACCGTATCGCGCACTTCTGGACGAACGTGCAAAGGTTCTAATTTATATATTCTCTCCAGGCGTTCGAGCATCAGGCAATCGGCGGATTCGTGGTGGCGGTGCTTGCTCATCAGCTGCATCGAGATAATACTGGTGATCAATGCTAGGGACAGCGCAATAAACCGAGCCGTTCGACTACTCGACGGATTCAATGCTGAACTGAAAAGGAAAGCTTGCGCGGTGAGACCAAGCATGGGAGTCTGCCACATCAGGGTGTCATACCCGATTCGACGACTCGCCATCACCTGATAGGAGGCTAAGAGAGCAGGGGGAATTTCATTTCGCTTCGGTGCTTCGCCGACATTAGCCACAGGGTATCCTCCTCCGGCAACCTACGTTTGCCTCGAATAAGTTCACTGCAGCCGGGCCCAGAGTTAGCGGGTGGCCCAGGTTTGCACCGCGTCTTTCGGCGCTAACCTGGGGACGCACAGTCCATTCCCCGGTTCTTGCTCCCGCCTGTGCTCCAGAGCTGGGCCGGTGGCCCAGAGTTGGCGATTTTCCAACTTTGGGTTCAGCGATTTCCCCACATTTGCCGACATCGGGCAAATGTAGGCCACCAGTTGTAGTGTCAGCTCGCCGCCTACCCCTTCTTCTCCATCAGCCGAGCGGTCATGACCACGCCGTCGCCGCCGTCGTGCAATTTGATGGGGAAGACCAGCACGTTCCAGTCCCAGTAGGCGCTGCTGGTGGGCAGGTGCTCGGCGCCGCGGAACTTGCGGTCGATGTAGGTCTCGCGAGTTTCGGCCACGGTGCGCACGATCTCGCGCAGTTCGTCGCCCACCTCCGGGTAGGTGGCAAACAGGTTCTGGCCGACGAACCACTGCCGCTTCTTTTCCATCAGCTTGGCGAAGTAGTCGTTGACGTACTGCCAGTTCCCTTCAGCGTCGAGCACCTCGATGACGAAGTCGTCGCCCAGCGCCAGGCCGATCCGCGAGTAGTAGAACTCGCGGGCATCCACCACCACGGGCTTGCCGCGCCGCTTGGCTTCAAAGCCGCGCAGGGCCGCCAGCAGATCCTCCACCGAGCTGTAACCCTTGAGCAGGTGCATGTCGGCGACGCCGCCGAACTTGCGTTCGAGGGTGGCCGACAAGATGATGATCGGAACGTTGGGGCGCTGGCGGCGCAGCGACTCGGCGACCTCGGTGCCGAACTTGCCCTCGCCAAGGTGGTAGTCCAGCACGGCGATGTCAATGTCTTCCAGCTTGGACTGCGCCTCTTCGATCGAAGCCGCGGTCACAACCTCGTAGCCTTTTTGCCGCAGGATGGTGGAGCGCAGGATGAGGTTTTCCTCAATATCGTCGAGCAGCAACACGCGGATGGGCCGGCCGTCGTCGGCAGCGGCCGGGGTTATAGCGCCAGGTTCCAGTTCGTCGCCACTCATGATGCCTGCCCGAACGCCGGCCAACGAGGGGCGTCCTGCTTACTCGGGCTTGTCGGCTTTCGCCTTGCTGCCGGCCGCGGCCGCACGCACCGCCCGCGCCAGCTCCGGTAAACGATTGTACACAGCCACGCAACGCAACCACTGCTTGTTGTCAAACGCCGGGCTGCCACTGATGATCTTGCCGGCGGGCACGTCGTGCGAGACCCCGCTCTGCGCGGTCATGATGACGCCGTCGCCCAGCGTGCAGTGGCCCGCCACGCCCACCTGCCCGGCAAGGATGACGCTGTTGCCGATGATCGACGATCCGGCTAGTCCGGTCTGGGAGCAGACCAAAGCGTTCTCGCCAATCTCGCAGGCGTGGCCGATCTGCACCAGGTTGTCCACCTTGGTGCCCGCGCCGACGCGGGTCTGGCCGACCGTGGCCCGGTCGATGCAGGAGTTGGCCTGCACCTCCACCCGGTCGCCCAGCACAGTCGGGCCCGCCTGTTGCATCTTGTACCACTGGCCGTCACCCTGGCGGGCGAAGCCGAAGCCGTCGGTGCCAATCAGGGCGCCGTTCTGCAGCAGGACGTCGTCGCCCAGGCGGCAGAACTCGCGCACCACCGAGTGGGCGTGAGCGAAAAAGCGATGGCCGATGCGCACCCCGCGATAGATCACCACGTGCGGCAGGAGCACCGCATCGTCGCCGATCTCAACGTCGGCATCGATCACCACGCAGGCGCCAACGTGGGCGTTGCGTCCGAGCTTCGCCGTCGGATCAATCACTGCCGTGGGATGTACGCCCGGAGCGTATTGCGGAGGCTGGTAGAAAAGCTCGATGGCGCGCGCAAAATCAAGGTAGGGATTGCGGCTGCGCAGCGTGGCCGCCGCAATCTGTGGAAAATCCTGAGCGACGATCACCGCCGTGGCGCGGGTCGTCTTGGCTGCCGCTGCATACTTAGGATTGGCTACGAAGGTGATCTGTCCCGGTCCGGCTTCTTCAATGCCCGCCACACCGGTGATCTCGGCTTCGGCCGCAGCTTCGGCCGCCACCAGCTCGGCCCCCAGCAGTTCTGCAATTTCACGCAGTTTCATATCTGTGTCCGAGCCTCATTGTATAGCGCAAAAACGGGGAAGACGCAGGAGAAGACCGCGAAGTTAAGCCAGGTGTCCCTCTTCGAACATCTCGCGTTGGCGGGCGTCGCTGGCCGCGGCCTTGCGCTTGCGCGATTGTCCGCCGATGACGGCCAGCACCCGGATTTCAGTCAGCGCCGTTCGGGGTACGAAGATCCGCTGGATGTTGGAACGGGTATCGGGAGGATTGACGAAGAAGCCCGCCGGGCTGAGTTGCGCCAGGTCGTTCGGCATCATGCCTTCCATGACTTCATTGTCGCGGAAGCGCATGCGCAACCATAGCCCCTCGCTGCGGGGACGGGTGGTAAAGGTCTTGCGCGCCGGGGCCTCGAAGTCGTCGAAGCCGCGCACGAAGAAAATTGCCTTGATGTCGACTAGATCGATCTGGACGACGTTGCCGGAGGTGTTGAGCAGCTCGACGCGATCCTCGACCAGAAAATCGGCCGATACGTGTCCGTTAAGCGAATCGCGGTTCAGCTTGCGGACAACGACTTTCTTATGCGTCGAAGCCATCTGGTCGGCCTTCCACACCGGGTTGGCCAGCTCGCCGGCCCCCGGACAATCCCTGATTGCGCAGAACGAGAATCATCTCTGGCACAATCCGAGGTTCCGATTTTCGCACTTTTCCACAAAAAGTTGTGCAATAAAGCCGCATTTGTAGCCAAACGGTAAACGGTTGTGTTAATGTGCCTCTGTTTACCGCGCCTGCTCCGCTCGGCTAAGTCTTGTCTGCGGAGCCACTTACATCCCAGGGCTTTGGGAATCGAGCCTGGGTCGACCGCGCCCCGGTTCGATTCGGGCCAGCGCTTTGATAAGTGCTTTGTTATGATCGATTTCTAGAAAAGGCGATAGATTTAGCGCTAATCGATGGCCGACTACATTTACACCATGGAAAGCCGGCTTACACCGGAGCAGTTGCGCGGTGTAGCCCTTGTGCAAGATATCGCACGCGCCCAGGACATGAACGTGTACCTGACCGGGGGCGCGGTGCGCGACTTAATCAGCGGATTGGCAATCCGCGACCTTGACTTTACGGTGCAAGGTAATCCGCTCCGCCTGCAGGATGCTCTGGTCAAGGCCGGCGCCAGTGTCGAAGGCGTCGACGATGACATGAAAGTCCTTTATATTCTGCTTCCTGGGCGCGTTCGCGCCGAGGTCTCGATGGCCCGTTCGGAGACCTACGAGAAGCCCGGCAGGCTGCCGGCGATAGCGCCGGCCACCATCACCGAAGATCTGCGCCGCCGCGACTTTACCGTCAATGCCATGGCACTGTCGCTCAATCCCGGCTCAAGGGGATTGCTGCTGGACCCGGCCAACGGCGTAGCCGATATCGAAGCCAAGCTGATCCGCATTCTGCACAACTATGCATTTTATGAAGAGCCGTCGCGCCTGATCCGCGCCACCCGCTATTCGAACCGCTTCCACTGGCCGCTCGAGGAGCGGACCCAGACCCGCTACAACGCGGCCCGCGAGAACAACTACATCGAGCACATCACCCGTCGAACCGTGGGCATGGAGATCGAACAGCTGGCCTACGAAGAGGACCCGCTGAGTGTGATGCGGGCGCTGGAAAAAGAGGGCTGGCTGCAGGTCTTGAGCCGCCACTGGAGCATCGCCAAGATCGATATTCCCGGACTGACGCTGCTGACCAAGGGCAAGCAGCAGATGTTTGACCTGGGGTATTCGTTCAGCGCGGCCGCCTCGGTCCTGTACTTGCTGACCAAGCGGCTGCCGGAAAAGGACGCAGCCGACCTGCGCCGCCAGATTCCCCGGCACGATCTGGTCGAGGCCTGGCAGAATCTGGAATCTGAATCCAAGCACCTGAGCAAGTTGCTCTCGGGCAAGGAATCCGCTACGCCATCGCGCACCTGGCAGGTGCTGTCGGCGGCCGACCCGGAGACCATCCTGTTCACCGAGATCACCAGCAAGCAGCAGGCTATCTTGCAGAAAATAGGAAACTTCCTTGGTAAGTGGCGGCAGATGAAACAGAAGCTGCCGATGGCCGAGATGGCGGAGTTGCGCATTACGCCGTCGCTGCCGGAGTACGCCAAGATTACCGAGGACCTCTTCCTGCTGATGCTGGACGGAAAAGCCCGTACGCATACGGATTTCATGAAGTTCCTGAAGCCGTTCTCGCCGCCGCTACCGCCTCCGCCGCCTCCGACAAGGAGGGGACGGGCTGCCAAGGCCGCTCTGCCTGCCGAGGCTGCAAAATCCGGAGCGGCAAAGCCCGGGCGCAAACCGAAGGCGGGTGCTGCCGTGACTCCGGAAGCTGCTGCGGCGGCTCCGCAAGCGACCGCTCAGAAAGCGCCTTCGGCGAAGGCCGCAAAGACCGCAACTCCTGCAAAACCAGTTGGTTCCCCTGAACCGGCCAAGCCGCAACCGCCCCTCAAGGCGGTCGAAAAAGCCAAGCCAACGGCGGCGGTAAAGGTTGCCCCGGCGAAAGCTGAAGTCAAGAAACCTGACGCCAGGAAGGACTCGGGCAAGAAGCCGGAGCCTAAGGCGAAGGCCAAGCAAGCGAAGAAGCCGGAGCCTAAGAAGGCGGAGATCAAGGCTAAACCCGCTGCCAGGAAGGTTGAAAAAAAGCAGCCGGCAGCAGCGGCGAAACACGGTAAACGAAAGTAAGGAAAGCAGATTTAAGGTCATAAGGCGGGGTGCTTCGGCATCCCGCCTTTTTGTGATCGCCGGCGCCCAGGGCGGCAGTTTCAGCGCCCGTCGGCCAGTGCAATTTCCCGTAGACGGGCGGGGAGCTTCTCGTAAATTCCGCCGAATCCTCCATTGGAGAGAATCGCCACCACATCTCCGGGACGCAACTGGGCGGCAATGTCAGCGACAATCGCATCGGCATCCTCCAGATGGATAGCCGGCTTGCTCTGGGCCCTCAGCTCGGCCACGAGTTCGTCCACGTCGAGCCGTTCGCTGTCAGCATAGCGGGCTGCGCGGTAGACGCTGGCGATGACGATTTGGTCGGCCAGGGCCAGGCTGCGCGTCAATTCCTGCTGGAAGATGTTGCGGGCCAGGGTGTTAGAGCGCGGCTCGATCACCGCCCAGAGGCGGCGTCCGGGGTAGCGGGCCCGCAGAGCCTTCAGGGTCTCGGCAATGGCCGTGGGGTGATGGGCGAAGTCGTCGATGACGGTAACGCCGTTGACCTCGGCTTTGACCTCGAGCCGCCGCTTGACGCTGCGGAAGCTGTGCAGGGCCTCGGCAACCTGTTCTGGCTCAATACCATAGCCAGCTGCCATCGCGGCAGCGGCGGTCGCGTTCAGCACGTTGTATTCGCCGGCCAGCGCGAACTCCAGCTCAGCCCACGGCTGCCCTTGCCGGAAGACCGTCCAGAGGGTGCGCTCCGGCTGGTAGCGCACGTTGGCGATCCTCCAGGCGGAGTCGGCGGCGAAGCCGTAACGCTCGACCGTGCAGCGGGCGGTGCGCAGGCATTCGGTGACGTTCGGGTGGCCGTCCCAGGCGATGATGCGGCCGTTGCGGGGCACCAGATTGACCAGCCGGATGAAACTGGTCTTGACTGCATCGAGGTCGCGGTAGATGTCCCCGTGGTCAAATTCAACCGATGTAAGTATTGTTGAATCAGGAAAATAGTGAAGAAACTTCGGGCCTTTGTCGAAGAAAGCCGTGTCGTACTCGTCGCCTTCGATAATGAACTGCCGACCGGATCCCAGGCGGAAGCTGCCGCCGAAATTCTCGGCGATGCCGCCGATGAGGAAAGAGGGCGAGCGTCCGGCGACCTCGAAGATCCAACTCAGCATGGATGTGGTGGTCGTCTTGCCATGGGTTCCGGCGACTACCACGGGTTCGGCGTTAACCAGGAACTCGTCGTAGAGCATCTGCGGCAGGGAGCGCAGAGGAATGCGCGCATCGAGCGCGGCTTCAAT
>Ga0316217_10006153_pt1 | contig 12039 bp, 10 predicted proteins | sample 1anoAmetaG_FD_203633 | JGI IMG/M metagenome (GOLD analysis project Ga0316217, IMG submission 203633) | Freshwater microbial communities from Trout Bog Lake, Wisconsin, USA - 1anoA | ecosystem: Environmental > Aquatic > Freshwater > Lake > Hypolimnion/Profundal zone | place: USA: Wisconsin... | reverse complement strand
AACAGATTGTGATGGAATGAAGCTCCCTGACCTCCCCAAATACCACCATAACCATGATCCCCTTTTGGATGAAAGGAATGATATAAACTTTCACTAAGCATACACCATTGCATAGTAAAATTTTTATTATCATAAAAACTTCCAGCCTCATCTATACACCAGCTCATAGTGCAATGGTCCACTATAATATCGTGACGGGTCACAGATGGCGAAGTTCCGTTTCCATCCATTGCATCATCTGCATATTTTGTAACATCCCCCAAACGACATCGTATATACCTTACTATAACATTGCTGGCTTCAACTCTGAAGGTGTAATTTGCAATACAAATACCATCGCCTGGAGCAGACTGACCTGCTATAGTAGTATTACTCTGTGATATATTTAACTGACTGTTGAGATAAATTGTCCCAGAAACTTTGAATAAAATTGTTCTGTTCCCTACCTTCAATGCATCTCTTAAAGTACCAACACTTCCATCATCTTTCAGACTGGTAACATAGTATACTGTTCCTCCTCTTCCGCCTAAAGCAAATCTTCCATAACCTTCTGCGCCAGGGAAAGATATCTGCTGAGCAAAAGAAGTAATACATATAAATAAAAATATTCCTGAGAAATATAATCTAATCAGATTCCTGTCAATCATTATGGCATTAATTTATTTGAGATTCAGTCCATTAAACCGGACAAATTCCTGCATGAAATTAAATCACTCATTACACATTTTAATAATTAAGTGCGCAATCGTTATCATTGGGCATAGTAAAAACAAGTTGTAATTCAATTCATAATCTGCCTCTGTTACAATTAATATTTTTCATTATAAAATATAAACAACTTACCGAAAGTTTCAATTCCTAATGAGCATTAAAATGTTTTAATCAGTAATTATTTATGTAGAAACCCGATAACAATAAAATATTCAAGTTAAAAACCTATACCCCCTATTTTAAGGGATAGGCAGGCATGAATCGGGATGCGATATTTGCACCATCGAAAATAAATAATCGATAAGAGAAAAACGAGATATTAAGTTTACAAATATAAATTAATATCATCAAAGGCTCCGTCTTTTTTATCCAGTTTCCAGTTACTCCAATATCTTTTGAATACCATTTAAAACTTTAAAATCCAATATCCGGGAAAAGCTTTATTAAATTACTTAGAATAATAAAGCTTTCTCTTTTTATTTCTGGCTTATTGCCTTCAGCTGGCAGTACAGATTGAAAAGAAAATACCAGGGTTTCTAAGTAAAAATTATAATCAAAAAAACATTTGACATGCGTTACAATTTTATTAAATGTACTTCTGTATTAATTTTACTGTCAGTAACAGTAATGAGTTTCACTACTAATAAGTCAAAAGGCAAAAGCTTAAATGGAAATAGTATTACTGAAAAAACATCTGAACAGGTGGCAATGGTTTATCCTAACCCTGAAAGCGGAATACTGAATTTATTCTGCAGTACAAGCCTTCAGTCTCCATTAAATATTAAAGTTGTAAATATAAAAGGTAATACAATTAAAACTATACAATCACTAAAAGCTGAAGGTGCAGAAAATCATAAGTATGTACAATTCACTACTTCCGGTATTATGAAAGGTGAATACAATATAATTGTTTCTGATGCCAGTGGTAAAACATTCAGCAGAATGATTTACTTACAAAAATAATTTTCCTGCTATTCAATAAATGCTGAAATATTATCCAGAAAATCTTTCAGTATACTATTTAATTTATCCGGAGCTTCTACCATGCTCATGTGACCTGTTTTTTTCAGGATATGTACAAATGATACTGCAGGCATTGGCACCTGTTGTAAAACATCCGCCATAGGTGCTGCTATATCTTCCTCCCCTATTACAAACAATACCGGCAAGGTTATTGTCTTCAATATCATCGTTTTATCCTTACGGGCAATCATTGCCTTGTAATAATATATACATGTATCTGTGCTTATATAGGAAAACTGCGTAATCAGATTATTCAGTTCATCATGATTGACTGATTTATATTCACTACTAAACAGATTGGGAAAAGTATTGCGCAGAAAACCGGCAGCACCATATAGTCTCATAATCTCAATACCCCTGCTTCTGTTAAGTTTCTTTTCTTCGGTATCTGCAAATGCTGTAGAATGAATCAACCCGAATGCATATAATCTGTCGGCATATTTTTCTGCAAACGAAAGGGTAATGTAGCCTCCCATACTATGCCCAAGCAGCACCACTTTATTAATCTGTAAATAATCCAGCAGACTCTTTATACAATCGGCCAGCATATCCATGTCAGATTCTACTTTATTATAATCAATAACTGAATCACCCGTGCCTGGTATATCAGGAATTATTACATGATAATTTTCTGACAGAGCCCCCAGCTGATGATTAAAAATAGTTCCATCTTCACCAAAACCATGTAGTAAAACAACTGCAGGTCCCTCTCCTTTTTCAAGATAAGAAATAGAATAGTTATCTGCCTTAAATATTTTTTTCATAACTAAAGCATTTATGCCTTTTTATGGATGAATAATGCAATTACATGAAATAATAAAAAGAGTCCTGCAATAATAGATGAGAAGAAATAAAGATAATCTCCATGCAGGGTATAAAATGTTTTTTCAAAATGCCTTACAGGTATATTGGCTTTTATTACATCCTGCTTATCCCATCCAAGGCTTTGCAATACATTGCCTCTGTTATCTATCACAGCACTGATACCAGTATTGGCACTGCGGATAACATAACAGTTATTTTCTATGGCTCTAAGCCTTGCATACTGCAGATGCTGTTTATAACCGGGCGTATTACCCCACCATCCATCGTTGGTCATGATAGTTAAAAGGTTGGCCCCTCTGGCTACATAAGAAGCTACATAATCGCTGTAAACACTTTCGTAACAAATAATTGGTGCTGTCCTTAATCCGGTGCTGTCTATCTCAAAATATTTAGCAACAGAATCCTTTCCATACCCACCGGTACTTCCCCCAAACTGTTCCAGCAACGGAGCCATGAATTTAAACCAAGATGGCAAAGACTCCACACCAGGTACCAGTTTACTTTTATTATAAAAATTATTGCTATGTCCCGACTGAATAGCCACTGCCGAATTGAAAGCATCTATATATTGTCCATTCGAAATTATCCGGGCTGTTGCAGTTGCATTGTAGTTATATATTTTATAACAATCTATACCCGATTGTAATGTAAGCTTTGGATGTTTATTGATAAAGGCAAATACATTCTGATAATAGTTAGAACTACTCAGTTCATGTTGATCTACAGGTTGCGAGAAAGCTGTTTCGGGCCATAGAATCAGTACTGTATTGCTATCCGTATTTCTTTCTGAAAGTTTAAGCAGGATATTCATTTGTTGCTGGAAACTACTGGCATCAAACTTCTGATATGGATCTATATTGGGTTGTACTATTAGCACTTGTTTGCAATCCTTAGTTTCTATATCTTTTTCTTTTGTAATTAAAAGGGAAATAAAAACCGGCATTACTATGATGATAACAAAGGCAATTAATTTTCGGGAAAATAAATTATTTTCTTTTCCATCGTCTACACATTCTGTAAAAATATGTTTTATCAGCAGGTTGGATATCAGCACCCAGAGTGTACCGCCGCTTACACCTGTAAATCTGTACCAAAGCACATAATCGGGCTGACCAGCAAATACATTTCCTAAAGTAAGCCATGGCCAGCTAAGCTGCCAGTTGAGATGAATATATTCGAAACTCATCCAGAAAACTACCAGCGCTATACCACCCGGAACTATACCATACTTTTTTCTGAATACATAATATCCCAGTAACGGCATGGACATGAGCAATCCATTCAATACAAAAGCAATAACTCCGAATCCTGTGGAATTTACTACCCACCATGTGGTACCTGTGTTCCATATTACAGTTGTAAGAAAGGATAAATAAAAGAAGGTTGCCTTGGTTTTCACAAAATCTGCCGCATATAGTAGCGGAACAAAGGCAATGAATATCAATACCGTTGTGTTTAAAACAGGCCAGGAAAGCCATAATAAAACACCACTTAAGATACTTAATAAGATTAATGATATAGTTTTCAAAACAAACTTAGTTTGATGCAAAAATCCGATTTATTCAGTTGTAAACAATAAGAACTTGCAAAAACTGACCAAACAAACAATTATTTTCATAAAAACAACTATTTTTACCATCAAATTGGAACATAATTAAATATAATGAAAAAAGCAGTTATCTATTTATCGTTTTTTAGTTTAATGGCATTACTAACTTTTACAGGTTGTAAAAAAACCGTTCAGGATGCTGTAAACAATACTATCAGCAACTATTTATATACCCAGCTGGAAGGTGGTTACTGGACTATTACCCGATATACTGAAGGATCAAAAGACAGCACTGCATTATATACAAACTGGAGAAGTTATTTCAATAGCAACAATCAGATGCTAAGTTATAAAACGGATACTTCAGGTAAGTATATCGATTCTGCCTTTGGTGCATGGAGCAGTTCCGACTTAAGTCATTTTACCTGTAATTATACTACCGGGTCGCAATATCCACTGGATAAACTGAGCGATACCTGGACTGTAGATCCCAACAATACCAATTTATCGAATAAAGTATCCCTGGCAAGGGTTAAAAACGGTCTGGCAGACACCTTACAGATGCTGAAACATTAAACACTATGATGAAAATATTGTAAGCAACAATAGTTCTTACAATAATATATGGCGAACAATACCATCACTGCGAATAGTGACTGGATTAATCACCGGAATACTGATTGAATATTATTATTCAATTCCATTAATACTACTATATTCTACAGCAGCATCAGTCAGCCTGATGCTGTTTTTTATTGTATATACTCCATTAAAGTTCAGATTCGGGAGCGAATGGATTAAAGGCAGTATGATACATTTGTTGTGCATTGCAATTGGTTGCTTCATTTCTTTTCAAAACAATATACAACATCAGCCCTCATGGATAGGGTATACTTATCAGGAGGGTAATACAGTAAAGCTTACTCTGATAGAACCCACTATTGAAAAAGATCATTTCTATAAATCTGTAGCAAGAATAGATGCTGTACAGAAAGATCAAAAATGGATAAATGCTACCGGAAAAATACTGGTATATATCCGCAAGGATAGTATGTCGTCCCAACTAGTCTATGGTTCACAATTGTATATTAATGCTCCGGCAACAGCTATCACCAATGCCGGTAATCCAGGTAGTTTCGACTATGCCCGTTATTGTCTTTTTCTGGGTATTACACATCAGGCATTTATCAATAACAATCAGTATGTATTTATTCAGAATACCATTCCTTCCTATGTATATTATTATCTATATAAACTCAGGGATAATGTACTGAGTTCTCTTAAAATATATCTTCCTCATCCACATGCCTATGGGGTAGCTGAGGCGTTGCTGATAGGTTACAGAAACGACCTGGACAGAGAAATAGTACAGGCTTACAGCAATACAGGTGTGGTACACATTATTGCCATCAGCGGACTGCATCTTGGTATGTTGTATGGCAGTATGGTATTGTTCTTCAACCTGTTTAAAAAACGAAGATGGATAATGGTTATAAAGCCCATTGTTATACTAATAGTGATATGGGGTTTTGCTTTAATAGCAGGTGGTGTTCCTTCCATCATGCGTAGTGCATTCATGTTTAGTTTTATTCTATTATCGGGTATCATCAATAAGCATTCCAAAATATACAACACCCTTTCCTTATCTGCCCTATGTATGATTTTATATAATCCGTTTTGTATATGGGATGTGGGTTTTCAGTTAAGCTATGCCGCTGTATTAAGCATCATCATGTATTCCGCAAAAATCAAAGAATGGTTTTATTTCAGGAACAGAATTATGCAATATCTGTGGAATTTAAACGCCGTTACCATCTCGGCTCAGATATGGACTTTCCCCTTAATTATTTATTATTTCCATCAGTTCCCAAAGTTGATAGTCATCAGCAATCTGATAGTAGTCCCATTATCCTGCCTGATATTATTTGCCGAAATATTCCTCCTGATTATTGGCACAATTGTTCCTGCCTTTGCTATCATTTCAGGTAAAATAGTGCAATTCAGTATCGAACTGATGAACTGGTTTATCCAAACAATGTCCTCGGTTAAATCGGGTATCTGGGAGGGGTTGAAAGTAGATACTGTACAGACCATCCTTTTATTCGGGGTTATATTTTGTATCATCGGGTGGCTGGAAAATAAATCTAAACAGAGGCTGATAATGGCGATGGCTATTTTCAATATTGTGTTGTTTATACGTTGTATCGACTGTATTTTTAAAACAAACCAGCATACCCTGATTGTATATAACATACCAAAATACAGCACCATAGAACTAATGAATGGTATTCAAACCATCAGCCTGATGGATACCGGCATAGACGGGGAAAACAGCTTTATATACAGTTTTCATCTGAAGCCTGCCCATATACAGAACAGGGCTGAAATTGTTACACGCCCATCTATACCCAACACATTTTTGTTCCAAAACAAGCGGATTGTTATCCTGAATAAAGCATTGAAGCCTGTTTTTCCCCAACAGCCAATCCCTGTAGATCTGTTGATTATTTCACACAATCCTCCTGTTTCCTTAGGTCAGATAACAAAAGTTTTCAATTGTAAACAAATAGTTATTGACGGAAGTAACAGTATGTGGAAAACGGGACAAATGATAAAAGAAAACAAGACCCTACTTTTGCCGCTCTTTACAACGCAGGACAAAGGAGCTTACATACAGGCACTTTAAAACTGTTACACATCATTACTATTATTATGCAAAAGAAAATCGAATCTGCACTCATCTCCGTATTTTACAAGGATGGTTTAGACACTATCGCTACTGAATTGAATCGTTTAGGAGTAAAAATTTATTCTACAGGAGGTACACAGACTTATCTGGAGAATTTATCTATCCCCTGTATACCTGTAGAAAGTATTACCAACTATCCAAGCATACTGGGTGGTCGTGTTAAAACCTTGCATCCATCCGTATTTGGCGGTATCCTTGGTCGCAGGGACAATGAACAGGATATCAGGGAAATGAATGAGTTTAATATTCCGGTAATGGATCTGGTGATTGTGGATTTATATCCTTTTGAAGAAACGCTACGCAATACTTCCGAAGAAAAGCTGATTATAGAAAAGATAGATATTGGTGGACCTTCCATGATCAGGGCCGCTGCTAAAAACCATAACGATGTAATGGTAATAGCTGCCAAGGACGATTATGCCGGCCTGGTTGATATTCTGAAAACACAGGATGGCAATACTTTTCTGGCACAACGAAAGGAATATGCAGCCAAGGCATTTAAAATAGTAATGGATTACGATATTGCTATCAGCAATTATTTTAATCCTCCTGTAATTAATACAGACAAAGACAATGCTGAACAGGTGTTGCGCTATGGCGAAAACCCTCATCAGAAGGCTGTATTTAAGGGCGACCTGACTCAGATTTTCAATCAGCTGCATGGCAAAGAATTATCCTACAACAATCTGGTGGATGTAGATGCTGCCGTACAACTGATCTCCGATTTTAAAGATAATTTACATGAAAGCATTTTTGCCATCATCAAGCATACCAATGTTTGTGGTGTGGCAGCAAGGGCTACTGTAAAGGAAAGCTGGGATGCTGCACTGGCAGGTGATAACGAGAGTGCCTTTGGTGGTGTACTGGTTTGCAACAAAATAATTGACCTGGATACCGCACAGGCTATCAGTGAAATATTTTTTGAAGTGCTGATTGCTCCTGCCTTCAGCGAAGAAGCTATGACTATACTGACCAGTAAAAAGAATCGTATCCTGTTGCAGTTAAAATCTTTTGACCTGCCGGATACTATTTCCAAAACCAAATTAAATGGTACATTGAGTCAGGATACCGATACCCTTACTACTGATGAAGTAAAGGAAGTGGGTGGACGCGAAACGACCTTTACCGAAAAGGCCGATCTGCTGTTTGCCAATATTATCTGCAAACACTTAAAGAGCAACGCCATTGCCCTTGTGAAGAACAAACAACTGATTGGTAAGGGCTGCGGACAAACATCGCGTGTGGATGCCCTGCGACAGGCTATTGCCAAGGCAAAGCAATTCAACTTCCGATTGAATAATGCCGTACTGGCAAGCGATGCTTTCTTTCCATTCAACGATTGTGTAGAGATAGCTTTCCTGGAAGGGATAGAAGCCTTCATTCAGCCGGGTGGTTCTATCCGCGATAAAGACAGCATTGAATTTTGTGTAACCAACAACCTGGCCATGCTCATGACCGGTATCAGACATTTCAAGCACTAAGAAGGTAAATAAATACAGGGTTTAAATTGTATAAGTGGTTTAAAAAGTTTAAAGGTTAATACAGTTGGAAAATTGTATTAACCTTTATTATTTAGGGGGAGGAAAGATGGGAATAAATAATTTAAAAGCAGGTTTTACTTACCTTTTCCAAGTTCTCTTCGACAGGCTCAGAGAACGATGTCTCAAATCAATCGACATTAGTTCAACCTTTAATTACTGAGCCACGTACCCTGAGTTTATCGAAGGGTACAATCAACAAGTACTTATCTTTTGCCTGTTCTCTTCGACAGGCTCAGAGAACGATGTATCAAATCACTTAATCATTATACAACCATTTAATTACTGTGCCACGTACCCTGAGTTTATCGAAGGGTACTTTCAACAAGTACTTACCTTTTCCCTGTTCTCTTCGACAAGCTCAGAGAACGATGTCCCAAATCAATCGACATTAGTTCAACCTTTAATTACTGAGCCACGTACCCTGAGTTTACCGAAAGTTACTTTCAAAAAATCATTTATTATCTTTTTTGGCCATAGCAAGTTTTTTTTTCTCAGTAAAACTTTGGGACAAATCAGGTAATAAAAAATGTTCCCCATTTATTAATGCCTCTTTCTTTGCCCTGCTCCAGCCTTGAACTTGTTTTTCTCTTTTATATGCTTGTTCTATATTATCAAACTCATGACAATATACCAGTTTGACTGGAAGATGTTTTCGGGTATAATTAGCTCCATTCCCCATTTGATGTTGTTTAACCCTCATTTCAATATCAATGGTACTACCTGTATAATATGTTCCATTTTCACACTCCAGAATATACATATATCCTTTCATATCATTTTATTTTACATAAATAATAATACAGTCATAATTACATATCAATCAATTCATTAATGAATAAACTATTTAAAATAATAGCAATAAATAAAATAGTCAGTTTATTTAATATGTTCTCTTCGACAGCCTCAGATAACATAGTCCAAAATTAGTCGATTTTAATACAGTCCTCTTATTACTGAGCCACGTACCCTGAGTTTATCGAAGGGTACTTTCAACAAGTATTTACCTTTTCCAAGTTCTCTTTGACAGGCTCAGAGAACGATATTTCAATTCACTAAATCATTATACAACCCTTTAATTACTCAGCCCCGTACCCTGAGTTTACCGAAGGGTACAATAGAATAACACATACCCTTACTCCATTTGCTGTAAATGTCTATTATAATAAATGATGCCTTATATTTTTTATAAGGCATCATTCATTTCCATTTCCCCCTACCCAATTATATCTATACTATAACTGGCAGCATTTACACTGCTGTCGTTTTTAATGGTGAGGAATGTACCATTCCCGTTACTTATTTGCGAAGGTTTCAGATTGCAGCCTTTACCCGATTTTACCAGTACGGCTTTACCGTTATCCGGGTCGAAAGGTATCATTCCTATCCATACCCTGAAATCGGCATTCTCGCTGGTATCTTTTATTTTCAGTTTCATAGCATCGGTAAAAGTAATATTGGCAACAGTCACCGACCCTCCTGCAGGTATATCGCCTGTATGAACATCATGCTTATGATGGGTTGGATTATACAATAAACTGAAATCGAACAGACTGCTGCAGGTAGCTACATCGCCGGGATATAATGAAGCAACCTTACGTACAATCATGGTATTGGTCAATTCCAGCTTGGTACGTTCGGCAGAAATTACCGGTTTACTGCTGGTAACATCCGACTTGGCCGACACCTGCACCTTGCGGGCAGCAAGAAAGCTTGCTTTAAAAGCTTGCAATTGTGCAGTGATATCCGTCCCCAATGCTGCTGAATGATTGCCTGCAGCGGTAAAAATCCGGTTGGTGATTACTGCCATATTATCCCTGTTGATTTTGTTATACTCAGTAAGACCATCGGGATAAAACTCCAGCATTTCTGGTTTTTTTGAACCTCCAAGACTATGAGCAATTACACCATACAGATCACTCATGGTTTGGCCAAATTCGGCAGTTACTTCATCTACTGTCTGGGTTTTTCCCAGACGGACTGTCACCGACACGTCCTTTTTTTCCACATCTGCTTCCAACACATCCAGATCGGTCTGCGCCTGGGCAATCATATCATCGTACTGATGATTTGTATTGGCAGTGGTAAGCCTCTCTATCATGTCCTTGGTAAACTCTATTAAAAGAGTCGTCGGAATGTTGGGTTCATCAAATGGATTCCCAAACAATTTTTCATTATTAATCATATACAAACATTTTAGGTCAATAAAAAACAACCTGATACTTATTTTCTTATTTTAATAAGCATCGTTATTAAATAAAATACCAGTTGAACCATTTTCCTGAAGGATGTTCCTGAATGTTTATTTCCTTACCCCAATTTCCATATTGGCAGTATAAAACGGCGGAATACCCTTCCGGAATTTTGAAAACCAGCTTAAATCCGTTCCGGATGTCACCTGGTTTTTCATAGTATCGTCCCTAACTTTAGGGACTGTACTATTTTTTTTCAAAGTACTATCCCTAAACTTAGGGACTGTACTATTTTTTTCCAAAGTACTATCCCTAACTTTAGGGACTGTACTATTTTTTTTCATAGTACTACCCCTAACCTTAGGGACTGTACTATATTTTTTCATAGTATTATCCCTAACTTTAGGGACTGTACTATTTTTTTTCATAGTACTACCCCTAACAATTTGAATGGAACTGTTTTTTTTATAAAAGCAAATTCAATCCGTTTTAAGCTCCACTTTCAAAATAGAAAGTATTGCCCGCAACAAACTGTTTTAAGCTTATTCTTTTCAGAGTGCCCTGCCCAACAGTAATACTGATAATACAAAATTGTATAGCACAATATTTTTCGATGGCGACTGTTCCCTGATTTCCGGAAGTGCCTCTTCCGCCCGTCTTTGTTTTACGCTGAATTTCTGTAGTGGTGTTTTGAGCCCTTTTAGCAGAACCTGATTTATTTCAGTCAAGATGATAAAGTAAAAAACCTATATCTGAACTTTTCGAAGTACGCATCGCCGGAATTGTACTTATCTTTCTCATAAACGGACTGGCTATTTTTTACTCTTATAGCGCTTTCTCCCAACCCGGTCAACCTGTCGATTATTTCATTCCGGGCTTTCGTTTATGCAAGAAAAGGAAATATATGAACCCTATTCAAGATGTGTAAAGCGGTTGCAAAATTAAAGGCTTTCTGTTTACCAAAACAAATAAACTTTTATTTATTTTGAAAATAAATATTTATGTGTCTTAAAAACTGTTGCAGGTTGCTGGTTACAGGTTGCTGGTATAAACCATTTGAAACCTGTAACCAGCTACCTGCAACAAGTATTATTTCCTTAATCCCTTATATCTATTTTCTCTATTGTATTTCTTCCATAAAAAACAGGAAAATACATCAGTTCAGCCTTGGTAGGATTTAAAGTAAACCGTCCATTATACCTAGGCTCCAGCTCTATCGTAAACTCATGTTTCCCTTTATGCAGATACTCGGCAAACATCACAATCTTATTCTTAAAATATTCTTTATGCATATCATATTCATCCTGTGGTTTGCCTGCATAAATGCAGCCTGCCGGTATAGGTATTTCTATCATTACATAATCAGCATCTTTCAGGGCATCCACCCTTACCATCATCTTTACTTTTTCACCCGATTGAATGGTAGTTATTTCCTGACCATTCTTTTCAAAA
>Ga0316217_10006151_pt1 | contig 12039 bp, 9 predicted proteins | sample 1anoAmetaG_FD_203633 | JGI IMG/M metagenome (GOLD analysis project Ga0316217, IMG submission 203633) | Freshwater microbial communities from Trout Bog Lake, Wisconsin, USA - 1anoA | ecosystem: Environmental > Aquatic > Freshwater > Lake > Hypolimnion/Profundal zone | place: USA: Wisconsin... | reverse complement strand
CGGCCAGCCACAAGAAAAACAGCTATTTTCAGGCGCACGCTCGCAATCTCATGCACCGTCGAGGCCGCAAGCGAGGCCTGGTCGCAGTGGCCCACTCGCTGCTCACCGTCATCTACCACATGCTCAAAGACGGGACCGTCTACCGCGACCTCGGTCCACAGTTCCTCGATCGGCTGCGAGCTACTCACTTGATTCGGTTCCACGTCCGTCGACTCCAACATCTCGGCATGGAGGTGTCAGTCACTCCAGCAGAAGCATGAATTTTCAGGGCAGATCCTTCACTCACCACCCCCGAACTGAAAAACGTTCGGGGCCCCGTTCGTTCAGAATGACACTCTGTGCTTTTTTTGTGAAATGTCGTGGGGCGCGCGGCGGCGCTTTATTCTGCGCGGAGGGCGGTGACGGGGTTGATGGCGGCGGCGCGGCGGGCGGGCAGGTAGGTTCCGGCGACGGCCAGCAGGGGCAGGATGCAGATGGCCGCGAGGAGCACAAAAGGATCGTGCTGCGAGGTTTGCACCAGCTCTCCCTTGGCGAAGCGGCCGGCGAAGAAGGCAAGCGGGAGACCCGCGGCGACGCCGATGAGGGCGAGCACAAGGGCCTGGCGCAGGACCATCCACAGGACGTTGCCGCGGTCGGCGCCGAGAGCCATGCGGATGCCTATCTCCTGCGAGCGCTGCGAGGTGATGAAGGAGAGAACGCCGTAGATGCCGACCATGGAGAGCAGCAGCGCCGCGGCGGCAAAGGTGCCGAAGAGCACCAGCGAAAAACGCGGGCCCGCGTAGCCGTACATATCGAGCATCTGGCGCATGGTCATGGGCTCGACGATGGGCTGATCCTTGTCAAGGGCATGGACGGCGCGGGTGACGGGAATCATGAGGTTGCCGGCGGGCAGCAGGGTGGAGACCAGCAGGACGCGGGTTCCCTGGGGGGCAACAGAGTACGGCAGAAAGATGTGGGGATAATCCTCAGAGAACTGGGCGGCGATGGGCAGATCGTTGATGACGCCGACGACGGTGAAGGCGGGATTGTCGATTTTGGTTTTGCCGTCGGGCTTGAACTCCGGCAGGGAGATGGTCTGGCCGATCACGTTCTGGCCGGCGAAGTAGCGCTTGACGAAGTTGTCTGTAACGACAACTTCATGGGCCTGCTGGGCGACCTCGCGCTGATCGATGAAGTGGCCCTGGAGCAGTTTTCTGCCGGAGATGGAAAGGAACTCGGGCCCGGTGATGTGCAGGGAGACGCGGCGCGCGTCGACCGGCTGGCCGCCGACCTGGACGTGCTCGGAACGCATGCCCATGTAGGGGTAAGAGGCGTCCATGGTGGCCAGGTTGACGCCGGGGATGGCCTGAATGCGGTCCAGGAGCTGGCGATCAAAGACGATGCGGCTCTCCGGGGTGGGATAGCGCGCGCTGGAGATGGGCAGGCCCATCATGAGGGTGCGGTCAGGCGTGTAAGGAACGGGCACGCTTTCAACGGCCATGAGGGAGCGGACCATGAGTCCGGCGAGCATGAGCAGCGCCATGGAGAGAGCAATCTCAGTGACGACAAAGCCGCCGAGCAGACGGCGCTGGCCGCGGCTGCCGGAGGTGCGCACGCCATTGAGGGCGGCGGCGAGACGGGGATTGGCGCTGTGCCAGGCGGGAGCGAGGCCGAAGATGAGGACGGTGGCCAGGGCGATGCCGAGCGAAACCAGGAGGACGGGAAAGTTCATGGTGACGACGGCTTCATCGGGAATGGTTTCAGTGGGGACGATGTGCAGGATGGCGCGGAGGCCGAAAAAGGCAAAGGCCATGGCCACGGGAAAGGCGGCCAGGGCAAGCATGAGCGACTCAGTGAGCGCGTGGCGGATGAGACGCATGCGCGAGGCGCCGACCGAGGCGCGAATGACAAACTCTCGCTCGCGGTTGACGGCGCGGGCCAACAGCAGGCTGGAGACATTGACGCAGGCGATGAAGAGCAGGATGAAGACGGCGGCGAGCAGCAAATGGAGGGTGCTGGACAGGCCGGACTTGAACATTTCGTCAAAGGGCATGACGCCCTCGACGCGGAGGTTGCGGGGAAAGGCGAAGGGCGCGGTCTTTTTGAAGTCCTCAAAGAGGGGTTTGAGCTCCGTGGAGGCCTGGGCCTGGGTGACGCCGGGCTTGAGGCGGCCGACGAGGGAGAAGTAGCGCTGGCCCTCGACTTCAAACTCGCGGGTCATGTTGATGGGCAGGTAGACGTCGGCGCCGCGCCAGAGAAAGCGGGGGGGCATGACGCCGATGATGGTGCGGGGGTGGCCGTCGAAGTTGAACGTGCGGCCGAGAATGGAGGGGCTGCCGCCGTAGTGCGCCTGCCAGTAGCGGTAGCTGAGCAGGGCGACCTCAGGGTGATTGGGCAGCACGTCAGAGGCGATAGTGTCGCGGCCGATGAGAGGCTTTACGCCGAGCACGTCAAAGGTATTGGTGGTGAGATAGTTGCCGCGCAACTGCTCCGGCTCTGGCCCGCCGGTGAGTACGACGTTGCTGATGGTGGAGGCGGTGATGCCGGTGAAGAGGTCAGTATTGTCGGCAATCTCACCGAACTGCGCGGGGGTGTAGCCGGTCCAACTGCATTGCTGCCACTCTGGCGAGCAGAGCTTGGGCGTGGCGAGGGTGTGGACGTCGCGGTAGGGAAAGGGATCGATGAGAACGCCGTAGGCGACGCTGAAGACGGCGGTGCTGGCGCCGATGCCGAGCGCGAGGGTGAGGATGGCGGTGACGGCATAGCCGGGATTGCGGCGGAGCTGGCGGGCGGCATAGCGCAGATCGCGCAGCATGGCTGGGAAACCGAAGCCGGCGAATGTGCGCGGCCCGCTGGATGCCGGCGCGTGGCCGAATTCATGCCTTGGCGCTGGCGGGAGATCCGCGGGGTCCGATTGATTGCCGGGAACTTCCGGTCCAGAGTTTTCCCGATCCAAGGCCATGGGCGCATCTCCCTGTGAAAGCGATTCCTGATCTATATCCGCAAAGGGCCGCGGTTGCGGATGCACACGTCCGCAACGAATTGCTCATGCGTACTGGAATGCACTACGCATGAATGCGCTCAGCGGTTCATTTTCTGTTGGGCGGCTTTTACACAAACTATAGACGAGGGTGCGGCAGGGCGGGAAGGCGGGGGCGGTGAGGCGCCACGCCTTCCCGTTGGATTGAGTTGTTTGCGCGGCCGGCGCGCGCAGTGACAAGACAGGAGCGCCGAGGTTCGTGGCATCCCACACGAGCGACAAAAGCGTCGCGAGGGGGGAGCCCACCCCCCTACTTCCTCACTCTCTTATAAAACGGCAGCGGAACCTGTTTTGCCCGCACCTTGTTCCCGCGCACATCGACCAGCAGATCCGCGCCGCCGGCAGCCACCGCCGCGGGCACCAGCGCCATCGCGATATTCGTCTTTAAAAACGGCGCAGGCGACCCGGAAGTCACCACGCCAATCTGCTCTCCGTCCAGGGACAATACGCCGTATCCATCCCGCCCAATCCCGCGCTCCACCATCTCCAGCGCCACAATCTTCCGTTTCGGTCCGCCGGCAGCCTGCACGGCCAGCAGCGCCTCGCGCCCGATAAAGTCGCCCTTGTCCAGCTTGAGCCACCGCTCCAGCCCGCCCTCGAACACGTTGATCGCATCGGAGATTTCGTGTCCATACAGCGGCATGCCCGCCTCCAGCCGCAGCGTATTCCGCGCGCCCAGCCCGCAGGGCCGGATGCCGAACTCCGCGCCCGCTTCCATCAGCGCGTTCCACATCTTTTCCGACGTGGGCACATCGGCCGGAATGTACACCTCAAAACCGTCCTCGCCGGAGTAGCCGGTCCGCGCAATCATCACGTTGGCCACGCCGGCCACCGCGCCCCAGGTGAACCAGTAATTTTTGATCGCGCTCAAATCCACCTTCGTCAGCTTTTGCAGCGTCTCCAGCGCCCGCGGCCCCTGCAGCGCCAGTTGCGAGTAGTAGCTGGAGTAATCGGCCAGATGAATGGAGGGGAAACCGCCCGCCTGCTGCCTTATCCACGCGTAATCCTTATCCTTGGTCCCGGCGTTCACCACCAGCATGTAGTCGTTCGGGCTGAGCCGGTGCACCAGGATGTCGTCCACAAACGTGCCTTCCGGCGTCAGCAGCGCGGAGTAGTGTGCCTGCCCGTCCCTGAGCCGCGAAGCGTCGTTCATGGTGATGTGCTGCACGGCGGCCAGCGCGCCCGGCCCGCGGAACTGAATCTCGCCCATGTGGCTCACGTCGAACAGGCCCACACCGGTGCGGACGGCCAGGTGCTCGGCAATCAGTCCGCCGCCGGAACCGGGGCCCCCGGCGGCGGGTCCTTGCCGCTGGGGTGGAGGCCCCGGATACTCCACCGGCATGTCCCACCCTCCAAAGTCCACCATCTTGGCCTTCAGGGCGCGGTGGGTTGCGTTGAGAGCGGTCTTTTTCAGCACGGGCGTAGCGGATGGGTTCTGGTCCTGCGCGGTCATGGAGTTCCTTTCGGCCGAAGTACGGCCTCCTGCTTACGATAGGCAGTGGGCGGCGGCGGGGTCAAACGCGCCGCCTGGCTTTAGGATGAACTGGACGGGATTCACCGGATTCAGACTGAGGAAAGGGCAAGACCATGAACTATTTTCGCGGATTGATATTGCTGGGGGCGGGTTGCTTTGCGCTGTACCGGGGCTGGAAGATCCATACCGGCCATTACGCCCTGTGGGCTTACGGACTGGGCCTGCTCGCGGTCGCTGTCGGCATCTGGCGCATTGTCCGCAAGCCGGACCGCCTGCGCGCCTGATCGCCGGCCGCACAGCTCTCAATTGAATGATTGCAACCGGAGGATCTTTCAACCCCATGCCCAATCTTTACAACCGCATACAGGGCCGCAGCCTGGAACGCCTGGCCGCCTTGAGCGACGGTATCTTTGCCGTCGCCATGACGTTGCTGGTACTCGACCTGCATATTCCCACGGCCGCCCAGGTGCACAGCGAGGGCCAACTGCTCGCGGCTCTGGGTGCGCTGGGGCCGCAGTGGATCGCCTACGGCATGAGCTTTCTCACCCTTGGCATCTTCTGGGCCGGGCAGCAAACCCAGCTCAGCCACATCGGCGAAGGCACGCGCGACCTTACGTGGATTCATCTGTGCTTTTTGTTCTCCATTACGCTGCTGCCGTTCTCTACGCGGCTGCTGGCCGAGTTCATCGCCTATCGCATCGCTCTGGGTGCGTACTGGCTCAATATTCTGGCTCCCGGCGCAATGCTCTATTGGAGTTGGGCGCATGCCTCGCACGCCAACCTCATCAAATCCGACACGCCGCCCGAAATTCGCGGCAGCATCTGTCGCCGCATCCTCATCGCCCAGTCGCTCTACGCTGCGGGCGCGGCTCTCTGCTTCATCAATACGTGGGTCAGCATTGCGGCTATCGTGCTGGTGCAGTTGAACTATGCCATTGCGCCGCGGCTTTGGCGCCGCAGGCATTCCTGACCTGAACGCAAGCTCGCCCGCCGCTCAACGCTTGTGTGCCCGCCAGAACGAGCTGACGCCCAGATAAAGAAAACCAAGCGTGAGCCCCACGTAGGCTAGAAACTTCCAGTGGTCCGGTCCGTGCGCGTAGCTGGCGCGTATGGGCCACAACCCCCGCGAAATAAAAACCGGAACAAAAATCAGGAAGAAAACGCCTGAAACTTCCAGCCACAGGATGCCGCCCACCCGCCTGAATGGCCGCAAAAAGCCGCCCACGCCCCGGGCGACGCCGCGGCTGGCTTGTCCCGCCGCTTGTCCCGTGGCGCGGTTTCGAACCGCAGCTTCCACAACGGGTTGCGGCGCACTGGGTTGCGGTGCAGAGGTTGCGGCTTGTGCCTGCGCAGCCATGTGCTGGCCTGCAATGCGCCCGGCAACCCGCAGTCCAATGCCCAATGTGCGTCCAACGGTCTCAGGTTTCATTCCATTTATGATGGTAGCAGCGGTGCGTGCAGTACCGCATGTCGCCGATTCTTTGCGCTTCGCAGTTGCTCCCGGACTGAGTTGGACGTAAGGTAGTAGAAATCCCGCGCCGCAACCAGCGCTCCATCCTCGCGCTGGCCGCCGCCCTTGGAGGACTCCATGACATCCCGTCTGCGCGAACTCATTCAGCAACTCGGCGAGGCTATTCACGAGTCTGTCATCGAGAGCGAGCAGATTGCCGGGGTGGTGCAGGATATCCGCAGTTTTGGTTTTGACGTGCTTCTGATGCTTGAAGCCACCATCGGCCTCAACGAGGTCAACGCCAACGAGTCAGAAAACGCCGAGCCCGGCGCCGAGCCCGCAGAGGACGACACGGCATTCACCCAGAACGACCTCAGCTTCCTCCGCTCGCTGCGCATCTCCGTCCAGGGCGAAGAAGAAGATCAGGGCCAGGAAATGAGCCACGGCGAAGACCTGCATCCAGGCGAAGAGAAAACCCGCGGCAAAAAGCTGAAGCCCGCCGACCTCGACAAGCTGAAACCCACCGATCTCGACGAAGATTAGACCGTATCGACATATAGGGACGGCGGAACGGCCCAAAAGAACAGCCCAAAAGGAATTGAAGGCCATTGCAGGAGAAAACCACCGCAGATCCTTCGACTCCCTGCGCTGCGCTACGGTCGCTCAGGATGACAGTCATATTATTTATCAAGCACTTACAATATACCTATCTGTCGATACAGCCTAAGTTTCTGACCCCACAAAAATGTACTTCCTGGCATGGAGCGCAGGCCCTTGCTTCCCGCCGGGCGCGGGCTTATTGTGTTTCCATTGCTCCACACCCATGGAGGCACGCCATGCGCCGTTCTCTCGCGCTTCTCGCCCTTCTTGCCCTGGCCGTGTGCTCCCATGCGCAGGCGCCCGCCGCCCCATCCACGCCTGAAGCGCTCAACGCCGCTTACAACCAGGCCATGCAAGCCAAAGACTGGACAGCCGCCATCGCCGCCGCGCAAAAACTGGTCGATCGCAGCGCCGGAGCAAATAACCTGCGCCTGCTGGCCAACGCGCAGCTTTATTCCGGTGCAAGCGAGGCATCCCTGGCCACCAATGAACGCGCCATCACCGCCGCGCAGCAGGAAAAGCCCGCGCAGGGTGAGCCCGACGCCGCCTGGAAAGACAACCTCGCGCAAATCTATATAGGCCGCGGCAATTCGCTGCTCAAGCTCCACCGCACCGACGAGGCGATCGCATCCTACAACCATGCCGCCGAGCTCTCTTCAAACCCCGGAGCGGCTTACTTCAACATCTGCGCCGTGCTCTATAACAACGGCAACACAACCGGCTCGGCCGCGGCCTGCCGCAAGTGCGTGCAGGCGGATCCATCCAGGGCCAACGCCTGGTTCGTTCTCGCCTCGGATATCTTTGCCGATGCTCCCGTCGCGAATGGAAAAGTCACCCTGCCGGACGAGGGGCGGCAGGCGCTCCAGAAGTACCTGGACCTGGCCCCCGACGGCCCCCATGCCGCCGACGTCAAAGCCATGCTGCAGATGGTGGCAAAGTAGGGAGTAGCCGCGCCCGGCATAGTACTTGCCGGGCCCAGCGAAACAGGGCTCTAGCTCTTCAGCGCCACCCGGATGTGCAGTTCTTTCAACTGCTGCTCGGTCACCGTCGTCGGCGCGTCCACCATCAAATCAATCGCCTTCGCCGTCTTCGGGAACGCAATCACTTCGCGCAGGCTCGGCGCGCCGGTCAGCAGCATCACAATCCTGTCCAGCCCCAGCGCAATCCCGCCATGCGGCGGCGTGCCGTACTCCAGCGCATCCAGGAAGAAGCCGAACCGCGCGTGCGCCTCTTCGTCTGAAATTCCCAGCGACTGGAAGATCTGCTGCTGTATGTCCTTGCGGTGAATACGGATCGATCCCGACCCCAGCTCCAGCCCGTTCATCGCCAGGTCGTAGCAGTTGGCGCGGACGCTGGCCGGATCGGTGACCAGGTTCGCCATGTCCGCCTCGTGCGGCGAGGTGAACGGGTGGTGCGCCGGCATCCACTTCGCCGTCGCCGCGTCGTACTCAAACATAGGAAAGTCGGTGATCCAGATGGGTTGGAAGGCTTCCGAACCATCGATCGCGCCGCTCTTCGGATCGGCCTCGCGGACCGCCTTCTCCGTCACGCCGAAAGCTCCGTGCCGCTCGGCGTACTTCTTGGCCAGCTCGGTGCGGAAGTTGCCCGCAGCCGAGTAAACATTGATCTCGCGCTCGCTCAGCCGGCCCTCAAACTTGGTGTCGCTGGCCTTCACCGGGTGCGCCGGGTCGCCGGCCACAATAATCACAAAGTCGCCCTCGGCCGCGCCCACCAGTTCGCGCACCTTGACCGCCGCCTCCGGAAATCCCTTCGCCAGCCGCTTGAAATCGTCAATGAACTTGGCGCCTTTTTTCAGGTCGAACTGCGGATGGTTATCTTCGCGTTCCTTGCGGCTCAACTCGCCCACGTTGGGAATGCGGAAGGCCACCACAGGCAGCGCCGGATCAATCTGCAGCGTCGCCAGCGCGGCGTCGGTAAACGCCGGGCGCACATCGGTCAACCCCGGCAGGCGCAGGTCCGGCTTGTCGCACCCGTACTGCCGCATTGACTCGTCGTAGGTAATCCGCGGGAAGGGCGTCGCCAGCGTCACCCCGGCCGCGGCAAACCCTGCCGACAAAAACTGCTCCACCACCGCAAACACCGTCTCCTGCTGCGGAAAACTCATCTCCAGGTCCACTTGCGTGAACTCGAGCTGCCGGTCGGCGCGCAAATCCTCGTCGCGGAAGCAGCGCGCAATCTGGAAGTACCGGTCGAACCCGCTGATCATCAGAATCTGCTTGAAAATCTGCGGCGACTGCGGCAGCGCGTAAAACTCGCCCGGATGCACGCGGCTCGGCACCAGAAAATCGCGCGCTCCTTCCGGCGTGCTCTTGGTCAGGATCGGCGTTTCAATCTCCAGAAATCCCTGCTTGCTCAGGCTCTCGCGAATCGCCAGCGTAATCTCGTGGCGCAGCCAGAAGTTGCGCTGCATCTCGGGGCGGCGCAGGTCCACGTAGCGGTATTTCAGCCGGACCTCTTCATTTTGGATCGCCTCTTCCGACGGCGAAAACGGCGCCAGCCGCGTGTCGTTCAGCACCAGAAGCTCCGTCGCCTCAATCTCGATTTCGCCGGTTGGCATCTTGGGATTGATGGCGTCGGCGTCGCGCAGGCGCACCTTGCCCACCGCGGCCACCACGTACTCCGGCCGGATTTGCTCGCCCTTCGCATGGCCGTCGGGCGTCAGTTCCTTGTCCAGCACAATCTGGGCAATCCCGGAGCGGTCGCGCAGGTCCAGGAAGATCAGGTTGCCGTGATCGCGGCGGCGGTTGACCCAGCCCATCAAAATCACTTGCTGGCCAGCGTGGGCGGCGCGCAAGTCGCCGCAAAGATGTGTCCGTTCGAGACTTCCTAGAAAATCAAGCACTACTCGTGTCCTTTACTTGCTTCAAATCGTCGAAGACTACAAACCGTAATCATGGATGGCCCAGGTCTCGTTTTTGATGCCTAGGCAGCTAAAACTCTCATGCCGCGCAAGCGGCGTCTGCCGCACCGCAGGTGCTACAGAGATAAAAACACCGCCAACTCCGCGCGCGGAATCTTCGTTTGCAAGCCGGTCGCAAAGGTCTTCACTGTCAGAATACCGGATTGAAGCTCGTCTTCTCCCAGAATCACGATGCGCCGCGCCGTCTTGTCCGCCGCGTCAAACGACTTCTTCAGCCGGAATCCGCCATCGCCCAGCTCAATCCACAGCCCCTGGTGCCGCAGTTCCCGCGCCAGGTTCAGCGCGGCCGCGTTCAGGCTCTCGCCCAGCGGAGCAATGTACGCATCGGCCTTCGGCGCGCCCGCATTCTGCTCGTTCTGCGCCATCAGCGTCAGCACCAGCCGGTCCTCGCCCATGGCAAAGCCAATCCCCGGCGCCCGCGGCCCGCCCAGCATCTCGCTCAGCCCGTCGTAGCGGCCGCCGCCCAGCAGAGCGTTCTGCGCGCCCAGCCCGCCGTGCGTAAACTCGAACGTCGTCCGCGTGTAGTAGTCCAGCCCCCGCACCAGCCGCTGGTTTCGCGTATACGGCACACAGGCCGCGTCCAGCGCCGCCGTCACCGCGGCAAAGTGCGCCTTCGATGCCTCGTCCAGCGAATCGGCAATCACCGGCAGCGTCTCGATAATCGGCTGGTCGGCCGGGACCTTGCAGTCCAGCACGCGCAGCGGATTGGTCACCGCCCTGCGCTTGCAGTCTTCACACATACCGGAAACAACAGGAACGAGAGCGGCCCGAAGGGCCTCGTTGTAGCGCGCCCGGTCGGCAGACGAACCCACCGAATTCAGCTCCAGTGTCCACCCGGTAATCCCCAGCTCGTCCAGCAGCGTGGCCAGCATCTCCAGCACTTCGGCGTCCCGCAGCGGGCTTTCGCTCCCGGCCGACGGCGGTCCAATCACCTCCGCGCCAATCTGCGAGAACTGCCGGTAGCGTCCCTTCTGCGGCCGTTCCCGCCGGAACTGCGGACCCATGTAGTAGAGCTTCTGCAGTTGTCCGCTCTCGCCCAGCCCGTGCTCAATATAGGCGCGCACCACCCCGGCGGTATTCTCCGGCCGCAACGTCAGCGACTGCGGCTTTTCCGACTGCGCCCGCGCCCGGTCCTCCCACGTGTACATCTCCTTCGACACGATGTCGGTCTCTTCGCCCACGCCGCGGGCAAACAGGCCGGTGTCTTCAAACACGGGGGTGCGAATCTCGCCAAAGTTGTAGCGGGCAAACACGGCGCGCGCCGTAGCCTCAATCCGGTTCCAAAGCGCGGTCTCCGGCGGTAAAAGATCCCGCGTCCCGCGTACTGCTTTCAGAGTGCTCATATCTTCTCTAGTCTAAATGGCGCAGGAAAGCGGCGCGCTCACGGCCCAACCCGAACACTACCGGAACGTGACTTCGTAGACTCGAAGAAGGCCCGCTTCATGCACCAGGACCACTTCACGCAAGGGCGAACTCGCCGGAAACTTGACGACCATTGCCGGAGGTCCCTTTTCATAGACCCTGACATTCGTATCAGCGCCCTTCATCTTCGGGCCAAGGGCGACAATGGCGCTGGCAGCCTCTCTCAAACAAACTGATACTCTTGAAGTTGAATCTCCCAGAATCTTGCGGGCCTGCCCGCCTTGGATTCCAAAGGCCTCCCGCTTTGAGCACTCGATTTCTCCGGAGGTGAAGAAAAGCAGCTTATCTAGATCGTTGGCCTCAATCGCCTTGGCGAATTGGTAGACCTCATCTTCTCCTTCCAGTGTTTGCTTCGCGCCCTTCTCCTCATCGTTGATCTGGATGCTGTAGAGTTTGTGATCCGCGGTGAACTCCAGCGAGAAATTCTCGTTCGTGTAATCCCAGAGATCGAGATTGACGTCATCTTCGTGGCGCGTTTGCGAAGGCTTGCCGAGAACGGCTTCCACCTTACTGCTTGCATCACCTAACTGCAAGCCGAAGAACCCCGTGTTGCCGCAAGCCACAGTTCCAGTCAGTTCCAGCCGACCGGCCTTGTCCTTGAAGACTGGTTCCTTTTCTCCAGCAATAAACGCGACCAGATAGTCTTGTTTGAATCCGGGAATATGGTAGGCGAGTGCATTCCCTCCGTTATCAATCTTGTCTTGATGGAACGGCTTGCCCAGCGCCGCATCAAATGACTTCCGGCTCTGCCGCAGAAGAAACCCATTCAGCTCATGCGCGTGGGAGCGCGCTGCCACAAATCCCGGCTTCTGCGTAGCCTGCTGGCTCATCAACATCGCCGGCACACACGCCAGCACGCCCAATACAAATGCGCTCAAAACGCTGTTTGGATTCACGCAATAAGTCTAACGCGTAATCGCAATCGCCAAATCCGCTGCTTTGAATGGACACGGCCTTTAGCTGCGCGTAAATGCCGCAATACGTATAAGGGGTCTAGCCCGGAGGGAAGTTTTCATTTGGGCATATGTAGCGCGCACTAGTGTCCTGAGTCTTAAATAATCATCATAATAATGATGGCTTTGCGCATCGAATACAGTAGAGGGTATCGATGCGCACAGGTCGTCCAGTAGCGG
>Ga0316217_10006150_pt1 | contig 12039 bp, 8 predicted proteins | sample 1anoAmetaG_FD_203633 | JGI IMG/M metagenome (GOLD analysis project Ga0316217, IMG submission 203633) | Freshwater microbial communities from Trout Bog Lake, Wisconsin, USA - 1anoA | ecosystem: Environmental > Aquatic > Freshwater > Lake > Hypolimnion/Profundal zone | place: USA: Wisconsin... | reverse complement strand
CCTGGAGGGCGGCCTTGAGATCGGCATGGAGGGTGAGCCGCACCTGGGAGCCGCGCAGCCGCTCGCCCTGGCGGGCCATCTCCCGGTAGATCCCCAGCACCGCGGTCTCGGCGCTCAGCCTGCGGCCGGACCCGCCGCAGTGCGGACAAGGCGAAGTGAGCATGCGCTCCAGGCTCGGGCCGGTGCGCTTGCGGGTCATCTCCACCAGGCCGAAATCGCTGATCTCCACCGCCCGGGCGTGGTTGCGGTCCCGTTCCAGCTCCTCCTGGAGCCGCTTCATGACGCTTTCCCGGTGGCCGGAATCCATCATGTCGATGAAATCGATGACGATGATGCCGCCCAGGTTGCGCAGCCGCAGCTGGCGCACGATCTCCGGGATGGCCTCCATGTTGGTGAGGAAGACGGTCTCCTCCAGGTCCTTCTTGCCCACGAACTTGCCGGTGTTGACGTCGACGCTCACCAGCGCCTCGGTCTGGTTGATGACGATGCTGCCGCCGTGCTTGAGGAAGACCTTGGCCTGGTGCGCGCTGTCGATCTCCTTCTCGATGGCGAAGGCCTCGAAGATCGGCAGGTCGCTGGTGAAATGCTTGACCCGGCCCACCCACTCCGGATGCAGCCGGCTGACGAATTCCACCACTTCCCGGTAGGTGTCCTCCCGGTCCACCCAGAAGCTGGCCACCTCCTCCCGGAACAGGTCCCTGAGCACCTTCGGCAGCAGCCGGAAATCCTTCCAGACCAGGCTGGGCGCGTGCAGGTGCTGGCACTTGGCCTGCATCTCGGCCCACAGGTCGCGCAGGTAGGCCACGTCGCTGACCAGATCCTCGTCCTTCTCGCCGATGGCGGCGGTGCGCACGATGAAGCCCTCCCCCGGCTGGGCGTGGCCCTTGATCAGGGAGCGCAGCCGCTCCCGTTCCTGGGGGTTGACGATCTTGCGGGAGATCCCCACGTGCTCGATGCCCGGCATGAACACCAGGAACCGGCCCGGGAAGCTGATGTGCCGGCTGAGCCGGGGGCCCTTGCTGCCGATGGGGTCCTTGACCACCTGGACCAGGATCTCCTCGCCCTCGCGCACCGGCGGCAGGGTGCTGGCCGGCATCGGGAATTCCAGGGCGCCGGCCTCGGCGTCCTCGTCCTCGGCGGCCTCCTCACTGGGCAGGCGGTGGGCCTCGGGCTCGTCCAGGTAGAGGAACCCGTCCTTGGTCCCCCCGATGGCCACGAACGCGCTCTGCATGCCCTGCAGAAGCTTGGCCACCTTGCCTTTGTAGACATCGCCCACCTGGCTGGCCTGGGTGGTCCGCTCAATGAACAGCTCGCATAATTGCCCGTTTTCCAGCAGGGCAATACGCGTCTCCAGCGGGGTCGCATTGACCACGAGGGACCGTCTGACTTCCATGGCTGTTACCTCTCCAAAACTCGGCCGGACCGCGACCCGCGATCCCCCAGGCGCCCCGGGCCGTACCAGGCCGGGAGCGTACCCTTTTTAACAAGTCTGAGGGATTAATGGAAGCAGTAACTTGCCGTTCGCCAGGGAGGAGCCCCGGCCGCCACGCCCGGCCCAGGCGTCAGGAGGCCGCTGGCGCTGGGGTCCGCTCCCGGTCGGCAGTTTGCTTGATTTGATTGGATTCATCAACAAAAACCACGTTCGGCCGGCGACCGGCCGCCTCTTCCTCGGTCATCCAGCCGTAGGCCGCCAGGATCACCAGGTCCCCGGCCTGGACCAGATGGGCGGCGGCCCCGTTGATCCCGATCTCCCCGGACCCGGGCTCCCCGGGGATGACGTAGGTGCTGAGCCGCGAGCCGTTGGTCACGTCGTAGATGTCGATCTTCTCGTTTTCCAGGAAGCCGGCGGCCTGGATGAGCACCGGGTCGATGGTGATGGACCCCACGTAATCGAGATCCGCCCGGGTGACGACGCAGCGGTGGATCTTTCCCAGCAGGAATTGACGCAGCATGGCAACCTCCGGTCCAGGCCCCGGAAGGGGGTCCCGGCCAATCCACACTATGACCGGCCGGAGGCCCCAAGTCCAGTCAGCGCCGGTCCTGCGCCCCCTGCTCCAGGTGGCTGATGAAGCGGGCGCCGTCCCCGTCGGGCGCAAGCAGCACGTTGTCGATCAGCCGGGTGGCTTCCACCACCGCCGCCACGCACAGGGCCGCGGGCCGGTTGATCCCGTGGACCATGGCGTCCAGGGTCAGGGGGTCGACCACCTCGCAGTACTGGACCTCGTCCAGGCTCCGGAGTTCCTCCAGGACCACCGCCACCAGCCGGCTCGCGTCCCGCTCCCCCCCCCTGAACAGGCGCTCGGCCTGCAGCAGCCCCCGGCTGATGCCCAGGGCCCGCTCCCGCCCGGCGCGCGAGAGATAGGCGTTCCGCGAGCTCAGCGCCAAGCCGTCCGCCTCCCTGACCGTGGGGACCACCAGGATGTCCACCGGCAGGTTCAGGTCCTTCACCACCCGGCGCAGGATGGAGGTCTGCTGCAGGTCCTTCTGGCCGAAGAAGGCCAGGTTCGGCTGGACCAGGTTGAACAGCTTGGTGACCACCGTCGCCACCCCGCGGAAATGGCCGGGGCGGAACTTGCCGCAGAGGGCGTCGCCCATGGGCCCCACCGCGATGGAGGTGCTGAAGCCGGTGGGATAGATCTCCGAGGGCTCCGGCATGAAGAGGGTGCCCACGCCCAGGCGCAGGCAGAGGTTCTGGTCGCGCTCCAGGTCGCGGGGATACTTGGCGAGGTCCTCGCCGGGCCCGAACTGGGTGGGATTCACGAAGACCGAGACCACCGTGGTGTCGCAGCGGGCGGTGCTCTGCCGGATCAGCGCCGCGTGTCCTTCATGGAGATACCCCATGGTGGGGACGAAACCGATGCTCTGGCCACTCTCACGGACGGCCTTGAGAGCGACACGCAGTTCTGGGATGGTGCGGACGATGCGCATGGCTGGTCGTGGACTCCCTAGCTCGGTTGTCGAGGTTCTCCGCCAGGTTCCGCGGCGGGGTGCCGCTGTTTGAGCGGGCCCCGGGCCTCCACAAGTAGGATATAGGACTCCTGCGGGCCTGGGAACCAGCCATTCCTGACGTTCTCCGTCCGTTCCCCGGGAACGGCCCGCCTTTTCCCGAGCGCATTCATGGATTCGCCCGGAACCCGGGCACCCACGGCAGGTTCCCCTGGGCCAGGCCCCAGTCCGGCGGCGCCTCGGCGCGTTCGGGCCAGGCGACCCGCAGGCCCGCGGTTTCCGCGGTGGCGAGGTACTGGTTGACGTCGTTGCGCCCCCGGAACGACTCCGCGAAGCCCTCCGGCAGCCGTCCGACCAGTTCCTGGAAGCTGGGCAGGGCGTCCTGGATCCGGGCCCGGGCGCCCAGCTTCTCGCCCAGCTGCCACAGGAGCTCCGAAGACCGCGTGCAGGCTTCCAGCACCACCGCCGGGAACTTCATGGCCCGGGCCCCGGTCACCACCTCGCCCCAGGCCAGCAGCGTCTGGGCCAGCACCGGGCCGGAGCTGCCGGAACCCGACAGCAGCAGCGCGTGGGCCCGGTGCCATTCCAGTTCCAGCCACAGGGAGTCGGCCCCTTCCACCGGCCCCTTGAGCCGCTCCAGGCGGATCCAGGCCTGGGTCAGGCCGGCGCCCGCCACCTGGGCCTCGGCCTGGATGCCGCGGAGCCGGGCCAGCTGTTCCCGCCAGACCAGGCCCGCGTGCTCGAACCGGTTGGCCGCGGCCTGGTACTGCCGGCAGGCCTCCTCCCGGTCCAGCCGGAATTCCGCGATCTCGCCCTCCAGGAAGACCCGCTCCCCCAGCTCCAGCGGCGTGAGCGTCCCGGTGCCGGCGCCGGCCACCCGCATCATGAGCAGCTCCGCCAGGCCGAAATCGCCCAGGGCGGCCAGGTTCCGGGCCTTCCAGGCCTGGGCCTGGGTGGCCCTGGACCGGTCCCCCATCAGGTCGAACCGGCGGAAGCCGCTCTCCAGGTCGGACAGGGCCGGCCCCAGGAGCTGCCGGCAGCTCCAGAACACCCCCAGGTGCAGGTGGCATTCGGCCAGGAGCTCGGTGTCGTCCATCGACCCGGCCAGGGCGAGGGCCTCCTTCATGCATTCGGCGGCGGGGTCCACCTGCCCCATGCCCAGCCGGACCTGCCCCAGCGCATCCAGGGCGGCCGCCAGCATCGGCCGGTCGCCGCCGTGCTCGGCCAGCCGGCGGAGCGAGTCCAGGGTGGCCAGGGCCCGCTGGAACTGGGCCCCCTGGCCCTGGGCCCGGCCCAGATCCAGCAGCAGCGCGACCTGGTCCCGGTGGCCCTGCTGGGCCCCCTTCTGGCCCAGCAGCTCCAGCCCGGCCGCCAGATCCTCGAGCCCCGCCCCCTGGGCCCCCCGGCAGAACTGCAGCCGGGCCTGGGCCAGCCGGAGCCGGGGCTGCTCCGGGTGGAAGGGGTGGTCGGCCAGCAGCGCCGCGGCTCTCCGGATGGAGTGGCCGGCCTCCATGAGCCGGCGCAGCCGGATCTCCAGGAGGCTCTTCTTCCGGTGCAGCCGCGCCGAGGCTTCCTCCGCCTTCCCGGGGTCGGCCGCACCCAGGGTCTGGATGGCCCGGTTCAAGGCGTCCAGCGCCGATTCCTGGGGCGAGCGGTCGCCCGGCCCGTCCATGGAAAGCCCGTCGCCTTCCTTGGCCCGCCCCCAGGCGTCCGCCAGGAACTCCCACAGCCGGGCCTCCTGGAGCGGATCCGGGCCCAGGCCCAGGGCTTCCTGGACGATCCGCTCCGCCTCCAGCGGGCCGGTCAGCTCCTGTTCGATGGCCAGGAGCACCTGCGCCAGGGCCGTCCCGCGATCCAGGGCGAACGCCTGGAGCCGCACCGCCAGGAGCGCCTTGCCGCCCCGCTCGGCCAGCACCTTCAGCAGCAGCTGGGCACAGCGGGGGATCTCCCGGGCCGGCATCTGGCCGATGGCCAGCTCGCGCACCGAAGCTCCCTTGATCCGGGCGCGCGCGTCCGCGACCAGGACCAGCTTGGCGCTGGAGGCGTCATGGAGGGCCTCCTCCACGGCGTCGAAGTCCAGCCCCAGGGCCCTGGCCAGCGTGGCCAGCTCCAGCGGCTCGTCGGCCAGCGCCAGGTAGCGCACCGCCGCCAGGGCCACCGGATTGAGCCGCTGCAGCCGCCCCTGGAGGATGTCGGCCACCAGGTCCTCCTGCTGGTCCAGGACCGGCGCCGCGTGGCTGGCGAACCCCCAGCGCCCGCCCTCCCGGACCAGGCCGCCCTTGACCTGGGCCAGTTCCAGGAACCGCTGCAGCAGGCCCGGATTGCCCAGGCTGGCCGCCACCAGTTCGGCCAGGAAGGTGCCGGGCAGGTCATGGGGTCCCAGCAGGTCGTCCAGCACGGCGGCGATGTCCTGGTCCTCGAGCCGCTCCAGGACCACCGCGGCCGAAACCTGGCTCTGCTTGAGGGCCGCCAGGGACGAGCCCAGCTCGGTGCCCCGGCCCGGGTCCCGGGTCGACAGCAGCCACGCCGGGGCCGAGGCCAGCGCCAGCTCCTTCAGCAGGCCCGGCACCCCCGGCGCCGCCCGTTCCAGGCCCCGGACCACCACCAGCCTGGGATGCCGCTCCTGGGCGAAGGCCAGGGCCTCCACCGCGGCGGCGATCTCCTCGGGTTCCAGCTTGCGTTCCTGGAAATCGGCCGGCCGGCCGCCCCGCAGGAAGCCGAAGGTGGCCATCCGCCGGGACAGCGCCCGGGCCACGCCGGGGTGCGCCGCGTAGAGTTCGGCCTCCATGCCGGTGATCAGTTCCTGGACCAGCCGCTCCAGCAGTCCCGCGGGCCGCTCCCCGGGATAGATCTCCAGGCTCGAGACCCAGAACCCTTCCGTTTCCGCGGCGGCCGCGGCCCAGTCGCACAGCCGGTCGTGGCCCAGCCCCTCCTCGCCCTGGATGATCACCACCCGCTCCATCGGGATGCCCGCGTTCAGGCCGAGCATCATGCTCTTCAGGTAGGTGAGCTCCCCTCCGCGGCCGCGCAGGGCCAGCCTGGAGCCGTCGGCCAGGTCCGGGGCCAGCGCCCAGGGGCGCTCGCCCCCGCCGGGCCCCTCCGGCCCCTCGGTCTCCAGGATGGCCAGGAGCCCCTCCGGCCCCCAGGGCGCCGGGCCCAGGACCCGGGGCGCCAGCACCCGCCCGGGGGCCAGGCCGACCACCTCCGGCATCAGCAGCCGGGGCGCCCTGGCCCCGGCCAGGGCCTGCCCGAGCAGGCCCCGGAGCTCCTCGCGGCCGCCCCGGTCGGCCTGCCTCCAGAGACGCTGCAGCGGCAGGCCGGCCAGTTCCTGGAGGAACCAGACCCGGCCCTCGTCGAACCCCAGGTGGCAGGGCCCCGGGTCCAGCGGCTCGGCCAGGGAGAACCGCCGCAGGAACTCCTCCCTGAGGGTGTCCAGGATCCGGGCCGGCGGCCCGGGATCCCACAGCTGCAGGAGGCTGCGCGGCCCCTCCCCGCCCCGGCGGACGACGGCCCAGGAACACCCGGCGCCGGCCCCGCCCAGCAGTTCCGGCAGCGGCAGCTGGGCCACCGGGACATACCAGTCGGCCCCCAGCTGCCAGCCGCGGCCGGTCACCTCCGCCTCGCCGGAAGGCCGGGGCGGCCTGCTTGGATTTCGGGGTTCATGGCGAAAAGGATAGCAGAGCCGGGGCCCGCCCCCCGGCCGCGAATGCCCGTCCGCCCTGCGCTCCCCGTGATCGACTTTCCGTTTGACGAAAGCGAGATTGATACCCAGAATCAGACGCCATGACGATAGTAGAATCATCGGACAAAAGGCAGCGGGGTCTCTATAGTATGGGACAGCCGAGCTGTGACGGGAGCGTGCCAGATGGCGCAAGTCATTGAGAATCCTAAGGCCTCCGAAAACCGCTGGAATGACTGGCTGAGCGAGGAGCACAGCGCGTCCAAGCGCTTTCTCCTAAGCGCCGCCATATGGGTCCTGGTGGGAACCCTGTTCGGCCTGCTGGCCGCATCGGAATACTACTGGCCGGACCTCGTGCACAACGTGCCGCAGCTGCAGTTCGGCCGGATCCGGCCGACCCACGTCAACGTCGTCGCGTTCGGCTTTATATCCATGGCTAATATCGGCGCGATCTTCTATGTCGTTCCCGAGCTCTGCCGGACCCGCCTCTACAGCGAGAAATGGGGCAACATCCTGATGCTCGCGTGGAACGCGGTGATCGTCGCCGGCATCCTCTGCCTCACCAACGGCATCACCGAAGGCCGCGAATACGCGGAGCTGCCGTGGTTCCTGGACATCGCCGTCATGGCCGCGCTGCTGCTCTACATCGTGCTGGTCTGGGGCACGGTCCTGAACCGCAAGGAGAAGCAGCTCTACGTCTCCATCTGGTACATCGCCGGCACCACCCTGTGGTTCCCGGTGGTCTACCTCATCGGCAACCGGGTCTTCTTCGCGGTGCCGGGCATCGGCGACGCCATCGCCAACTGGTTCTACGGCCACAACATCCTCGGCCTGTGGTTCACCACCAACGGCATCGGCCTGCTCTACTACTTCCTGCCCAAGATCACCCGCAGCCCGCTCTACTCGCACCTGCTGTCCATCGTCGGCTTCAGCACCATCGCCATGTTCTACACCCCCACCGGGACCCACCACCTGCTCCAGAGCCCGGTGCCCGAGTGGCTCAAGGCGGTGGCGGTGATCTCCTCGGTGATGCTGCTGGTGCCGGTCATGAGCGTGCTGGTGAACTTCTTCCTCACCATGAAGGGCAAGTGGGCCATGATGACCACCAACCTGCCCCTGCGCTTCTTCATCACCGGGCTCTGCTTCTACCTGCTGACCTGCTTCACCGGCCCGTTCCAGGCCACCCGCTGGATCAACTGGTACCTGCATTTCACCCACTGGGTGGTCGGCCACGCCCACTTCGCCCTGCTGGGCACCTTCGGCTTCGTCGGCTGGGGCGCCATCTACTACTGCGTGCCCCGGGTCTCGGGCCGCCAGTGGTACTCCCGGCGCCTGGCCAACGCCCACTACTGGCTCAGCCTCGTGGGCACCGGGCTCATGATCACCGCCCTCACCGTGGGCGGGCTGATCCAGGCCTCGGCCTGGGAGGAGGGCATCCCGGTCTACCGCGGGGTGATCATGGTCGCGCCCTTCATGGGCCTGCGCGCCTTCTCCGGCCTGCTGATCGTCCTCGGCCAGATCCTGTTCGTCTACAACATCTTCAAGACCCTGGTCTTCGCGGAGGAAGCGCTGGAAGGGCCGCTGGAAGAGCCTTCCAGCCTGCCGGCCAGCCAGCTGTCCGCCCACGTGCAGTCCTAGGAGGCTGTCCATGACCAGCCAGCGCGCCAACTACCTCTATCCCGCCCTCGGGCTCACCCTGATCATGGCCTCCATCATCTTCGTGGTGGTGCTGGTGCCCCGGTGGACCTTCAAGCCGCCCGAACCCAGGGACCTGCGCGACTACACCGCCCAGGAGCTGCGCGGCCGCGAGATCTACAAGCACGAGGGCTGCTGGTACTGCCATTCGATGGTGAGCCGGCCGCAGGACTGGGACCACGGCCCGCGCTCCAAGTCCTCGGACTACTACTACGACGAATACCACCTGGTGGGCTCCGAGCGGACCGGCCCCGATCTCGCCAACATCGGCGGCAAGTTCCCGGACCAGTACCACATGCTGCATCACAAGAATCCGCGCTACGTGAAGCCCGGATCGATCATGCCCCGGTTCGACTACCTGTCCGAGCAGGAGCTCACCGACCTCACCGCCTTCCTCCAGAGCCTGGGGCCCAACGGCACCCGGGCCCTGGAGACCAGGGGCGGCAAGGACCTCTACCAGCGCACCGGCGAGACCCGGTGGGCCAGGGTGGTGGACTACACCTGGAAGGCCGGCCCGCTGGCCGGCACCTCCGAGAAGCTGGCGGTCTGGAAGCTGTCCGTCGACCAGCAGCGGGCCGAGAACGAGAAGCTCTACGGCGAGCACGAGGAGGTCCCCTACAAGTACTCCGCCGAGATCGAGGAGCTGATGTACGGATCCAGCCACGAGGCCGCCAACGCCAAGGGCGCGCTGCAGGGCCTGGCCACCCCGGCCTTCACCAATCGCGAGGCCCTGGACGCCGCCCGCCAGGCCGACCCGGAGGCCAAGGCCTGGACCGAGAACAGCTTCAAGGAGGGCGCCATCACCGACAAGAACCGGCTCCTGGCCAACTACGGCAAGGGCCTGTTCAACAACCTGTGCGCCCCCTGCCACGCCGTCGGCGGCAACGGCAAGGGCCAGGCGGCCTTCACCATGACCAAGCGGCCGGCCAATTTCTGGGAGGACAAGTTCGCCACCTACACCACCGACACCTGGTACTGGCGGATCAGCCGGGGGGTGCCGGGCACCCAGATGCCCCGGTGGGAGTACACCCTTGATTCCAATCAGCGGCTGACCCTTGCCGCATTCCTGAAATACATCAGCCAGAACAAGGGACTGGGCCGGCTCCAGGGCGGCGAGAGCAACTACGACGCGCCCCCCCCGGCCCCGGCCCCCGAGCCATCCAAGTGAGGCGGCCATGAGCAGCGATCCCCAGAAGGACATCAAGGAAGACGAGGACCTCATGGAGGAGGTGTCCGGAACCAAGGTGGGGCACGGCAAGGCGCCCTTCGCCCTGGTGATCATGTACTTGATCATCCTCGTCTGGGCCGTGCTGGCCTGGATCCGGCCCAGCGGCACCTGAACCAGCGGAGCGCCCATGAAACCATGCCTCATTGCCTCCACCACCGGCGCAGCGCTCCTGGGCCTGGCGGGCCTGCCGACGGCCTTGCTGACGGTGGCATGCGCCGACCAGGGCCTGTCCACCCGGCGCCAGGAAGGGCAGCCGGTGGTGCTCTCCGCCACCGGCGCCCCGGGCGGCCTGGAGGTGGGCTCGGCGACCGTCCCCTACCCGCTGGGCCTGCCCTCGGCCCTCAAGGGCCGGGCCACCTACACCGCCAACTGCGCCTCCTGCCACGGCACCTGGATCACGGCCGCCGAGCAGGCCGACCTCGACAAGCAGGCCACCCTGCCCGCCACCCACGCCGACTACCAGGCCAAGGTCAAGGAGCTGACCGCCGAGCATCGCTGGCCGGCCCAGGCGGCCAAGGTCGGCCCGGATTTCGCGAGCCGGGCCTGGCGCTTCCAGCGCACCCCCGGCCAGCTGTTCCAGCTGATCGCCTACGGCAAGGCCCCGGCCCTGGCGGGCAAGCCCGCGGCCGGAATGCTCCAGCATCCCGGCCCCAGCGGCCGCCTGGGCGAGGGCTGGATCCAGTCCCTGAAGGACTTCCGCGGCGACCAGCTGGTGGCCACCGGCGACCCGGTGCCGGTGTGGAACGCCGTCTTCTACGTCTGGAGCCGTTCCATCGCCTCGGTGGCGCCGGCCCGGTTCAAGGAGGTCTGGGACATCTACGGCCAGAACTGCTCGGTCTGCCACGGCGACCAGGCCCAGGGCAACGGGCCCCTGGCCCGCACCCTCAATCCCATGCCCTTCAACTTCTCCGACCGCCGCGCGCTGGCCGAGACCACCGATGCCTTCCTGTTCTGGCGGATCTCCGAGGGCGGCCAGTTCCGGACGATCCCCGCCTCGGTGCTGGACTCCATGACCCCCGAGGCCCTGCAGCTCTATGTCCACCAGTGGTCCGCCATGCCCTCCTGGCGCGGCGTGCTCAGCGAAGACCAGCGCTGGATGCTGGTCGACGGGGTCAGGAGCCGATCCTATGAACACGAATAGAGGATGACCCGATGCAGGAAAACCAGCGCCGCCTGTTCCTCAAGACCCTGACCTCGCTGCCCATCGTCGGCGGGGCCGTGCTGGCCGTCAGCGCCATCCTCCGCTACTTCAAGCCCACCGCCGTGGGCGGCGTCCAGGGCCTGGTGGCCCCGCCCGACGAGGCCGGCAGCAGCGTGCAGATCGTCGCCGAGCTCTCGGAGCTCACCCAGCCCTGGGACTTCAAGGAGTTCATCTACATCCGGAAATCGGTGGAGTATTCCAGCCGGAAGATCCAGGGCGCCAAGATCCCCGGGTTCGTGGTCCGCATGCCCGACCAGTTCGCCGACCCCAAGGACCCCAAGACCAAGTACCTGGTCGTTCAGCGCATCTGCCCGCACCTGGGCTGCACCTTCAACTTCGTCAAGAGCCCGGAGGAGCTGGCCGGGGGCTACAACTACCGGCCCCCCGCGCCCACCCATCCGTACTTCGCCTGTCCCTGCCATCTCTCCGTCTACGACCCCACCCGCAAGCAGGACGCCGGCCTGGCCGGTCCGCTGCCCGGCAAGGTGGTGTCCGGACCCGCGCCGCGCCCGCCGAGGACCATGTCCTTCGACATCAAGGACGGCCAGATCGTCATCACCGGAACCGAAGGAGGCGGCGTTGGTTAAAGCGATTCCGTATCTGCTCCGGGGCCTCCTGGCCGCGCCGGCGACCTTCCTCGCCTGGTTCCGCGAGCGCTGGGACAAGATGGACCTCTTCGACGAGGGCCACGTCCAGGAAGCCCGCGTCAATCCCTGGTATTCCCTCGGCGGCATGTGGTACTGGGTCTGGATGCTGGTGATCGTCTCCGGCGTCGTGCTGATGATCTACTACGTCCCGGTCACCGACCAGGCCTACCACTCCATCGAGCGCATCCAGTTCAACTGGCGCTGGGGCCCGGTGCCCATCGGCGCGGTGGTCCGGGGCCTGCACAAGTACGGCGCCGACGCCTTCATCATCCTGGCGACCATGCGGGTCTACCGCATGTGGTTCACCGGCGAGTACAAGCAGGGCAACGAACTGAGCTTCATCATCGCCCTGCTGCTGCTGATCATCGGGATGTACTCCGGGCTGACCGGCTACCTGCTGATCTGGAACCAGCGGGCGCTCTGGGCCACCAAGGTCATGGCCACCTTCCCCACCTACCTCGACCAGAATCCCGCCTGGATCCCCGGCGGCACCCTGATCAACCTCAGCAACCAGGGCAAGACCACCGCCCAGATCCTGCTGGGCGGCACCAGCATCGGCCCGGCCACGGTGACCCGGTTCTACGCCTTCCACTTCATGCTCAGCTTCCTGCCCATGGTGTTCTTCGAGCTGCGGGTCTACCGC
>Ga0316217_10006149_pt1 | contig 12040 bp, 8 predicted proteins | sample 1anoAmetaG_FD_203633 | JGI IMG/M metagenome (GOLD analysis project Ga0316217, IMG submission 203633) | Freshwater microbial communities from Trout Bog Lake, Wisconsin, USA - 1anoA | ecosystem: Environmental > Aquatic > Freshwater > Lake > Hypolimnion/Profundal zone | place: USA: Wisconsin... | reverse complement strand
CGTAAACACCACGCCCTTGTGTCTGGCTACAAGTTGCATGATCTTCTGCGGATCGGCTTCGGCCGTCTGGGTAAACTTCACACTGACCTGGTCGCGCTTACGCTCGATGCTGGCAACACCCAGTCGTTGGCACTCGAGACGCAGATGTGCATACTGCAGCAGGTGCTGCACTGGGAGCGGCAGCTCACCATAACGGTCGCGTAGCTCGCTGGCCACGTCGCTCAATTGTTTTTCATCCTCTACGGCGGCAGTCCGCTTGTAAATGCGGAGGCGTTGGTTTTCCTCCGGGATGTAATCGTTTGGAATGCGAATATTCAGGCCAAGATTCAGCGCCGTGTCTGTCACCTCCGGCACGTGCTCGCCCTTGAGTTCGCGGATCATCTGCTCCAGCATGGTGGTGTACATCTCAAATCCCACTGCTTCGATGTGGCCGCTCTGCTGACCACCGAGCAGATTTCCCGCACCGCGCAGTTCAAGATCAAGCGCCGCAATCTTGAAGCCTGCGCCAAGATCGCTGAACTCCTTGAGGGCAGCCAACCTGCGCCGTGCTACTTCATTCAATTCCCGGTCTGGAGGCACGAGCAAATATGCGTAAGCACGCCGGTTTGAGCGTCCCACTCGTCCGCGCAACTGGTACAGTTCGCTCAGCCCGTGGCGGTCCGCTCGATTGATGAGAATGGTGTTGCAGAGCGGAATGTCGAGCCCGTTTTCGATGATCGTCGTCGCGACCAGAATGTCGGCTTCATGCTGCATGAAGGCCAGCATGACTTTTTCCAACTCGCCCTCGCCCATCTGGCCGTGGCCCACCAATACCCGCGTTCGGGGAACAAGCTCACGCAGCTTTGCGGCAATCTCGAAGATCGACTCTACCCTATTATGGACAAAATAGACCTGCCCGCCGCGCTCCAACTCCTGTTCTATGGCAGAGCGAATCAGCTTCTCATCCCAGGTTGCAACAACGGTCTGGATCGCCAACCGGTCGCGGGGCGGCGTTTCAATCACGCTCATGTCGCGCAGCCCCAGCATGGACATATGCAGTGTGCGCGGAATCGGCGTCGCCGACATTGTCAGGACATCTACTTCTTTGCGCAACTGCTTCAGACGCTCTTTGTGCCGCACGCCGAAGCGCTGCTCTTCGTCGATGATCACAAGGCCGAGATCGGGAAACTTTATGTCTTTGGAGAACACTCGATGCGTTCCAACCAGAATGTCCACCTTGCCGTTTTCGACCCTTTCCACGATCTCTTTCTGCTGCTTTGCAGTGCGAAAACGAGAGATCATCTCGATGTTCACGGGAAAGGCGGCGAATCTGCGCTTGAGGGTCTCATAGTGTTGGAATGCCAGAACGGTTGTGGGCGCAAGGACCGTGACCTGTTTGCTGTCATTCACCGCTTTATAAGCGGCGCGCATTGCCACTTCCGTCTTGCCATATCCAACGTCGCCGCAGAGCAGACGATCCATCGGCTGCGGCCCTTCCATGTCTCGCTTGATGTCTTCTACAGCGGCGCTCTGGTCATCGGTCGCGGTGTATTCAAACGCATCTTCAAACTCGCGCATGAACTGGCTATCAGCAGAGTACTGAAAACCCTGTGCGGTCTTACGCTGCGCGTAGAGCTTCAGCAGTTCGTCAGCCATGTCCTGCATGGACTTTTTGACGCGCGCCTTGGTCTTTACCCACTGCTGCGTGCCGAGCCGATTGAGCACGACGTGCCCGCCCTCGGCCGACCGGTATTTCTGCACTAAGTCGAGGCGTGTTAGCGGAACATACAGTCGAGCCCCTTCTGCATACTCCAGAACCATGAACTCTGTCTTCGACCCATCCGCCTGCGGGATCTCACGCAAGCCGTGGTACTGGCCAATACCGTGCTCCACGTGTACGACATAGTCGCCTGCGGCGAGATCGCGGAAGTCCGACAGAAATGCAGAGGTCCTTGAACGTTGCGCCTGCCTTGGCGCGCCTGCTTCGGAATCGTCGAAAAGATCGTTGGCCCCGAAGAGCACCAGCTTCGCATCCGGTAATTCCACACCCGCTGGGACGTAGCCATATACCAGAGTGGTCGCCGCGCTTTCGTCGTTGAAGTAGCCAGCTTCTTCGCTTACCGCCGCTGCTTTTGTTCGCGCGCCCAGCCGGTATGGCACTTGATATTCACTAAAGATGTCGGCCAGACGTTCCAGTTCGCCGACCGAGCCAGCCACCAGCATTACCCGCTGGGCCGCTGCGGAAAGCTTCTTCACTTCGTCCAGCAGCTTTGGCACCGCACCATGGAAGCGCGTCGTGGGGCGTGAGCTGAACTCAATCAAATCATGGCCACTGCTCGACGCCAGTCCGAGTTGCTCTACGTCCAGTCCGCCGGTCAGTGCCAGGCGCTCGCGCCATGCATCGGGAGTAACGTACAACTCCTCCGGGCGCACCAGGTTTCCAATGCCACTGCGCTCGTGCGCGTCAATCAGGCGCTGCCACCAGCCATCGTGATCCTCGGCAAGCCTCTCTGGCTCTTCGATGACTACGGCCGCTCCAGCCATCAAATCAAAGATTGTGTTCTCTGCGCCGGCCACCGGAGCAAAAAACTCCCACCCCGGAAACACAGTCACTCCTCCGGCGCGCACCGCGTCTTCAAGCGCTTCTTCGCTTCCGGTGACGCGCTTCCCGCTCAGCCGCGCATTGATTGTCGCCAGCAACTCCTCGGTCATCGGAGTTTCCGTCAACGGCAGCAGCGTTGCTACCTCCAGGCTCATAGCCGAACGCTGGGTCACCGGATCAAAGCGGCGAAGCGACTCCACCTCATCGCCGAAGAGCTCGATACGAACCGGCCTCTCCATCTCCGGCGAATACACATCCAGAATGCCGCCGCGCTGCGCATACTCACCCTGTTGCTCTACAACATCAGTCTTCCGGTATCCGACTACGTTCAAGTGCTGAACTAGTTTTTCTAAATCCAGCCAGTCACCTCGACGCACAATACGGGCGAGATTGTGGTAGTACTCGGCATCGCGCAAGCGAATCGCCGTGGCCGCAAAGGGGGCAACCACCAGCGACGCCGTACCACTGGCAATCCGCCAGAGCGCACGCGCGCGCACCTCCTGAATTTCAGGGTGAGGGGACAAATTTTCGAAGGGGAGCACATCTCGTGCCGGCAGATACGCCACCGAGTCCGGAGCGGCAGCGCCCGTCATCTCGCACAGGCTTTGCAGCAACGGCAGCAACTCTTCGGCCATGCGATTGTCGCTAACCACGAGCAACAGGGGGCGCGCGGAGGCACGATGCAGCAGCGCATAGTGCAGCGCCCGTGCGGTCGGGGTTAGACCGGAGACACGGATGCGCCCCGCGCCTCCTTTTAGATGGGTTGCTGCACGTTGAAAACTAGAGGTCGCCTCGGCATCCGCAAGCAGCTCACGGACGAACGGTAGGATCATTTCACTACTATTCTATCAGCGCGAACGTGGCACTCCGGGCAGGATTCCTTGGGACGACTAAAGTCGGGGAAATAAAGGCTCAGTCCCGGAGATATTACTTCGAAAGAAGCAGGCACCGAATGACCTACCCAACACAATGAAATGTGTTTGAAGGTTGAAGGTGACGGTAAAGGCGAGGTGTCCCAGCGCCAACATGAAAAGAACATCTCTCCCAAAAGCCCTGAGCCGGAATAGTAGTTTTAACTCTGCTTCGGGCTGACTCCGGTCACCCTTCGCAGTGAGGGCTATTGCGCCGCGCCGCTCGCTCCCTCGCTCCGGCGAGTTCCGGCCACGACCGGAACTACCTGCCCGCGCAACTGCTCCATCAAAGCCCAATCCTTGCGGAAGAAGCCAAGTGTCTCCCGGTTCTTTGGCGACTTGCGCAATTCAGCATCCACCCGGGACAACGCCAGTAGATACCCCACCTTCGGGTTCGAAGCGCCCTCTGCCATTGTGTTCGCGCTAAGCCCGACCTTCGTGCAGACTCCTTCATCCCAGAGGCTCATCCAGAGGCCTCCCTCTTCATCGGCAACAACCGCGCTCCTGGAAATCATCTGGTGTGTGAGCTTCCGCAAGCTATTCACATCGCTCGCATAGCCCAATTCGACCGCTTCAGCTTCATATTGCCTGACGCTGGTGCCGTAACCCGACCACTCTTCCTTGGTGCCCAATGCGTTTACGCGCACTGATCGAATCTTTTGTTTCAACTCGGATTCCCGGCCACGGTCGCCCGCGGCGTGAGCCTCTCGCAGTTCTGTCTCTAACTCGATCACTTCACTGTCAGGCCGTCGCCGCATTTCCAACTCGGGATTGAATTTTCCCGTAATCATGTAGCTCCCTGCAAAAAGCGCGAGTTCATGCGGAAATAGGACCGCCAAAGGCAGCCGCCACCGATTTGCGCGATAGAGCTCTTCAGTCCCCTTACGAGTGTCTCTGCTTGGCTTGTACTCGCCTGGAATCTGCGAGAAGCGGACCACGTGAAACTCAAGTTCAGGGTGTTTCTTCCCATAATGGGCGAAAGACTTTGCGATTGCCTTTGGGGTCGTTATCCAGAAGTCGTTAATCCGATCAGGCTTCGCTGCTCCCGGAAAGTACGTATTCACAACTTCGCGCGCAAAGTCAGCACAGTTGTATGTCAGCCCATGGTAATGGCCCACATTACTGGAACGGTTCAGCTTTTCGATCAGTGCGCGGTCCTGCTCTGGCGTGGTCTTAACAGTGAACATGTAAATATCGCGGATGAAGGAAGCCGCCACCGCCTCGCGCCAAAGAGCGTCCGGATTGGTTACGCAGCTCCCTGTACATAAGCTCGCCATGTATTTCTTGCGGTAGCGTTCCTGCAGCATCCAGCGCACGCTCGTGCTGGCATAAATTGGCCGCGCCGACTCATCTTCCACGCCATACAGGTACACATTCAGCGGAATCGCGTTCCACTCGAAGGATCGGTCTTCGCCAAAGATGTAATTGGTGAGGACAACACCATTCTCGCCCGGCCCACACATCCTCAATTCCACAGGAGAAACCATGCACACGTTTGACAGATACACCGCCGAGTGTCCCGCTCCTGTCCACTTTGAGGCGCCAACCCTCAAGGATTCATCCAACATCAAACCCACATCGGCGCGCATGGCACCGCAAAGAGTTGTCAGTAGAGCTGCAATTCCAATGAGGCGAAGTAGTGATTGTGTTCGTATCTTCATCTTTTTAAGCTCTTTCGCCGCATTCCCAAGTCATTTGCCGGAAGCGAACGAACTGCCAAGTGGGCCCATCCTCTGGTACCCGAGCTATGCGGCACCGCCTTCTGACGCGTAAGGATTTCCAACCGCTGCGTTTAGCTCTTCCGGGTGAATCTTTCCCGAGATACTCGCGTTTTTGCTATGTTGAAGTGTTGCACAAATCTATTTTGCGGAACTGTTCTTATGTAAGAACCCGCTCCGCGCCGGTTGGTTTCTGTGTCCAGAGTACTTTATCTTTCGCGATCCTTCCAGCAGCGTGCCGAAACATTTTTCCCGGGAGGAGTGAACTCTCCAGTTCGCGCATTTCGTGCCGTTGGCGGAGAACCACCCATGATCGTTAGTGGCTCGGGTGCGCGAATGACTGACGCCGACGGCAACCAATACATCGATTACGTACTCTCCTGGGGCCCCCTTATGCTGGGTCATTGCGCGCCCCAGGTAGTTGAGGCGGTGATCGAAGCCACACGCAAAGGTACTAGTTTCGGAGCCTCCACGCCTTCCGAGGCCGATCTAGCAGAAGAGGTCATAAAAGCGTTTCCCTCAATGGAGAAGCTTCGCTTCGTCTCGAGTGGCACCGAGGCCACGATGTCTGCGATCCGGCTGGCTCGCGCCGCAACGGGCCGCAAGTACATTGTGAAATTCGAAGGCTGCTACCACGGTCATAGTGACGCGCTGCTGGTAAAAGCCGGTTCCGGCGTCGCCACATTTGGAATTCCGGGCTCAGCCGGAGTGCCGGAAGAGTTTGTCAAGTTCACCCTGGCACTGCCCTATAACAACTTGACCGCGCTTGAAGAGGCATTCGATAGGTTTAAGGGCCAGATCGCCTGCGTCATCATTGAGCCCGTGGTAGGCAACATGGGTTGCGTTCCACCTAAGCCCGGCTACCTTCAGTCCGTACGCTCATTGACCCGGCGAGAGTCGAGCCTGCTCATCTTTGACGAAGTGATGACGGGCTTCCGCGTCAGTTACGGCGGCGCACAAGAACTCTATGCTATTAGGCCAGACCTGACCACGTTGGGCAAAGTGATCGGTGGAGGACTCCCGGTCGGCGCATACGGCGGTCCGGCCGCGTTGATGGACCAGATTTCTCCGCTTGGCCCCGTTTATCAGGCTGGAACCCTCAGCGGAAATCCTTTGGCCATGGCTGCAGGGCTCGCGATGCTTAAGACTTTGGGCACTGGACGCGGCACGATTTATCCCGGCCTTGACATGCTTGCTGCAAAATTGGTCGCCGGTGTTTCCGAAGCCGCACGCAACGCTGGAATTGCCGTCACCACCAACCAGGTTGGAAGCATGTTCACCTGGTTTTTCACCAACCACCCGGTTTTTGACTGGGAGAGTGCAGCCCCCTGCAATACAGAATTATTTGGCCGCTTCCATCGCGGAATGTTGGATGCCGGTGTGTGGCTGCCGCCTTCGCAGTTCGAAGCCGCCTTCCTCAGCACTGCGCATGCCGCACCGGATATTGAAACTACCATCACGGCGGCCCGCTCGGTCTTTGCGAAGATTCGCGCGGATCATACCTAATCACTTTGACACGCCGCGTGTGAGAAAGGCCCGACGAGTTCCCTCGGTCCGCAACTTGGAAACCAGCAGGCTTTTCTCATAGGCGTTACCATCGAAATGAAGTAGATGGGGAGATCACCGGATGAGCTATGTCCAAAATAACCTGAATCCCGGCGAGCGAATTCTTTACGCGACACACTTGCACTGGATGGTGCTCATTCGGTCCATCTTATGGGACACGATTTTTTCCGTCGCCGGACTCGCGCTGGTCGTATGGGCTTTTGCAGGCAAGCACACCGAGCGCGGCGAAGCTCAGGCCGTGGGAATCGCAGGACTCCTGTTGATACTCTTCGGTTGTGCCATCCTCGCCATTTCTCAAGTGCGACGCAATGCGACTGAGATGGCCGTGACCAACAAGCGCATCATCATCAAAGTTGGATTTCTCACCAAGCGCACCGTGGAACTCTTTCTCACCAAGGTTGAGAGCGTCGGCGTTGAACAAACTCTATTTGGACGAATGCTGGGCTATGGCAGCATTACTGTGCGCGGCACCGGAGGTACCAACGAGCCTTTCAGCCACGTCGCCAACCCAATGGAATTCCGCCGACAGGTCCAACACCAGATCGAAGAGCGGATAGATCCGCTACCGGAAGCGCACTAGGAGCAGCGGCTGGTAGAGGAACTCTCGTGATTGGAGCCAGAGCTATTAGTCGTCGCGGCGCTTGAGCGTAGGCCGATCGTCGGCGCTCTTTGTCTTGTCGTCCGAATTTGTGCTGTCGCCCTGGCTGTTGGTAGCCCGTCGTAAGCTCGGACCTTTGTCCTTGCCCAGGTCCACTTTGCGGCGGTTTTCCAGCGCAGCCAGCCGCGCTTTCATGTCCTGAAACTCCGAGGTATCCACCACGTACTGGGCCTTGCGCGGAAGAATTGTGGCGATCTCATGCTGGGTGTGTTCCATGCGCTCCGGGGTCGGAGGATGCGTCTCAAAGGCCTTGGCGACAAAACCTGGCTTCTTCTTCTCCAAGGCCTGGATCTTCTCGAAGAACTGCGGGAACGCCTGCGGATCGTATCCGCTGGCATACAAATATTGCACCCCGAGATAATCCGCCTGTGCCTCGAAGTTGCGCTGGAACTTCATGAAGGTAAGAGGCACTCCGATTCCGGCAGCCTCGTAGATTCCGTAGCCTATTCCGCCGCCGACAAAAATCAAGGGGATGGTAGCCAACTGAGCGAGAGTTCCACGGGTCTGCTGACGCGCTGCGTGGCAGGCAGCCACGTGTCCGATTTCATGAGCCATTACTCCTGCCAACTCCGCCTCGTTGTCGGCCGCTAGGATCAGCCCAGTTTGCACGTAAAAGTATCCGCCCGGCAGCGCGAAGGCATTTACAGTATCGTCGTCCAGCACCTTCACGGTGAACGGAACCTTCGCATCCGAGTTGCGCACGATGTTCTGCGCGAGGCGATTGATGTATTCGTTGACCACTGGGTCGCTGACGAGTTTTGCGCTCTGCTCCACCTGCATGGCAAAGCTCTTACCCATCGACACCTGCCGCTCCAGCGAATACCAGTTTCCCAGACCTTTGTTGCATCCGACGTTGCGGTTTCCGATCGCGTTCACGTCATCAACTTTGCCGTCATGCGGAAAGCCCAGATCGTCTTTATCGTCCTTGCTGACCGCGTCTGTCTTACCCGTCTTCGCAGTTGTTGCATCCGTGCCTGCAGCTTGGTCGCTCTTGTCCTGAGCCGATCCGTAAGCGGCCAGCGCAAAAGTCAATAGGAACAGCAGCGTAAATTTCAGTTTCACGTTCATGGCCTTCCAGACGACATCCAAGCTACTCAATATTAGAACGTTCCCATCACCGCGGGTTGCATAAAACTTCTTGCGCAACCTTCTGCATTTACCTATTTTTGACTGAGTTGCTCACGTGCTGCTCGGGATAATGCATGTGAACCCTGGCACGAAGGTGAAATCTCCACCAGCGACACTGATTTCCGCGTGCTTTTCTGCGTTATACTTCCGGAAGATCGAGCTTTTCAGGTTCAGAACATTTCCGAGGGTATTCATGGCTTCCATGGCCGAAGGCCAGTTCGCTTTTGAAGGCGCCTCCAGCGATTTCCAGTCGTTGGAGGAAAAGATTTACCGCACCATTGAACTGCTTAAGGCTGCGCGCATTCAAAAGGCCGCTGCCGAGGCAGAATTGGCAAGCATGCGTGATCTACTTGACGCCCAAGCGGCCGAGACCGAAGCGCTCCGCAAGGAACTTCAATCCATCCAGCGAGAGCGTCTTGAAGTTCGTGTCCGAGTTGAAAAGCTCCTTGGCGAAGTGGACGCAATTCTCGAGCAGTAGCTGCGAGATCGCCCAAAATTGGTGGTCGGGTCATAAGTTGCCCGCTGATGCTCGCGCTCCTTACGTACGAATCGGGAGGGTTGATATCGCGGGCGGAAGATGGAAGGCGCATTCCGGTGAGCAGGCTGCCGCCGGAAAGAAAGCGAGAAACAGGTGGCGGAAGACAAGGACAGCATTCGCGTCGAGATCTACGACGAGAGCTATAACCTTCGGGGCTCTGATCCGGCCTACATTCAGCGCCTAGCCGAGGTGGTTGACGCCAAGATGCGAGCGGTAGCCCAACACACCAGCACGGTGGATTCTCTGCGGGTTGCGGTGCTCGCCGCTATTAACCTTGCCGACGACTATTACCAGCTCAAACGCAAGCATGAGGGTATTGAAAGCGAGTACACGAGCCGCGCCTCGCACCTTGGCCGCGCGCTTGACCACGCCCTCGACGAAGCAATGAACGAGCCCCGACGCACAGGCTGAACTGGTTCACCATTCCGGGTGTGCGTCACTGTGATTCGATCTTTGAGCGGCATGCAGCAGGACGCAATTCTTTTCGACGCCCGCAACTATCCACCCTTAACGGGGTTCATTCAAGCGACACTTGCGAGGATCCGGAGAGCACCCTGTTACTGATGCACAAGCACCGGTTTCCCGCAGAGGAGAAGCAGGTATGTCACACATTCGAATTTCTCGACTCTTCGTCTTTGCGGCGCTCGCCGTAGCCATGGTGATCCCGATCTCGGCTTCCGCCCGCGTAGGCGTCGGCATCGGCTTTTACGGGCCAGTTGTCCCCTGGGGTTGGGGCTACCCTTACGGTCCATATGGGTATTACGGTCCCTATGGCCCATACGGGTATTATGGTCGCCCTGTGGGTGAGGTACACATTAAGAGCCCAGACCCCGATGCACAAATTTTCATCAATGGGGCATTGGCCGGACGAGCCCATGACCTCAAGCATTTCTACCTTGTTCCTGGCAGGTACACCATCGAACAGCGAATTGGCAACGATGTGCAGAAGGAACGTGTCTTCGTCATCGCCAACCGCTCCCTGAAGATCGAATTTGGCAAGCCAGGAACAGCCAGCCCGCAAGTTGCTCCGCCACCGCCGACGCCACAGGCAAATCCGGATGCTGGAATGGTTCCGCAACCGGCACCCTCTCCGGCACCTTCACCAATGCCGGAACCGCCTGCACCGCCGACGCGTTGACGGAAGCAGCATCCGGCAGGCTGATTGCTGATTAGTGATTGAGATTCGGCTCTTGCGCAGACTGCGCAAGAGCCTCGGCAAGCGGCAACATCCGTGAAGATTGACAACGCTTATTGGGGTTAATCCTCATCCGAACCCGGCGCCGCATCCCACGCGTGCCCAAAGATTGAGTAGCTCTGTTTTTCCCCATGTTTGGGCAGGAATGTGACCCGCGTTGGCTTTTTTTCCCATGTCGGAGGATCGCACTCCGAATCTGGCGTTTCACCTTGGCTGGCACTTCCTAACTCCTTTTTCAACACCGGCTTCTTTCGGCCAACCTGCATGACGACCGCGCTTAATTTTTCGCCGCTGTCGCTTACTCCGCAGTACGCCACATAGTCGCGGAACCAACTCGCCTCCGAATAGAACGGATCGAAATTATAGAGAGAAAGCTGCGTTAGATGACCGGTCAACCGGTCCACCATCAACCAACCGCCGCGCTCCCATACCCAATTTGGAGCCTTACTCTCATCTGCGGGAAGACTGTTGTTCAGCCGGTAGGCTCGTCGCACCACAAACAACCGATCCGTTACCTCGTGAACTGTTCCGGTAACAAATTCCCTCAGTTTGGCGTCTACAAATAGCGCGCGCACCCTGATCGGCTCTGTTTTGCTTTCGTCAGGCCCAAGGTAGAGCTTTACCGCCATGGTTTTTCCATAGCTGATCACATGGACCTTCGGAGTGTTTGCGGCCAGTGCCGCGAGGGGAGCAAGCGCGAAAAGAACGAGCATAGTTGATCGGAGTTGTCGAAGAAACATGGCAAAAGCAGCCTAGCGCTGCCGCGCCATTTCCGCAAATGTCTTTTGTACTGTGGGCAACCTATGCCGCGAATCGGTGCTCGCACTGTAGAGATGCCCGAGCCAATGCGTCACCGCTCCCAGTTGATCCTCGTTGTGGATGATCATCTGGAGAACACGCTGCTGATGCGTGAACTACTTATGCAGCGGGGCTATACCGTACTGATAGCGGCCAACGCCGCGGATGCGGAAACCATCATGCGCCAGACTCCGCCGGACCTGGTGCTGCTTGACGTCATCATGCCCGGAAAGAGCGGGTACGAACTTTGCCGTGAATGGAAGGATTCATCCGAGACTCGCCTTATTCCCGTCGTCATGATCACTGGCCTGAGCGACCGCGACGACAAGATCCGCGGGATTGAGGCCGGTGCCGACGACTTCCTGAATAAGCCAATTTTCCCTGTTGAGTTGTTCGCACGTGTTGCTTCCCTGCTGCGCGTTAAGGAATACACCGACGAATTGGAGACCGCTGACAACGTGCTGTGTACCCTCGGCAGGAGCGTCGAGTCGCGCGATCCTTACACCGAAGGCCATTGCGAGCGCCTCGCCGATTATGCCAGCGCCCTGGGACTCTTCATGGGCCTGGGTGAGGAAGAGCAACTAGCGCTTCGTCGCGGCGGCTTTCTGCATGATCTGGGAAAGATCGCCATCTCCGACGAGATTCTGAAGAAACAGGGCCTGCTTTCTCCAGATGAGTGGCGAGTGATGCGTCAGCATCCGCTGGTAGGGGAAAATATCTGCAAGCCGCTGCGATCGTTGCGACTGGTGCTCCCTATCATCCGCCACCATCACGAACACTGGAACGGTAGCGGCTATCCCGATCATCTCGCTGGTGAGAAGATTCCTTTGCTGGCGCGCATGCTGCAGGTGGTGGACGTATATGATGCACTACGGACCGAGCGCCCTTACAAGCCAGCGCATTCGCACCAACACGCGCACGAAATCATGCAGGCTGAAGCTAATAGC
>Ga0316217_10006148_pt1 | contig 12040 bp, 6 predicted proteins | sample 1anoAmetaG_FD_203633 | JGI IMG/M metagenome (GOLD analysis project Ga0316217, IMG submission 203633) | Freshwater microbial communities from Trout Bog Lake, Wisconsin, USA - 1anoA | ecosystem: Environmental > Aquatic > Freshwater > Lake > Hypolimnion/Profundal zone | place: USA: Wisconsin... | reverse complement strand
CGCTGGCGTCCGCGAGCCGCGTGCTGCCGCTGTTCACGCTGGCGCACGGAGTGTCAGCAGATTGCGTCAGCTATTTGCCGGAGATGTATCTGAACATGCCGATGGCGAGCACGACGCTGCCCGAACCATACAACGACACGCGGTCGCCAAAACTTTTCGGCAACGTCAGTCCGTTCGACCCGCAACTTTTCCAGTCGCCGGATGAATGCGCCGATGGTCTCGTTGGCGGCCAGGTGACCGGCAAATATTCGCCGCTCGAAGTGGCACAATGGCTGGCTGACCTGGCGGAAGCGGTGGCCACCAATATTGCCACTGCGCGAGAGCTGCTAGGCGTGACGGCTTCCGCGCCGTCTTTCCGGCGCGTCGAGGAAGACGTGTTGATTCAGCGGGGACTGGCGCTTTTCTTCGCGGGCAAATTGCGCAGCGCTGTTCTCTGGCGCCTTTGCGTGCTCACTGGCAATCAAGCTGCTGGCGAAATGGCGATTGCCAGCTATGCGGAAGGTTGCGATTATTGGGCCACGATGGCCAGTCGCGCCCAGGGCGTTTATCGTTCCAACATCACCTACGGTGGCAGCCGCGCGTTGCACGGGCATTGGGTTGACCGCCTCCCGGCTTTTGATGAAGACATTGCCGATTTGCGTCAGCGGCTTGTCCAGCCCACTGCCCCAGCAACCAAGCTTGATTTCGCCGTCGCTGCCCGCGTGTTGAAGCTGGCCGCCGCCAAGCCAGTGCGTTCCGTCGTTGCCGCGCGACACACGCCGGCAGAACAATTTCACACCGGACAAGCCCTTGCGGTGGCCTTGGATTGCGGGGCGAGCGCGCTGGTCGGGGTGCGGCTATGCTACCGTCACGTCAACCAGGCCGAGCGCTGGCAATCGGTTGAACTCGCACGCCGCAGCGATGCGTTCCAGGGCGAAATTCCGGCGGCTTACACGGCCAGGCGCTACGCCTTGCAGTATTACTTTGAGATCCATGCCAGCTCGACGGAGGTCACGCTCTTTCCGCCGCTGGCTCCTGATCTTGCGAACGTCCCCTATTATCTGGTGCGCCGCGCCGGCTCCGGCTGATATATCAATCCTTAATGAAATCGCCAACCAAATTACTCCAGGCTGCCACTTTGTTCGGTGGTGGCCTCGCCGTTTCCTCTGCGGCAAAGAATCTATGACAAGACGACCTCATTTTATTGCCACCTTACTCGTCATGACCACGCCAGTTTGGACGGCGTTGGCCGCCGACCCGATAGACGCGGGGATTGATCGCGTGGACCTCGCGCCCAACGCCAAAAGCGATGGCGCGATCAATCATCTGGATACCCGGGCCCTGTCCGAGCATCCCCATTTGCCGGCCGGCGCAATTTACACCGATCCCAAGGCGACGCCCGAGGCGCGGGCCAAGGACGCGGTGCAACACATGACCTTTGAGGAAAAACTTGAAATGACGGGCGGCACGGGCAGTCGGTGTTATCCGGGCGTTGAGCGTTTGGGTTTGCGAACGGTGCATATGCAAAACGCTTCGCAGGGCGTATGCACTGAATTGGAGCCGGCACAACTGGCCAAACAGGAAAAGTCCACGGCCTTCCCCTGCACACTCATGCTTGCGGCCACGTGGGATGATTCGTTGGCGAAAGATTATGGTCGCGCCATCGGCGAGGAATGCCGCGCGCTTTACGTGGACATTCTCGAAGGTCCTGGCATCAACCTGTATCGCCATTCCGCAGGCGGGCGCAATTTCGAGTATCTCGGTGAAGACCCCTTTCTGGCTTCTCGCATGGTCGTCAATTATGTCGAGGGGCTGCAAAGCCTGAACACCATTGCCACCGTCAAGCACTTCATCGGCAACGATCAGGAGGCTGTGCGCCATGTGGCGAATATCACCGTGAGCGAACGCGCGCTGCATGAAATCTATCTGCCGCCGTTTGTCGCCGCTATTACTGAGGCAGATGCGGGCGCGGTCATGACCGGCAACAATGCCGTCAACGGCTGGCCGGGTGCGGCCGACCAGCCGCTCGTCGGAGATTTTCTCCGGGCCAAACTCGGGTTTCGCGGCATGGTCATGAGCGATTTTTCCAACTGCATGTTCTGGCTGAACCGGCGCAACCTCATTTTCGATTCCGGCCACAGCTTGATGATGTCCAAGAATGCCCTGTTCGTGGATTACGTTCGCCAGTTGATGGCCGAACATCCCGAGCAAATAGCAGCGGCGGAAAAGGCGCTCGATACCATGGTTGAGGAAAATCTTTATCCGCTGTTTAAATTCGGCGTGTATGACCGGCCCGGTCGCGATCTGACGTATCTAAGAACGTTTGCGGCGCACAAGGAAGTCGCGCGGCGCACTGCCGAGGAAGGCATCACATTGCTCAAAAATGTGGACCACCTCCTGCCGCTTGAACCGCAGCACGGGAAACGGATTTTGCTCACCGGCAGCACGAAGGCGTTGACGATTTACGCCGGCCAAGGGAGCGGTTCGGTTGCGGGCTATGATCGCACCGACTATCCGGCCGGTTTGGCAAAAATCTATGGCGACAAAGCAATGGTCCGTTTCACGCCGACCGACGACGAGGTTCGGCAAGCGGACGTGGTGTTGCTGTTCTCTGAAAAACGGGCCGGCGAAGGCCGGGACATCGCTTTCGAAGAGCCGGAAGTGACGGAACAAGTGAATCATCTGGCCGCCTTGAATCCCAATCTCGTGATGATTTTTTCCGGCGGCAACGGTTTCGCGATGCCGTGGCTGCCGAAGGTGAAGGGATTGGTGTTCGCCTTTATCGGCGGGCAGGAATGCGGTAACGCATTGGCCAACGTAATCAGCGGCCGGATCAGTCCATCTGGCCGTTTGCCCTTCACGATTGAGAAAAATTTCGCTGATAGTCCTGGCAAAAACTACAACTTGCGACCTGACGGTCAACTGCAATGGGCCGGCGGGCAGGCGGATTCCAAGAAGTTTCAAGCGCAGTTTGGCCAGTTTGAAATCAAATATGCGGAGGGCATTTTTGTTGGCTACCGCTGGTATCAGCACCAGCAAATTGAACCGCAGTTCCCGTTTGGATTTGGTTTGTCCTACATGGCGTTTGAATTCAAGAATCTGAAGATCTCTGCTCGTGAATTTTCCGCGAAGGTAGACGCGAAGCAATCGGTGACGGTGGATTTGGATGTGATCAACACCGGCAAACAAACCGGCAAAGAAGTGGTTCAGGTTTATGTCGGTCTTCCTTCCACGGAAGCCATGCCCCAGCCGCCGGAGCAGTTGAAGGCGTTTGCGAAAGTGGCCTTGGATCCGGGCCAGACTCGCCATGTTCAATTGAAGCTGGGTGCGGCCTCGTTCGCTTATTGGGATGAGAAAACCCATGACTGGGCCGTGCTGCCCGGAGTTTACCAAATCATGGCCGGATCATCTTCTGCCGACCTGCCGTTAAAAGCCAATTTGACCGTCACTGAATAATAACGGGCCGCTTTCCCACCGCGCTTGGCGAGGCAATGAAGCGAACGAAGCCGCGCGGTCCCCAAAACCACAAAAACGCAAAACGGAAATTATAAATTACATGACTAAGCTCCACTTCCTCATCCTATCGTTTGGTCTCTTCGGTGGTCCACTTTTCGCAGCAGAATCACTGGCCGCGAAACCGAACATATTATTCATCATCGCCGACCAGATGCAGGCGGGGGATTTGAGTTGCGCGGGTGATCCCTATGTGAAGACCCCGGCATTGGATAGTCTGGCGGCCTCGGGCGCGCGCTTGGTGCTGACTTATTGCGCCGATCCGGTGTGCATGCCGTCGCGGTTCAGCATGTTCACGGGGGTGTTGCCCAGCCGGGTTCGGCTGGAACGAAATGAGGACGGCGACGACGCGAAACGCAAGGTGACGCCGGCCATTTTGGCGAATTCTCTGGGGCAGGTTTTTCGCAAGGCTGGCTACGAAACCGTCTATGGTGGCAAGATTCACCTGCCGATGATGGTGGAAGATGCGGGTTTCAAATATATCCAAACCAACGAAGGGCCGAAGTTGGCCCAGACCTGCGCCAAGTTTTTGCGCGAGCCGCATCACCGGCCGTTCCTGATGGTGGCATCGTTTATTAATCCGCATGACATTTGCTTTATGGCTATTTCAGAGGCGGAACATCCGGGCAAAATTTCTGGCCCCAAGCCGCTGGTGGAGGCGACGGCGTTGCCCGCCGGAATGTCGCCGCAAGAATTTGCAAGCCAATGGCCGCCCTTGCCGGCGAATTTTGCCATTCCCGAAGGCGAGCCGGAAAACATTCTGTCCGGTGATCCCCGCGCGTTCCGCGTGTATGCGCGCGAACATTTCACCACGAACGATTGGCGGCTGCACCGGTGGGCGTATGCCCGGCTGACCGAGTTGGTGGATGCCCAGATTGGCGAGGTGTTGCAGGCGTTGCGGGAAACGGGGCTGGAGACGAACACGCTCGTCGTGTTCACCAGCGACCATGGCGATATGGATGCGTCGCACCATCTGGAACACAAGTCGGTGTTTTACGACGAAGCGTCCCGGGTGCCGTTCATCGTCAGTTGGAAAGGCGTCACAAAGCCGGGATTGGTGGACCAGACACACCTGGTTTCAACGGGTCAGGATTTGATCCCCACCTTGTGTGATTTCGCTAGCCTGCCGACGCCGGCAGCGCTGAAGGGCCGCAGCGTCCGCGCCCTGGCCGAAGGACGCACCCCGGCATCCTGGCGGGAGACGCAAGCCGCCGAAAACGGCGAAAGCCGGATGCTGCGTTCCGCGCGGTATAAATATGTGGTTTATGCGGCGGGCGCCCGGCGCGAGCTGCTGACTGACCTGATTGCCGATCCCGGCGAAATGAAAAATCTGGCGCTGGATCCCGCGTTTGCGCCCGTGCTGGAGGAGCATCGCCGTTTGCTCAAAGAATGGTATCAACAGAATGGCGAAATACTGGATTCAAAATACCTCGTGTCCGGCCCGGTAAAATAATGAACGAAACGCTTAACCTTTTGCTGGTTTCCAGCGTCTGCCTGCGTGGCGCTCGAGCATTATGAATCCCAAAGACATATTCAAGCTGGCCGTCCGCTTGTTGGGACTTTATTTCTTTTACCTCGCTTTGAAAGACCTCGATGTTCCGGCGTTGATGGATGTGACCATCATTAAGGGCGACAATCTGGACGATCTTGTCAGCACGCTTCTGCCCGTGGCGTTTAACCTGGTGATTGCCTGGTGGCTGCTGCGCAGCGCATTTTTGATCCGGCGGGCTTACCCGGACGCGCCCAGCACTGCGGAGCGCGCCAACCTGCGGGCGGCGCCGGCGGCGCCAGGCTTCAAACCCATGCCGTCCCAGCCCCAGGAATTGAGCGAAATGGAAACCGCCGAGCAGAAACTTGCGGCTTTGGTGGGAAAACCGAAAGCCGATCTGGGCGCCAAATGACCATGCCGGAATTCAGCTTGTGCCACCAATCAACGTCACCTTCACGCTATGAAACACCAGACCGACCAAAACGCAGGTTTGCAGGGTTCTTTGGATCGAAGAGATTTCCTCATGGCTTCCGGGGCTGGTGCTGCCGCGCTGATGCTCTCTCCGTTGGCCGTTGCCGGTGATCTCCTGGCTGGCGCCCCGCGCCCCAATATCCTCTACATCCATTCGCATGATACCGGGCGATTCACCAGCCCTTATGGTTACGCCGTGCCAACCCCAAATCTTCAGCGGCTGGCGTCGGAAGGTGTTCTATTTCGGCAGGCGTATTGCGCTGCGCCCACTTGTTCGCCCAGTCGCGCGAGCTTTCTCACTGGGGAATGTCCGCATAGCAACGGAATGTTGGGACTCGTGAATCGCGGCTTCCAAATGACTCCGGAAGGTTATTCGCACCACATTATCCGAACCTTGCGAACGGAAGCGGGATACTATTCGGCCTTGATCGGCCTCCAGCATATCGCCAGGGATCCGCACACCATTGGCTATGACCTGGTCGAACACGTCACGAACACGCATGTGGAGAACGTGGTTCCGGCGGCGGTTAAGTTTTTGCATTCGGCCCCCAAACAACCGTTCTGGCTGACGGTCGGTTTTGTGGAGACCCATCGCGAGTATCGCAAAGCAGGTCCCGAGGACGACTGGCGTTCGATTCAACCGCCGCCGCCCATCCCGGATGTCCCCGAAACGCGCCGCGACATGGCCGATTTTCACGCGACCGTGCGGAAGCTGGATTGGGGCGTGGGCGAAGTGCTGGCGGCGCTGGCAGCGACCGGACTCGCCGCCAACACGCTGGTCATTTCCACCACGGATCACGGCATCGCCTTCCCGAACATGAAGTGTAATCTCTACGACGGCGGGATGGGGGTTCATCTGGTCATGCGCGGTCCCGGTGGTTTCACCGGCGGCAAGGTTTGCGATGCGCTGGTTTCACACTTGGATGTGTTTCCCACCATTTGCGAACTGCTCAACCTCACGCCGCCGGCGTGGCTGCAAGGCCGTTCTTTCCTGCCGGTGGTGCGCGGGACAAAGCAGGAGATCAATGAGGCCGTCTTTGCGGAGGTGAATTATCACGCCGCGTATGAGCCCAAACGCGCCGTCCGCACCAAACGATGGAAGTACATCCGCCATTACGGCGGGCGCGATCATCCGGTTCTCCCGAACTGCGATGACGGGCCGAGCAAGAGTTATTGGCTGGCCAACGGTTGGGCCAAACAGATTGTTGCCCAGGAAGAAATATATGATTTGCTCTTTGATCCAAATGAGCGGAACAATCTAGCGGCGAATCCAGTTCATCAATCCACCGTGGAGGAGTTGAGGAGGCTTTTGGATGCGTGGATGCGCTCGACGGAGGATCCATTACTACGCGGGCCGGTCAAGGCTCCGCTGGGGGCAAAAATCAACAACGCTGATGAAAACTCACCAAATGATCCAACTGAAGTTGTGTCGTGATGCCACAAATCTGGCCGCGCTACTGACATTTATGCAGACGTGTTTTGGCAGTTCTATAAAAAAGTTGCCTGCGCTGATTCTCTCCACGGGACTGATGGTGCAAATTGGCACTGCGCAAACCACCGGAAGCTGGGGCGACCAGGGCAATGGAACGTTTAAAAATCCCATCCTCGAATCCAGCTATCCCGACAATGATGTGCTCCGGGTCGGTGACACTTTTTACATGATGTCGTCCACCTGTCACTTTGTGCCGGGCATGAGCATCCTTAAATCCAAGGATCTGGTAAACTGGGAATTTTCCAACGCCATAATGCCCGTGCCAATCACCTTTGATAAGGGCTTTGATCTCGGCCACGATTTCATGTTGAGCCGGGCCACCTGGGCCGGTTCGTTTGGCTACAATGGCGAATACTATCTTGCTTACTGGTGCCACAATGTCAGCGGTTCCAAACCGGGCGCAAGATACATCATCGTTCATTCCCAGGCGAGAAGCATGGAGGGGCCGTGGAGCCAGCCCCAGGAAATCACCTGGGCCAATGGCCAATCCATCAACAGCACCGATCCCGGCGTGATGTGGGATTTGGAAACCAAGCAGGCTTGGCTGGCGTGTGGCGGCGGCGAAATTTATAAAATGTCATGGGATGGCAGCAAACTGTTGCAGAACAAAGACGAGGGAATCACGGTCACCAAAACCATGCGCGGGGAATCGGCCAAGCTATACAAGTTTGACGGCAGGTATTACGAAATGAATACCTACGCCCACGGCCCGAACACGCGCGAGCAGGTAATCAATCGGGCAAAGAAAATGGAAGGTCCGTGGGAAGGCCGCGTGGTGTTGGAAAACGGCAATGGCACGGATCGCTGCCCGTCGCAAGGCACTTTGTTGAAATTGGACGACGGCTCGTGGTGGTTCATCCATCAACTCGCCCGCGGCAAACCGGCGGAAAGATACAATGGCCGTCCGCAAATGCTGGAGCCGGTGGTCTGGACCAATGGCTGGCCCTTGATCGGCGCGGATACCACCGGGGACGGCATTGGCAAGGTGGTTTGGGAACATAAGAAGCCGATCGATGGATTTCCCATCACGGCCCCGGCCACCGATGATGATTTCAGCCGACCGCAATTGGGTTGGCAGTGGAATTGGCGGTTCAATCCGAAAATGGACCGGTGGTCTTTGATGGAACGCCCCGGCTTCCTGCGGCTGAAAGCGTGTGTATCGCTGGCCACGGCGGACAAAGAAAGCCTCAAGGAATTGCCGAATGTGATTGGCCAGCGCCTGATGGGACATCACGGCAACGTGATGACGGCGAAATTTGATCTCAGCGGCATGGCCAATGGCGAGGAAGGCGGACTGCACATTTCAGCCGGGGATAACAACGTCATCGGGGTCAAGAAAGACGAGCTGGGCAAGATGCATCTTTTTTTCAAGAGCAATGCCGCGCCCAGAAAAGCCATGATGGTGACCGCAGGCCCCAACCTGGAGCAAGCGGACTTATGGTTGCAGGCGAAAGTTGAAAATGGTCTGGCGACTTTCTTTTACAGTCTGGACGGTAAGCAGTTCACGCCGCTGGGTGACGAGGTGCGGTTGTTGTTTTCCGGTTTCACTCCCAACTTGGTTGGCTTCTACACCATGAATACGGAGGAGAAAGGCTACCTGGACGTGGATTGGTTCAAATATGATTATGACGGGCCGAAAGCAACGAAGTGACAAATTTACAAACGATCAAGTCTTCAAAATCGCCATAATAGATTATCCACCAATGAAAAACTGCCACATACAAATTCTGGAGAGGTCAGGTTTTTTTCTGGCTTTTCTGTTCGGATTGGCGGCACTGCAAGGTGCCGATGCGCTGGCGCCAGCCGGCACGATGGCGGGACAGAACTGGGATCAGGATTTCAAAGTGCCGCCGTCGGCGCTGCGTCCAATGCCGTTCTGGCACCTCAACGGCCTGTTGACAACCGACGAGATCAAGGCGCAAATGCAGGCCACGTGCGATCAGAGCGGGTTCGGTGGCTTGGCTGTGTTGCCGGTGAATGAAACGAAGCCGAAATACTTGAGCGACGACTATTTTGCCCGCTACGGAGATATTCTGAAAACAGGACGCGAATTGGGCATGGAAGTCATCATGTATGACGACATCGGTTTTCCCAGCGGCAGTGCCGGCGGCAAGCTCCAGACACTTTTTCCCGACGATGTGATGCACCGTCTGGATCTGACCGAAACCAATGTTCAAGGCCCGGTTGATTACGCTGCAAGACTGCCCGACGGCAAGCTCATGGGCATTGTGGCCATGAACCCGCAAACCTGGCAGCGGATTGATATCACTTCCTCAGTCGCCGGCGGTCAGGTGTTGTGGAAAGCTCCAGCTGGCTCATGGAAAATCATGATCTTCACCTGCGTGCCCATGGGCAAACCGCAGGTGGATTACATGAGCGCGGAATCGGTGGACAAGTATATTCCGCTGACCTACGGCGAATACTTCAAGCGCTTTCCGGAGTACTTTGGTTCCACGATCAAACGCAACTTCTTCGACGACGTTGGATATGTGTTCAAGCCCCGGCCTTGGACGCCAGGCCTCGGTGAAAAATTCCAAAAAAAATATGGTTATAGTCCGGTGCCGCTTTATCCGGCGCTCTGGCACGACATCGGGCCGGAAACGGCGTCGGCGCGCGTGACGCTGTTCGGCTTCTGTGCCGACCTGCTGGCCGAGGGCTATCCGGCGCGCGTCAGTGCCTGGTGCCGCGAACATGGCCTCCAGAGCGAAGGCCACCCGCCGGGTAACTACGATCCCTGTCCGGTGGACATGCACTTCGATACGCTCAAGTTCTACCGCCATGTGGATATTCCGTTGATGGACGCCATTTTCTATCACGGCCATGGCCGGACGGGATTCAAGCTCGTCAGTTCGGCCGCGACTTGGTATGACCGGCCGCTGGTTGCGGCGGAAGAATACGGCGCCTTCAAGGAGGAGAGCTTTGATTCCGATATGCTTTATCGAACGGGTATGGAACTCTTTGTGCGCGGTGTTAACCGCGTGGTTCCGCACGGCATGTGGCTGGATCCGCAGCATGTTCGCATTTCTCCGCTGATCTCGCACTTCAGCGCCAAGCTGCTGCCCGCTCTGCCCGGCTACAACGCCTGGGCCGCCCGCTGCACGCTCCTCCTCCAAGGCGGGCGGCCGGTGGTGGATATCGCCATGCTTTATCCCATCGCTGCCATGGAAGCCTATTTCAATTTCAGCAAGCCGGAAGCGATCCGCAGCGGTTATTACGTCCCGCCCGAGGCCGACTACCAGCGATTGAGCGGACTGCTCACCTGTCACGTCCGCCGCGATTTCACTTTTTTGCATCCCGACGCGTTGGCCGCCCAATGCATCCGGCAGGACGCCACGCTCCACCTAAACAACGCCATGACCTGGCAGGACTATCAAGTGCTGATCATCCCCGGCGGGAAAGTAATTCCGTGGGCCAGCCTGAAAATGATCAAGGATTTCTATGAGCACGGGGGCAAGGTGATCGCAACGACCCGTCTGCCGGATCAATCCGCCGAATCGGGTCATGACCATGAGGTGCAGGCCGCCATCGCCGAAATGTTTGGTTCTGTTCCCGCTTTTATTCCGACAATAAAGCAGCCTGCCGGTCCGGATCGAGCCCACGCCAGTGTGGAGCTTCCCGAAACGGAATATGCCGCGACTTCATTCCAGACCCGCACCAACGGCAATGGTGGCAAGGCGTATTTCGCGCCGCAGCCCACCTTGGGCACGTTGTACGCTATATTGGAAGACGCTCTGCCGGTGCCGGATGTGGCGTTTGATCCAAATCTGCGCATCAGCAGCGGCGACGGCGAACTTTCCTATCTCCACAAGCAGAAGGACGGCCGCGAGATTTATTTCTTCGCTAATTCGAGCGATGACGCGGTGGACACGTTTGTCCGGTTGCGCGGCGACCTGGCGCCACAACTGTGGAACCCGCACACTGGCGAGCAAACCCCCGCCGAAGTCACGCACTTGCGGGAGGACGGGCAGGCGGTTACCCGCTTGCACCTGAAACTCGCGCCGGTTAACTCCCGGTTCGTTGTCTCGCCACAATCTAATAGCCAATAAATACAATATGAAAATGAAAATACCGCTAATTCTGTTAACGGCTGCGTTCTGGCCATTCAACTTCGCTCAAGCCGGAGAAGTGCTTGCGCAGAATCGCGACCAAAATTTCGATGTTGGCTGGCGATTCCAGCGCGGCGACGCGCCGGGCGCGGAGTCGGCGCGGTTCAATGACGCCGCCTGGCGGTTGCTGGATCTGCCGCACGATTGGAGCATCGAGCGCGTGCCCGGCACGGAGAGTCTGTTTGATCAAAGTTTCGCCCAGGGCAGCGGCTGCCTGCCCGGCGGTATCGGCTGGTATCGGAAAACCTTCACCCTCCCGTTCACGTCCAATGGCAAGCGTGTGTTTGTCGAGTTCGAGGGGGTTTACATGGACAGCGATGTCTGGCTGAATGGCGACAAGCTGGGCAAACATCCGTATGGTTATACCTCGTTTGAATACGAACTGACGGACCATCTGAAATGGGGGGAAACGAACGTGCTGGCGGTGCGTTGCAATGTCCAACAGCCCTGCGCGCGCTGGTTCAGCGGCGCCGGTATTTACCGGCATGTCTGGCTCACGGTCGTCGAGCCGGTTCACATCGCCCATTGGGGCACCTATGTCACCACGCCGGAAATTGGCAAATCCTCCGCCTCGGTGCGCGTCCGCACCCAGATTCAGAATCAGGGCGATTCCGCCGCCAAGGTCACTGTGCGCACCACCCTGCTTGATCCCAATGGGAAGAAAGTTTCGAGCGGTGACCTGACGAAACAAATTGACGCTGGCGGAAAGGCGGAAGCCGACCAGACCCTCGAACTCAACGCTCCCGCGCTGTGGTCGCTGGAACAACCCCGGCTTTATACCGCCAAAACGGAAGTGCTCGTGGATGGCCAGCTCTCGGACAGCTATCGCACCCCCTTCGGCATTCGCACCGGGGAGTTCACGCCGGAGAACGGTTTTTTACTCAACGGCAAACGCGTTCAGATCAAGGGCGTCTGCAACCATCACGACCAGGGTTATCTCGGGGCGGCCGCCTACGACCGCGCCATTGAGCGGCAGCTTGAGATTTTGAA
>Ga0316217_10006147_pt1 | contig 12042 bp, 9 predicted proteins | sample 1anoAmetaG_FD_203633 | JGI IMG/M metagenome (GOLD analysis project Ga0316217, IMG submission 203633) | Freshwater microbial communities from Trout Bog Lake, Wisconsin, USA - 1anoA | ecosystem: Environmental > Aquatic > Freshwater > Lake > Hypolimnion/Profundal zone | place: USA: Wisconsin... | reverse complement strand
CTGTAACCACGGGGAACTAGTCCAACAGGCAACCGGACCCAAACACAACCTTTCAGATACCTCCTGCCAAGCCGCACCTGTCCACCGGGATGCCTCTCGACCCCGAAGGAATGCCACCAGACCCGAAAACCATGGGACGACTGCCAACCGGGATGCCCTGCCGACCGAAAACCATGCCTCGGCTACCGGTCGCGATGCCTCGACTATCGAAAAACATGCCTCGAATCCCTGTCGTAATGCCTCGACTATCGAAAAACATGCCTTGACTACCCATCGCAATGCCTTGGATACCGGAAAATATGCCATTTTGATGGTTTGGAATGCCATAAATGCCGTTTTTGATGGTCGGATTATCGGTATTTGGGGCTACCGGTAACGCTTTTATGCTCCAAAGGCTCTAATTAAAGCCACTTAGAAAGAAAGATGTCAAATGTGTCTCTCGGTAGTGCGCGGCGGCACAGTCAGGACACCTGCTCCGAGAAAAGCCGGTCTCACCGCGAGCAGAAACGGTCGGCCCGGCGGTCCGACCCGATCCAATCCCAATCAGAGAGGCCGGTCGCCCCGGCCTCTCTATTTTGCTTGTCATGTTGAGCTTGTCGAAACATCTCCCCGGCGATAGGATTCTTCCGCCATGGGAACAACCCCCGTTAATCGAACGGTTTCGGTCGAAATAATCAAAATTGTCTTTTGCCTATGACTTTGTCTCATTACTAATTTTATGCTGACAGGCAGAACGGATAGTGATGAACTATTTGAAATCATTCTTTTTTGATCCATCCACTACCATTCAGGGGCTCGGAATTAGGGCGGCCGTATCGCCATTTTGTTTGGTGCTTTGCTTTCTTGTTTTCCTGGCGTCGCTGATTTGGGTTGCGCGAGATGCCGGCAGGCGCGGCAAGAATGGTTTCTGGGCATGTGTCTTTGCGATCATGGCCGGGTGGCCGCTATCGTTGCTTTGGTGGATGCGGCTGCGGCCATCACTACGGGCGAAGGGAGTTGCATAACAATCCGATGAGCCTAACGGAGTTCAGCGATGCGCTCAGGATTGCAAGCGAGAGCTTCATGGCGCTGGTCTCCGGAGGCTATCTTGAGCGATAGCAGCGGATGATGAATATCCAAGGTCAAAGGCTTCAATCTGTCGCTGGCGTCAGCGGAGGGTGATGCGCCAACACGCGCCGTTTGAGTCAATTTATCTGGATAAGTTCGAGGTCGTGGAGCAGGTCGCGGACGGCACGCGCCGGTATCCGCACACGGACCAGTTGCCGGCGTTGTCGCGGGCGATAAACCTCGAATTCTACGGGCCGCTTGCGAACCGGATCCGCAACGTTGACGCGCGGGCCGACGATTATCACAAAAGCATGCTCAATCTGGCCGCGTTGTTCTTTTGCCGGTATGTGAACGAGAGCCGGGCGGACCAATTGCGCCTGTTCCCCGTGATGACGCCCGAACTGGTCACCAAGGTTGGGATTGTGCAGCGCGTCAGCCAGTCGACGCCGCGCGGCCGGCACCACCGGTTTCGGTTCTTCACCGGCCAGGACTTCGTGCCGGACATTTACGTCTGCGGGAAACGCTTGGTCTTTACCGAGCACGTGATCCGGCGGTTCACGGAACGGGTCCCGACCTGGGCCGGGGCCGATCTGATGGAATTGCTGGTGATCTTTTTTTGCAATCCGCTGATCGTGACGACGGTGGGCCAAAGCCCGGCGTTTCTGTTCCCGTACAATAACTCGCTGCTGGCGTTCCCGTTTCAGGAAAGCGCCGAGGAAATAGTGGTGACCACGTGCCTGACGAACCGGGAAATCCACCGCCTCGAATTCAGTGCGCCGCCGCGCGTGTACAATTCGCATTACGGCCCCGCGTACACGCCGCCGGTCATCCGCAACTGGCTGCCGGAAAGTTGGGCGAAAGATTTGGACGAGCTGTGGCAAAAGCAGGTGCCACTGGCCACGCCGGTGGTCAAACCCAAACGGCTGGCAAACTGGGCCAAGACCACCGTGATCATCGAACAGCAAGCACCCAAGATGTGCCGCGTTCCCGGCTGCCGGATGCAATTCATGGATAATCTGCCCGGTCTGTCCCTCCGTTTCCTGCCGCCGCCGAAACCCGCTTGGCACCCGCCGACGCTGGACAAACTGACCGCCGCCATCGCGGCCGAGCCGGCCAACTCCCGCCGGTATTATGACCGGGCCTTGGGGTACAAAGACGAGCACGACGAAGCCCGCGCGCTGGCCGACCTCGATAAAGCCATCGAACTTGAGCCCACCAACAGTGACGCGTTAAACCAGCGCGGCTGGATGCGCTTCAAACGCGGCGACATCGTCGCTGCCCTGCGTGACGTGAACGAAGCCCTGCGCCTGGATCCACAGGACAGCACCGCCTATGATACCCGGGCGTGGATCGAATACACCCGCGGCAACTTCGTCGCCGCAGAAACGGATTGCCGCCGGAGCCTCGAATTTGTCAGCCTGATTGCCAACGCGCATTACACGCGCGGACTGCTGAATTTCATGGCCAAGGACTACGCCCGGGCGATTGTCGAGTGGACTCAGGCCGTTGCGCTCGCGCCGGTTTGGACTGACGATCTGGCCCCGTGGCTGGAGAAAGCCCGACAAGCGGAGACTGACGCGACTAATAACCATCCCCGGCTGGTCACATCTGGCTAACGATGATTTTTCTCAAACATCCGCAATCGGCGCGCAACACAGCACTTCTTACCGGTGCCGCAGCAGCAGGCCGGGGACTTGGACCGTGTGGCGACGCGGTGCACCATGGTGCCGAATAACAGATCGGCGAGGAACTGGTGGCCGTGTGTGCTCATCGCCACGAGGTTGCAGCCTTTTTCTTCCTCCCATTTGATAGTTTCATCCGCCGGTTCGCCGTCTGCCCGCGTGCAGTGCGCCGCGCTTCAACAAAAATCAGTAACGCCATGTCATTCCCGCCCACGGATGCCAATCATCGGCCGCGCGGGTTACACCGATGTAAACGCCCGCATCAAGACAGAGGTTTTGATTCGCCTGATATGTGCACCAAGTGTCGACTGTTCCAACCCAGCCGGAATTTTGTTCGGTGCTCACGCTGCTAAAGAATTCCACATGGTAGGAAAGTTTGCCGATGACCGCGTGGCCAATGCTGACGGAATTGGCAAATTCGGCATGATCACCGGGGCCGGCATTGTTTCGGTCAACGCTGACCGTGGTTTGAAACCCCACGTCCCAATCCGGCACGTCGAAAGCATAGGGAATTCCCAACCCGCCTTCCACCGCATTGTTGCCAAGGTGCTCCTGGCTGGTCGGCAGCTTGACAAACGGAATGAGCGCGAGCGCGAAAAAACCTCCGTCATTGCCGATGAGGTTCACTTTGACACGTGGCGTAATGTCGCCGAAGCCGGATGTTTGGTCGACCGAAGCTGTGTGCTGGTTCTTGGTGCGTTCCCACTGATAAGGCGTCAGGACCAATTGAACATCCACATTGTTAAGCACGCCGACTTTGAGATTCAGCGGTGCGATCTGATAATTTTCCGACCGGACATTGCCGCGTTCCGAGTTGGGCGCGTCAGCGGTAAAGTTGGCGAAATCCATTTCCACTTGGAAGTGCCCGGCGTCCACAGTGAAGGGGGAATCCGTCTTGTCCGGACGATCCGCGTTCATTTCACGCATCTGGTTGGCCGGGGTTGGATTGAACAGGTTGTAACCATTTTTGTCAGGCAGCGAGTTGGTTTCGTCGGCCGCCGCCGCCAATGCCACGACGGCGAGCCAACCGGCGAACGCGTTTAACGCGATCTTTTTCATTTGGCCCTCAGTAGTAACACCGGCACTTTGATGTTGTGCCGGACGTGGTGGACGGTGGTGCCGAGAAACACGTCGGCTAAAAACCGATGCCCGTGCGTGCTCATCGCCACCAGATCGCAGCCCTTTTTTCCCACCCACCGGATGATTTCTTTCGCGGGTTCGCCATACGCCAACTCGGCGTCGGCGGCAATCCCGGCGGCCTGAAACTCGGCCCGGACGACTTCCAGGTACGCCTTGTCGTCGGTGACTTCGGAGCTGACGGCGTCGGCGCCGTAGGTGCGCGCGGCCCAACCATCGGCCACATGGAGCAACACGACCCGGCTGTGCATCACCGTGGCGAGTGCTTTGACGTGTTCAATAATCGCCCGGTCGGTGGGCGTGGCGTCGAGTGTGACGAGGATTTTGTTATACATGGCAAGGTCCGTTTCTCAGTGGCCGGTAATCACGGCCCACGCTTGTTTCACCGCGTCCGGTAAACCGTAAATATCCAGGACAGTAATCAACGCCGCGCTGGCCCACCCCGCACCCAGCAAAAACCAGCCGTTCTTCCACGCCCCCATCCGTTTGCGCGAACTGGTGAAGTGCAGCAGCGGAAACATCGCGAACGGGAGTTGCAGCGCCAGCACCACCTGGCTGAGCACCAGCAGATCGGTCACGCTGCTGTCGCCGCGCACGCCAATGATTAACACCGCCGGTAAAATGGCCAACGCGCGGGTAATGAGCCGCCGCACCCACGGCTGAATGCGCCAGTGCATGAAGCCTTCCATCACCACCTGCCCGGCCAGCGTGCCAGTAATCGTGCTGCTTTGGCCGCTTGCCAGCAGCGCCACCGCAAAAATCGTGCTCGCCACCGCCGTTCCCATCAATGGCGCCAGCGTCAAATAGGCGACCCGAATCCAATCGCTGTCCGCCGAAAACTTGACAACCTGCCCGCCCACCAGCACGCTCTCCTTGCCGAAAAAAACCATGGCCGCGAGCACCAAAATCGCCGCGTTGACGAAGAAGGCGATGGTCAGCGCGACAGTCGCGTCAATTGTGTTGAACTGGATCGCGCGGCGCACTGATGCTTCATCTTTTTGGAACTTGCGGCTCTGCACCAGCGCCGAATGGAGATACAGGTTATGCGGCATCACTGTCGCGCCGATGATGCCGATGGCGACGACCAGCATACCGGCTTGCCGGAAGTTCGGTGAGATCAGCGCGTGCCCCATCTCCAAGAAACTCGGATGGGTCTGCGGCAGCACAAAAATCTCCAGGAAGTAACACACCCCGATGGTCGCCACCAACAGCAGGACAACGGCTTCAATCTTGCGCATCCCGAACCGTTGCAGCCCCAGCAACAGTAACACGTCCAGCCCCGTGATGATCACTGCCCACAGGAGCGGAATGTGGAACAGAAGGTTGAGCGCGACAGCGCTGCCGAGCACCTCTGCCAAATCGCAAGCGCCAATGGCGAGTTCGCACAACAGCCAATTCGGCCAGCGCGTCCAACGCGGATACCAGTCGCGGCAACACTGCGCCAGATCCTTGCCGGTGACCACGCCGAGCCGGGCCGAAGCCACCTGCAAGAAAATCGCCATCAGGCTTGCGAGCGCGACGACCCACAACAGCCCATATTTGAACTGGGCGCCGCCTTGCAAGTCCGTGCCCCAGTTGCCCGGGTCCATGTAACCGACGCTCACCAGCAACGCTGGTCCAACAAATGCCCGCCACTGCCGCCAAAAGCCGGCCTGATGGGGCGGCACTGCGACAGTATCGTGCATCCCCTCCAGTGAGATGTGCCCGGATGCCTGCGGCTCAATCGGGTTGGGTGGCTCGTTCACGAATGTAGTTCATCCTTCATAATGTAGCTTATACTACATATTGTTTCCGGATTGTCAACCTGAGGTTTTTCTGCTTTAGTATTTAAGTGAATCGCCCGTCGGCCAAAACCACCAACCCGCGCCCGCTGTCGCTCGCTCACAATCTCCAACGGACGCGGGCCGCGCACGCGCAGGAAGTCGCGCAGGACTATGTCGAGGCCATCGCCGACCTCATCGCCACGAGCGGCGAGGCGCGCGCCATCGACTTGGCGCGGCGGCTGGGTGTGACCCACGTCACTGTCAGCCGGACCATCCGCCGCCTCCAACGGGCCGGGCTGGTCACCGCGCAACCGTATCGGGCGATTTTTCTCACGCCTGCCGGCCGCAAGCTCTCCGACGAATCGCGGCGCCGGCACGAAATCGTCGTGGCCTTCCTCCAGTCGCTCGGCGTGCCGGCCCGGGCGGCCCAAGCCGACGCCGAAGGCCTCGAACACCATGTCAGTGAGGAAACCCTCGCTGTTTTCGTCACCCACCTCGCGAAGAGCGGCGGGCATAAGTAACCACGCCCGCCACTGCCGGTCGAAGCCAGGCGGCTGGCCCGGCACCGGAATCGGGTTGGGCAAACCTGCGAGCGCCACCGGCTTGGTGGCCGGATTGTCACGGTCGTGGTTCGCCTGTCCAGGATCGCTCATTGGTTCCGCACTTTAAAACCCAACCGCGCCACCGTCAAACCAGTACCGCGAATTGTTTGGGGCAATCCGCCGACGTGGTGGCTTGACGACATCGCCAATTTCTAAGCTTTGACATTCTGCGCGAAGCGCGGCTGAGTTGGGTGAGCCGCCGCTGTCGTGTGCGGCAGAACCTCGCAAACGATTGTGAATTGAACTTTCAAGCGATTGTGAGGCCTTTCGCTTTGCAGGGTGACTGACCGGAAGGGCGGTGTGCTCCGCTGTGCGCCCGGCTACTTGAGCGTGGCGAGCACGGCTTGCTCGGCTTTGGCGTATTGGCGGATGTGCTTGTTGTAGACGGCCACGGCTTTGGGGTTCGGCTTGACCTCACTGCCGGGCACCGGGTCCGTGAAGCCGGCCACGATGGCGCGCCACTGCGCGGGCTTGCCGGTCTGCTTGAGGTAGCCATGCGCGGCTCGCAACGCGGCGCCCAACGCGGCGCTCTTGCTGATTTCAATCCGCGCGACCGGGCAGTTCATGACATCGGCCAAAATTTGCAAAACGGGCCGGTTCACCGAACCGCCGCCGGTGGCGAGAATTTTCCGCGGTTTGACTTTCATCCAATCAGAGTGCAGCCGCACCGCCATCATCTGGGCTTCGACAATCGCCCGACAATTCGCCGCGGCATCGTGGTCGTCGAGCTTGATGCGGCGCAGGCCGGGCCGGCCCACGCGCGGGACGATTTCCGGGTCCAGCCACGGCAACATCAGCGCGCCGCCGTTGCCGGGTTTGGTGGCTTCGAGCAACTTGTTGAAGCCATCCCAATCCAGGCTGTACATGTCGCGGATGCGCTCGCGGGCGAGTGCGCCGTTTTTGAAACAGAGCAGCGTCATGTAATCACCCGTCGGCGCTCCGAACACATGACCGGTGCCGAGATCATCGGTGTGGCACCGTTTCAGCAACCCAAAATACGTGTAGCTGGTGCCGAGGCTGACCGCGAGCGTGCCTTCCTCCAGCAATCCCAACCCGACGAGGCTGGACGGGTTGTCGCCCGACCAGACCAGCGCGAGCGCGGCCGGGTTGACGCCATACCGGCGGCAGAAATAGGGGCTGACCTTGCCAATCACATGCCAGGGTTCCGCCAACGCCGGCAACTTTTGGCGCAAATCCGGTGCCGTGGCCTTGAGCGCGCCGGCATGCCAGACTTTCTTGCGGATATCCATCAGGTTCATGCCGGCGCCGTCGCCGTGGTCAATCGGCGCGAGCTTGCCGGCCAGAATGGACGCCATGAACGAGCTGACCAGCGCAATTGAATCGGTCTGCTTGTAAGTGGCCGGCTCGCGTTTCGCGAATTTCCGGATTTGCGGGCCGGTAAATCTCTCGAAGGTGTCCGAGCCGGTCGTTTGGGCGGTTTTTTTCACGCCGCCAAGCGCCCGGCGGATCTCGGCGCACTCGATTGCCGTCGACGAGTCCATCCAGATCGGCGCCGTCGGGCGGGCGAAGCAGCCGGCTAAATTGTCTTTCAGAGACCGGGCCGGGTTCAGGTTTTTCAATGCCGCCGCCGCGCGCCGGTTGAGATAAACCGAGCCATGTTGCTGGCCCGAGCCGGAAATGGCCAAGAGCTCGCCGAGCGGCACGCCGGCGGCTTTCAGCTGGGTGAACAGCGCATCGAGCGCCTCGACCCACATCAACGGCGGGCTGTGCACCACGAGCGCGTCGCCTTTGGGCAGCGTGCCGTTGTGCGTTTTGTAGTGGGGCAACGTTTTGTCGAAATTCAACGACGTCTCGTACACGACCCGCCGCGCGTCGAGATCAATGACGATGGCCGACAGGCTTTGCGTGCTGGAATCCAGACCCAAAAATAAGCGCGACATAATCTGGCCGCATGGTAGCACGTCACCGGTAAAAACAAACTCAAATCGCGTCCCCCGGAACCCGGTTTTGGCATTTGACGGTTGCGCGGATGCCGAGTATTCTCGCCCCACTTTTTAAGGAATCAATTCATGTTTATTGCTCACGGGGAAAAATTGCGGAAAAATGCGCGCTGGATCATGGCCGGGGTGTTGTTGTTGTTGATCCCGGGATTCATTGCGCTGTTCACCACCACCGGCCACACCGACCGACCCGGCGGCGACCTGCCCATGATCCACGGCAAGCCTGTTAACGCCGCCGAGTTTGCGCGGGCGCTGACGTTGGTCCAAGCGCAATACGTGATCCTGCAAGGCCGCGAACTCCGCAAGACCCTGGCCGCGATGGACCAGCTCAAACAGGAAGCCGTCATCCAATTGCTCATGGACCGGAAAGCGCAGGAACTGGGCTTGCATGTGTCCGACGCCGAGTTGGAGCAACAAGTCCGCCACTTGCCGGTGCTGCTCAATGACGCCGGCCAGTTCGAGCCGGAGCGCTACCGGCGCCTGACCATTTACCTCAACAACAAAGGCATCAACGAAGCCGTCTTCGAACAAGTCCTCCGCGCCCAGCTGCTCCACGAAAAACTCCAGCAACTCGTCACCGCCGTGGCCCAGGCCACGCCCACCGAAGTCCAGCAAGCGTATCTGCCGTTGCACGAAAAACTGACCGTTGACCTCGTGCGCTTCGACATGGCCGACAACCAGACGCCGGTGACCACCTCCAACGCCGAAGTCCGCGCCTTCTACGAACAGAGCAAGGAATCTTTCCGCACCCCGGCCCGCGTCAAAGTCCGCTACGCCACATTCCCGGTCGCCGATGCCCTGAAAACCATCACGCTCAGCGACGATGAAGTCACCGAATTCTACGAGCGCAACAAATTCAAATACACTGACACCAACAACGTGCCCAAGCCGCTCGCGGCCGTGAAAGTTGAGTTGCAGGACGAATTGCTCAAGCTCCGCGCTGAACGCGTCGCTGGCGACCGCGCCACGGAACTCACCGTCAAGCTCGTCCGCCAAACCGACGCCACCAAGTCGGATTTCAGCAAGCTCTGCGCCAGCCAGGGAGTCGCCGTGCAAGAAACCGGCTACCTGACCGCGCACGACAAACCGGCCGGCCTCGAAGTTGGTGCGGAGTTTGTGCAAAAAGCCTTCAGCCTCACGCCGGACCAGCCGTACAGCGACCCAATTGCCGGCACCAACGCGTTTTACGTTTTGGAATTTGTCGACGGCCAGCCCAGCGCCATCCCGCCATTCGAGGCAGTGCAGGATCAAGCGACGGCGCAGGTGAAACGCCTCCGCCGGTATGCCGTCACGCTCGATCAGGCCCACGCCACCGTTGACCAATTGAAAAAACTCGTGGCCGGCGGCCGGAACTTTGCCGGCGCGTGCGCCGAATTGAAACTCAAAATTGAAACACCGGCCCCGTTCACCGTCACTGACGAGAAACTCGATTTCCCGGCGGCGACGAGCATCCAACAAGCATCGCTCGGGATGAAAGTCGGCGCAGTCAGCGAGGTGCTCCGGACGCTGACCGGCGGCGTGGTTTTCAGTCTGCGCGCCCGGCAAGCCGCCGACCTCGCGGAGTTTGAGAAAACCAAAGAGCAGTTGACCCGGCAAGTCTTGCAGCGTAACCGGCAGGCCCTGTTCAACGACTGGATTCAAGTCCTGATCCACGACGACCAGGTGGATTTTAAAATCAAGCCGCACCAGACCGAGCCCGAAGAGCCAGCCACCGCGAATTAATGACGCGGCGTTGTTCCTCTGGAGGGCGAGCCTCCCGGCGCGCCGCGGCTCGGCCGGAGCTTCGCCATCCAACTTTACATCGCCGCCGCACTTGCCGTCACCAGCGCCTGGAACAGGCGCCGGTATTGCGGCGCAACTTCCACCAATCGTTCCGGGTGAAACTGGACGCCCCAGAAAAACCGGGCCGTGGTGTGTTCCACCGCCTCGATGCCGCCATCCTCCGCGCGCGCTGTCACGCGCAACCCGCGCGCCACGCGGTCGAGCGCCTGATGATGCGACGTGTTGACCGGGGCAACCGGCGTGCCCAACGCCGCGCGAATTTTGGACGCTGGTTCCCAGCGCAGCGTGTGAATTAATCCATCGGCTTGCGGATGCCGGTGGTTTGGGATATCCGGCACCAGCGTGCCGCCGAGCGCAACGTTCATGACCTGAATTCCCCGGCAAATTCCCAACACCGGCCGGTTATCCCGCACCGCCGCACGCGTGAGCCAGATTTCCATTGCATCCCGAACTTCGTCCACACCTTGAATAGTGGCGCGCTGCGTGGCTGGCATCCGCGGGGCGTAAAATTTGTGGCTCACGTCCGCGCCGCCGGTCAGTAGCAACCCTGCGCAGTGCTGCCAGAGGTGCCGGAGCCGGGCCGGGTCGCGCGTGAGCGGCAGAATCACCGGCACCCCGCCGGCCTGGGCGATGGCGTCGGAATAGGACCCGCCGCAAAAGGCGCCGGATTTCGCGTGATTCGCCGGTAAGGTGAGCGCTTCCGGGGTGAGCGCGATGAGTGGCTTCACGCGTTCACAAACCGCGGGCGAGCAAGACCGGCACCGTCGCCTTGCGCAAGACGTGGGACGTGGTGGAACCGAGGATCCATTCCCGGATGCGCGTCCGGCCATAGGCGCCCATCACAATCAGATCGGCCGCGGTGGTGGCGGCCACATGCAGAATTGCGTTTTCGGCGTTGTCGTGAATCAGTTGCGCTTGCGGTTTGAGGCCGCGGGCCAGCGCCAGTTCGTGGGCATCCTGCAAAATCCGGGTGGACAAATCTTCCGGCCCATTTTGGGAGGCGGTGACCAATGTGACGTCGGCTTTGAGCGTGACGGCGAGATTCAGTCCCAATTGCAACGCCTTGGTGGATTCGCTGCTGCCGTCGTGGGCGATCAAAAGTTTTTGCGGCACCCGGTAGTTCTCCGTGACAACCAGGCACGGTTTGGTCGAGCCGCGGACCATGCGCTCGACGCTCGAGCCGAGCATGTCGGCATGCCATTGCGCGTGTTCGCCGTGCTGGCCGAGGACGACGAGGTCGGCGCGGCGTTCGCAGGCAAGCAACGTGTGCACCAGGCTGCCGGTTTCGTGAACGATTTCGCAGGTCACGTTTTGCTCCCGGCTCAGTTGTGCCACCGCTTGCAGGATCCCGGTGGCGTGGTCATTTTGGATTTCTTTGACCTGGGCCAACAGGGCCGGATACGGCTGCGCGCCCACCGCGCCGGCAATGTCCGCCAGCAACGGGCCTTCGAGAATGCGGATGTCGGTCACGTGGATCGCGATGAGACGCGACTGCAACCGGCTCGCCAACCACAACGCATACCCGGTCGCGGCCTCGGCTGCCGGTGACCCGTCTGTGCCAACCATAATCGTCTTGAACATACCCGCCTCCTTCTAATTGACTGCAATCGAAATATAAACCGGATCGGCGGCCGCGTCGAGCCAACGCATTGGTCGGCAGCGGCAGGAATTGTTGCCGGGCTATGGCGTGGAGCCGAACTGCCACCACGGTTTCTTCTGCGGCTTGGGCTTGACCGGTGGCTGGACCGGCGGATTGAGTTCGTCGTCGGTCATGATGTGCTCGTCTTTCGGGTAGGTTTGTTCACCGCCCTCGACGGAAATCACACCGTCTTTTTCGGTCAACTCCGGCCAAGTGATAAAATTCGAATACGCCGCCCGCGCCAGCACTTTTGCCGACGGGTCAACATGCGCGTAGCCGAATGACCGTGGCCCGTTCTGGAACAGCACGTGCAGGTGGGCTTGCTGGTCAACCCGGACGCGCGGCGCGCCGGTCGGCAGCAACTCACCCAACGGCACCAGGCTGTAGACCGCCTGCGCCGAATCCTCGCGCACGGAGGCGAACAGCAGT
>Ga0316217_10006146_pt1 | contig 12042 bp, 14 predicted proteins | sample 1anoAmetaG_FD_203633 | JGI IMG/M metagenome (GOLD analysis project Ga0316217, IMG submission 203633) | Freshwater microbial communities from Trout Bog Lake, Wisconsin, USA - 1anoA | ecosystem: Environmental > Aquatic > Freshwater > Lake > Hypolimnion/Profundal zone | place: USA: Wisconsin... | reverse complement strand
TTTTCTTTCAATAGTGTCAGCTTTGTAAATGTTTGTTCATACTATTTGTCAAATTACTCATCACTGAGACTTTAGTAAGCCGCAGGAAAGGATATTTTATAAGGATCATAGTCCAAATTGACCAAACTATCGAAGTTATTAACAATTTCATCCAAAAAGGTATAAAACTTGTGATCTTCCTTGGATTTGTCGAACTGCTTACTCTCCTTAAGCAACCTACAAAGCGTATGAATGAGGTTGATAGCCTGCTAGTAGCCCAACAACCCTTCCACATACTTCTCATAGTCAAGATTCATGGTATGTTTGGAGTAAGGCATAACCCCCAATTTCCACAAATTGTGTGCAATCCCTAAATAAGCACAAAAGCACTTCTCTTCTTGTTGGTCTTGGACTCCAGCTCCTGAGCGTAAAGGGTGTTGATGTTGAGTATCAGCCACTCGATGAGATTCTATCGCTTTAGGGTGGGCTGGAAGTAGTCAGACAGCAGCTGCTAGATCTGCTACACTGACTCCGAAAAGGTGGAACTCACCAACCCCGGAAACCCATATTTGAGGAGCACAGCATATACCTCCTTGATTTCGGAGTGCATCTTCTGCTGAGAGTCACTGATCATCGTATTTGATTTGATTTAATTATGATAGTTAAAAAGTTATTGTCACTTACCCGCAATTGCTTCAACTCCCACCCTTTGTTTAACCCCCAGAGGAATACCTTCAGCTAAGACAAAAACGATTTCGGGGTCAAGTTTGACTAATAGAAAATCAAGCAGAAGATGGAGGAGATCAAAAAACGCAAAGAGGCCGAACGCACCAAACGCACTGAGAAGATAGAGTTTATGCATACCAACCCTCAGAGCGAACTCGGCAGAAAAATACGCAAATACCGTGAGTCCACCAACACTGAAAATCTGCTGCATTTCACTGACCCCAGTCTCGAGTAAAAGCCCACGTAACCTCCCCCTAACCCAGCACACTCCAAATCACGGGGTACGATGAGAAGTCAATAGAAGTCGACAATATGGTCTATCCTCCCTGCATGGTCATCTTCAGAACGCAGGTTTTCATCTGGGAAGTGCTCAGTGTTGAGACCCTCACTCTGGATGACTTCATCATTCTGAAGTATATTGCGCCGAAGCCCACCTACGTCATCGTTGGGGTCAATGAGCCACTGAAGTTCCCAGCCAAACTGCGCGACCACCTCCTAAAAGTCTGCGAAAACTTCGACATTTTATAGCTCGTAAGGTTGTCCCTATCCAGTTCTAAGCAACTTCGCAATTCAACGTGGTGGCCAACGACGACATCAACGTAGTGGCCTTCATTATATCCAAATGATTTATACGAAGTCTATCCAATCGATTATAATGGTAATGAACTTTAGAGTATTGACACTGGTGCTACTGGTCACCTGTGGGCTGGCAGAAAGGGCCAAGATCAGACTCCTCAATGAGAAGAATCTGGAACAGTTCTCCAAAGATAACTCGTACTGGTTCATCCAGATCTCAAGTATCTGTGCGCTGATGCAGGTGGGAAGTGTGGTGAGTGCGCTGGCCATGAGCCGCTGCTGGAGGAGCTGGCCCATACGCTGGACGGAGTGGTCAAGTTGGGCAAAATCGATGCCAAACTCATCCCTAGCCTCAAAATAGAAAAGAATCCGACCTACATGTTCACACGTAGTGATGAGCCTCAAAAAAGTACTCCATACCAAGGCACCCTCAATGCCAAGGATATCGCCAAGTTCTGTCTCTAGCAGCTGTCTAGCTTCGTTAAGGATAGAATAGGGGGCAAATCTTCCAGCTCTAGGTCTGAATCTTCAGGCTCCTCCAGCAAAAGCGGAGCCAAAAGTTAGTCACGTAAGGAATCTTCTGGGTCATCATCGCAATCTTCTAGAGCTTCAGCCAGCGTCATTGAGCTCAATGATAAGGTGTTTGAGTAGAAAGTGCTCAAAAGTGACGATGCGTGGTTAGTCTAGTTTTACTCTCCTGGAGTATATTCTGTTTTATTTAGTGTGGACATTGCCGCAATTTCGAGCCCGAATACAGCAAACTGCCAAAGCTGATCGGCAAAAGAGTGCACATCTCTCGCATCGACGGGTCCAAGAACCAACAATACATGGGCAAATACCAGGTAAAGGGTTTCCCAACTGTCCTCCTATTTGACACCCAAAACAAAAACGAACCCATCCCCTACAATGGAGAGCGAACAGCCGAAGCAGTAGCCGAGTGGCTTAAGGGGCAGAACATCAACGAAGAAAAGAAAGAGGTCTATGAACTCACTCAGAGCAACTATAACCAGGAATGTAATAAAAATATTGTATGCCTAATCTTCATCCTCAACAAGAAGAGCTAAAAGTCAAAGCTGAAGTTTTTGGAAAGTCTTATAGAGGAGCAAAGCACCAAACCTTTGAGATTCTTCATTTCGGAGAGGCTGCCGCAATTCTAAAGCGAACTGATGATTGACGACCGAGATTGTCCCAAATTGGTCAGTGTATGGGACAGTGAGAACTCCTACCGCATCTACAACGGCCAAATCGAGCACGAGGAAACAACAGAGTACCTCAAAACAGTGCTGTAGAGAAAGAGATGGATCAAATACCCAAACAAACTGTCCTCCGCCCTCTTCCCGTCCACTGATTTATGAACCAACAAAAAGCAATCATTTAATATCAAGTATCTGAGTGATCTCGAACCATATCCGATAACCCTTCATCTTCATCTCACTATCCTGGCCTTAGTTCAGCTCTATCAGCTCCTTCACGCTTTCCCACACCTCGAAGATCTACTTTGCTGTGGAGTCAATCTAGCTGTTGAGCTTTTGGTTCATCTGCTCGTTCTAGCGCAGAGTTTGCGCCTCTTTGATGTATTCGTCCGTCAAAAACTGCAAATCCTCCTCTGCTACTTTGAGCTAATCCTGCATGAGTTTAAGTTTGTTGGCCGACTGTCCCTCCAAAACGACCATACCCTGATAGCTGCCAGCAGTCTTCTCCAACTAAATCTTCAACTTGTCCTCCAAATGTATGAGAGTCAGCAACTCCTCCTTGATAATGTGGTTGCCTTCCTTCACCTGGCTCAACTTGTACTTGTAGTTCTTGTAGTGCCCCTCCTGCTACTCAATCTCGGCCTTCAGCAGCTCCACGTTGTTCTTGAGGATCTACTTCTACTTCTACTACTCCTGTCGCTGCATCTTTATCTTCTACAACTATCTACGCAACTATTCCTACTCTCCCTGCAGGCGTGATATCTATGCCCTCAGCTACTATATTACTAGCTCGTTGCAGTTTTTTTTCTCAACTAGACCGTCCAACTCTGCTTACTTCTCGGATAGTTGTTCGTCCAAAAGCTGTACCCTCTGCCTTTTGGTTCTGTTCTCGTTGCTCAAGTTGCTCTGAACCTCAGATAAAGCCTTGATTTCAACCTACAAATTTTTAGACTGCGCTTTGATGAGCTTATTGTCCTACTAAATCTTTTTGGTGTCAGCAATAGTTTTCTAGATTTACAATTTGAGTCTTTCGATATGTTCGTTTTCGAGAGTTTAGTTGCTAACCTCTTCTGTAGTCTTTTTAATGTTTTTTGATTTTTATTCGAGTTATCTCACCTTTTTAGTGAGCTTCAGGTACGCCTTTTCTTTTTATTTCAAAAATTTGAGCTATTACTAAAGCTCCTTTATAGTCTTTTAGCGGTTAGGCCTACCCTAATTGTAGACATCAGCACGCATTTTCTATAATTTAAAAAATAGTAAATGAAATAATAACTCATACCATTCCACTTTATTCATTTAATATTAATAGTCGTATTGTTTAATAATTCTATTCACTCATCAGTCTTCACCTTCTTCACAGGAAGAATACCCTATTCCCTTCCATTCTCTCCTTAGTTATCCTCAATTTCATTGTTCAGAACATCTACATCTCCTCTGAATTTCAAAGTGTACTTACTACCCAAGCCATGTCCGAATTTTTTCACAACCTCCTAGATAGCCGGAAGAACACTCTCATCTTCGATAGTTGCTGGATGCTTGTAAGGCTCACCCTCGAGAATCTTCCTCAAGACGTTTCTTAAAATTTTGCCACTCCTTGTTTTGGGCAACTTGTCGACCACAATCACCAACTGGAAGCATGCGACTGGACCAATCTCTTTCCGAATCAAGGCAACTAACTGCTTCTCTATCCCTTCCCTTGAATAGCCATTCTTAATCACAATGAAGCCAACGGGGATCTCACCTTTCAGCTCTTATATCTTGGCCACGACAGCTGCCTCCGAGACAGAGGGATGAGAAAGCAGCTTCTCCTACATCGCAGCAGTGGAAAGTCTGTGGCCAGCTGTGTTGATGATATCATCGAGCCGAGTCATAACGTTTAGGTAGCCATCGCTGTCGAAATAGCCAGCATCGCCAGTGGTGTAGTACCCCGGAGTCTCCTTCATGTACTTCTAGATGAAGCCCTGGTCATTGTTGTAAAGAGTAGCCATAAAGGACGGAGGCATGGGCAGCCTGATACAAAGTTTACCTATATCACAACGAACCTACCTAGAGTGTTGGGAGGGACCGGCTGGTTCTGATGGTTGAGTATCTCGACGATCAGCCCTGGACAAGGTTTGGTGGCGCTGCCTGGCTTGTAGGGAAAGGTGTAGAGATTCTTATAGTTGCAGGAGATGATCCAGCCGATCTCAGTCTGCCAGTAGTTGTCATTGATCAGGACCTTCAGCTTGTTGCGGATCCACTCATAGGTCGGGATATCGCAGCGCTAGCCCGCCATTGACACTGCCTTCAAGCTGCTGATGTCGTATTTGTCCACCCATTCGCCTGTGTTGTCCTCCTTCCTAATCGCACGCAGACCTGTGGGACTGGTGTAGAGACCGTTGACTTTGTATTTCTCGATGATGGCCCACAGTGCTCCAGGGTTGGGGATGGTGGGCTTCCCCTCGTAGAGGACAGTGGCTGCACCTCTGAGGAGAGGGCCGTAAATGGTGAAACTGTGGCCTACGACCCAGCCGATATCACTGGCCGCAAAATAGGTGTCGCCTAGATGGATATCCATGATGTGGTTCATGGTCCAGTTCAAAGCCACAGTGGTCCCCCCATGGTCTCGGACAATCCCCTTGGGAGTCCCCGTAGTCCCCGAAGTGTAAAGTATATAAAGATAGTCAGTACTCACCATCTCCTGGCAAGGGATGTCTTTGAACTCCAGTTTCTCCAGTGAGAACTCCTTCCAATCCGGAGAGCAAGGGATATTGAGGGTGGGACGTTGGTGGATCAGCACGGTGGTCTTATGGTTGGCGACCTAAAGCGCCTCTATGAGTATCTAGACATAGTTTACCTTCTTGTTGGGCTCAAGGCCGCAACTTGTAGTCACTATGACCTTAGGGGTTGAGTCCACAATCCGACTCGCAAGCTCCTTAGCTGCGAATCCGCCAAACACAATGGAATGGATGGCGCCGATGCGAGCACAGGCCCACGTGGCAAACAGTGCCTCGGGAATCATCGGCATGTAGATGATGACTCTGTCTCCCTTCTGCACTCCCTGCTCTTGGAGCAGTTGGGCCACCCTGCAAGTATCTTCGTAGGCCTGCCTCAGAGTCCACTCCTTTTGCTGGTTGACCATATTCGACACCCAGATGAGTGCTCTTTTGTCGGCCTGGGCTGGCAGGTAGCGGTCAAACATGTTGTAGGTGATATTGATTGCGCCGTCGGGGAACCAGCGAGCGAAGGGAGGGTCTTGGGCCAGGAGGATGGTCTTGGGGAACTGGAACCAGCTGACCTCTTGCGCCTGCTCCTGCCAAAACTGTTCCCTGAGGGCGGGGGAGCCCGCCCTGCGAAAGGCTTCTTCGTAAGGGTTTTAATCCATCAAATCAAGTTCATAAAAGGCGGCTCACCTCCAACTTAAACTCCTACTCCCCACCCCACATTTAAATTCATAAACCCGACCCTCGTTCAATATTCACCAGCCATATAATTCATGGAACTGCTATACAAAGGACGATATCAGCGTATCGAGCGAATCGGGAACGGAGCCTTCGGAGTGATCTACAAAGTGAAGTCAGTCCCTGAGGGCAAGATCCTCATCGCCAAGCACATCCCGCTGTTCAACCTCTAAAAAGCCAAAGCCCTGCAAGAGGTACATAGCCGTCGACTCAGTTCAAAATTCTATAAAAACTCAAACACCACTACATCGTCCGCTATGAGGACAGCTTTTCAGAGGAGGATTAACTCATCCTCGTAATGTAGTACTGCGGAGGTAACTTCATACACATGTAGAGAAGGATTTGTCGTGGCATATCGAGCAGCGCAAGAAGAATGGAAAGCACTTCAGTTAGTATTTGGTCACCAATTGGATTCTGCAGATGCTGCTTGCTGTGGGCTTCATGCATACTAACAAAATATTGCATCGGGATCTCAAGCCGCAAAATGTATTCGTCGATTCTGACATGAACCTCAAAATCGGAGACTTCGGCATCTCCAGAGTTCTGGACAACACTGCGCAGCATTGCCAAACCTCAGCCGGCACGCCCTCATACATGGCTCCAGAAATCGTGGATTCCCAAGACTACAACTTCAAAGCAGACATCTGGTCACTTGGCTGCATAATTTGGTAGATCTGCTCTCTGCAACGTTTGTTCCCTCTCAAGGACGAAAACGACAAGCCCATAGGACTAATCAAAATGATGGATTTGATCAAGCACAAGGAAATCAAGGATATCCCTTCACTCTACAGTGATGATCTCAGGAAACTGGTCAGGTATTTGTGTACTTATAAAGAAAGATGTTGATACGGATGCCCTAAAAACGTCCCAAGGCTGAAGATTTGCTGAAGGATAAGTTGCTTGTGCAGTTGATGATAAACAGAATCAATGAGAAAGACAATTTGAAGCAAGAGTACCCCAAAGGCCAAGATGTACCCTCCCTCACAAATTCTTTGCTAGACCGCCAAGCCAATGCAGTCAAAGAGCAGCTGAAGAAGTTGGAGGAAGAGGTTGAGTCTAAAATGCATGGGTTGAAATAGAAGAAACTAGAGAAGAACCAACTTTAGACTTTTTAGAAAGAACTCAAGAAGAAGATGAGTGAAGTCGAAAACGCAGTCAAGTTGGCCTTCAAATAGTTGTACAAAAACGGAAACTTCGAAGAATAGGGCAAGAAGTCATAAATAAAGACCATCAAAAATAGCAGTGGCAAAGGAACCGAAAACAAGAGCACACTCTAAAACGACTCACTTGAAAACTCCTCAGATATGACCATCCAGTCTGTTGAACTGCAATCCAATCGCCAAATAAATAACGAATCTGATATCACACTTATCGAATCAGCGATGATTGAGACCAACAAACTTAAAGCCATGGGGATGGCAAAGGAAAAGGCCTAAAATAAGAGCAAAAGTAGCTTGTCCAGCAAAAAAAACCAATCTTTTAAGGAGTCTTTCAAGGAAGAGCATAGAAAGATTGAAGATTTTGAGACCACTCTGCAATCGTAATTTACGAACACTATCCAAACAGATTACTTAAAGAGTGGTAAGGACCCTGAAATTCTGGCTACAACTATGAACAAATTAGACCTACTAAAGAACACTCTAAAGAAAAATCCCGAGGCAGTCCTAAGCAACAGTTTTATAACCTGCACCCTTTCAATGTCTTCTGACCCTTTTATAGAATCCATCAAAAAAGAAAAATTACACGACATCTCAGCAAGCGACTCAGTTTCCTTCGAATTCACCAAAGGTCCTGCAGCCAACAAAACGGAAAGACTCCACTAAATCGAGAGAAGCAAAGAGCGGAGTCCAGAGGAAATCGCAGCCTATGACGATGATTTCGAAGACTACGATGAGAACTAGGAGTTGAATCAGAGGAGAGAGGCCGAGCTGAACTCCATGCTTGCACTTTACTAGCAGGAACTTTCGAAGCAGGAAAGTTTCAATGCCATGAGCGAAGGCTTCAAATATCGCAACAAGTATTTAGTCATGTCGGAGATAAAGGAGCAAAGTTACGAGGGAGGGTCAATGATCAGCAAAAACGAGTCTCTTGAATGACTCATTTTGATACTTAGCTATATTCACGCTAGTTCTTAGATTATAACATATTTTGAACTAATGCTCTCCAAAAAAAACGCTTCTTCCCCCCACTATTATTCACTAACCCCTAAAAAAAATGACTTCTCCTGTGATCAGCCTGAGTAGAAAAGCAACAAAAACAAGAAAAGACTCAGCGCTTTGCTTACCTCTATCAACATCGCCTTTTCTGACACCAAGCAGAAGGAGTCAGCCATCCATCAACACTACTTTCAGAAGAGCTACAAAAACTACATACGCATCACCGACATCCGCAAAGATCTCACTGAGAGAAGCAAAAAGATTTGGAACAAAGCTTTGAACTCTGCAAAGAAAGCAACCAACATCACCGACCTTGAAAAAGTGATCGATTTGGCAAACAAAGCTGTTGAGTTAAGAATCAAATCTCAGAATCGGTCTCCCCTTTAGTAAAACCTTTGGAAGTGATATTCTGCCGTTTATTGATCTTTTTTGAAAAAACTAAAAATTTGACTAGCTAAAAAATATAGAATATACTAAGCAACAAAATTATTATACGAACTTGGGAGCTATTATTGTATGAGTTGATCAAAAGTCATAATTCTTCATCAGGACATTCCAATCTTCCCATAACTTCATTCAATTTTTCCAAAACTTGGCTATCTTACAACCTTGTGTCGAAAAAACTGCTGTAACTTATTTGGAAATTAATGATCTTCATCTGCAGTCTTTCATCATCTTCACCTAAAGGGTAGCTAATCAGCTGTTTATAGTCCTCTTTTAAGGAAGCCAGTTTGTTCCTTTGCTATTGGAGCCATGGAAGTTGAACTAAATTGTGAATTTAGTCACTTTACTGCAGATGGTTTTAAAAGTAGAGGTAAAGCAGTTCGTCTAACCTTAGGTCACGTCCTGATTTGTTCACCCAATACTATTTCAAAAGCTAGGGCAGATGGAAATAGTATTTAAATGATTTCAGCCAATAAAGCAACTACATTTCTAGAGCTTTTAGCTGATGTCTTTGATACAAATTGAGCAACAAAATGAGGAGAATGTTTACTTCCATGGATTTTGTGCCTTGGGTAGTTGTGAGTCTTTTGATTTGTAGGATAACTGCTTCAGATAGTTTGTAGAAACTTTCTTTTTGTGCCAGTAAGCTGCTGAAGGATGTAAAGAGAGTTTAGAAGCTAGGACTTTTTTGCTTTAGCTGTTCAGACAACTCTGAGAACATTTCAACAACTGTCTCATCAAATTTTGCTCCACCCACTTAGGAGTTTTTTAAAAGTACTGCCTATTCAATCGATAGGCTGCTGACAGCTGCTCCCACAGAAGTAGTATCTGTAAACCTGCCGACTTTATCTTTCAACCAATTTTCTTCAATGAAGAATAATTATGATTAGTCTGACTCTTTTGACTTCAAAGATGAAAGTATGGTATAAAGCCTTTTTAATAAATTTTATTCATTTTTCAGAGCATTTTCAGGTTTTTGTTATTAGAACTACATCCAGTTTCGCACACATTTTTGAATCAAATTGTAGCATAGACTATTCTAATTCATTTCATAAACCTGAACACAAATATTGCCTAAAAACAGCACAAGTTTCATTTTCTACACCTTTTTCTCACTAAACTCGACTTCCAAATCTTCCAACATGTTTTAAACCTAAGCAAAGCATCTCAACTCAGCGTAACTTTTGACCATTTCCATCTTGACGTACAATTAGCAATCTAACTATTAGCAATCATAGAAAGTACCTTTAATTTCTGTTGCCTCATAGTTCTTCGCCTCAGCCAAGTACCATTTCCCAAGTCTTATGATATCCGTATACAGACCTTTACCAGAACACAGTGAGATCCAATAAAAGATAGATTAAACGTCTCCACTTGAGAGTAAATCTTCATTGTTATAAAGCTTCAAAATTTGTTATATTTTGTTCTGTTTTTTGTACAAAAGGGCTAATCTTTTGACCAAGGAGAATCTTACAACTTTAGAGTACATATTTTTGTTTTTCAAAATGTTTTACACACATTAGGCTGATAACTAAGCATCATTGGGCTCTAAATAACAGCTAAGCAGAAATAACAATCTATGATACTTTTTCAAATTACTCCCTTTTATCAGTTTTATTTGCTCCAAAATATCAGCAACTTCGGTCTAGGTTAGTTTGTATTCAGAATGACCTAAAAGTTGACCAAGTAGCTTTAATAAATAGACTGTGGTTTTTGTTTCGCCTGCCATCAGAAAAGAGCTTAAGTCTATTTGTGATGTTTTGAGGGATCTTTCAGGTTTGGGTTGCTATAAAATAGATTTAAAACCTTTCAAAAGAGGGTCTAAGTATGGCAATCTTTCAACTTGCAACTTTAGTACTTCAGTCTTTGTCAATACTTTCTATGCCTTTTCCTTCTCGTCTAAGCTGACATAGGTTTGTATGTAGTGTTCAACAACTCGACTAAAAAGTAACTATGGGTTTTTTCTAATCTTTGACAAAGGATAAGCTTCCTTTATTTTTTTTATGTTGTGCTACATTTTTTCTGCTTTCTCAAAATTTCCTTGCTTGAAATACAACAGTTTTAGGTTATAAAAGTTGGGAAGCAGCAAATAATACGAAGAGCCATAACTGAGCTCAGCAAAAATCTTACTTTAGATGTAAAAATGTTCAGCTTTGTCAACAAAACCCAACTGCTACCAATTTCTTGCCTACTAAAATGCAATAATGTGCAATATTTTTGACTCTTACGTTTCTTTTCTTGCTTGACGAAGATGAGCTAAAGATCTGTATAAATTTCCAGATTTCCATTAGATTTTGGCCTGCAAAAAATGCCATCTAACTCTCCCCTCTTTAGTTTTTGTTGGTATCGATTTCGCAATTTTGTCCAAGCCTTCCTTCTTTCCTATTCCGAATACGATCCTTTCAACGAAAAAAGGGTCTTCTAAGCTCATGACTTTCTTCATTTCCTAAAAAATACTACTAATCGAAGAGTTGCCTGCAAGGTCCCCTTTGAATTTCAAAAATTTAAGTTCTAGGAGCACCTCATTCATTTGTTGTATCTTCGGGCTTCTAGCCATTTATGCTCGATATTGCTCCTGCCCCAGCTGCAGAAGCTGCGTAAGACTCAGATGATTACCTTTATGGGTATAAAGTTCCCTCAAATTCGTAAATAATGTCTAATTGTCATGAATTGAGAATGGCTTTTAGAAAAGCTACTTATATTTCTGTTTGAACTCGTCAAAAGTTTTTGTATATGCTACCAACAGTATCTCTCCTGCTTTCTTAAACAATTCACTATTCACTAAGGGTAGACTTTAGTTGGCTTTCTTTTTTGGGAGTTCTTGTGATGCATCAAGAGCAGTTTTTATAGCTTCCTGCAATCTATTGTAGTCTTTAGCGAAAGGGTCTTCCTTCAGTTAAAGCCAATATTTGTGCCCTTACTCATAATCGACATTATACCATTTTTCTGGCAATCTCAACAAAGGCCGTTTTCTCTCAACATCCCAAAGACAGGAATCTGGTTAAATTTGGCCTAAGATTATGTTAAAAGTATGGTACTAAGCCAAAACGAAGCGGAATAATCTCAGAAGAAGTCTCTATTGCATATTTACTGTAATCTAGGCAAATTTAGGCAATCTTTCAACCGCATAGACTCCGAACCATTCCTGGTTACAATTCCAATACAAAGCGTCAAAGTGACCCAGAACCTAGCTTTTGAATTTCTACCCAGCCCCAACCTATCCCATCTTCTTCATCACCCCCAATCGGTATACCCATCTCCATACATCATCGATTTTGTGAACAACCAAATTGGTGCTGTGGAGATCCATCTCCCCTCCCTCGATGGCGGTCGATATCCATTCACTTACATCGGCTACCACAATTTTGATGGGCTGTGATTCACTCAGTAAGACTTAGTATTCCTGCAGCAGTCTGGAATTGAAATTTAGCCTCACGCCTTGGTACTGATTCGCTTTATTGATATATTTCTCATGAGTCAGCATTATAAATGTATGAATTGGTATTTTCAGCAAGCATTTAAGGGGTT
>Ga0316217_10006145_pt1 | contig 12043 bp, 8 predicted proteins | sample 1anoAmetaG_FD_203633 | JGI IMG/M metagenome (GOLD analysis project Ga0316217, IMG submission 203633) | Freshwater microbial communities from Trout Bog Lake, Wisconsin, USA - 1anoA | ecosystem: Environmental > Aquatic > Freshwater > Lake > Hypolimnion/Profundal zone | place: USA: Wisconsin... | reverse complement strand
TTAGCGTTTGATTAACCTAAAAGGAGTGCTTCGAGTTTTGAGACTTTAGCTAATAAGATAACGAATAACCTGAAACGATCAGAGTAATAGGATAGTGACCCTAGAAGACACACTAATTACATGAAAACAAGAAATACATGAATTCAGTGATATTCTTTGGGAAGGATGCTAAAAAAATCGTTAGGTTTTTGATATTCTTTAATATCTCGAATGGGTAAGATTTTCTGATCGATTTCGGTTCAACGATGTGATGAATTTCACAAATTTTAGCTAAATAAATATAAAGAGTCATTAATCTCCTACATATCTATTTTTCTCAAACCATCTTACTTATATCAGGGTTTAGACCAATAAACATTAAGATAATTAAAAACTCAGTAAATAGATGGAGAAAATGAAAATATTTGATATATTCAAGAGTGATGTATTGAGCATTTGCATGTCATTTTTGTTTTCAGACAGGCTTTGCCGATAAGAGTTAAATAGTTTGAAAAATCTTACCTATTAATAATAATTAAAGCACTTTGATCATTATGTAAAAGTTAGAAAGCTAAGCACTCAGCAAACATTATGACGAATTTAGTGGCTAAATTCGCAGCATTGGCTCTTGGTCCTTTAGCTAAAACCTGCTTTATGTTATTTTTCTGCAAAAAAACAAGTTGATAATGATTTCAAAGAGAAAAAGAAGGTAAAAGTTAAATAATTTAGAAATTTACGCATCTTCGACAGGATGGCAGAGTTTATTCCTACGAGGAACTCACTTCAATGCCGTTCCCACCATCAGAAGCTTTTTTAAAAGTTTGGAGATGTACAGGCTATCATTTCCAATTTTAAAAAATATATAAGCAAAGAGTAGTACAAAAACAAGTTTGACGAACTAACTGGCGGAGAGAAAGCCAAGGAGAAAACAGATTCGATGGCCAAAGAAGTCAAGGAGTAGGTTTTAAGTTAAGCAGCTGAGTAGTTGCAAGTTAAGGTTTAGGATAATGCCCTTGGCATTATATAGCCCAAAGTTGAAGAAATTCAAAACATCTACAGTGATTACTTAGAACAGTTAGAGAGACAGCTCAACGATTATCCTTTGGCCAATTTTTACTTCCCAGCTCTCCAGAACTTATCGTGATTAGTTTTAACGTTTTCTTTTGTAAAAATATCAACTATGCCGCCCCAAACCCTAATCGGTTTCGGACTCCCCTCGAACCTGTTATTCCCACCCAAACACCTCCCACAGCTAAGCCACAGCCAATTATCGAAGCCTTTTTATAATTAGATGCTACTTAATACAATGCCACATATAAATCAAAATATCATAATAAAAATAGTCAACTCCAAGATAAAGCATGTCCAACCACCACATCAACCTTTAATAGCAGTTTTTCAAAAACAACCACCGCCATCAATAGCTTCCCGCTCTCCCGCCCCCTCAGCCCTACTCCCACCATCCTTTGAATAACTATCCACCCAACAATTCCAACAATACCACCCTTAATTCAATCAGCTAAAGAGAGCATGCAAGTCCAGTCAACTATAACAAGTTCTACTAAGAATTTAAGCGAATATTTTCGGTCAGCTACAACCTGCAGATCTAAAAGCTGAGATTAAAGAATACACTGTAATAGCTGCAAGAAAGAATACTCAAGATGTAAGATAGGCTGAACACATAGAGTAGCTCCAAGCCTAGAGACTCTAAAAGTACCATAGCTGTAAAAAAATAACCAAATTCGGAATAAAACAGAAATAAGAGAGCTCGGAGAACTGCCTAGTAGATTTAAAAGAAGTTTAAATGTTAGGTAACCTTTTGCTAACGCTACTACGGCTCTGAAGGCTCTCTACAGCAGCATATCAAACTCAAGCACCCTGAACTGCTCATCAAAGATTCAGAAGAATAGTATCTCCCCTTTCAAAACAAAGATGAGCACTAACCTTTGTCTGAGTGATTTATTTTTAGTCCGTATTCAAAGCAGCTCAATCTTATAATATAAACTATATTTAGACTAAAATGAGCATCATAAACATAATTTAATGTAAAAACTTACAGCAATTTTGAAATAGCTTAGGGAAAGTCTTAGGTCAGGAGTTAAAGATTATTCCTTACTGTCTTCACTTAACGCTGCTCTATTAGAAATAAAACTAGAATCAAAGATCGTCAATCTCTACTGCGATGCTCTCTTTAAACTTTATGACCTCTCAAACTCTGCTACTTTCATCAAGCATCCCTCAAACCCCAAATAATCATAGTCTATTATTTTAGAATAGATGGCAATTAATATCAAGGTGATTGTCCTCAAAATGTTGGGCTTTTTGGTAGCTTTTTTCAATGATAACCCAAATGTATAAGTTCCTCATTCACTTATCTAAGAATCGCTTTCAATCATGATTATGCTTTCAAGAGTACTATTGGATTTAGAGAAAGTTTCAGAAGTCCGCTCAATATACCCTCTAGTAAAAACATTCAGAGAGGCAGTCGGGGAAGTAAAAAAACCTTAAATTGAACTCGCCCATGCTCTCAATATGCTGTAACTAATCCATATAGACGTCGACTGCAAAAAAATTGACCTACATTAGTTCAAATCAGTACTACAATTTATCTAAAAAGCTAGTGAAAAAACGGAATCTTTATGTTATTTGTAATTTTCACAGCATTTAGCCTTCGAGGTAGTTTTGAAACTGCTCAAGAAAGGGCAAGTCAATGAGGCCAAAGCTATAGCTAGCGTCCTCCCCGAGAAAATGTCTAAAACTGTTCAAGATCTTATCAATTTGAGCCCCAAAACGCTTGAAGAAAATGCTTCTTTTAAAATGACACCTTTTTATTAGCTTTATCTTTAGATAAAAAACTCAGGCATCTCCAATATATCAGAGGAAAGACTTAAAATGTTTCTCAGCGCTGAGTAAAATTTCAACGATCCTCGCATTTTTGATGTAGTTGCTTTGACTGGAGAGGTGCTACCTCTATACATATGGCTATAAATACATTTGAATAGTAGAGCTAAGCAAGAGCTGATTCAAGCAGCTTATCGATGTTTCATTTATTTACTTGACACACAGCTCGAAGAAAAAGATTCCAATAGCATCAGCCTGTTTCAATAATGGAACTCAAGAAAGTAAGTCCTCAACAAATTCCTTCCTATTTCCAAGCTCATTATGGTGACTGTAATCTCCTAAAAAAAGTAAAATGGAGAGGGAATTCTGAATTTGGTTAAGAAGCTATGTAAGCTATTAATCTGCTTGGTTATGACCCTTCATGCTAATGTTTCAGTTGTTCAGTAATTTACCTAAAAACTCCAGCTGATATGTAACAAATACGGATTGACATAAATAGGACGATCGGTAGTCTGCATCTTCTTTTATTACGAACTCATCATGGGAACGGTTTCTGAATAGTCATACAGTAAATTTTGCAAGATAAACTTACTAGACAAGGGATCATAACTTTTCAAATCGTTGAAATTAGCCTACTAGTTTAGAACAGGGAAAGCTTTATCCAATAACGAGGAAAAGGATTTACTCAAGAAGGATCCTTTTATAGCCATGCTCTTTGCCAAGTAACCACATGAAGAGCTGATTTTAAGGTTCTAATCCAAATAACTGGCAAAAATGCCGCAGAAATGGTAATGTTACCTTTTGCTGCTCCAATCTGATGAAGATTCAGTCATTTAAGAGAAGGTTATTTCCAAATTGCTCACACATCTAGAGTAAACTCTTATTTGGAGTGATTGGGATTCTATTAATAAGCTTGATACGAACTATATTGAGGATATTTCCTCAATCTTAATCAATTTGCTGAATAAATAGGACTTAGCTTATGGAACAGATACTAAAATAAAGCTATGCAGAGTAATTCTGTATTTGGTTCCAGTAAAATACTGCCACGAACGACTCTACGCAATAAGCGGCTCTATAAACTTGAATCGCTACTCTAAGCTACTGAAACTGCTTTCATTGGCAAACTAGTCAATCTCTAAATCTGATTCATCGTAATCAAACAAATTTCTAGAGCTGTAGCTCTTTCTCACGAAGTCATACATGAGTTTTCAGTTGTAGCAATTGAAAATTCAAGCACAAAGTCGATAATTGGTAAACTAAGCTGGTCTAATTAATCTATTAGAGTTTTTTTATGACTTTATACGCAAATATGAAACCAATCCTCAAACTCGGTAGTTCTTCACTTTCATCCGTTTTGAAACTTTGTGTATTCTGGATAGTTTCTCTGACTCTGAACTAAATTTCTAGAGTAATGTGCAGCTGCTGAAACTTTTCTGCTCTTCCAGATACATCAAAAAGCAAACTAAACTGAAAATACTAAGAAAACTGATAAAATAAGATTTAGTAACAGATGGGAAAATATTGAGCTTAGAATAGCTGAGCGAGCTTATTCTAGTGGCAGATGATCGCAAATAGAAGGCAAGATACGCCAGCTACATTATTAGGACTTACGGCGAAGAAGGCAAATCATATCTAATGTTGCAAAGTGCTAAAAGACCCAAGTAGTTTGACTTTCTGCTTGAGCCTGATTGTGATTTTGAAGATTTTTGATTCGCTAATAAAACTGATTACATTTTAGTTTATTTCTCCAAACTCATAAAACTTTAAATCCCCAATGAGCCGAGCCTTCTTTCGAATTCTGGAAATATTAGCTAACAAGTATTTCAAATATCAATTCTTGTAGGCTTATAGCAAATCATAGATATGAATATTACTTTGATCATTCTTTCTAGAGATTCATTTCTGAGCAATCTGAGTTTTACAGGCGATTTAGATAGTCGTCCCAATCAGTTTGTCGACGAACGTATTCAGGTCTTGAAGTGGCAGAGTAGGGGCTTATAGGAATGCCTTATTTCCATTAACTGTCAGAGTGCACTTATGATTTCTCTTATTATTACTTCTGACTTGCCCTCTTTTGGGGAGACTTTAGACTATTCAGCACTCGAAAAATGTCTTACTTATCGTGTCTGTCGAACTGAGAATGCACTTCACTCTTTTCCTCTTCAGAATAAAAATGTGGCCTTTCTCTGTCGGTAATCATGGGGAGATTGTTGTTTTTTTTCCTAGACTATTTCTTAGGGAGAATATAGATCGGACTGCCTTCACGGTTCATCTGTTAGAATGCCTCAAATATATGGCTGAACTGAGGCGGGAAAATGAAATCATTCGAATGGCTTTTCTTGCCAAACAAAAAGAGGAGCATCAGAGTTTATAGTTTTTTTCTATACTTCTAACGCATTTGCCCCATCATATGTGCGAAAGCTTTGTTTTGGGCTGTTATGGTTTTGTTTTGCTCAATCAAAATCTCCATCATATTCTGTAGCTAAAAATGCTGTTTTCTCAGCAAACCCAATTCTCTTTAGAGCCTTTATTACCGATTGGGAAGAGCCACGATTTGCTGGTTTTATGGCTACTAGACTGCTGTTTTACGTTTTATTTGCAACAGCGGCTAACTAAGTCAGACAAAAATTACTACTAACCACGTTTAAAGCATTAATGCTTGAACACCTGTCCCACATTATCGGAGCTGCTCACAATTTTGTGGAACCCGTACATATTGAGTTGTCTTACGAAAGATAGAAAATTGTTGTGTTTGAAGTGCTGAGGAAACACTTCAGTGGTGAGCTTAGGTATATCTTTGATAATAAATGCATCTCCTTCAGGATTCCACCCAATGATATCTGAATAGGCGAGGTTCTGTATAAAGGTAGAGGTACATCAACGATTCGGTAGGTCTTAGCTAAAAAGATGGGTATTTTATTCAATACTTCCTCTCTCTAATTGTTTTGTCCGATTCTCGAATTCATTAACTATTATTAAGCTTTATTTAAATTTACTAAGATATATACTAATAACTATCTGCGTATAAAAATTTGTGCTACATACGCATTACAACTTTTTTTGTAGACTTAGATCTGACCAATTCACTTTCTGGCTGTCCTTTATGTGTTGATGTTGTTGGTATGCAATTGTATTTAAAACGTGTGTCTGATAGGTATTAGCCTAGGTTACTGCTTTAAGCATTTTAAAGGTAGAAAGCACTTTTAAGGACTCTTGTTCACTGCTTAAAGCAGCAGAAACCAATTTTAGTTTTCTTTATTTAAAAAAATGGCCCTCCATATCTTGTCTTGATTATTTAAGATTTCAAAGGAAAAACTAGCTGAAGATAAAGCTAATGACCTTGATTATAATTTTAATTCTTAATCTTTTTATATTGGCTCATCATCAATTAGTCGTTGCTAGATTGCGCAAATAGTTCCTAATCTTCGTTTATGCAACTTTGTCAGCAGCAGCTTTATTGATATTTGATTTCCTCACATTTGGTTTCTCGTACTTCTTCAAAATATTCTTATGCACCAGAGCGTCGATCGGATCGGTTTCCTGACCTGGCTTTCTTAACATCAAACATGCTTTGCCAAACAGGTATCTTTGGTTGAACCTTTCCTTGCGTCTTGACCAAATCATTTCGTTCAATTTGCTTTTAGGGCTCAAAGATCCTTGGCTTATTCTGGGATTTAAAAATCTTTTAAGAAGATACGGGTCATTATTCTGTATAACTGGCAGGGCCGCCCTGCTTTTTTCAACATGCGCTTTGATGCTTAAAGTTTTCACTTTATTCTGCCTAGCTTCTTACTTTAGCCTATATTACGCTTTCAAACGATTATATTTTTCTTGATCTAAAACCCCTTAAGTAATGAGAGCAAGAAAAGTTTAGCTGATAGACGGTAGTTCTATAAGTCTTTCCTCAGAACTCTTGCTAAACCAAGGGCTGCAGTTAGATTTTACTAGACTAGCTTCATAGTTAGGCTTTGCTTTTTCTTAAATCTCCTTCTACTATTTTTCAATAAAATAGCCCAAATTCTAAACTATTGTCCTCTTGGCGATCTAGATTAGTTCCTTAGCCCTCTGATGTTTCGATTCTGGGCAAATCTCATAATCGCTTCTCATCTCATGTAGGTAAATACAATTCTAATTTTTGCAAAAGTTTTTTTAAGCTGCATACATGCAAAATCTGTTAGTTCCCGGATTACAATAAACAGCGATGTTCTCATGCCTGGAACAATTTTGCATAGTCTAGTTTAGAAAAGTAGATACGACTAAAGCAAGAGCGGCCTCTAATTTATTGCTATAAGTAATAAAAGCGATCGTAGACTTTCTAAATTTCCCGTGATTAACCAAGTGCCTTAGAATTACTTTCACGACCTTTCCGTACTTTCCGAAGTAGCATGATCGAGACAATATCTAACATCTACATTGAGTTACTTCTGTTGAATGCATTTAGCGCATAAGCCCAACAACTTGTATGAGTTCAGGCACGAAAGCCTTAGCGTTCCTTTGCTTGCATTCTGGCAGCAATTACCTGGCTCTCTTTGTGGACTTAACCTGAATGAAGCCATCGTTTTCAGAGAAAGTAGACTAGCAAGATTAAGATTAAAGTTCTGAGCTTCTAATTATGGGAATAAAAACGATGGTAAAAGTTGACAGGAAGCTGGCTTCTGATTGTTATAGGGCTTTTCACGTCTCTTTTTGGTTTGCATTCCAATTTGGGTTAACGGCAAATTGATTATACCAGGCTAGCTAACGCTCCATTATTAAGGTCTTCACAAGAGATTTTTATAAAAAACAATAAATCAACAGCTTAAATTTCGCAGCGAAAAGATAACGAATAACTTCCAAATTCAAAAACTAAAGTCTAAAAGCTGCCGCATACTTTTTTGCATTCTACAAGCACTGAAAGCTATAATAAATTGATGAACTAATTTTTTACATGTCTTTTTAGTCTTAGTTATGACCTTTCGATAGAATAATTAATCGGAATATAAACTTTCTTAGCAATTAGCTCTTCTCATAAAAATACGTTTAGAAATCTCTAAATTCTATAGCTAAGTACATTCTAGCTCTTAAAAAACTTAAAAAATCGTTCGGCTTTAGCCAATAATTTGATTTTTTACCTTTACATTCATTCCTAAGATTTGCTATAAAAGAACTTCAAACATTTATCTTAGCAAGGTTTTCCAGTTCCAATAGAAAGCTAGCAACCTTCAAGTTTAACCCATAGTAAAGTTTAGTCTTTTCTATTTTGGCTCCAAACCAACCCTCCTTAATCTCAGTTCAAGAGAAAATAATAATTTATTGAAGCTTATCATACGAAACCAAATTTCAATTCGAATAATGAGCCAAATGCTTTAAATTGCCATATATAATAACTAAATTACCACTTCTTCCATCATATCATGACAAAGACCATCTTCAAAATCATTTTTAAGGCATTTAGCCTGCATTACAATCTACACCTCCAACATTCACAGAAACTATTGTGCCGGCTATGAATCGAATGAAAATGCAGCAAAACATAGATTAATCGTTTTTCAGACTATGAAACACTCTAGTTTTTTATATTTGATATTTTCCGATATCTTGCTTAGATCAACACAGGCCTTTATATAAACCTTTAGTCTTTACATTTAAAGCCACATGCTTTTGACCCGATTTCAGTGTTTCATTAAAAGCATGCCAATTGTTAATGTAATTAGAAATTCTGTTCAAATTCTGTTAGAATTTTAAATCTAACAAAAGCTAAGCCAAATTAATGTCGTTCTTTGATAAGAGCATAATTCTTAGTGAGTTTCTTTTTATTGATCTGCTAGAGTTATATAAGTCATGAGTTTTTGATTTATTATTATATTTAGATAGTAATATTCTTTTCTGAACAAATTATGGACTTCTCTTGCATCCAGGACTATTCAAGCTCACTCTACGTAATTTGCTCCTAATGTAACCAAAAGTTTTAAAACATCTTTCCTTAATTCAAATGCAGGCTCTGTATGGCCTGTCTGGAGGCTCAAGTTTCCAAACATAAACAAAAAAGTGGGCCTCGAAACAAAAATGATGAATCATCCAAGCAAATAACGCCACAACTCCTGTCTCATGCCTAAAAATCAGATTAGGCCTATAACTCGTCCTCAATAAATCGAGGATCGAAAGACTCAGACCACCTTTCAGAATAAGAATAGGGTGTTTCTAAAAGGAGAGAAGTAGGTCAGGCAGAAACTACTTCGAAACCAAGTAAAAAGTGGAGTTTTTATCTCAATTTCTGGTGATATGTGTTTTTGCTAGCCCTAATTATAACTTTCTTAATAATTGGATTTCGTAACAAATATTTTATATCAAGATAATATGACCTGTGAGGCTGAGAAAAAAAGTACCTTTAACTATACCTTGCTGGATTTATTCATCGTCCAAGGCTTCAAGTTTTAGCACTATTTTTCAATGATAATCCAAGATTTAATTCTAACGAAACAGGTTATACATTATTAACTGCGAAATTTAGTCTACAAAGAATAAATATAAACATTTAAAAAAGCTTGTTGCTATTCATATATCTTAAAAACTAAGATCATGTCCAAGAGTTAAAGGAAGGTCCAACTGAGCGTAAGCTAGCCAAAGATACAACATATGTTCTCTGCACTCAATTTTAATCAAATTTGAAGAAACGAAACTATTTGTAGAAGGAAGATAAACAATTTTACTTCCAATCCGAATTATAAGCTATATTGTTCCACCTTACTATTAGTTAGAGCCCATCGGCAGGATATCGTTATAGTGGGTCAAATATGTGCTCTCTCTTAAGATTAAGAGCCTATACTTCATTTAAACCATTTCATTGAGTATAGATTTGAGTAATTATTAACCTTGGATGAAAGAAAGATGATTGCTGACTATTTAATAACTTTAAAATTTTAAGTGCATTGTCAAGAGGTAACTATGTTAATATTTGCTTTAAACATAACTCAAATAATATTTTTTTCTATCTTCTAAAAGTATTTAAAGAATTGTAAGCGTGATTTTTGTCAATCCGGCGGAAGCCATTTACAAACTCTTCATATGAGAAATCAATGAAGTTATTCTATTATCTGCTTCTGCTACTAATAGTAAATTTTCGTTTATGGGCTACCTTTGAGCAAGCTAATCTTTTCTTCAAAAGATAAAAGTTATAGCTATTAAGAAAGAAGTTATGAATTTAGATGAATTGTTGATTTTGAACGTTTGAGGCTTTCTGAACTATTAGTTTTCCGATTGCAAATAAGTTTGTATTTACAAAAAGAAATTTGATTTAAATCAGCATAGTATTCGATCATGAAACCTTTCTTCCGCATTCTGAATAAAGCTCTCAAAAGTTTAGATTTATTCCCAACTAGCAACTTCCTAAGGTACAGCGGCGAAAACGAATATACTACAGCGTCAGGCGGAGTGATTTCAGTCGCGATCTGTGTGGTATTTGCAGTACTGTTCGCAAGCATGGGAATTCGAACGATAAACCGCTAAATCATCACAGCTTCGGTCAATAGCATTAATGATCTAAATCCTACGCCACTTTCGCTTGTAACAAGTCCTAAAAACAACTTTATGTTATCTATTGGCTTACTAGGATTCAACCTTAGCGACTAAAGCTTCAAACTGTTTGATATCTCCATGACTCAGACCTACTATACTGGAGGCTTTACTTTCTTGAATCAAACTATAGTTCCGCTCGTACCATGCACAGTCTAACATTATAATTTTAACGAAGATATCAGAAACACGGCAATCAAGTTTAATATTACAGCTTGCTTGTGTCCTCCTCTCGGGTACCAACTGGATGTTGGTGGCAAATCTATCTCTGATTTTATGAGTGTCTTCTCTATTGTGATCGATCGCTGCAATCCAAATACCACATTAGGCTGTGCTAATGATACAGTTTTCAACTATTATTAGTCCCTCATTCAGGACTTCTCATTCATAATTCCAATCGTGAATACAGAAATAAATCCATCGGATTAGAGCTACAAACAAATATTTATCTAAGACAGAAATGTTCTGACTTTCAACTCAAAAATGGGAATAGGAGCAACTGCCTCTATCCAATAGATCATCGTTGACACTGATATGAGCATATTTCCGTACCAAAATATAGTTTAGTAAAGTTTCGCAGTGATTCCCAATCTATTTACGGCTTTGCCCTATCTCAAAACTGTTTACAAGCCCTATGCTAGTATAACATTCAATAAGTCGCCCACCACTGTGACCTACACTCGAAGTTTCAACAAATTAGATAACTACTTTTCTTACATCGGGGGTATAGTCGGAGGCATTTTGGCTTTGATGCTTATTATGAGATTCTACACCCAAGCAGCCTATTAAGTCAGCATCTCTCACAAACTGTTCAGAAACTCTGATAAATCGTAAATAAGCTCGAATTCTTTCAGCATTTTCTATTTCTTTTCCATGCAAATACAAAAGCTTCTGAGTCTGTGCAAGTGCAACGTTAGATGGGAGAAAACTCAGAAGTTTTCAGAGTGCTGCTAAGAAATGAAGTTCCAGTTGGATATCAGTTACCTTTTAAGAAAGCTGATGTACCTTGAGACGGCAGTGGACGTACTTTTCAAAAAGCATCAGAGTTAAGTGCTTTACTTCAGGGAAAAACCTTAGATCGAGAGAGCGAAGGAAAGGCGGAGGAAGCACTTTAGCCTCGAACTGATTGGCAAGTAGCTCGCGAGCTACATCGAAAACAAGGAAACCAAGCAAATCAATGACGCGTCTCCTTAAACTATGAATATCTAAGAAATCAAGGAGCTCGAACAGTAGAGCGCGTGCTAGAAAGTGTCCAACCTGAGCACCTTTACAATGAAATGGAAAAGCAATTAGGTGTAAGAAATATAGGCGTGCATATCCAAAGTGCTCTAATAATCCAAGGAAGGAAATGTGGTCAGCTGTAAAATTTTGAATGAGGTGAACCCCGATTACTTCCCGTAAATTGCCAAAACTTAGGACTACCGTCTGCAGATAATAAGGCTGAAGGAAGAGAGAATCTAAGTTAGGCCGAGCTAAGGCTAGGACAAAAGTAAACCAAGGAACAAAAAGTGATTTTGTGCCTTAGAAATCAAATCTTGATTGCTTGCAGATGTAGGTTTTTATGAGAATAAAGACATAATACCTAAACAAAATAGCTTATTAATTAGATATCAAACTTATAAAGCTAAGAAATACATTAAACATGAATTACGTTGAATCACTCCTCAAA
>Ga0316217_10006144_pt1 | contig 12046 bp, 8 predicted proteins | sample 1anoAmetaG_FD_203633 | JGI IMG/M metagenome (GOLD analysis project Ga0316217, IMG submission 203633) | Freshwater microbial communities from Trout Bog Lake, Wisconsin, USA - 1anoA | ecosystem: Environmental > Aquatic > Freshwater > Lake > Hypolimnion/Profundal zone | place: USA: Wisconsin... | reverse complement strand
CAACCTGTGCACCGAGATAATGGAATATACCAGTCCTGAAGAGGTGGCTGTTTGTAATCTCGCATCACTGGCATTACCGCGCTTTGTTATTGAAGGTAAGTTCGATATGCAGCGCTTGTATGATGTTACTTACCAGGTAACCAAAAACCTGAATAACATTATTGATAATAACTATTACCCGGTTGAAGAAGCCAGAACCAGCAACATGCGCCACCGCCCCATTGGTTTAGGCGTACAGGGTTTAGCCGATGTGTTCATTTTGCTGCGTTTGCCTTTTGAAAGTGATTTGGCAAAAATGCTGAACAAAAACATTTTCGAAACCATCTACTTTGCCGCTATGACGGCCAGTAAAGATTTGGCAAAAGAGCAAGGCGCTTATGAAACATTTAAGGGCTCTCCGCTTTCAAAAGGCATCTTCCAGTTTGATATGTGGAATGTTCAACCTACCGACCGCTGGAACTGGGAATGGTTGCGCAAAGAAGTTATGGAATACGGCGTGCGCAACTCATTATTAGTGGCCCCTATGCCTACGGCCTCTACCTCGCAAATTTTGGGCAACAACGAATGTTTCGAGCCATATACCTCTAACATCTATTCAAGACGGGTTTTAAGCGGTGAGTTCATTATCGTGAACAAACACTTATTGAAAGACCTGGTAAATTTAGGCTTGTGGAATAATGATATGAAGAACAAAATTATAGCCAACAACGGCTCTGTTCAAAATATTGATGAAATACCTGCCCACATTAAAGAACTCTACAAAACAGTTTGGGAAATTAAACAACGCAACCTGATTGATATGGCCGCCGACCGTGGTGCATATATCTGCCAGTCGCAATCACTGAATTTGTTTGTCGATACACCTTCGGTTGCCAAACTAACCTCTATGCATTTTTATGCCTGGAGAAAAGGACTGAAAACCGGCATGTATTATCTGCGCACCCAGGCCGCTACACAAGCCGTTCAGTTTACCATCGAAAAACAAGGCAGCAACGAAATGGAGCCGGTTATACCCAAACCCGAAGTAAACCACGGGCAAAACAATATTGACGATATAACCACCGATATTCAGGGACCAACTTGTAGTATGGAAGACGGTTGTGTTCACTGCAGTAGCTAATATTAAATACATTTTGCACCGATACGCAGAGAAAAAAATCAGGGAAAGGCCGTAATGACTAATGTATTTCCCGGCTGTTCAACGCTGTGCCTCCGTGCGAAATGGACCGGTCATTAAAAAGAGTTCACCATGGCATACGAAGACAGGATTGCAAAATCGGAAACGCACATCTTTAAAGCCGTGTTTCCCAACTCCACCAACCATTACGACACCTTATTTGGTGGTACGGCTATGCACGCCATGGATGAAGTGGCTTTTATAACTGCCACCCGTTTCAGTCGCCAAAAAATGGTAACCGTTAGCAGCGACCGGATAGATTTTAAAAAGCCAATCCCAGCAGGCACAATTATTGAACTGATTGGTAAAGTAAGCTATGTGGGTAATACCAGCGTTAAAATAAAAGTGGAAATCTACATCGAACAGATGTATACCGAACATCGCGAGCGCGCCATAACCGGCGAATTTACCTTTGTGGCTATTGATGAAAATAAGAAGCCAGTAAAGATTACCGCGATATAAATTTTTTATTTATATCTCAACTTGCAGGTAAGTTACGTAATGGGTAACGCGTATTTATTTCATGCTCCAAACTCCTGGTGCCTTCCGGTTTCTGATAAATCCTTGGTGCACCTGTGTGTTCTCAGTCCCTTTGTGGTTAATTTCCCTATTCAAATTATCTGAACTGATAATTGACGCCTTCCACCTGCGTCAACAAAGTGGACGGCGCATCGGTAGCAACAGCCCGCCCCTCAATTGTAGGCCCCACCGGCGAATGCGTGGAAATATATTCCTCCATTACATCATGTAATTTATAACCCAGCTTACGGGTGTTAGTTACCCCTTTAATACGACACAGAACGCTGTCCGGATCGCCTTCCCGCTCACAGGCTGCAATACTGTAAGTTTTGGCCAGGTCAACGGGTGCGCCGTTAATTATCAGCTTGTTTAACCGCTTGCCCGGTTCAGCGGCAATGGTAAAATTCATAGTCATTCCTTTAAACCGTATCAACCACCCGCCAAACCTTTTGGTAGCATCTTTGGCAAAAACATTTTCCATTTCTTTTTCAAGCCAGTCGCACAATTGTTTACCGGTTACGTCTGCCATTTTTACATCGCTGTTTACCGGTAACATACTCCACAAATATTCAACGGTGATATCGGCTGTACCAGTTTTTTCATCAGGCACCAAAGGCGGGCAAAACCTGAATCCGTTTGACAAAGCAATATCGGGTTTGGCCTTCCACATTACGGCATCGGTAATCAAATTGTCCATCGGTGTTTCAATCACAAAGTACCTCATCAATGGGGTCGTCGTTTTGCCTATAACCCTTTTTATTTCCTGATTAAATGGTTCCTGTATTTTTTCCAGCAGTTGAACCATTTCTTCATCGGCCTTATATTTATCGGGGTCAACCTCCATCAACTCGTAGGCCTCGTCTTTTATCTTTCCGCCTTCAACTACAATATCGAGTTTCGCAATAAAGGAAGCAAACGAGCCGGGCTCAGTTACCTGGCTGTATTTTCCTTTCAACGGCTGGCGGATACGTTCGTGCGTATCGGCGCCAAATACATAATCAACCCCCTCGGCAAATGGCTGATTGGCCAGGTTCAGTTGTTGCGCAAGTCCCATGTGGGTTAATGCAATTACCAAATCGCATTCTTCCTGTTCGCGCAGTATTTTAATGTAATGAGCAATGTTTTTTTCAGGCTGCGTAAAGTGAATGCCATAACTATAAGCCGGCGATTGGCGGATAGGTGTTAATGGGTCGTTATATCCCAAAAAACCAATTTTAAGTCCGCCTAAATAAAATGTTTGGTAAGGAGGGAAAATAAGCTCTTCGTTTTCTTCATGAAACATATTGCCGCAAACTTTAGGGGCATGATAAGCGCCCATATCTTTAATCAGCATTTTCTTTCCGTACACAACCTCCCAGTTGCCGGGCAATACCAAATCGTAATTAATATTGTTCATCAGCGGTATCAATGCCTGACCTTCAGATAATGCTGCTATCGCACTACCCTGAAAACAATCGCCGCCGTCCATTAAAAGCGTGTTTGGGTTTTCTTTGCGCAGCGCATTAATCATGGTTTTAAGATGCGCGAAACCACCGCGTTTTTTAAAAACGGCTTTACCCTGTTCCCAAAAAAATTCATCGTGCACTGTAACCTGTCCGTGTATATCTGCTGTGTGCAACAAAGTAATGCGCTGTGCCTTGCCGTTTTTAACGCTTTGGCTGCGGGCCATTTCTTCGGCCTTGCCTTTCTCCGCCATACCAAAGGTGGTAACCGGAGCAAGCCCTAGACCCACGGTAGCAGCACCCATAGTTTTCAAAAAATCTTTTCGCGATTTACCACCGGTGTTTACCGGATTGCAACTATTGCATGAACAGGATGCGAGATGCTTTATGTTAAATGACATTTAGGTTACTGTTTATTTGCTTGCTGCTTTTTAAAAGCAACAATAGGTAAAAAAGGACCGTACTTATGTTGGGTCTCGCTAAAGCTATCGGCATATGGCCCAAAAGGATGGTCGACAGGTTTGCTCGCAATTTTGGGCCAGTCTTTCGAGATATCTTTGGTTGGTCTTGGTTGCGAGTTTACAAATGCAGCTAAATCCCACGCCTCCTCATCAGTTAACTGTGTATTGTCGTAAGTGGCCCCTAAAGGCATATTCGATTTTACATAGCCTGCAAACCTGGATAGCCGGAATAACCCAGCCGCTTGCGTATAGCTATGCGGCCCCCAAAGCGGAGGGTATTTATAGCCTATGTTCAGTGAATCGGGTTTCCCTTCTCCCTTGTTACCATGGCAACTGGCGCATTTGGCAGCATAGACAAGCTTTCCTTTATCCGGGCTGGCCGCCTGGTCTAAATATGCCAGTTCAGTAAGTCCTGAGCCCAGGGGTTTGGTTCCTTTAGGTACCTCATTACCCAGCCATTCTATGTATGCTTTTATGGCCTGCATTTCATGGCTGTTTGTGTCAAGCGCATGTCCCGCCAGGCTCCGTTCCATACAGTCGTTTACCCGTTTGTAAATATTTTCAACGGTTCCCGAACGCTCGCGGAACTTTGGGTAGTTAGCTGCCACCGCGCCGTAATTATTTCCGTAAGGCTTTGTACCCGCGGCCAAATGGCAGTTTTGGCAATTCATTCCATTTGACAGATGACCCACTCTGCCGTGTGGGCCAAGATATAACGAGGTGTTTTCAATCAGTTGTTTTCCGTATTTAATCACCTGCTCGCTGTCAGAATTTCCGAGGTCTTCGGCATAAGGAGCTACCCATAATTCGGTTTGTTCTTTTGCCGGTGCAGTGACGGGCTGGTCACCAGCAGGCGCCGTCGATTTTGAGTGGCATGAGATCAACTCAACGAAGCAAATGACCAGGATAAAATTTGCAAAGTACCGGTGGGGGGACATAAATGGGCGTTTTGTAATTTTCATTTTCAGCGTACAAGAAAACACTTTTCTGAAAAATAGAGAAGCGGGCAAGCGGGATATGCAAAAACTATTTGCCGTAATCAGCCGAACACTCAATTACTTCAGACAAATCCTGGTCCAAAACATCACCGCCCTTTCTGAAATTTTTAGCCCTCATAGGCGTAGTTTTAAGATTTGATATTTTATCCAACTCACACAAATGCCAGTTTTCCTTTTTATCACTAATCATGGGCGGAAAACTTTTATAGCATCGCAACACATGTTTGCCGGTTTCTTTATGGACACCTAATACAATGGGCTCCATAATTACCTGCTCAGCCCCATCATAAGTAAACGACACTACCGATCTTCTTCTTATGGCCCTTGCAAGTACCTCGACTGGTGTTTTGGTGTTTTCCGTAGATTCCATAAATTAAAATAAATGGTATTTTTTATTAAAGCTGAGTGAGGCTTTTTCCGTGGGAGGACACAGCAAATATAAAATGTTGTCTTAATCAATAACTAATCTTTGGCCGATTTTTTAATTAATTGTGTGGATAAAACCTCCAGGAAACTTCACTTTCATTGGGGTATTTGGTTTGCTGCAATAAATGCAAACTCTTCTGCTACTGCTTGACCTGCCTGTAGTTGTGGCTCCACAAAAATCGCGAAATACGATTAGCCCACCAGTTTACCCGGCTTTCGTCCCACGAAGGCGACATGTGGTGTATTAATTCATGAATCATGGTATTAAAATACTCATAGGGCTTCTGCCTTGGGTCAACCAGGATATTGAAATTTTCATAATCGGCTATGCCCAGGGCTTTTTCCCTTCCTAATTTGGCTTCTACTACTTTCAGCTTTCGTTTTGGTTTCATAACTACCGGAACAATGCAATTTGCCATAAGGTTTTTGGCTTTTGAGTTTTGTTGAAAATTCATTCTTTGAGACCTCCCTTACCCTCGTTTTTCTTCATTTTAACAATGTTTTAAGGGAATTAATAACTTAGAGTTTTGGTAAATAAAGCTAGTCGGCGGCGGGTGTTTTTTGTTAAAATTTCTTTAGACAACATTTTAACCTCATATGCGGTTATTAGTATCTATAAAATCGCGAATGAAATAATGCTTTAGGAAAGAATAAATTAAACCATTCGTCGACAAGGATTTTATATTTGCTGAAAGTGAAAGACGCAATCTGTCAAAAACATGTAGCCGGCATTTTAAAACAAGGAAGAGATTCATGAAACACTGGAAAAGATATACGGTTACTGCCGCATTGCCATATGCCAACGGGCCTGTGCACATAGGCCATTTGGCCGGGTGCTATTTGCCCGCTGATATTTACGTGAGATATTTAAGAGCCAATAAGCGCGATGTGGTTTTTATATGCGGCAGCGATGAGCATGGTGTGCCTATTACTATAAAGGCACGCAAAGAAGGAATAAGTCCGCAGCAAGTGGTCGACAAATACCACGGTATTATGAAAGAGGCTTTTGCCGATTTTGGAATCTCCTTCAGTATTTACTCCCGCACTACTAATAAGGTCCATCACGAAACCGCTTCTGCCTTTTTTAAAAAGTTGTATGACCAGGGCTCGTTTACTGAGCAGGAAACTGACCAGTATTATGATGATGAGGTACACCAGTTTTTGGCCGACCGCTACATAGTAGGTACTTGTCCCAATTGCGGCAATGAAAACGCGTACGGCGATCAATGTGAGCGCTGCGGCACTTCTTTATCCCCCACCGACCTGGCAAATCCGCGGTCTATGCTTTCAGGGGCAAAGCCGGTTTTACGCAAAACAAAAAACTGGTTTTTACCACTGGACAAACTGCAGCCTAAAATAGAGGGCTATGTTGAACGCCATAAGGATTGGAAAATAAACGTTTACGGCCAGTGCAAAAGCTGGCTGGAAAGTGGCGACGGCTTACAGCCGCGCTCAATGACCCGTGATTTGGACTGGGGTATCCCTGTGCCTATTGAAGGCGCAAAGGGAAAAGTGCTGTACGTTTGGTTTGATGCGCCTATCGGTTACATATCTGCCACCAAAGAATTATTACCGGATACCTGGGAAACGTATTGGAAAGACCCTGAGACCAGGCTTATTCATTTTATCGGTAAGGATAATATCGTCTTTCATTGCATCATATTTCCCGCCATGTTATTGGAGCATGGGGAGTTTATTGTGGCAGATAATGTTCCGGCCAACGAATTTTTGAACCTGGAAGGCGATAAAATATCTACCAGCCGGAATTGGGCGGTTTGGCTGCACGAGTACCTGGAGGAATTTAAGGATAAGCAGGACGAATTAAGATATGTGCTCGGTTCTATTTTGCCTGAAACAAAAGATGCAGAGTTTACCTGGAAAGATTTTCAGGCACGCGTAAACAACGAGTTGGTGGGTAACCTGGGCAATTTCGTAAACCGCGTAATGGTATTAACTGACAAATATTATGGCGGCAAAGTTCCTCAGTCCGGCGAATGTGCTGAGTTAAAGACTTTTGTTACAGGGCAGAAAGAGAAAATTACCGAGGCGATTGAGAATTTTAAATTTCGCGATGCCCTGAGCGAGATTATGAATATCGCCCGCCATGGAAACAAGCTTTTGGCCGATAAAAAGCCCTGGGAGACCTTCAAGCAAAATCCGGAGTTAACCGCTGCTACCTTATACGATTCGCTTCAGATTATTGCCAACCTGGCGATTTTATGCGAGCCGTTTTTACCGTTTACTTCCAAAAAGCTTTTCGGGTTACTGAACCTTGATGCGCAATTATTTTCATGGGCAGATGCCGGCAGACAAAATTTATTACCGGTAGGCCATCAATTGCAGAAACCTGAACTGTTATATCAAAAAATTGAAGACGATATTATACAGAAGCAAATAGATAAGCTGCACCAAACAACAAACCACATTATGCCCGCGGCAGAAAAAACCAAAGAAGTTGAAATCGCCAAAACAGTTAAGGAAACCGAGCCTCAAAAACCAGTAATAACTTACGACGACTTTAGCAAGCTTGACCTGAGGGTGGGCACTATTTTAACGGCCGAGAAAGTGGCCAAATCGGAAAAACTGTTAAAGCTAAGTGTTGATTTGGGGTTTGAAATACGAACTGTGGTATCGGGTATAGCATTGTTTTTTAAACCCGAAGATATCATTGGTATTCAGGTATCAGTGGTAGCCAACCTGGCCCCCCGGAAAATGATGGGCATTGAATCGCACGGCATGATATTGATGGCTGAGGATGAGGTTGGCGCACTCCATTTTGTGCTTCCGAAAGAATTAACTAAAAATGGTAGTAACATACGTTAGAAAAATTTACATTCGCTAAACAATTTCTAAACTTAAAATTCATTTTAATGAAAAATAGATTCTACGCTTTTATGCTTTTATGCTTTGGCATGATGTTCGCTCAAAGCACTCACGCCCAAGGGGTGAGGTATCACGACATGGTATTTGATAGTGTTACCGTCGACTCAGTTGTTTACTCTGATACGTTTGCCCTAAAGATGGATGTTTATCAGCCTTATGGAGATTCCCTTTGCCGTCGTCCGGTGCTGGTTTTAGCTCACGGTGGTAGTTTCATTTCAGGAACAAGGGAAGATGATAATGCTGTAATAACACTTTGTCAGAACTTTGCAAGACGAGGTTATGTGGTTGCTACTATCGACTACCGCCTGGGAAATGCCATAAATATGGCGCTCGATTCCTCATATGCTGAAAACGAGGTATTGCAGGCTATTGGTGACGGCAAGGCTGCCGTAAGGTATTTCCGAAAAGATGCCTATACCTCCAACACCTTCAGGATTGACACGAACCTGATTTTCTGCGGAGGCAACTCCGCAGGGGCAGTGCTCTATATGCACTACCAGTATATTACTAATGTCAATCAAACATCGCCTGCCCTGCAAGCAATTATCAACGCCAACGGAGGGCTTGAAGGAAACAGCGGAAATGCCGGATATTCTTCGGCAGAAAATGCCTGCCTTAGCCTGGCCGGTGGTTTAAATGACCCTAATTTTATTGTTGCCGGCGGTAAACCGGTTGCGCATTTCCAGGGCGACCAGGATAATGTGGTTCCTTACGTTTGTGCTGATGCCGAACAAGGAGCTATCCAGGTTCGCCTTTGCGGTTTAGGTTCATTAAACGGACCTTACCTGGCAAATGGAATTACTCACGTAAGTAAAATATATCCTGGTGCGGGTCACGTGCCTTGGCAAACAAATAATGCTGAGATGGTTGAGGTTGATTCCATCAGCGCTAACTTCCTTGATTCGATAACTGCATGGCCAACCCAGGTTTATTGCAATGCTACTACTGCGGTACAGAACATAACTATGGATGAACTGATCTCCGTATATCCAAATCCTGCATCAGAGGGAATAACAGTTTCTTTCCCTGACCTGGCACCATACAACAAAGTGCAGTTAGTTGACGGACTTGGTAGAATGGTTACCGAAAAGCCCGTTACCAACCTGCGCACTACTTTTGACCGCAATGACATTGCTTCAGGAGTTTATTTTGTCCGTGCTATCAGAAAAGATGGCTCTACGGTAATTAGAAAAGTGATATTTCAATAAGCTGTAGATTATTACGCTTTAAAAATCCCGTCTTCTTAAATGGAGGCGGGATTTTTTTTTACCTGAAATCCATTTCTATTTTAAGCCACACATATGTCCTTTCTGTTGATAATAACTTCTTCAACTATTTAAAGCTGATTCGAAATAGCAATTGCTTTGCTACAGGTAGGGAATTACTCCCTAACCGCGCATTTTAAGTCCCCCCGTTAGGTTAATAGTCCCCCCAATAATTTTTATTGAAGTAATTATTTAATTCCATGAGAGTATTCCCCTTAAGTAATTACATGTGCGCAATTGCCTTGTTGCTTGCATTTAGTTTAAGCGTATTTGCACAGGCGCCTCAACAACTCAATTACCAGGCCATTGTCCGCAATGCTTCCGGGCAGCCTTTAAATGGCGGAGTTACTGTCTCTATTCGTTTTCAGATTCACGATAGTGTTGCATCGGGTACTGTTGTCTTCCAGGAAAGCCAGCACGCGGTTACGAACCAGTTTGGACTGATAAATCTGCCAGTTGGAATTTCGGGAAATTTGGCAGCGGTTAACTGGGCGCGGGGGCCAAAATTTTTACAGGTTGAACTTGACCCTACCGGCGGCAGTAATTACACTGATATGGGAACTACGCAGTTATTGAGTGTACCCTATGCTTTGTTTGCAGGAAATTCGAACGGTGGTACGCCAGGACCCCAGGGGGTTACCGGTGCACAGGGGCCGGCAGGTCCGGTCGGGCCAACGGGCGCTTCTGGTCCTTCGGGCATAAGGGGTATAACCGGTGCTACGGGTAGTACTGGTTTAGCAGGGCCTACAGGTAGTGGAGGCGGAGCCACAGGTACTACCGGAGTAACCGGAGCCACGGGCTCAATTGGACCAACTGGCGCTACGGGTTCAACCGGGGCTGGTACTTCGGGTCCCACAGGGCCTACCGGTTCGCAGGGCGCTCAGGGCGTTACCGGCAGCCAGGGTGTGCGGGGTATTACCGGCAATACCGGGGTAGCCGGTCCTACCGGTCCTACGGGGTCGCAGGGTTTACAGGGACTAACCGGGCCTCAGGGCAGTCAAGGCATTATCGGGGCAACAGGTAGTACAGGTATTACCGGTGCTACAGGTCCTGCTGGTTTAACGGGCGCGCAAGGACTTCAGGGTTTACAAGGAATGACTGGAGCAACGGGTGCCACTGGTATAGTAGGTTCAATGGGGGTTACCGGTTTAACGGGGGTTGGAGCAACCGGGGCAACAGGCGCTCAGGGACCCACAGGCACCACGGGCTTAACTGGCGCCACAGGGGTAACAGGGCCGGGAAATGGCGCAACAGGGCCCTCAGGTGCAACCGGACCTGACTGGTCGGTATCTGCACTTTCCTACAATCCGGCAGGCATCTTAAGCCTCACTACCACCTATCCGCAAACCCTTACTACTATATCAGGCGCCTGGCTAACCACAGGCAATGCAGGGCTTTCGTCAGCTGCAAATTATTTGGGTACTGCCGATAGCATCGATTTAGCTATCCGCACCAATTTTACAGAGCGCATGCGGATTAAAGCAACTGGAAATGTCGGTATAGGCGTATCTGCCCCTCAGCAAAACCTATCGCTGGCTGCAGGACTAAATATTGACCAGGATAATCTGGGTGATGGTACTGTTTACAATAGCGGCTTGTCATTTGGCAGTAACAGTGGCGAGGGCATTTCATCAAACAGAGGTGTTGGCAATAATCACTATGGGCTTGATTTCTCTACCTCCGGGGTCATTAGAATGAGCATTACGCAAGCCGGAAGGGTAGGTATAGGTACACAGTCGCCTACCGCAACTTTAACCGTAGCCGGAACTGTTACTGAAAGCTACGGACCATTTACTTCTTTCGCCTATAACACAGTTCCAACAAACGATAGTCAGGAAGTTTTTAATCTTTCCGTCGAAGCTGCCGGGCGCATAAAAGCCGCCGAGTTCGATGCCGTATCTGACCGCAGAGTTAAAACCTCATTCCATCCAAGTAAACAGGCTGATGATTTGGTTACGCTGAACCAAATTCAGGTAACTGATTTTAAGTACATTGATACCATCGCCAATGGTAATCATTTCAAAAAAGGATTTATTGCACAGCAGGTTGAAACGGTTTTTCCTGAAGCGGTAAGTAAATCATCGGGCTATGTACCTGATATTTTTGCCATGGCCGGTAATGTAAAATTTAGTGCACCCACCGGGGAATTGACTTTTAAAACTCCGGTAACCAATATTCAGCCCGGCGACAAGATTCGCATTTATACAGGTAGCGAGGTCAATGACGTTACTATTGAGAGCGTTGCGGGCAATGTTTGCAGCGTAAAGAATTACCAGGGAAAATGGGGCAATCTGTTTTTATACGGACACTTTGTTAGTGATTTTCGCCAGGTTGATTATGACCGGATACATACGCTTGCTGTAAGTGCAGTGCAACAGCTTAGCAAAGAAGTAGCCGAATTAAAAAGTGAAAATCTGAATCTTAGAATCCGGTGCGAACACCTGGAGATGAAAAACGACCAAATGGACAAAGCAAAGGCCAGTGCCATTGATGTTGATTGCAGGATGAGGGAGTTGGAAAATGAAATAAGCAATCTTGCAAAAATGGTTATGTCTGGTAACCGAAGTGTTTATTCAGATGCCACCATCGCTCATTAGTAAGGGGACTTGTCCTACCTGCCGGTAGCCGAAATTGAAAATTATGACCCAGGTCATAGATTGTATACAAAACAAAGCAGTGTCGATAAAAAGAAATAATGTCACCCAAAAATTTTTCTTTTTTGAATTTGTAATAGTTATCTTCGTCTAAGTAGCAGTTATCACGGAAAATAATAGTCCCCCAACGTTAATTTTTCTTCCCCCTCCCCTCACTGTTGCTAAATAAAAATTCCCCCCAACACGGTTCACCCCCGAACAACGTTATACCCCCTGGTAAG
>Ga0316217_10006143_pt1 | contig 12046 bp, 4 predicted proteins | sample 1anoAmetaG_FD_203633 | JGI IMG/M metagenome (GOLD analysis project Ga0316217, IMG submission 203633) | Freshwater microbial communities from Trout Bog Lake, Wisconsin, USA - 1anoA | ecosystem: Environmental > Aquatic > Freshwater > Lake > Hypolimnion/Profundal zone | place: USA: Wisconsin... | reverse complement strand
TTCCGCGAGGATCTGTTCTACCGCCTGAACGTGGTGCGCATTCACTTGCCGCCGTTGCGCGAACGCAGCGACGACATTCCGCTGCTCGTGAATTATTTCCTGGAGAAAATCGGCCGCGAGCACGGCAACAAACCCAAGTCCATCGCCAGCGCGGCCAGCAAGTTGCTGGAAAAATATCACTGGCCCGGCAACGTGCGCGAACTGGAAAACGCCATCCGCCGCGCCTATGTCATGGCCAAGAGCGACGCGATTCTCACCTCCGACCTACCGCCGGAAATCGCCGGCAGCGTCTCCGTGGCGCCCGTGCCCGGCGTGGCCGGCGACGCCGCCGCGACCGACGCCGCCGCGCTGGCGCGGCAGCTTTTCCAATGGGCCCGGCGCGACCCCAAGTTGAAAATCATTCCCGCTGTGGAACGCGAACTGGTGATTCAGGCGCTGAAAGAAACGCACGACAACCAGGTGCATGCCGCCAAGCTGTTGGGCATCACGCGCGCCACGCTCCGCAAACGCATCGAAAAATTCGGCATCCAGCGCGAGTTGAGTGTGAAATAAGGAACTTCAACCACGGATGATCCGGATGACCCGGATTTTTCCCCGTAGCGGCGGACTGGCGTCCGCCGCATACTAAAATGCCTTGGCCGCCGAACCGCAGCGCCACAGGGCGGATTCAAGCATACGCGAGAACGGGGTGAAGACGGCCCGTCCCCACGTTTTCAGCTTTGGGTGCCTGACGCCGGGGACAAGCTGTCCCCGCCCCGATGTTTGATATTTCAATTTAGGGGCATTTTTGCGGCGGCGTGCTTTCAAATTGCGACCGGAGCGCGTCCGTCCCGGGCGCAGCAACTCCGCAATCGCCAAGCTGCTGATATTTGCCCGGAGGTGTCGGTCGTCAGCGTATTGCTGCGGCCGAGGATGGCCGCGCTCCGCAATTTGAAAACGCGTCCTAGTCGGACAAGGCCGGTTTTACTCAATCGTTTCCGGGCTTAATCAGCCGGCCGAACCAATCGCCCGGGGAGCGCATCGGGCCTGCCGGATCCATGAGGTTCCCTACTGCGTCAAGACCCGGATGAAAGCCTGCCGGGCCGGGTTGAACACGGACAGCGGAATGGGTACGGTCTTCAACGTGCCATCGCCGGGGACGTTCGAGTAGGTCTGCCAGTTGAGTCCGGCATTCAAATTGGTGCGATACTGGACCGCATTCGTAAAGCCGGATTGCGACGCGAAGGAGAACTGGAAACTCGGACCCGAAACCTGCGGGTTGAGCAGCGTGACCGGGGCAGCGGCGGCGGTGCTGTCAGTGATTTTTGCCAGATACCCGCTGGGGTGATACTGCGGTGTGCAGGTGGGAGTGCCGATGCAAGTCACGGCGCCGTTGATGGTGATGGAGTCGAAGACGCTTTGCTGGCTGAAAAAGCCGCAACTCCAAACACCGTCCGAAGCGAGGGCGATGTCACGCGAGTTCAGGTAACTTGACCCTGATTCCGCCAAGCGCGCCCAGAGCGGGTTGCCGTTCCGGTCAAACTTGGCGACGCAGGTTTGGCCGGGGATATAAGCCCCCGGGGCCAGACTGCCCAGGGACTGGACGGTGGCATAAAACGGGGCGGCAATGACATCATTCCCGAAAATGGAATAGGTGTCGAAATCGGAACCGATGTAAACATTGCCGGCGGCATCGGCCTGCATGGACCACGGCCAGGTGTATTCGCTGCCGAAGGTGGTGGCGAGTTGGGCGTTGCCGTTGGTATCATAGCGCGCCAGATATTCGCCCTTGGACACGGGAAACGTGACCGTATAGGCCCCGAACATGGCGTTGGAACCCCAGGCGATGCCGGCCACGAAGACATTGGTTCCAGAAACTGCCACGAGCGGCTCGTCGTCAATGAAACCATAGGGATTCCCCTGACTGTTTTGAGCCGCCACGCCGCGCACCCAGTTGCCCTGCCCATTGGTGGCGTTGATGGAAAACACCGCCTCCCGGCGATCGGAAAGATTGGTCACGCCGCCGATGTAGTTGGTTGATCCGCCGCCCATGCTGCCATAGATGCAACCGCTATTGTAAGTCAGGGAAGTGGGCCAGCCGGAGGGCAGTTGCCACCAGCGCAGATTGCCGTTGGCATCAAATTGCGCGAGCACGCCCACCTGCCCGCTGACGAATACATTGGACGTTCCGACGCGGGTTCCGCCGGAAATCAGTGCGGAGAGCGTGACGTTGCCCGAAGGATCGGAAGTTAGATCATGATACTCCGTGAAATTTCCATTGGTGCCGGTGATGGTTTGTATCCAAAGGGCGTTGCCGTTGGCGTCGAAGCGCACCACATAGGTAGAACCGCCCGCGACGTCCACAAGTTTGTTGGTGCCGAGCCAGTTCGTTCCGAAGAAATCGCCGGCCGCGTAAATGCCGCCACCGGGTGCCGCCGCCACGCACTCGGCATAGGAAGAGCCATTTCCATTGTTCGTGATTGACCTGCCCCAGAGCGCGGTTCCGGCAGTGGTTTGCTTGAGGAACAAGCTTTCATAAACCCCATCCGCGGTGATCAGCGGATCGGCTCCGAAATAATTTGTCCCCACGATTGAGCCGACGGTGTAAATATTGGTGCCCGTGGCATCCAGCAGGCAGGCGATGTTGTCATTGGTCGTGCTGTCCAACGGGGGGTTGGAAACTTGATTTTTATAAGCCACGGACCAGTCCGGCGGGAGCGGCGCGCTGACGAAGCTGACCAGCGCAGTCGTGCTATTGGCTGTGCCGACCAGGTTGCTGGCGATGGCGTAGTAACTGCCGGCCACGGCGGCGCTGCCGGAGTTGGTGGGGATATAGAGGTTATTGGTGGCGCCGATAATCAGTCCGGCGCCGGTTTTGAACCATTGCCAAGTGGGCGGGGGAACGCCCGCCGCCTCCGCCAGCAGCGCCACGTTATAGCCTGGGTAGTTGGTCTGGTCGAAAGGATTGACGGTGATGCTGGGAGCCACGTTGGTGACCAAGATCACGCCCAAGCCGTTGACGACCAGGGGAGTTGCGCCATAGGTGCTGATGGCGGTCAGGCTGGGCGAGAAAGAACCCGCCGTGGCATACGTGTACGATGGACTTTGCGCTGTGCTGGTGCCGCCGTCGCCAAAACTCCAATTCCAATTCGTCACGGTATTGCCGGCGCTGTCCACGCTGGGACTGGTGAATTGCACGGTCAGCGGCGCCAGCCCGGATTGCGGACTCGCGCTAACTGTCAGCGTGGGAGTCGTGACGCTATTCGTAGCGACCGCTCCCGGGTTGTTATACAAATAGGTAACTTCGCTGGCGGAAAGCACCCGGTCATAGATTTGCAGGTCATCCAGCAATCCTTGATAACCATTCGAGCCGGTGTAATCGGGGCTCGTCGGGTCGGGATTGGAGGCGTCGGCCTTCGCGCCGATGGTCAGCAATACCGGGCTGTTCAGCAACACCGTCGAGCTGACTTCGGAACTGTCCAGCGCCCCATCAATGAAAATCTGGCGGTTCCCGGTGGACAAGCTGCGGGTGACCACGACGTGATGCCAGGCACCGTTGTTGACGGTGGCACTGGAGTTAAGCGTGTCATCGTAAACGCCATTCCCAATATTGAACGCCACTTGCCCGCCGGTGAGCGCCACGGGAATTAGATCTTTGGCGCCGGCGTCCGGGGAATCCGCCGCGAGGACGCCAGCTCCCTGCCACGCCAGCGCGCCCTGGCTGCCGAAGTTCTGGCTGGTTTTTAACCAAAGCGAAACGGTGAATTCGCCGGCCAGCGTGGCGAGCAGGTTGGAAGACGCCGTCAGATAACTGCCGCCGTCAAAACTGACCGACCCCGCTCCCGCCACCGTGTCCGAGCTAATGGAGGGTCCGCTGCCGCCAAAATTGCCCGCATAAACCACGTTGTTATTGTTGCCGGAAACGTCCGGTGACAGCACGGTGCCCTCGTCAAAGTCATAGTGTACCACCAACCCGTTCGGATTGCCGCCCGCCAGGTCGGGAATCGTCGTGCCTGGATTCGCGTAAAGCGAAGCCACTTCTGTCGCACTCAACACGCCGGAATAAATCTGCACATCATCCGCCAACCCGGTATAACTGGAGATGGTGGTGCCGCCCACGGAAAGAAAATAATTATTGCCGTTGAGCGGTTCGGTGGTGCCGACTTCGTTGGCTTGGAGGCTGCCATCCACATAAAGCGATTTCTGTCCGCTGGACTGGTTGCGCGTGACCGTGATCAGATGATATTGACCGTCGTTGACACTCGTGGTGGAGTGCAGCGTTGAGCCGTTGCCCAAGTGGTCGCGTGTGGAGAATGCGGCGTAGCCGCCCGTCAGCGCAATTGGAATGGTGTCGTTGGTGTTGGCATGATCGTTATAGGCCCAGAACAGGCTGGCGCCGTTAACGGCATCGTCCGATGGATTGCCCAAGGTGTTGGTGGTATTGACCCACGCGGAAATGGTGAAGCTGCCGCCGAGCACGGTGTCCCAATTGGTGAGCACGGAACCGTCCGGCGTCAGGCAACTGGCGCCGAAGAACTGCACCGCGCCGCCGCCTGCCTCCGCATCGCTGCTAAATTGATGCACCGGACCCCACCAACTCTCCCCATCCATGTCATTGCCATTGCCTGAAGTGTCCTCGCCTAGAAAGCCGCTGTTGTCCAACGCGTAATGCGCAATATTGGTATGTCCGCCGCTGTAGTTGCCGCCGCCGTTGGCTACGGTCGCACCCGGATTGGCAAAGAGATGGGCCACCTCGCTGGCCGAAAGCACGCCGGAGTAAATTTGCAAATCATCCAAGTCCCCGTTGTAGCCGTTGTAATAACTGCCGTCATTGGGGTCGGGGTTGCCCGCATCCGCCAGCGCGCCCAGGGTCAGCTTCTGCGGGTCGTCCAATAAATTGGTCGTGCCGGAACTGAAGCTGTCGAACGCGCCATCAATGTAGATGATCTTCTGGCCAGTTTGCTGGTTGCGGGTGACGACAATGTGATGATAATTGCCGTCGTTGACGGAAGCCGTGGAATTAAGCGTGTCATCCTCGGATCCGCCGGTGTTAAAGCCAATGGTGTCCCCGGTGAGGGCAATGGGAATCACGTCGTTGGCGAGGCCATTGACGTCCGCTGAAACAATGCCTGCGCCATAATAGGCGGGAGCCTGGTCCCAGCCGAAATTGTTCTGCGTGGTCTTAATCCAGCAGGCAACGGAGAAACTCCCGGCCAGCGCGGAGAGCAAGGCGGGCGGGGTCGGATTGGTCCAGCCCAGGTAGCCGGCACTGTTGCCGTCCCCATCGTTAAACTGTACCGCGCCCACTCCCGCGGCGGAGTCGGCGGTCAAATCCGCTCCCCCCTGGGCTCCGTAACTGCCGCTGTAGGTCAGGTTATAGGCATTGCCGGCAGTGTCCACCGCCGCAGCCAGCACCGGGCCGCTGGTGGCATCAAATGGATAATGGGCGACGAGAGTGTGGGCGGTGCCGGATGTGTCCACCGTGCCGACCGTAAAGGTCGAACTAATGTAATCCTGAAGATGTGAAGTGGAAATCCAACTGGAAATAGGGTTCAAGCCCGCGTCCAGCGGGACGGACGCGACGACGGTGGTGGTGGAATAATAGTCGTAATGCACGGTGAACGTGTTGAGGCCCTCAAGCAGCATGTTGGGACTGGACCAGTTGGTTTGGGTGACCGGCAGGTAGCTGCTGCTGTTGGCGTCGTAAACCGCCAGATCTGAATAGTTGGTCGGCCCCTGCCACGTGAACACCGGCTGGTTGGTGACCGCCGTCGCGCCGTTGGGCGGGTAAGTAACGGTCATCGTCGGCAGACCGTTGCTATCAAGGTTCAACCCCACGGTGAAGTGATAGACATTGGTGACCACCGCATTGGTCACAAAAATGGACCAAGTGCCATTGGTCAGTTCGTACACCATCGAATTAAAATCACCGTAACCATAAGGACCACCTCCAATCGAGTTGAAGCCGTTGGTGTCGAATTGATACAACGCGGAGGCGCCGTTGGTTGGGTAATCATACGACGTGACATTATAATGTCCAAACGGCACGCTCGGCGGCGTGTTGTTGGTCATCAAATTGGGGGAAAAATACCAGCCATTCACGTCATAACGGATCACGTCCATTTCCAAGGTGAATCCGGCGCGCGCGCCCGCCGCCGCCAGCAGCAGAAAGGCCACGCACAAACCGGCACTTGCCCAGCGGTTGAACCGCAAAAAAGACTCAGTTTTCATGACGCTTAAACCTCCTTTTGGTTTCGATCCTTGGATTTCGGTTTCCCCTCCCGGCACACCGTCCATGGCTTGCCGGATTAACCTAATGCTCACTATAAGTACACAAAAAATCGGAAAAGGCAAGCAAAATCCATTAAAATGTTAATCTCGTGAGCACCCCTGGAACTTCTTGCCCCTTGGTGCCACCCCCCCGACCTGCAGGCGCCGACCCGCTGCGCCAGAGCGACAGCGCCTCGAGCGCGAGGGGAATCCATCTCCAGTTTTCGACCGTTCTTTCTTTCGTGACCTTAGTCGCGGACCGACAGTTGACGGTAGTCATGAACCGAAGGTCTCCAGACCCGGCTCGATGGCGCGTAATTTGAAACGCGCCGGGTCGGAGACCGGCGCTCCGTGCGGATCACCCCTTCACGCCCTTCTCCGTCTCGCGGAGGCAGTGGGTGAGGTAGGGCAGCAGTTGTTTCTTGCGCGAGACGACGTCGCGCAATTCATAGATGCCTGGTTCCAAGCGCGGATAGTCAATGCGTTTGATGAATTTTTCGTCGCCCACGGCCAGCAAAAGCGAGCTTTGCGTGGCCACATCCGTGACCAACAGGGCGGAAAACAGGTAGTTGCGCGTGGCGCGGTACGTTTCCAAGGCGGCCAGCAGTTCGTCCTTGCGCTTCCAAAACTGCTGGAAGCCGATTTCCTCGATCTGCGCCACGCTGAATTTGGCGCCCAGTTCGGCGTATTCCTTGCAGTCGGTGGCCACCGCCTGCGGCGCGGGCTTGAGGGTGAGCAGCGAGCCGCTGGCAAAGAGCTTCTCCGTGAACTCGCGCGCGTTCACCCCGGAAATCTGCTCGAGCTGCTTCAAGATTTCCGCGTCCCGCGGGGTGGTCGTGGGCGAGGTCAAATTGAGCGTGTCGGCCACCAGTCCCGCCAGCAGCAGACCGGCAATGTCGGCCGGCAGTTCCACCCCGTGCCGGAAAAAGCAGTCGGCCACGATGGTGCAACTGGAGCCAACCGGTTCATTGCGGAACAGGATGGGCTGCTGCGTGGTCAGCGAACCGAGGCGGTGATGATCAATGATTTCAATGATCTCCACCTCATCCGCGCCCTGGACGGCCTGCGATAATTCGTTGTGGTCCACCAGAATCAGCTTGCGGGTGACCGTTTTCAGAAAGTCCGTCTTGGAGAGAATGCCCACGGTCTCGCCGTCGTTGCCCAGCACGGGAAAGGCCAAGTACCCGGAGGACAGCGCCTCTTCGCGGACGGCAGCCAGCGGGGCATTCTCGCGGAAGCACAGAAATTGCTCGTTCAACACGTGGCGCACGGCCACGGCCGCGCGGCACAGGGACGCGGTGGTGGCCGTGTCGTGCGGCGAGGTGATGACGGTGACGTTTTTTTTCCGCGCGGCCTCGAGGGTCTTGGGTTCCACGCCGATGCCGCCGGTGACGATGAGCACGCGCACCCCTTCGCGAATGGCCACGTTCTGGATGTCCCAGCGGTCGCCGACAATGACACAGGATTTTTCCGGGGGAAATTTTTCGAGCCGCGCCACGAAGGATTCCAAGCCCATCGCGCCGATCATCAGGATCAGTTCCTGTTCGCGCTCCGTATCGAAGCCCGCCAGCACCTGGCCGTCGAGCGTCCGCGCCAGACTGGCCAGCGAGGAGAGCACTTCGCGGGAATTATGTTCCTGGCCGGGATTCAGGCTCGCCGCCGGGAAGAGGAATTTGCTGAGTTTGAACAGCGAGAGCAGGCCCTGGCATTTCTGCGCCTCGTCCAGCACGGGCAGCAGGCGGAGGTTCTTCTCATCCATCAACCGCAGCGCCTCCGCCGCCGTCGAGTCCGGCCGCACGCTCAGCACGCGCCGCTGCATCACATCCGCGACCTTGGGGGACACGTCGGCCACGAACTTGGGCGCCGGCATCCCGAACGTCTTCAGCACAAAATCAATCCGGTCATTGGTGTCGCCGCAGCGCGCCGCCACCGCCTCGGGCAGGCCGGTGCGGCGTTTGAACTCCGCGTAGCCGATGGCGGAGCAGATGGCGTCGGTATCCGGATTTTTGTGGCCGATAACAAGGATTTCACTCATGCAAAGCAAGCCAGACTAACCAGAATTGGCGATGGCGGCAAGGCGCAAGGCGGATTGACTCCGCTATTTTCCGCGCGCAGAATCTGGACCGCATCCTGAGTTGCATCCAGCGCGCGGGCTTCGCCCCGCTTCAACTTACTGTTCGCATTAGCGAGCGAAGCGGCTGAAAAGCCGCGCGTCGGCAAACTCGGGGGGCGATAAAATGTGTGTTCCTATGAAAAGACTGATGGCCTTGGCCGCGGTCCTGCATGGCTTGGCCGTCGCCGGATATGGCGCCGACCAGCAGGTATTTAACGTGGCCGATTTCGGGGCCAAAGGCGACGGAGTGACCAAGGATACCGCCGCCCTCCAGCGGGCGCTGGATGCCTGCGGGGCCAAGGGCGGGGGCACCGTGCTGCTGCCCGACGGGGTCTATCTGACCGGCAGTTTGGCGCCGCACGCCAACACCACGCTGCAACTGGCGGCGCGCGCCAGTCTGCTCGGCAGCCCGGATATCGCCGACTATCCGCTCGAAAATGTCCGCTGGGAGGGAGAATTCCGCGCGGGCCATCGGGCGTTAATCGCCGTCAGCAACGCGGCGAACTTCACGCTTTCCGGGGGGGCGATTTTTGGTCCGCCGCCAACCCTCAGCAAACTGCGCATGCCGCGCGGCCCGGTGCTGATCGAGCTGACCGGCTGCACCAACGCCGTGCTGGAGAATTTCACCACGCAATACCAGCATCTCTGGTCCATTCATGTCCTGTTCTGCAACCAGCTCACGGCCAGCAATCTCATCCTCCGCACGGTGGGCGCCAACGGCGACGGCATAGACGTGGATTCCTGCGACGGCGTGCTGGTGGACCGCTGCGACATCAATACCGGCGACGACGCCATCTCGCTGAAATCCGGCCGCGGCCTGGCGGCGCAGAACCTCTCGCGGCCCACGCAAAATGTGGTCATCCGCAACTGCCGCCTGCAAAGCTCCATTTATGCCGCGCTCGGCTTGGGCACGGAAATGTCCGGCGGCATCCGCGACGTGAAGCTGCAAAACTGCATCCTCTCCGGCCGGCAGAATGCCATCTTCATCAAGAGCCGCGAGGGCCGCGGCGGGTTCATGGAGAATATTTCCGGCGATAATCTCGTGGTGCTGAAATCCCCGACCTTCATCGGCATTGACCTCCTGAAGAAAGGGATTCAGGCGACCGATCCCGTCCCGGGCGAAGTGGATCAATGGGCGCGCGTCCACAATGTCAGCTTCAAGAACGTCCAGGTGCAGGAGGTGGCTCAATTGGTGGCCGGCAGCAATGTGCCGCCGGCGCGGCCCCTCGACGGCTTCACGCTCACGAACATTTCGGGCACCTGCGCCCGCGCGATTTCCATCGCCAACATGACCAACGTGGCGTTTTCCAAAATCCGCGTCACGGGTTTCGCCGGCCCGCTGGTCGCGGCGCAGCATGTGACCGGCTCGGGGCTGGATGGTTCGGCGGCAAACTGAAAGCCGCGGACCGCGACCGGTCCCCCGGTCGCAGCACGCTGGATTCACGCAGAAGCTCCAAAAATTCGCCCCACGCCGCGTGTTGCCGCACGTGCAGCGCGCCGGGACGTCGCGCGGTCCGTAGCCGCATGCGCACTCCGATCGCATTGGCGGCAAAACGCCGCAGGTGGGCGCGCGGTACAAATGAGGAAAGGCGCACTTGCTGGCCACGCGCCCTCACGAGGCGGGTCGAGCTGCGAAATATCCGGGCTACGGATGCACCTGCGCCCACTTCGCATAGTGCTCCAACACCCGTTTCGGCGTGTCGCGAAACCAGCCGTATCCGTTGCGTCGCTCTTTGGAAAGTTCATTCACATCGTCATGGATGGTTTGGTCGCGGTCGCCAAAGATCGGTTTATCCGTTCCGATTTCGTAATAGCGCGACCAGAGCGGCCCGCTGCCGGGCGCAGCCGTCAATTTTCGGCCCTCGGCACCCTGGCTTTGGTAAGCCCAGCCCTCTATTTTGGTCTTCTCGAACCAAGCGCACGCGGCATGGACGGCCGCCACCTCGTTGGTTCCGGGATTTGGCAGGCGCATCAGGAACAGCACTATTGTGGCGCTCTCACTGGAAGTCAGCGCCGGCATCTCATAATTTCGCGCCGCGGCCGGCTGCAACGTGAGGGCGTCATTTTGCTGGCACCAAACCGTGCGTTTGCCCTTCACCACCACCTGGGCCGCCAACAGGCAGTCAAGTCCGCGCCGGTAACTTGCCGAAGCCCGGGCGCGAACTGACTGGGGTACCAGGGAAAACTCCGCTTGTCCGCCGGCCACCTCGCCCAAGAATTCCAGGATGTGCAGCATCGCATCGTCATTGAACGTCACTCCGTCATGGTAGCCGCCCTGCAACGGCCAGACCTGCGGCCAGCCGCCGTTGGGATATTGCGCGGCAAAAATATAGTCCATGCCACGCAAGAACGATGCCTGCCAGGCCGGGTTTCCGTTTTTCGCCGCCGCCACGACTTTCGCCAGGAAACGCAGTTCCGTCGTGGTGGCATCATTATCGAAGGTGCCGACATAACTCCACTGCGGATCCACCGGCGCGTCAAAATCATTCGTGCCCAGGAACAGCGACCCGTTTTCCGCGCCAAACATTTCGCCGGGCGCGCGCGGAGCTTTGGTGTAGTCGGTGTTCTTGCTCCAGCCGCCCGCCGGAGTTTGAAATGACCCCAGCACATCCGCGATGTGCCGCGCCTCAGCGCCGCCATACCAGCCGACAGGATTCTCCAGCGCCAGGCCTTTCGCGGAATGACTGCCGTGCGGCAAGCTGGTTTGCTTGAGCCCATGCGCCTTCAGTTCGGTGCGCAAGAATTCCTGGTCGGCCTGCCGCTGCCGCAGCGACGCTTCAAAATAGGTTTTCCATGCAGGCAGGGCTGACACGCGGGCTGCGGTCAGGGGCAGGGCCGGAACATTGGTGCCGATGATGGCGGCAAGAACTTGCGGGCTTAGGTCCAAGCCGACCAGCGCCAGAATGACGGTTATGAGCTTCATGGTTGCCAGAGCAGACGCGGCGGCTGGGGCGGAAGTTTCAATTCACCACCACGCGCAGCTTCTTTGGTTCCACGGAAAAGGTGGCCGGCAGATAGCCGGCCCATTCCCCATCCAGTTCGAAGGCCGCCGGCGTTTCGGACGTGACCTCCATGGACTGCGCGCGCGCCAGCCGGACCGGTTGGGCTGGGATCTTCCGCCACAGGAGCAGTCCCGGCACCAGGCGCAACAGCGACAGCAGCGAGACGCGGGGCAGCACGCAGGCATCCAGCAACCCGTCGTCCGGGGTGGCGCCGGGAAAGAATTCAAACGGGCCGCCGTAAAATTTTCCATTGCCAAACAGCACCAATTCGCCCTCGATTTTTTTGTCGTCCGCGCATACGCAAAGGCGCGGCTGCTTTTCCGCCAGCGCCTGGAATCCCGCGACGATGTAAGCCAGCGGCCCGGTGTTGGTTTTCAGTCTCCAGCTCACCAGTTCCACGGCGCGGGCGTCCAGGCCGGCGCCGGCCAGTTGCGCAAAATAGCGCCGCGTCGGACGGCCTTCCTCGAGGAAATTCACTTGGCCGAGGTCAATCCGGGTTTCGCGCCCGCGCCGCAGCACGGACCACGCGGCTTCGAGCCGGAGTGGGAGCTTCAATTGCCGGGCAAACACATTCACGGTGCCCAGGGGCAGCACGCCGAGGCGCACGCGGTCGAAGCCGCCGGGGACATCACCGATGCCGTTCAACACTTCATTGACGGTGCCGTCGCCGCCCGCCGCCACA
>Ga0316217_10006142_pt1 | contig 12046 bp, 4 predicted proteins | sample 1anoAmetaG_FD_203633 | JGI IMG/M metagenome (GOLD analysis project Ga0316217, IMG submission 203633) | Freshwater microbial communities from Trout Bog Lake, Wisconsin, USA - 1anoA | ecosystem: Environmental > Aquatic > Freshwater > Lake > Hypolimnion/Profundal zone | place: USA: Wisconsin... | reverse complement strand
CAAGCTCTCAAAGCGCCATTAGTTTTCCTTGGAATTGAGCAATAGATCCTTTCTTTGCGTTCTTATCATCTTGAGTTAAGTTAACAGATGTGCTTCTGGGGGGTCCTCTTGCTCCACCTTGACCTCCAAATCCACCCTGTGGTCTGTCCCTTTGTGAAGCAGTATCAAGTCTGATCTGCCTCCCATCAAGCATTCCGTTGTTTAGAGTTTCATAGGCCTTTTTAGCTGTATCTACATCATAAAATTCAACATAACCGAATCCTCGAGGCTAAATATGAAAAAATGTACCTTTCCAGTATCTTTATCTGTCACGATTCTTGCACTTGATACTTATCCTGCTTTACTGAAATAGGCTATAAGGCTCTCCCGAGTGGAGTTGTAAGAAAGACCACCAATGAAGAGAGTAGGAGTTTCAATGTTTGCGCCGCCTGTCGGATATTTGCTTTGATTGCTGTTTCCATTGTTATTCTTAAAATTTCCACCTTTTTGGAATCCTCCATCACCATTGTTATTTTTCTTTCCAATTGATTCTTCCACTGTTATTGGTCTCCCGAATTGCTAGGTGCCATTAAGCTCTAAAGCTTTATTAAATGAAGCCTTGCTACTAAATTTAATAAAAGCCAAGCCTCTAGATTTTCCATCTTCTCTTATTAGAAGTCTGACACTTAAAACATTCCCAAAAGGATTGAATAGCTCCTAAATGTCACTTTGAAAGGCTTGGAATGAAAGGCCTTTCACGCAAATTTCAAACTATCCTTATTCGTCAACTTAACTAGGCTTAGAAGCTTCTAACTTTTTGCCTGTCTTTGGCGCCTCCAATTACTCTTACTCTTATTATTATTCTTATTCTTATTCTTCTTATTATTCAGACTAAATCTTTTTCACAACCTTTCCCTTGATTGGGGCAGTAGCCTTTTTAACGGGTTTTACTTCCTCTTCATCTTCATCAGAGCTAACCTACTTAACAGGAATTTTTTTGACAGTGGCTTTTTTAGGCTTTTATTGTTCGTCTGAGTCTTTTTCTGATTCTTCTTCTGATTCTTAAACCTTTATCTTTTGAACAATCGGCTTTTGAACAGGAGATTTGGGCTTTTGGTTGGACAGAGCCTTTTGAACAGGAGATTTAACTTTTAAAGCTGCTGAAGCTGCTTTAGAAGCAGATTTTGAAGCTTTAGCCTTGATAGGAGCGATTTCTTCTGACTCTTATTATTATGAGGATTCTTGGGCTTTAATCTTTGCAGGAACAATAGGCTTTTGAGCGGGAGATTTAGCCTTCACAACCTTTTTGGGCTTTTATTCTGAACTTTATTCTTCTTGTGAAGATTCTTTCTTAAGAACTTTTTTAGCAGGTACTGTCACTTTTTGAATTGGAGATTTAGCTTTGACAACTTTTTTTGGTTTTTCTTCACTCTACTATTCTGAAGATTCTTCTTGTTTGACAACTTTTTTAGGAGCTGGAACAGGCTTCTTGGTAACAGCAATTTAGGTTTTTACTTGCTTTTGAGGCTTCTTTGTAACAACTGGACTATCTTATTCTTAGTCTGACTTAGGTTTGGGATGATTTTTCGTGATTTTTTTGGCCTAAACTTGTTGCTTTTTAGTTGTTTTTTATTAGATGAGAGGCAAAGGGCTATCAGAGTCATCTGAATCCTAAATTCAATGCAGTAAATACCTAAATGACTTTGAGCTTAATATTTTTGGCTTTGCTCATGATTGTTGAATTACGATTAATATGCTTTAATATTAAAATCGATATGAATCTATTTATTTTCAAAAATTTGAACTTGCGCCTTTTCTCATTCACTTTTTAAAACCAAAATCTTGTTATATAATCCCTTTTCTTGACTCAGTTATTTAATTTACCGAACTAGATAAATTTAATGTTAAATTAATAAAGAAGAAAAGAGCTTTTCCTACCAAAACTGTAAAATTTGTTTCCTCGAAGACCACCACTACTCAGCTTCAAAGCGAATCAACCTACATAACCATATAGAAATACGAATTTAGGCAAAAATTAACACTTATCACCTAAATAGCATGTAATCCATAGCTCACAATTGCTTAACAGCCCTCTTGTCTACTAGCAACCATCTTAGAACAAGCAATTGAGAAACAAAGAAAGGTATGAGGCCAAATCAGCCAGGGAAAGTCTTATTTTGAGTATCAATAAAGAAAATAATGATGAAATCTTTGTTAAAAGAGATCAGCTCTATACAGTTTATCGTAAAAGTTTACACAGTAGACTTTCTTAATGTTCTCAGAAAGTTTCTGACGGAAGTGCCAGAGAATCAAAGTTCAAAGGCATCAAACTGTAAAAGATCCAAAGAGAAAACAAGCCAAGTATTTGCTAAGAGCTATCTGGATGGAGTAACAAAGAATAGGACTCTTATTGCCGAATAATTGAGCATTATTGAAAAGAGAAAGGTATTTTATATCTTTATTTGAAATGTAACAAAAGATTGTTTTGCTAACATAGGAACTGTTTGAAATAACTAAATATTCATAATACAACAATACATTTATGTCTTTTAAATAAGTAAAAACTGCATTTACTCATAAATTTTTTTTAAAAAACTTTTTAACCTAAACCAAATTAATTGCGGCTCAGACAAAGAAGTGTAATTATGAACAGAAATGGTTCATCATTATTGCCGTTGAGGTTTCATGCTTTTCAATCGCATTAAGATCTCCATACTTCTTCTCTTTGAATGCTCAATTTTCTCTGAGAGGACTAAATTTTTTTTCGATTTGTTTGAAGCTAAGCTTCGGTAGCTTGTTTCCCAGCTGTCTCTCGTACTTGAATTCAGCATCTATAATCGGTTTACTAGCAAACAAGAATCAGCGCTTTTTCTATCAGTGTAATCAGTTGAAGTTTCAATGTTCTTTTGGTTCAGTTCTTTGAATTCCTTGAAAAAAGAGACGATTTATGCTTCAACTTACTTGTAATTGTTCATTTTGTTCTTGCAGTCAATCATAAACTAATGAAGGAAGTACTTCACTTTGATCTATTTGCTCAGCCCTATTGAATTAGGGTCGAATCTAAACTTTATGTTTTGTTGCGTGAGGTAATTAGCTAATGCCAGCATTTAGAACTAAAGTTCATCGATTATATCGTCTCCTATGTCAAGAATCCACTTTTCTAGGGTCAAAGGCACGTATTAATAGTAAAAAAAGAAGGTTTCCTCTCCCATTAACTAATGGTGCTAAAGACTTATCAAATGCTCATTGTTCAATGTTTTCAGAAATGAAACCATTTTTTTTAAGATGTTGAGCTCTGCAGGATTGTTGTATATCAGTTTTTTTCTGACTAGAACTTTTTGTTAGGTATTGGCCAGCTACTTTAGCTCTCCGAAGGGGAAATTATCTTCCATTTAGACTATTGTCCAATCTTTTCCATGATTCGGGTCCAACATCGGAAATTTACTATAATCAGTCAAAAATTAAATCAATTTCTTGAACGATTATTCATGGCACGCAATAATGCTACCCAAAGCTCCAAATAAAGTCATAAAACAAGATTGATGGTTTTTGTTCAAAATGGAGTAGTTGTGCATTAAAGAAAGTATATGCAGCAAAATGGTATTACGATGGTAATTTGCAAGCAGAGAACTTCTTTTGGATGGTCAAAAACAGCAATCAAAGTTATTTGATACACAATTTACGTTTGTGGCTGCCCATGCAATATAATTATTAAGATTATAACTCAAATGAAAACTTCCCTCATGCGTCCACCAGCCATTGCTGAAATCTATCACCAAAAACTGTAACTTTCCGCTTACTAAGCACCTACGAGAACCACCTCAAGAAACTTTCCCAAATCAGAGAAGACAGAAAGCATCAGTTACAGTTTGACCATTCTCGCCAGGCACAACTCCACCATATCAAATAAACAAAAAGCAAGTCGTTTGCCCATAAGTTCAATGAACAAAACTTACAAATCAACCAGTCTAACGTTAAACTTCTAGTCAAGTTGGAAAAAGTCAGGCCATTTGCTCGCTATACTTCTTACACTTCTAGCGACAGAATCAACAAAGAACCCACTTTCTTGAATCCCATCACCAAACGCAAAATCATAGAGACTTAAAAGGAAAATAGTCGTCTTTTTTTCAAGATGAAATCAGTCTCTTCTACATTGAGTAAAGATAGGATGTTGAATGACTTCGCCAAAGCCCAAAGAATCAAAGAAAGAATCACTAAATACGCAAATGATAACAACAAAATCGCTCTGAAGTAAGCAAATTATTACTCAGGTCTTAGAAATACTTCAGCCATAACAAAAGTTTTCTCTCCAGTAGGTCCAGTGAGAACAGAAGTACTGCCAAACTTAAAACCAACCTTGTGAATCACTACAGGAAAGAGTAAATTCTCAAAAATAGAATTTCGAACACTGAGCATCGGATTTTTAAGCAGAAAAGAGCAAATAGGCCTCTTCCCTCTTTGGGATCGAAGGAATACGAAATGGAGGAAGATAAAACCAACTATATCTAAGAGAAGGATGCCTTTTTCACGACTGAACCCTAAAAGAATAAGAAAAGATCAAGCAGTACCCACAGGAAAATGGCTAGAGATTGATATTAAATGAAAGTCTAACTGAAGAATCTTAACTCTATTGTGACTGCTGTATGTGTTTTAGAAACAAACAGCGAAGAATTGTCCTGAAATATGAAAAGAATAAAGCAAGAATGCTTGAGATATTGATTAAGAGGATATGGAGGAAAAATAAGAATCTCTACAAAAAGATAGCCCAAACCAAAAGACTAAGTATTGTATGAATACATTGAGGGAATCAAAAAATAAAAAATTTCAACAAATTAACTTTTTTTTTACTTCAATAGCTCTAATTACTTTGTTGAATATAATATTTAATAAGAATGATGAAAAATTACGTCGCTATTCTGAGCCTATGATTGGCAATTATCTGATCTTCTGACACAACAACAACCCTCATACCTTAATACCTCTTTTTATCTTTAACTATCTAAACATATTCCCCAAATCACTCATTTTTATACTTTCCCTTCATAAGGTACCTTTCTCACAACAACTAATATTAATATAATTTGATTCACATGAGCAACTTAGCCTTTTAACTTCAGAGACTGCAAACTGAAATCGAAGAAGAAGTCCAAAAATACAACAACCTCGACAAGAAAGCCCAGCAACTGCAGCAAAACCGTAGTAGTCTCTACGAGCAGGAAAACTAAAATAGCCTCGTTCTCAAATAAGTTGAAATACTGAATGAAGGTACGCATTTGTGCATTCAGACGCCAAGATATTCAAGCAAGTCGGAGGAGTGCTCATAGATCAGACCAAAAAGGAGGTCAAAAACACACTCACCAGCAGAATCGCCCTAATTAACAAGCAAATAGAGCACACCTCTTAGCTTATCAAAAAGCACGAAACTGAGCAGAAGGCCATGGCCTAAAAAATTCAAAAAGCAAAAGATGCCTACTACATGATGGCACAAAGGCTGCAAGTGAACCAGTGAATGATGGTATGTATGCCAGTGGATGAATGCTACGTAAACAGGCAAATGAAGCTGTGGAATGAGTGAATGGTGGTATTGGATCTTCTCAGCAGCTGGGTTTTTCTCCTAAAGCATGCTTTCCTATTCCTCCTCTTCAACTTAAAAGGCCGCCTTTAGTTACTAGTTATTGGGTTAATGAGGAACTTCATTTTAAAGCTCTATCTTTACGAAATCTAGGATTTGGCCTTACTTCTAATTTTTTTGCTTTCTCTGATTTGTTTTTTCAATATTGAACCTAAGCTGTGGATTGAGTAATGGTTTGGTATGAACAATCACATAAAAAGTGGGTTCTAGCAAACCTCGCACCTTTAGCTTGTTAGCTAGTTCCACAAAGTGCAATTTCTGCATTGGATCTTCTCAGCAGCTAGATTTTTCTCCTAAAGCATACTATCCTATTCCTGCTTCTTCTCTTCCTCTTCAACGTAAAAGGCCGCCTTTAGTTACTAGTTGTTGGTTTAATGCGGAACTTCATTGTAAAACCCTATCTTTACGAAATCTAGGATTTGACCTTACTTCAAGTAAGGCATATTGAGATTGAAGTCACCTTAGCTAAGCATTACGGTATAGTCGAAATGCCAGTTCGTAAAGCTCAAAATGACCTTCTGCTGAACTTTGCCTCTAAGGACGTACACAGTTGGCTGGAATTGCTTGCCTTCTATTTTATCCTAGTTCAAGCCGAAGATTGTACTACGAACATCGAAGAAGAGAGAGGCCAAACCTTTGCCTTCATTGAAACTTTTTGGCATTGATCTGTTTTAATGCCCCAAAGGCAGATTCTGAAGTACGTAAGTATCAAACCTTCGCAGAGTAAAAGATGATTTTTATAATTCTAATTTGTCTACTTCATAAGACTCTTTATTTTTTCCAATAATGAAGTTCTTTATGGGCAGTTTTTTTTCACTTATTTTCAGCCTCTATTCAATTAGCTGATATAAATTGATGATCTTATCTATCCTTTCTGATTTTTTCTCAATTATAAAATCTTGATCCTAAAGTAGTTTTGAGGTTATTTCTGGTATTAACTCAAAGATGCTCAATTTAAGGTAATCTGTGTTAGAAGGTAAGTACTAGGTGGCGGGATTCTCAAAAGATACTAAAAAAACCTTTAATTAGTTTCAGCTAAGGTTGTGACTAATCCCAAACTAAGGAGCACTAGATTTTGTATTCTGAATGCCTTCTCACCAAATATGATTTGCAACAATGGTCTTCTTTCGGCTTAAAACTTAAATTTGTCTTCTTTGTTGGGGTACAGTCCACTAATATAGCAAGTATTTTCTGACCTATCACTAAAGTTGAGACAAAAGATGTGCGGTCTAACCTAAATGTATTGTGGCAGTCCTATAAGAAAACACCATCTTAAGTGCTAATACTTATCCTGTATCCTCAAAAGTGTCTCCAGTTACTAAATGAAAACATAGTTACAGCAAATAAGATTTCAAGATCGAACTGGTCGGGTTTGTTGATTTGTTGCAGCAAAACATCACAAATCACTAGAGTATAATCGAAGTCATCACGGCTGTAATGTTCGATAAGAGGGATAACTAACTGATGGTTGTAATTCAATCGGAAGATACGCTTACAAAAGGTGCTGCTCATGAGTATTTTGGCTTATAGCTTTGTCGTTTCCATGTAAAAATCTATATTTTAGTTATTATTAAAAGCATTTTTCAGGTTTGTTTTGTTAGAAAGTACTTTTGAGATTATTTACAAAACAGTGAAAGCTATTTTATTGGGGACGTCTTGAGCTTTAAGGTGGTACTTCATGTAAAAACTTTCTCTCCCCATCAAGAGATCAAGCATCTTGAACATAATTTGCCTTTTCATCAAGTAAATCTTCATATTTTAATCGCAGTTTATTAAATCTAGCAATAAAATGAAGAAAAAGGATGATTTGTTTATGTTTTAGTACAAGATGTTGTCTGTAAGGAGCGAAATGAGACTATCGATAATGTTTTTAAGTGGGATGCTTGTCTCTTTTTCTTCATTAATGTTGATTCCCTACTTTTTGATGAAAATTATTACATTTCTGATGAAGATATGCTTTAGGTTTTCTCGAAAAGTAGCATCTCTGTGGCTGATTATATTCTCTAAAAAAGTTCGAACGTTTAGTTATGCAAAAAATTTGTTGATCTATTCTGGAAGTAAGAAGTACATTTCTTGGATGTTGTGACTGATTTTAACCTTTACTTCATTTTAGACTGAAGAAAAAACAGATAGAAAGGAAAAAGCTTTTAGATGGACCTGCAAAATTTTCTTAAACAAATTTTTTTATTTAGAACTTTTTGTAAAGAAGTTTTCCTCTTCCATCATTTTTTCAATATTTTTGAACCTATACTTTTCATAGAGATTACTAATTGCTATAAAAAAGCTTTCCTGATGGATTTGGATTTCTTGGATAAGCCTCGTGTTTTACTCCTGAACTTCATAAGACAATTTGTTTTAAGCTTATAAATACTCTATTTTTTTAGCATCTGAGCTTTCGTAAAACAAAATGTAGGCATTGGTTGAGTAAGTGACTTCTTAAAATTGATTGTCCTTCGACTAAAAGCCTCCGAATCCTTAGCGAGCGATTTCTTTCTAATCGAATTATATGACACTTTGGTCATTAAATTTGTACCACTTTTGGGATCTGCTATCTCTAATCAAAGAATAATAGTGTCCTCCTGCTGAAGTTCCTGTATGAATCACCACTCCTTTTAGTCTATACTTAGTATTCATGTTTTCAAGATTCGAGTGTTTCATGTATTCCTCAAAGTTGATTTCCATGGGGAATGTTAGTGCTGTATGTACTTTGATTTTATCTCCTTTCCTTTGATCGTAGATGATTCTTTGCAAGTTAAGTATCACAACTTCAGGCAGCTCATGCAAATAGGTCCTTTTGCTGATTGTGTTAACTTTTTTTTGGCAGTTTTCACAGGTGTACCCTTAAATCTCTTATTTCTAGTTGTACTTTTTCAAACTTTTCTGCAAGCTATCCTGTTCCTGCACTTATAACATACAACTATAGTTGTTTTAGATCTTATCGATTCTGTTTTTGCACTCACCACATTCTAACTCAGAAAGCGTTTTTATCTAGCAAATACTTTGAAGTCTCTCAAGGTTTCCATCTTGCTTGCATGCCTCCTCCACGTTTTCAATCAGTCTATTCAAGAATTCATGGGAATCTTCTTGAATGCCTGTGTCTATAGGTTTACCATCAAAACCTTTGAAGGAATAGCAAAAATCTTTAGGAACAAAGTACTTCTTTTGGCTGCTATTCAGATTTTAGTACATTTTTTGGAGCTGATACATAAAATTATCAATAACCATCCTTTGATTAACCTCAATCTACATCAAATTTGTAGGTACAGATCTATTCAATATAAGATTTTTGAACTTCTCAATCATGAAAAACTGCTGTATGATAGAATTAATGTAGCAAGTAGCACCAAGGTTCTGAAGCCCAACATATACTGTTCTGATTTCACATTCTTGAGAAGGCAAAGTCGTTGTAAGCATATGCTCAAAGTAATCGAACATAATATAAGGATTGAGAAAAGTGAGGATTTAGTAAAGTAAAGTTCTATTTTTGGATGAAATCGTTTTAGGCAAGAGTTTTTATATCAACAAGTGCAGTCTTTTCAGACTGATAAGCTAGTTTCTTTTCGCCAGAATCACTTTTAAAAGCTTGAGATAGCCAAACATCAATTTATCATAGCGATCATAAAGGGTTTCTTCCCTTTGCTCCAAAATGTTGATAGTGTTTGTTAAGACATTTTCCAAATCAAAGCGGTCAGTCCTTTGGATAATTGTACTCAGCAAATCAAACCATTCAATCATGTTTGTCTAAGTTATCTTCACATCAAATAAATTGTCTTCCCAGTTGTTTTTTTATTACCAAAGGTAAATAAAGTTGCAACAGGCTTTTCTTATTTCTTCATCACTGTTGAAACAGCTCTATATGATAGGTTGTAAGTCGATACTGCTTTGAGTCAGCTGCAATACCAGGAGCACTTCAAAGTTAATTGAGTTCTCTGCTTATAATGCTTTGAGGATCTCAACACTAAAGAACTTAGTGTCAGGTAATGAATGAATGGAATCATATGAAAACTTTAAATCTTCAATCTTGGTCTAAATCAGGTTGTCTATATCAATTAAGCTTCTCAAAATCTTGAGACAGAGAGTAAAGCATTTATAAGAAAAAGGACTATAGTTGAGTTGTTAGTAATACTTGACCATAAGCTGGAAAATAACTTGGTTAGATTGGTTCTTGATGAATTGAGTTATTTTTTCTCTCTTGAAAGCTCTGTTATCCTGAGGTGAAAGTTTGGGATTTTGCTAATTAAGCTGACTTTCGATAAGAATAAGCTTGTAAAAAATGAAGAAATCTGAGTTTTTGTACAAATTAGATATTTCGAAGGTTTACTCACTATACAAAGGATAAGTTGGCAAGTATAAAAGGATTTCTTGAGCCTTTTAGGATATTTAGGTGTATTAGTCTTGACTGTACACAAATAGTTCTTCATAGATATTAGCTTCGCACGATAATCTAAACCTCATCATCAGATGATATTCGTTGCTAATGTCTAGAGGCTGAGTATAAAGAGTCATATTTTTGCGATAGCGTAAGTTAAATAAACCTTTTTTGAACTGTTAGAGATAGTAGGATGAATAGTGACCAGTCAACTTTTTTGTATTATAAGCCAAGAAATCTTCGAAATTCAAAATACCGTCATTATCTTTGTCGTATTAATCCATAATTTCCTTAAGCTTTCGATCGGAGTGACTGATATAGGTATCTCCGACTTGCCGTAAATAGTTCATGCACTCAATTTGTCCCATTTTACCTTCAAAAGCAAAACGGTTAAAGATCTCCTTCAGACATGCGAGATAAATCTCTGAAATTTCTTCTTTCTTTGTGTCTCTTTTTAAAACTTAAGGAGTTTTTGTGAAATTGTGCTCATTTTTTTACGCAATAATCTCTTAACCAGTAAAATGTAGGTCCTCTAGTACCCTTCCATTATAGATGATAGGGATGAATCTATTTCCTTGTCTTAAGACTAAGTCTTATGGCCCACATTTAAAGCTTTGACCAACAATCGTTAGCAAATCAAAAAGAACCATGTTTAAAGGGAAATTTCTTATTACTGATTTCTGCACATCATCTCCAAAGGTGGCGTTGTTTAAGATGGTGAGATGAATAGTTGATGTAGAGACTAATGAGCTATGGGGTCGATAAGCTCCAACTCCTAATATGTCAGTCACCTGCATCATTTGAATGAGGAGCTCAAAGTTTGCTAAAACTGAGTTTTTTGAAGCTTTTTTGGCCCTATAACTCTTTGTGTTTTACTGGAAGTATTCAATTAGATAGTCCATTTACTTTACTCTATCTAAGTTATTGTTGGCATCGAAAGCACAATAATTTACATGAAGTAGAACCAAAAACTGAGCTATTTCTTGCCTAAGTTTCTTATCTGGGGTCTATTCTAGTAAGCTAATTAGCTATTAGTACCATTCTAGCTCTTTTGGCCGATACTTCAATGCGTGCTCCTCACCTTTGTTACTCAGAAGATTTGGTCGCTTGAGAACTTATGAATATTTTTTGTAATTTGCCTTTATAAATGTTGCCTTCAAAATGTGAAAGGGGAGATGAGGCTAAGCTTTAAAAAGGTCTAAAATCTTTTCCATTTGACTTTTGATTTTGTTGTAACTTTAGCTTGCTATCAATTACTCATAGATCTCTGGAAATTTAGCCAAAGTTCTTATGTATTTATCTGTAACATCAACTTTGACTGAGCATTTGCTAGAAACGAACTTAATCAATTTCACAATTTCTTTGTAATGATCCTAGCCATTTTTTTGGGTCTCCAAATAGCCAAAAATTTTATCAAAAATTTGAAGCTATTAAACGACGAAATTCATTATGGTTTGGAAATCATTATTGACAAAGTAATTTTTTACTTCAGATTCCTCAAATACAAGATTGAAAATAAAAATTGAGGGTGTGTCAAGTTTACTGAGCAAACTCTTTGTGTACTCTATTAGGTAAGCAACTTTAGCTTCTCTATCGAATTTGTTCAGAATTATTCTTAGACCTTTTGTTGCTGTCCTAAAGTTATAAACTAACTTTCTTTGCAAGTTTTCAGATAGGGTCAAATAGGCTTCTTTCATTAGTCTATTGAGAAGGCTAAACAGTCTTTGTTGTAGATTTTCATTGTGATCTTGCTTATAAAGTAGGTCTTCGATGCATTAGCTGTACTCTGAATAGGAGGAAGATAAATCTGGGAGTTCTTAAAGATATTTAACAACCTTTAACTTTTGTTCTACTTACAAAGAGTAAACATTTAATTACTTGAAGGAAAATTTGATAAACCATTTCTATTTACTCTCTTTTTATTTGAGAAGTTGAAGGAAATAATCCACTTTGTTAATTTTGTTGCCTAATTGAAAAAACTTAAACAGAAACTGTGACTGTTAGTATTCTTACTAACTGAAGTCTTTGTTCAAAAGCAAGATAAAGATTCCATTTGACTACAAATC
>Ga0316217_10006141_pt1 | contig 12047 bp, 10 predicted proteins | sample 1anoAmetaG_FD_203633 | JGI IMG/M metagenome (GOLD analysis project Ga0316217, IMG submission 203633) | Freshwater microbial communities from Trout Bog Lake, Wisconsin, USA - 1anoA | ecosystem: Environmental > Aquatic > Freshwater > Lake > Hypolimnion/Profundal zone | place: USA: Wisconsin... | reverse complement strand
CTCGAGCATCACGAGGCCCGGCGAGATCATGCTCTCCACGGGCACAGCCTGGGTACTCATGGCGGTGACCGAGAAGCCCCTCTATACCGAGTCATGGATCTCCCCAGGTCCGCATGTAGTGCCTGGACGCTTCGGCGCCCTCACTGCCCTGGGCAGCGCTGGCGCCTCCCTCGACTGGTTCAGGGAGAAATTCCTGGGCTGCGACTATGGAGACATCGCCTCCCACGTCGAGAGGGATGACGACGCCAAGGGGGAGGTCCTCTTCTTCCCCTGGCTCGCCGGGAGCGCCTATCCCCAGCGCTCCTCCTCCGCCCGAGCCACCTTCCTGGGCCTGGGCTTCGAGCATGACCGCTGGGACGCCGCCCGGGCTGTCATGGAGGGGGTGGCCTTCCAGATGCGCCTTGCCCTCGAGGAGTACGCGGCCAAGGGCTGCGCGGTGGAGACCCTGCGGGTGATGGGCGGCGCCCTCAAGAGCCGGTTCTGGACCGAGGCCATCCGCGACAACGTCCCCGCCAGGGTCGAGGTGATGGAGGAGGCCGACACAGCCTGCGTGGGGGCCGCGGCCTTCGCGGCGGTCGGGGCGGGCTTCTTCCCCGACTGGAGGGAGGCCGCCCTGGCCATGAACAGGCCCCGCCTCCTCGAGCCCTGCGCTGAGGGGAGGCGCGAGCGCGTGGCCGGCAGCTTCGAGCGCTGGCGCAGGGCGGGTGAGGCCCTCTCGGGCTGGTACCTCGACGAGCAGGGCAGGCTTCCCTGATCCCCGGGCCATGCCCGGCGCCCTGGGCCTGCCCCTCGGCCTGACGCGTTGGGCGCTGTTGCCACTCTTGTGGGCAATCAGTACCTTTACGGGACAATGGATTACGATAGATACACTCTCAAGGCCCAAGAAGCCATACAGGACGCCTCCGCCGAGGCCCGCAAGCGCGACCACTCGCAGGTCGACCTCGAGCACCTCCTCATAGCCCTCCTCCGCCAGGAGGAGGGGGTGGTGCCCGCCGTCCTCGACAGGATTGGGGCGGACCGGGGCGGGCTCGAGAAGGAGACCGAGGCCGCCCTCGCCAAGAAGCCCAAGGTCTTCGGCGAGGGCTCCCAGCTCTACCTTTCGCCCTACGCCTCCAAGGCGGTGGCCAAGGCCGAGTCCGAGGCCGCGGCCCTCAAGGACGAGTACGTCGCGGCCGAGCACATCCTTCTCGGCATCGTGACCGGCGAGGGCGAGCTCGCGGACCGGCTGCGCTCCCGGGGCGTCACCAAGGAAGCCGTGCTCGAGGCCCTCAAGTCGGTGCGGGGCAACAGGAGGGTGACCGACCAGGCCGCCGAGGAGAAATACCGCGTCCTCGAGCGCTACTGCCGCGACCTCACGGCCCTCGCGCGCTCCGAGAAGCTCGACCCGGTCATAGGCCGCGACGAGGAGATACGCAGGGTCATGCAGGTCCTCTCCCGCCGCACCAAGAACAACCCTGTCCTCATCGGCGAGCCGGGTGTGGGCAAGACCGCCATCGTCGAGGGCCTTGCGCGGCGCATAGTCGCGGGCGACGTGCCCGACTCGCTCAAGAACAAGAAGCTCCTCGCCCTCGACCTGGGCGCCCTCGTCGCTGGCTCCAAGTTCCGCGGCGAGTTCGAGGAGAGGCTCAAGGCTGTCATCGAGGAGGTGGTCAAGGCCGAGGGCAAGGTCGTCCTTTTCATAGACGAGCTCCACACCCTCGTCGGCGCAGGCGCCGCGGAGGGGTCCATGGACGCCTCCAACCTCCTCAAGCCGGCCCTCGCCCGCGGCGAGCTGCGCTGCATTGGCGCGACCACCCTCGACGAGTACCGCAAGCACATCGAGAAGGACGCCGCCCTCGAGCGCCGCTTCCAGCCCGTCTTCTGCCCCGAGCCCTCGGTCGAGGCGACGATCGCCATCCTGCGCGGCCTCAAGGAGCGCTACGAGGTCCACCACGGCGTGCGCATCAAGGACGAGGCCCTCATAGCCGCCGCCACCCTCAGCGACCGCTACATCACGAGCCGCTTCCTCCCCGACAAGGCCATAGACCTCGTCGACGAGGCAGCCAGCCGAATAAAGATGGAGCTCGAGAGCCAGCCCACCGAGCTCGACCAGACCGAGCGCAGGCTCCTGCAGCTCACCATCGAGCGCCAGGCCCTCTCCAAGGAGTCCGACCCCGCCTCGGTGGACAGGCTCTCCAAGCTCCAGAAGGAGATCGGGGAGCTCGAGGCCAAGCGCAACGCGATGCGGCTGCGCTGGGAGGTCGAGAAGGAGAAGATAGACAGGCTGCGCAAGCTCAAGGCCTCGATCGAGGAGCTCAAGATCGAGGGCGAGAAGCGCGAGCGCGAGGGCGACCTCGCCAAGGCCGCCGAGATCAAGTACGGCAGGCTCCTCGAGGCCCAGAAGAGCCTCGACGAGCTCTCGGCCGAGCTCAACAAGGACAGCGCCCAGGGCCGCCTCCTCCGCGAGGAGGTCTCCGAGGAGGACATAGGCAGGGTGGTCTCCACCTGGACGGGCATACCCCTTTCCAAGATGCTCTCCTCCGAGGCCCAGAAGTACATAGACCTCGAGGCCCAGCTCGAGAAGCGGGTGGTGGGCCAGGACGCCGCCGTGCGCGCGGTCGCCGACGCCATACGCCGCAACAGGGCGGGGCTCTCGGACCCCAACAGGCCCCTCGGCTCCTTCCTCTTCGTGGGCCCCACCGGCGTGGGCAAGACCGAGCTCGCGAAGGCCCTGGCCGAGTTCCTCTTCAACGAGGAGAAGGCCCTCACGCGCATAGACATGAGCGAGTACATGGAGAAGCACTCGGTGAGCCGCCTCATCGGCGCGCCCCCCGGCTACGTGGGCTACGACGAGGGCGGCCAGCTCACCGAGGCGGTGAGGCGCAGGCCCTACTCGGTCGTGCTCTTCGACGAGATCGAGAAGGCCCACCCCGATGTCTTCAACGTCCTCCTCCAGCTCCTCGACGACGGCCGCCTCACCGACGGCCAGGGCAGGGTTGTCGACTTCAAGAACGCCGTGGTGATCATGACGAGCAACCTCGGCTCCGAGATGATCCTCGAGGCCAAGGACATGGCCCAGGTGCGCAGGGGCATCGAGGGCCTGCTGCGCGCCAGCTTCAAGCCCGAGTTCATAAACCGCATAGACGAGACGGTTGTCTTCGAGCGCCTCGGCAAGGACCGGATAATCGCGATAGTCGACATACAGCTCGGCCTGCTGGCGCGCCGCCTGGCCGACCGCAAGATAGAGCTGGAGGTGGGCAAGGAGGCCAGGGCCTTCCTCGCCGACGCAGGCTACGACCCCCTATTCGGCGCGAGGCCCCTCAAGCGCTCGATCCAGGCCCTTGTCCAGAACCCCCTCGCAGGGGAGATCCTCGCGGGGAGGATACGGGAGGGACAGAGGGTCAAGGTCCTCGTCCGCGGCGGGGCACTTGCATTCGAGGCCACTGGCGGGGTATAAGCTCCGCCAGCATGTCGACAGAACTGGGGGGGCGCTCCTCCACAATCAAGCGCGCAATAGCGGCCCGAGGGGATACTTTCCCCCCGGGCCTTTTTTTTGGCCCGACGGGCCTTTTTTGGGCAAGCCCAATCGCCGTGGGCGATTGATGACTATACATTCGTTTAGGAGGCGTACATGACCAGGGAAATCATCCAGGTCGAACAGAAGGTCCCCCTGCTCAAGGGCATACCCTTGAGCCTGCAGCACCTCTTCGCCATGTTCGGCGCGTCGGTCCTCGTTCCCATCCTCTTCAACACCTGGGCGGGCAAGGTGGTCGTCGACCCGGCCCTGGTCCTCCTCATGAACGGGGTCGGCACCCTGATCTACACCTTCATCTGCGGGGGCAAGGCGCCCGCCTTCCTCGGCTCCAGCTTCGCCTTCCTCGCGCCGACGGCCACCTGCATCGCGATAGCGGTCAAGGCGGGCCTCGATCCGCAGGTGGGCTTCCAGCACGCCCTTGGCGGCTTCTTCTGCTCGGGCGCGGTCTTCGCCATCGTGGCCATCGTGATCCGCTTCGCAGGCCGCGAGTGGCTCAAGGTCATCCTCCCCCCGGCTGTCATGGGCCCCATCGTCGCCCTCATAGGGCTTGAGCTCGCCCCCGTCGCTGTCGGCAACGCCTTCTACAAGGACGGCACCATGTCGAGCGGCATCATAGTGCCGAGCTACGTGCTCGTGGCCCTGGTCACCCTCGCCACGGTCCTCGTCGGCTCCCTCGTGTTCCGCAAGTTCCTCGCGGCCATACCGGTGCTCATAGGCGTCCTTGCGGGCTACCTCTGCGCGGTCCTCGTCAACATCTGGATCCCAGGGACCATAAGCTTCGCCGCCCTCCAGGGCGCGAAGTTCGTCACCCTTCCCCACTTCGTCCTCCCGATCTTCGACTGGGCCTCGATCCTCATAGTCCTGCCCGCCGCCCTCGTGGTCATCTCCGAGCACATAGGCCACCTCTTCGTGACCAGCAACATCGTGGGCCGCGACCTCCTCAAGGTCCCGGGCCTCCACCGCTCCCTCCTGGGCGACGGCGTGTCGACGATGCTCTCGGGCCTCACCGGCGCCTGCCCCACCACCACCTACGGCGAGAACATGGGCGTCATGGCCATCACCAAGGTCTACTCGGTCTGGGTGGTCGGCGGCGCGGCCGTCATCTCCATCGTGATAGCCTTCTTCGGCCACGTGAGCGGGGCGATACGGAGCCTTCCCGTCCCCGTGATCGGCGGCGTCTCGATCATGCTCTTCGGCGTCATAGCCGCATCCGGCCTGCGGATGCTCGTCGAGGCCAAGGTCGACTACTCGAAGTCGCGCAACCTCATGCTCTCGGCCGTGGTCTTCGTCGTGGGCATCTCGGGGATCTCGGTCAACCTGGGCCAGACCCAGCTCAAGGGCATGGTCCTCGCCACCCTCGTCGGCATGCTCCTCGCCCTCATCGTCTGGATCTTCGACAAGTTCAGGTGGAACGCCGAGAGTCCCGACAAGGCTTCCGTGTGATGGTATGCACCGACAGCCACGCCCACCTCTCCCTGGTCCGCGAGGAGCTTGGGGACGAGGGGCTGGCTTCGGTGCTGGCCGCCTACTCAGAGGCCTGGTCGGCCTGCGATAAAGAAGGCCGGCCGGGCCCCCTCGTCCTCGACCCGGGCGTCGAGCCTGGTGACCTGGCCTCCCGCCTCGAGCTCCTGGGCAAGGAGGGGGTGCTGCCGCCCTTCCTCCGCCTGGCAGCGGGGATCTGGCCCTCAGCCGAGAGCCTGGCCTCGCCCGGGACCAGCCTGGCTGCGCTCGAGGCCTCGATAGGCGCCGCCCATGCCCGCGGATTCCGCGTCGCGGCTGTGGGGGAGGGCGGGCTCGACTACCACCACATGGACGGGTCGAAGGCCGCGCAGGCCGAGCTCTTCGAGGGGCAGATCGCCCTCGCGGCCTCGCTTCGCCTCCCCCTCATAGTGCACACGCGCGACGCGGCGGCCGACACATTCGGCCTGCTGGCCTCTGCCAGGACCACGAGCCCCGTCATCATCCACTGCTTCAGCTACGGCCTCGAGGAGGCGCGATCCTTCCTCGACCTGGGCTGCTGGATATCCTTCGCGGGCAACCTCACCTACAAGGGCTCGGCCGCCCTGCGAGAGGCCTGCGCCTTCGTGGGCCGCGACAGGCTCCTCCTCGAGACCGACTCGCCCTACATGAACCCGATGCCCCGCCGCGGCAAGGCCGCGACGCCCCTGGATGTCGAGAGGACCTATCGGCTGGCGGCTGAGCTGCGGGGCGAGGCCGTGGAGGCGCTGGCCGAAACGGTATCGCGCAACGCGCGCTCGCTCTTCGGCTGAGGATCCCTAGGCGCGCAGGGGAAAGGAGAGCAGGACCCTCGTCCCGACGGCGGGCTTCGAGCCTATGCGCACGGTCCCGCCGTGGGCCTCGACGATGTTCTTGACGATGAGCATGCCCAGCCCCGTCCCCCCCTGTCCCGAGGCCGAGTAGAAGGGCTCGAAGACGTGGCCGAGGACCTCGGCGCTCATGCCCTCGCCCGTGTCGGAGACCTCGAAGACAAGCCTGTCCGCGTCGCAGTAGGACTTGAGGGAGAGGGTCCCGCCTGTCCTGGTCATGGCCTTGCGCGCGTTGTCGGTGACATTGACGAGGGCGCGGAAGACCCGCTCCGAATCGAGGATCACGGGCTCGTCGTAGCCGAGTTCCTTGACGAGGCCTATCCTGGCCTGCCGCAGCCGCTCCGCCACGGCCGCCTCCACCTTCGCGAAGAGCTCTCCTGGCCTGGTCACGGCCATGTCCAGCCTCACCTCGCCCCGTGAGTAGTCGAGGAACTCGCCCGCCAGCCGCTCCAGCCTAGCCACCTCGGACAGGCTCGCGGCCACGTGCCCGGCGAGCTTGTCGGGCTCGGCGAGGCGGAGCTGCATGAGCTGGAGCTGCCCCTTGAGGATGGAGAGGGGATTGCGGATGTCGTGGAGGATGAGGGAGGAGAACTTGCCAAGGGTGGACAGCCGCTCGCTGCGCAGGCGCTCGGCATGGGCCTTCTTGAGCTGGGCGTAGGCGCGCTCGAGCTCGCCGTTCCGCCTGCGCAGGTCGTCGACGAAGCTCTCGTTGGAGCTGCGGACCATGTACGAGATGCTGGTCATCACCGAGAGGGCTATGGACGCGCGCTCGTGGATGAGGCGGCGGAAATCATCCCTGCCCAGGTACAGGAGCCTCGTCCTCTCCTTGGCGACGACCGTGGCGCTGCGTGGAAGCTCGTCGATGAGCGCCATCTCGCCGAAAAAGCGGCCGCTCCCGTGCACCGCCAGGAGGTCGGGCTTGGGATCGTAGAAGTTCTTCCAGACCTCGACCCTGCCCTCCATGACTATGTAGAAGCGGTCGGCCTTCGAGCCCTCGACGAAGATGACATCGCCCGCGTCCCTCTCCTCCTGGGCGCAGGATTCGGCCACGAGACGTATGTCCTCGTCGGCGAGCCCCTTGAACAGGTAGGACTTGCGCAGGAACTGGAACCGGCCCGGATCCTCCTCAATAGAAAGAGCCCTCCGCTGGAGGGCTCTTGCCGAGCCTGAGCCCACAGGCTCCGGCTCGATGTCCGGGCTGTAGCCAGGACTCACCATGAATCGGGCATGTCGTCGGGGTCTCGGCTGTCCTCGGCGAAGAGGTCGGTGACCGCGCGCAGGTCGTCGAGGTAGATGTAGTAGGAGCCGAAGGACTCCATGGGATCGCACTCGATGCGGAAGCCCACCACCTTGAGACCCATGTGGTTGGTGTAGTGGAAGTTGCGCTGCACGATGCCGGTGCGCCCGTCGGGATTCTGGGGCGGGATGGCGACGGAGAGCTTCTTCCAGCCCTGGAAATTGAGCTTGCCCATGGGCAGCTCGAAGTCGTTGCCGAAGAAGTCCTTGAGCTCGACCCAGAGGATGTGGTTGTAGTTGCGTCCAGCCACCCACACGGTGAGGGTCTTGGTTATGCCCTCGATGGCGATGGGGCGCTTCGCTGTGATGAAGATCTCGTTGTAGCCCCGGGCGTAGAACTCCGTCCTGACACCCAGGACGTACTTGTTCACGACCTTGGGGTCCTGCCCGACATAGCGTGGGTCGGCGACGGGCTCTGCGGCGCTCCCGGCGGGCCTGCCCTCGAAGAGACGGGAGGTGACGACGCCTTCGTCGGAGGAGATTGTGGATCCCCAGAAGCCCGCGGCCTCGAACTGGTCTATCGACACTTCCTTGAGTTTCTGCTGGGCGGTCTCGATCCCTATCTTGTTGGGGTCGGGGCTGCCGACGTCCGCCGAGGCCACGGTGGCCTGGGCGAGGACAGTCGAAGCGAAGACCGCGAGTGCGAGGAGGGCGATTATGGCTTTCTTCATGACGGGCCTCCCTTATTTCTTGGCGCCGGCGCCGAGGGCGTCTTTATAGACGTCCGGTGTGGTGAGCGTGTCGCCGTCGAAGAGGCTCTCGAACGTGTCGGTGAGAACCTTGATGTTGTTGAAATAGAACTTGACCGACATCTGCAGCTGCTCCTCTGGTGTCGGGGCGCCCGCCTTGGCTGGCTCCACGCCGGGGATGACCACCACCTCGGTCGGCCTCGTCCAGATCCTGAGCTTGACGAGGGTGAGACCCTCGCGCCTGGGCAGGTACTTCTTGGACTGGGGGATGTTCTCAGGTACATTGATCCGCAGGTTCTTCCAGCCCACAAAGCTGAGGTCGCCCATGGGGATGGTGTACACAACGCCGCGGTAGTCTCGGACAAAGGCCTCGAGATAGTAGCTGAAGTCGCCCGACCAGACCCACATGTCGATCATCTTGACGCGGCCGGGAAGGGGAAGCTCGATGGGCTTGTCCTTGGTGCCGGGGATGATGTCGACCCAGTTGTAGTCCTTGCGGTCGTAGAGCATGGCCACGCCGAGGGACCTGGCGGCCTGGAAGGCGTTTGGGTCCCCACCCAGTATGGCGGTGGGCCCGCCCTTTATGAAGCCGACGTGGGGGAAGTCGCCTGTGCTGAACTTGCTGCCCAGGACGAACCAGTTCTGCGCCTCGGGCTTGCTGAAATCCTGGATTATCCTGGATTCGAGGTTAACCGTGGTCTCGTCGGCAAAAATCATGCCAGTCCCCGCAAGGGACAGTAAGGCGATAGTGATGAGGAGCGCCCGGTTAATGTGCTGTTTCATCCTTGAAACTCCTTTCGGTGACTAATTCCTTGTGATATAATCAATAGCCATCTGGCGTCACAAAATGCGCGGCAGGAAGTGGCGAGGGAAACAGGGGCGTGGAGATGCCCGCGGCTCTTTGTGCGGGCAGGGCGTGGGGCGCCGGCGTGGCCTTCCCGATCGATGATCCCAATGAGCGGACAGGTGATGCGCCATTCGATAGTTTCACGTTCTTCATTATGGCATTGGTCTTTGAGCTTAGCAAGATAGCTTTGTGGATTGATACTATCAAAAAGAAGAAGAACTTCTTTAAGGTCCTAGCGTTAGCCTTCACCGTGTCCAGCCTTACAGACAGTACTTCGATCATAGTATCGGCAGCAAATGCCATGGCAGCCATATAAAAGCGCTGGAAAATCATCATGCCGAGGGGACGAGGCCGCCCTATCGTCCGGCTCCTGGGCCCTTCGACGCCTGGGCGAGGAAGGACGAAAAATCCCTGTTCCCGGCGCGCAGGCTGGCCGCTGCCGGACCGGGCGAGACGAGGGATGGGATAAGCCTCTGCTCATATACTTTTCCGGGCCGGAGCGCCTTGCTTACCTGGATAAGGGCCGAGGCCAGCCCCCCTTCATTGGGATGGATGCTGAAGGCGAGGGAGGCGGGCGATTCGGGATAGGGGAAATCGGCCCCTATTGCGAGGCCCGGCTTCTTGGCTGCCTGTATGGCCGCTCCTGCGGAAGGGCCCAGGGCCACGAACAGCAGCCTCATATCCATCTCAAGGAGGTGGCCGACAGCAGCCTCGGCGGAGTTCCTGTCCGAGGGGGGAGGGGCTGCCTTGGCCCCCTGCTCGGTCGCGGCGGGAGCGGAACCGCCCTCGGCGAGCTCGCTCACCTGCAGGGGGAGTCCACCCGAGGCTTCCGCGAAGGATTCCTGGAAGGCGAGGAGTGCAGCGCGGGGACGGGAGGCAGCCTCCGCGAAGACGACGCCGCATGAAGGGTCGCCTCCCTCCTTGGACAGGGCGGCTACGAAGGCCCCTGCCGCTGCTCCCGCCACGCGGTAGGCGGGGACGGGATCGCTTCGCGCGCTCGCGAGACCGGCCGGGACCGCTCCCTGCCATTCCGGCACGAAGAGGGGAGGGTCGCCGCTCCAGCTCCCACCCTGCACGATAGCCTTGGCTATGAGGGGACTTGCGAAGAGGGCAAGCGGCCTGCCCGTCTTCTTCTCGAGGGCGAGGGTCGCATCGAGGCCCTTGCCCGCGCCCTCGGCCAGCCCAGCCCGCAGGACGAGGGGGCCGGACAGGAGGCTGTCCATGCCGAAGGGGAGGAGGCCCGGCCGCTCGAGGGCGCGCACGAGCTCTGGCCTGGCCTCGGCGAAGGCCTCGTCCATGGACACGACGGAGCTCGTCCTCGGGAGCGCGAGCGAGCAGGAGGCGAAGAGCGCGGTCGCCAGGGCGAGGGCGCAGAGCCGCGGGGCAGGCATGGGCGAATGGTAGCGGGGTGCCGCGATCCTGCATAGCCGCGGGCGCTTGACTCGCTCCGTATTGATCCATAAGATTAAGTTGACCAACAAGGAGAGTTACATGACAAGCTACAAGGAGCTCGGACTCGTCAACACGGTCGAGCTCTTCAAGAAGGCCGTCAAGGGCGGCTACGCCATCCCCGCCTATAACTTCAACAACATGGAGCAGCTTCAGGCCATCGTGCAGGCCTGCGTCGAGACGAAGAGCCCGGTCATAGTCCAGGTCTCGTCGGGCGCGCGCAAGTACGCCAACCAGACAATGCTGCGCTACATGGCCCAGGGCGCCGTCGAGTACGCGAAGGAGCTGGGCTTCAACCTCCCCATAGTCCTCCACCTCGACCACGGCGACAGCTTCGAGCTCTGCAAGAGCTGCATCGAGTCGGGCTTCTCCTCGGTCATGATCGACGGGTCGAGCCTGCCCTACGACGAGAACGTCGCGCTCACGAAGAAGGTGGTCGATTTCGCGCATTCGCAGAAGGACTACGTGTCCGTCGAAGGCGAGCTCGGCGTGCTGGCCGGCGTCGAGGACGAGGTGGCCTCTGAGCACTCCCACTACACCCAGCCCGGCGAGGTCCAGGACTTCGTCAAGAAGACGGGCGTGGACTCGCTGGCCATCTCCATCGGCACCAGCCACGGCCGCACCAAGTTCAAGCCCGAGCAGTGCACCAAGACCGCCGACGGCGTCCTCATCCCGCCCCCCCTCCGCTTCGACATCCTCGAGGAGATAGAGAAGCGCCTGCCTGGCTTCCCCATCGTCCTCCACGGCTCGTCGAGCGTGCCCGTCGAGTACGTCAGGATCATCGAGCAGTTTGGCGGCAAGATGAAGGACTCCGTGGGCATACCCGAGGAGCAGCTCCGCAAGGCCGCCAAGAGCGCTGTCTGCAAGATCAACATCGACTCCGACGGACGCCTCGCGATGACGGCGATGATCCGCAAGGTCTTCACCGAGAAGCCCGACGAGTTCGATCCCCGCAAGTATCTCGGGCCCGCCCGCGACGAGCTCAAGAAGCTCTACGCCCACAAGAATCTTGAGGTTCTCGGAAGCGCGGGCAAGGCATAAGCCAGCCGCGGGACCTCGCACATTAAAAAGGCCGCCCCAAAAGGGCGGTCTTTTTGTTTGCGCCGAAACCGCCTACTCGCCGGCTGCGAGTGGCTCCCGCCTCAGGATCTCGGGATAGGCGAAGAACCAGACAGCCGCCCCCGCCGCCGCGAGGAGGAGGAGGGCGAGGGGCCAGAGGCTGGCCAGGAGGAGGTAGGGGCAGAGCGAGGCGGCGAAGGTCGCGGCGCCCGAGCCCGCTATCGCCAGGGCAAGGCCGAAGCCGTAGCCGTTGTGGAAGACGTGGGCTGCCTTGGGCATGAGGAGGCAGAGGGCGGCGAGGAAGAAGGGGAGGAAGAAGAGGATGTAGGGGCTCGGGCTTCCCCAGGTCCGCATGGTCTCGAAAAGCCCGGCAGGCGCCATCGCCCCCGCGTAGAAGCTCGTGATGCGGCGGCTGCGAGCGCCGAGGGGCAGCTTTTCCCTGCGGTGGTAGAAGATGAGGTAGCCGAGGGCGGGGAGCCCCGCGTAGGGCAGGAGCCTCTCGGCCCATTCGTGGAAGGCGAGGAGGAAGGAGCCGTAGACCGGCGGCACGATGGCCCCGAGAAGTCTTGCGACGAGCCACATGGGGATGAAGACTGCGAGGCCGCGCAGGTAGGCCTTGCGGGTGTCACGATATTCCTCGCGAGGGTAGGCCTTGAGCGCCAGGAAGAGAAAACCCAGCGGGAGGCCGAATATAAGGAAGATGTACATGAACTCGAGGCTAGCACGGCATTTAGCGCGGAATCAATACATGAAGCTAGAGCATGCTGAGGAGCTCGAGGTGGTCCTGCGCCCACAGCGAGCGCTTCCTCGCGGAGGCAGCCTCGCCCGCGAGGCTCTCGGCCGCCTCGCCCGACAGGGGGAGGACG
>Ga0316217_10006140_pt1 | contig 12048 bp, 12 predicted proteins | sample 1anoAmetaG_FD_203633 | JGI IMG/M metagenome (GOLD analysis project Ga0316217, IMG submission 203633) | Freshwater microbial communities from Trout Bog Lake, Wisconsin, USA - 1anoA | ecosystem: Environmental > Aquatic > Freshwater > Lake > Hypolimnion/Profundal zone | place: USA: Wisconsin... | reverse complement strand
GCTGACCATTGCAAACATCTGGTTCAATGACAATCGCACGCATCGCCATAGGCTAGAATCGTCGTGGCAAAAACGCAAGGGAAAAATCATAATGCCCTTGGGGAGCTGAATTCCGGGGACACAATACCTAACTTTTCTCCGACTGAGTTTTCGGTCAGCGTTTCCTGGGCAGCATAGGGCAACCCAACCGCGCCTCAAGCCGATGCAGAAAGGACGCCGATCCGAGCGGACGCCCGGGCCGCGCGTAGCGACGAAGTGTTGTCAACTCCTCGGCGGTCGCCGGGTCAGTCAGAAAAGACCGCCAGTCGCGGCCAACGCCATCCCTAAGGTTCCCCCGCATGATTGACACAGCCGGAGCGTGCGACAATTGTCGCAACTTTGCCAATTTGCGTGTTCTGGTCAGTTTATCATTGAATATCATAATGAACATGATATGCTGTGGAATAACAAAGGAGCACCGCTTATGAACAAGCCCAACGCCAGGAACAAAGCCGTTACCCTGCCATCGCCTAGTGCGGCCGTAGCCGTCACCGGCGAACTGATCGACATGGATCAGGCCATCGCCCTGCTCAAAACCACACGGCCAACTTTTTATCGCTGGCTGCGCGCGGGGAAAATCAAGTCGATGAAAGTCGGCCGGCAATGGCGCTTTTACCGGGCGGACATTGAACGCTTCCTGCAAGGGGCTGAGCCGCGCGTGGAAGTCACCGGCAATCTGGCGGGTTTTCTCACGGAACTCGATCACAAGCTTAAAGCCTACAACATCAAGCTGCCCGCGCCGGCACCGGATCAAATGTTGCCCGAAGCGATCAACCGCATGATCGAACTGGCTTTTGCGGCCCGGGCCAGCGATGTGCATCTCCAGCCGCCCTCGGGTGGCGATGATGGCAAGGCACTGCTGCGCCATCGTATTGATGGAACATTGCATGAAGTCATGCGGTTTGATGCACGCCTGCTGCCGGCGATCATTGACCGCCTGAAAACGATGGCCGGTTGTGATTTGACACAAAAGAAACGGCCGCAGGATGGGCGGATCACGCTCAAGATCAAGCAGCAGGAGGCGGACATTCGCGTGAACTTCCTGCCGGCCGTGATGGGTGAGGCGGCAACGCTGTGCATCCTGCGTCGCGACGGTTTATCGTTCAAACTCGATCAATTGCCGTATGCACCGGCGGACATGGAACGCATCCGCCAAGTGCTGCGCATGCCGTGGGGGCTGGTGCTTTTTACCGGCCCGACCGGCTCGGGGAAAACCACATCGCTTTATGCGGCTTTGTGCCAGGTCAACACACCGGAGCAGAAAGTGATGACCGTGGAAGATCCCGTGGAATATACGTTTCCGGGGATGGTGCAGGTGCAGGTGAACCCGCGAGAAAATCTAACCTTTGCCGCCGTGCTGCGCGCCTTCATGCGGAGCGATCCGGATGTGATGATGGTTGGCGAGGTGCGTGACCGCGAAACCATGCAAGGGTGCGCTCAGGCCGCGCTGACCGGACATCTGGTGCTGACCTCACTGCATACCGATGAAGCGGCTTCGGCGCTTGCCCGCATGATCGACATCGGGCTTGACCCATTTGTGGTTGCCGATGCGGTAAAATTGGTGGTGTCACAGCGGCTGGTGCGAAGCCTGTGCAAGCATTGCAGCGTGCCGATCGAGCCGGCTGCCGACCAATTGGCCCAGGCGGAAAGACTGGCCAAGGAAGGCGGCTTGCCGTGGGATAAACTGCCCAAGCAATTTCGCAAGCCGGTGGGATGCCAGGAGTGTGGTTTCACTGGTTATCGCGGGCGTACATTGGCCGCCGAAACAATGGTCATGTCACCAGCGTTGGGTGAAGCGATCAGGAAAGGCGCCGGAGTGCCGGAATTGCGCCGCATCGCGGTGATGCATGGCATGACGACGATAACCGCTGATGCATTGTCACGCGCCGCCGAAGGGCAAACATCATTGGATGAGGCGCTGCGTCTGAGCCTTTAATGCTGAATAGGAGTAGGCTGCGCGTTAATTCACGCCCAAGCGTTGACGGATGAAATCCGCGCGGGCGGCCCGGCGTGGATCGCCGTCCAGCTTTTTGCCCAGCAATTTCTGCAGGTGCGCCTGCTGGGTCAGCAGGAAAAGTTCGTTCACCTTATTGATGTCGATATCGCGCACGCGCGACATGTTTACGCCCAGGCGCACATGGCTCAATAACGCCAGCGTTTCTTCCGATGACATCATGCGTGCGCTGCGCAACACGCCCAGCGCCCGGTAAACTTTGTCATCCAGCGCCAGTGGTCGTTCGCTGGCCAGGGCGCGGCGGGCCAGGTGCTCGTATTCGATTATCTTGGGGATCACCTGTTGCTTGAAATCACCAATGATGTCTTCTTCTGATTTGCCGAGCGTGGTCTGGTTGGATATCTGGTAAAAATCGCCGGTGGCTTCGGTGCCTTCACCGTATAAGCCGCGCACCGCCAGGCGCAATTCCTTGGCGGCACGGAACACTTTTTCGATCTCCCCGGTAAGTTTCAAAGCCGGCAGATGCAGCATGACGCTGACGCGGATGCCGGTGCCCACATTGGTGGGGCAAGCGGTGAGATAGCCAAAACGGGGGTGGAAGGCAAAGTCGAGCTTGGACTCCAGGGCATCATCCACCTTATTGATCTGCTCCCAAGCCTCTTCCAGTTGCAGGCCGCTGCGCAACACCTGGATGCGCAAGTGGTCTTCTTCGTTGACCATCACCGAGAGGGTTTCATTTTCACCGATGGCCACGCCACGCGCGCCTTCGGCTTCCTTGTGGGGTTTGCTGATCAGATGGCGTTCCACCAGCAGTTGCCGATCAATTTCCGGAGCTGCTTCGAGATCGACATACAGCGTGTTGGGTGAAACCGCCGAATTGAGAATGGTATCGCGCAACAGGTTTTCCAGCGTTTGCCGCTGAGTGCGCGAACAGCGGGTAAGGAACGGGAATCCCGATATGTTTCGTGCCAGGCGGATGCGCGATGAGATGACGATTTCGCTCATCGGCCCATTGCCCCGCAGCCATTCGCCCGCCTGTGATGTTAAATCGCTTAGCTTCATGTTATTGGCATCCAAGCCGTCAAAATTTCGGTTCGGTGCTTTCCGCCTGGCGAATCTGATCGCGCAACTTGGCGGCCCGTTCGTAATCCTCGGTTTCCACCGCCCGCGCCAGTTCCTTGCGCAGCCGGCTCAGATCGACCATCCGCTTGGCCGGCACACCGCTGCCGCCCCGCCGCGTAGGAACCTTGCCCACATGATGCGTGGCCCCGTCATGGGCGCGCTGGATCAGCGGGGTGAGATCCTTGTCAAAGAAGGTGTAATCCTGCTCGCAGCCGAACAGCCCGGTCTGGCGGAAGTCCGCCCAACTGATGCCGCACTGCCCGCAGGTGCTGGCGGTTTCCTTTTCCTGAGCCTGCATACCGCTGTGCGCCAGCACAAAATTGGTCAGCAATTCGTTGATCGGCGTATGAGCCTTAACCGGCAAACCCTCGGCCTGGGCGGCACACTGCTCGCACAGATGCCGCTCGATTTTCTTCCCACCATGAATTTCGGTGAGATGAACGGTAGCCGTCCGCGTGCATTTATCGCATTTCATGGCATTTCTTTCGCTGAACGCGTTTCCAAGTGATATATCGTCCAGATCGCAATAAACAATGGTATTTGCGCGGACACTCCGGGTCAATGAAAGAGACACAATCGCGGATGCCTCCAATTTTCCGACCACCCCCACACATCGGTTATATTGCGACGTAGAATGGATGCTATGTGGCATCGGATTTCATTTACGTTGGGCGTAAGTGCCTTTTTAGAGGCGGTATATCTGCTATGGGCATACCAGCGTGTCACCCATCCCGTATCGTGGCCGTTGGATGGCCACGCCCATTTCCTTACCCGGATAACTGGTTGCTGTCCCTAAGCAATTACTACGACCGACTCAATCCCACTCCACGCGGTACGAGAAAACTCGAAAGTGAATTACCGTGTGTGAGGGAAACATTGCTGGCAGCACTTTTGTGCCTTTTTGCCATGAGCGTTGGCTGTACGGCACCATCCATTCATCTGTGGTACATATGCTGGCACAAGCAAGGACCAGGCTTTCCCGTCATCCCGATCAACCGCAGCAAAAAAGGAATAAGTGGCGGCTGACGTTCGCCGAACTGCGCGATTGGCTCATCCAACCACCGGCGCGACGGGCGATTCTTCTCAGCGGCGCGCGACAGGTTGGCAAGACCACGCTGCTGCTTCAGGCGATACAGTCACTCTTATCTGATGGCATACAACCCGAGCAGATTCTTTACGCCACGCTTGACCATCCCCTGCTCAAGTTGGTGGGCATTGAAGGTCTGCTGAAAACTTGGCGGGAAGTGCAGCCCAAGCCCAAGGGGATCAAATACCTGTTCATCGACGAAATCCAATATGCCGAAAATTGGCAAACATGGTTGAAGCATCAAGTGGACTTTGAGAAGAACCGGCGGATCATCGTCACCGGTTCGGCAGTGCCCCTGAACACTGAGAACCAAGAGTCCGGCGTGGGCCGCTGGCACACCATTCGCCTCTCGACGCTTTCCTTTGCCGAGTATCTGCTGATCAAAAAGACTGATCTACCCGAGCTGCCGGCAGTCGATTCGCTGGCCGCACTGCGCTCGTGGAAGACCGGTGAGTTTATCAAGATTGGCGAATTTGCCCGACCGCTGCAACCGCACTTTCACGAATATCTGCTGCGCGGCGGCTTCCCCCAGACGGCGATGGTCGAAAGCGTGGTGCTGGCCCAACGACTCCTGCGGGAAGACATTGTGGACAAGGTGCTTAGGCGGGATATGACCGCTCTCTATGGCGTGCGGCGGGTGCTGGAGCTTGAGCGCACGTTCCTGTACCTGTGCCTGCACGATGGTGGCATCCTCGATATGACCGCCTTGTGCGTCAATCTTGCGGTCAAGAAACCCACAGTCAGCAGTTTCCTTGACCTGCTGGAAGCGGCGCATTTGATCCACCGCCTGCCGCCATTGGGATATGGCAAAGAAGTGCTGCGGGCACGTTATAAGGTGTACCTGACCGATGCCGCAATCGCCGGGAGCGTCTTACTCAAGGGCAAAGGCCTGCTGGAAGATACCGCACGTCTGGGAACCGCCGTGGAAACAACCGTGTTCAAGCATCTCCATGTCCGTCACGCGCTAACCAGTGCGGCGTTATCGTATTGGCGCGGCGGCCGCGGCGAATATGAAGTTGATCTTGTGGAGGAAAGCCCCGGTGGCTTGATGCCCTTCGAGGTCAAATACACGCAGGGATTTGTGCGGCCCAGCGACCTTAAAGGCATGGCCGCTTTCTGTGCGCAAAAAAAGATTGCCCGTGGGTATGTCCTCACCCGCGACATGAGTGATTTTGGCCCACTTACCTTGCCGCATGAAGGGAAAAACGCCATGGCCCCGACCGTGCTGCGCATTCCGGCGCCGCTGGCTTGCTACTGGCTTTCACAAAGCCATATCGGAAAACAAGAAGAAGGCTAAATTACGGTTTGCCGGAGACGATGGATCAGGCATAAAGCACCACCGCGTTGTTCGCCGTTTGTGAATGATCCGCTGTCCGTTAACATTTGACACACATGAGCCGTGCAACCATCAAACCGCTGGGAGGCAAGTGCTATGGCTCGATTCCCCATCTGCCCGGCAGCCGGGTTGGGCCTGGCGATTACACCATCACGCCGGGGCAGGCCAGAATTCTCACCGTCAAGCCCCGCGATGCCAAAGACCGCATTATCGTCAGCGAAAAGGTGGACGGCTCCAATGTCGGCGTGGCCCGCGTTGATGGGGTGTTGATTCCGTTGATTCGAGCCGGTTATGCGGCCCTGTCGTCGCAGTATGAACAGCATCAGCTTTTCGCCGCCTGGATTTTCGAGCGGCTGAATCAATTTGAATGGCTTATCGATGGCCAGCGCGTTTGCGGCGAGTGGCTGGCCCAGGCACATGGCACGCGCTACCAATTGCGGCACGATCCGTTTGTGGTCTTCGACGTTTTCACCGGCGACCAGCGCTGGCCGTATGACGCCATGCAGGCCGCCATTAATACCCATGGTTTGATTGCCACGCACTTGTTAAGCGATGGCCCGCCGGTATCAATCGACCGCGCCATGTCGCTGTTGGGCGAGTATGGCCACCATGGCGCGATCGACCCAGCCGAGGGCGTGGTATGGCGTGTGGAGCACGACGGCAAGGTGGATTTTCTCGCCAAATACGTGCGGCCCGGCAAAGTTGATGGTTCCTACCTGTCAAGCATTAGCGGCAAGCCGGACATTTGGAATTGGCCGCCAAGGTGAAATACCAGGGAAAGGCCAATTGCCCTATTGTGCCATTGTGCAAATAATACAGTGCGTAGATGTACACCCATGAATGATAAAATTGCCATCAAGCTTGCCCGCCCTATGCCCGCGGGAAATGATTGTTTGCCACATGCGGCCATGAACCTGGGCGCGGCACGCGGCGCTGGCTTGCGGCCGGTGGCGGGGATGGTCAGCCAGTTGATTATCGAAGCCCAGTTGGACAATTGGGTTTTGTACCGGCTGGATAATAGCGGCGGATTTGTCGGCGATACCTGGCATGGCACTTTGGAAGATGCCATCCGGCAGGTGAAGATCGAATTTGGCGTGGATGTGAAACGGGATCAGCCGTGAATGAACCACAAGGCAAAGGTTTGATGGGTTGGCTGGGCCGGCAGATCGGTTATGTGGCCAAGGCCATCAAAGCCGACGTGTCCAGCCAGGTGGTATTTCGCCAGCAGGATGTACAAGAAGCCGTGCATCCAGACGACCCAAAGATTAAACTGCGCCGGACGGTGATTGATGAAGTGGTGCAGGAAACGCGGCCGAAGGATTTGGCGGCGGGTGATGCCCAACGGAGACAATGACATGAAAACAGTAAAATTAACGGCGGTATTTGAGCGGGAAGGCGATGTTTACGTCGCCCTTTGCCCGGAAATTGACGTGGCCAGCCAAGGCACAACCATCAGCGAAGCTCGCGACAATTTGCATGAAGCGGTTGAGCTTTTTCTCGAATGTGCCGGCAAGCAGGAACTCGCTGATCGGTTAACTGATGATGTCCATGTGGAGCCATTTGAGGTGACCGTTGGGTAGATTACACCCGCTTTCCGGCCGAGCGATCCGTGCTATTTTGGAACGGTACGAGTTCGCAGGTGTCCGCCAGCGCGGTAATCATATGGTAATGCAAATGTCGGTCGCCAACGAAACAATAACCGTTATCATTCCCGATCATTGTGAAGTTGCGATTGGCACGATGATGTCCGTCATCTGGCAGTCAAAATTGCCGCGAGAAGTCTTTGAGGTTTAAGAGATGGCATACACCGAACCTGTTCTGCTAAAACGAATTGATCCCGACCCAGCCAAGCGCAAGACGCATTGGTACGATGATTACGTTGCCACCGGCGGGTATGCATCCTTGCGCAAATCGCTGGAGATGAAGCCGGACGACATTATCAAGACGGTCACCGAATCTGGTTTGCGCGGCCGCGGCGGCGCGGGCTTTAGTGCCGGGCAGAAATGGTCGTTTATCCCGAAAGACAAAAAAGGCCCACACTATCTGGCGGTCAATGCGGATGAATCGGAGCCGGGAACTTTCAAGGATCGCTACCTGATCGATTACGATCCGCATTCGCTGCTGGAAGGCATCGCCATTGCCTCCATCGCCACGCAATGCGATGTGGCTTACATCTTCATCCGCGGCGAATATCACCGGCAGGCAGATGTTTTGGAACACGCCATCAAGGAAGCTTACGAACATGGCGTGTTCGGCCAAGGCGGAGTGTTTGGCAGTCAATACAAGGTTGAATGTTACGTGCATCGTGGCGCGGGAGCTTACATCTGCGGCGAAGAAACCGGGTTGCTGGAAGCATTGGAAGGCAAGCGCGGCTGGCCGCGCAACAAGCCGCCGTTCCCGGCCATTGCCGGGGCGTTTGCCCGGCCCACGGTGATCAACAACGTGGAAACGCTATGCTGCGTGCCGCCGATCATCGAAAAGGGGCCGGCATGGTTTAAGACCATGGGCACCAAGTCCTCGCCGGGGCCAAAATTGTTTGGCATGAGCGGGCATCTAAACAAGCCCGGTGTGTACGAAAACGAACTGGGCATCACCTTGGATTTTGCCATCAATCAGCTTGCCGGCGGCATGAAGGGCGGCAAATACAAAGCGGCCATCTGCGGCGGTATCAGCATGGGCGTCTTGGGAACCAATCAACTGGACATCAAGCTGGATTTTGACGATGTGCGTTTTCGCGGCGGCTGCCTGGGCTTGGGCACGGCCGGGATGATCGTCATGAATGAGCACACCGACATGGTGCTGGCCCTGCGCAACTGCGTGCGGTTTTATGCCCACGAAAGTTGCGGCCAATGCACCCCCTGCCGCGAAGGCAGCGCCTGGATGCGGAAAATTCTCGACCGCATCATCGAAGGCCAGGGCAAAGCCAGCGATCTGGAAATGCTGCTGGAACTGGAAAAAACCATGGGCATCATGCCCGGTACGACGATCTGCGGATTAGCCGATGGCACGTCATGGGCAACGCGTACCTTCATCAACAAGTTTTACGATGAATTCGCGGCCCGCTGCCCGGAAGTTCCGGCGGCTGCGGCCAAGGTAAGCCGCGGACAACTAAACGTGCTGACACCGATGGGATTCAACACCCGCTGAAGGATTCATGCCAAAAATTCGTGTCGCCATTGCCGGTGTGGGTAACTGCGCCAGTTCACTTTTGCAGGGAATCGCCTATTACAGCGCCAGGGCCGACGCAGTTGGTCTGGCGCATGCCGACTTGGGCGGATTGCACATCAGCGATATCGTGCCGGTGGCGGCGTTTGATATCGACGCCCGCAAAGTCAACCGCCCGCTGGAAGATGCGATCTTCAGCCTCCCCAACAACACCATGGATTTATGTCGCCCGCTGCCGCCCACCGGCGTGATGGTGAAAATGGGGCCGATCCTGGATGGTGTGCCGGCACACATGGCCGCCTATCCCATCGCCCAGCGTTTTGAACCGGCCAATGAAAAACCAGTGGATGTGGCCAAAGTTCTGCGTGATAGCAAAGCTGAAATACTGCTGAATTATCTGCCCGTGGGTTCGCAGCAAGCGACCGAGTTTTATGCCCAGGCTTGTCTGGATGCCGGAGTGTCGCTCATCAATTGCATGCCGGTGTTCATCGTTTCCAACCCCGCATGGGCCAAGCGATTTGCCGACAAGAAAATCCCCTGCATCGGCGATGATGTCAAAGCCCAGGTTGGGGCTACCATCACCCACCGCGCACTGGCCAAACTGTTTAACGATCGCGGCGTAAAGATCGAACGCACCTATCAGATCAACACCGGTGGCAACACCGATTTCCTCAACATGCTTAGCCGCGAGCGTCTGGGCAGCAAAAAGATCAGCAAGACCGAAGCCGTGCAAAGCCAGTTGGACGTGCCGCTTGATGCCAATCAAATCCACATCGGCCCCAGCGATTTCGTGCCGTTTTTGAAAGATCAAAAAGTCTGTTTCCTGCGTATCGAAGGCAAAGGCTTTGGCGGCGCGCCCATCCAGCTTGAACTTCGCCTGAACGTGGAAGATTCACCCAACAGCGCGGGCGTGGTGGTGGATGCCATCCGCTGCTGCAAATTGGCCCGCGATGCCGGCAACGGCGGCCCGCTGGTGGATGTCTCCGCCTGGACGATGAAACATCCCCCCACGCAAATGACCGACAGTGCCGCCCTGACGGCAATGGAGCGATTCATCGCGGATTGCACAAGATCAACACGATTTCCCTGTAACGAAAACATGAAGAAGCTATAATGTCCAGTATGGCACATCGACATTCCTCATCTATGTTGGTCAGACCGCCCGGGATCAATGCGCGTGCTTTCACGCTTGTGGAACTGTTGGTGGTCATCGGCATCATTGCCGTGCTGATCGCCATTCTGCTGCCGGCACTGAACCGGGCGAGGGAACAAGCCAAACTGGTGCAATGCGCCAGCAACATGCGGCAGATCGGCCAATACTTCAACTTATATGCGGCGGATTACAATGGCTACTATCCGGCCCAATACGGATACCAAGCCACTTGGTCTTTAAGCAATTGGTCGCCCCAGACCGCTTACGACCAGTTTTTCGATTGCGTGGAAGTGATGCAATTCTACCAACAACGTCTACAGACATACCTGTCGGGCACCAATGCCGCTACCAGCGGCAATGCCATCAAGCAGCCGATATGGGTATGCCCCAACGACCTCGATCCGACCCATATTCCTTCCGGTGGCTGGCAGGATTTCCGGCAAGTCAGCTATTACACCAACCAAGTGGCCTGGGCGGCAGCCAGACCAGCCGCTGAGTCAGCCAATTGGCAGACCGCAACCTACGAAATCCATGCCATCAAGCCCAACCGGATCCGTAACAGCCACCTGCCCGGTGGCCAGTCGACCATTATTCTGCTGGCAGAAGGCACGAATTATGTCTTTTACTAGGAAGCTCCGCTGTCTCAATCGGCCATCTACAATTATGGTCGCATGGTTGCCACCCCCGCAACGGATACGGGCGGTGACCAATTCGATGGCCTGTTGTTCCGCCATTTCAGTGACTTTTCAGTAATGAATGTTCTGTACATGGACGGCCATGTCGAGCCGATCAACTACAAGCAGATGCCGTCTGGCGTATTCAATTCCTTGGATAATTACTACTACTCTTCAAGCTGGCAACACTGAACGCTCGCCATTGATGAGCCGTGATAATGGATGGCGCAAGTTTGATCCTGTTGCGCACCCGGTAAGAAACCAGCAAAGTTCAAGCATTTACCGTTCATAACGTAATTACCTCTCCCCGAAGGCGGTTTCACGTCGTGATTACCGCCTCAAAGCCCCGGCACTTGCCATGTTAATCCACAGCAGAACTTGCGCTGCTTACCACCGCTGCCTTTAATCCGTTCTTTACCTACCCGCCAGACCACGGTAGGCTACACAAAGTTGCCGGCAACGCTCGTCGGCGGAATTCCCTTGGAAAATGTCTGACAGGAGAACACATGGCCAGTAACCACCCGAGCAAAAGCGCATTTCAGATTTACCACTTGGCGTGCATTGTGGGCATCCTGTTGATCGCGAGCTTTCCGGCTTGGGCCGCAAATGACACAGCCCCTCTCGGTTCGCCGGACTTTTATCCATCGCCGGAACATCCGGTTGGCTGGCGCGGTGATGGGAGCGGGCGTTTTACGGGTGCCACTCCGCCGACCGTTTGGAGCCGCCGGCTGGCTGATATCACCTCGGAGATCATGGTTCAAGCGGTCAAACCCAACGGGAAACCCGGAAACGACAGCCACGTGCTGGATTATTTCACGATAAAGGATTGGTTGTTGGCCGGCCCCTTCCCTATCGACGATCCCGAGAAGGATATTGACAAAGATTTTCTGGGTGGCGAGGCTGATATTCAGCCTGATGTTGGCGATAAGGCCGGCGACACAAAGTGGAAAATACATCGCGCCAATGAAGCGGCGCAGAGCTATCACACGCATGTCGAAAACACTTGCACGGAAATGTGGGTTGACTTTGTCTATGCGTTTGGGACGCTTGTTCCGCGAGACAAACCAACTGGCTACGACACTGCCCGGTACGCCAATCTTGACAAGCGAGCTGCATACGCCCACACCTATCTCTATGCCCCGCGTGCAGCCGATGTAGATGTTGACATTCAGCACGATTTGCCCGCCGTAAAAATGTGGATTAATGGCACGCCGCAGCGCGTGCTAAAAAACAATGGCAGCAATCTGACGATCCATCTCAATGAAGGCTGGAATCGTCTGCTGGTCAAAGCCGTCTGCGACAAGGCGCAGGGGCGATATACTTCTTATAAGAATTTCCCTGAAGATGAGTTAGGAAGAATTAATTGGCGTCTGGCCGCCTATATCAGGCCTGCGGGAAGTCGCAAGAATTACTCTGGCGGATATGAAACCAAAAACATCGCCTGGATGATCAAACTAACCGGGCGCAATATGTCGCAGCCCATCGTGGTTGGCGACAAGCTCTTTGTCGGCAGCAGCG
>Ga0316217_10006139_pt1 | contig 12050 bp, 10 predicted proteins | sample 1anoAmetaG_FD_203633 | JGI IMG/M metagenome (GOLD analysis project Ga0316217, IMG submission 203633) | Freshwater microbial communities from Trout Bog Lake, Wisconsin, USA - 1anoA | ecosystem: Environmental > Aquatic > Freshwater > Lake > Hypolimnion/Profundal zone | place: USA: Wisconsin... | reverse complement strand
AGACAATGCAGGCGCTGCTCAACTCGCGCAGCACTTCGGTCATCATCTCGTGATTGCCCGCCAACTGGTCGTGCAGCCAGATGTTCCGGAGCGCCAGCCCGACCTGTTCGAGCAGGTGGAAAATCATCTCCAGTTCCACATTCACCAGCGGTTCGCCGGTGACCCGCCCGTCAAATACGGCCAGCCCCACGATGTTTTCCCGGTCGGGAATCGGCACGGCCACCTGGGCGCCCAGCAGGTCAAATTCCTTTTGCGCCTCGCTGTCCATGCGGGCTTCGTCGCTGTCCCGGCGCAAGACGGTTGACTTGCGCGCCGATGCCGGAATCCAGCGACAGTTCAAAATGTTGCAGCAGGCCGGAGGAGATGCCGATGGCGGCGGCGGCCCGCAGCCGCCGGGCATCGTCCGGCGCGGCGGTTTCCACCAGCGGCGCGCAGGGGCGGTTGAGGAAAATGGCGGCGCGGTTGACGCTCAGGATTTCGCGGAGGAATTGAAGGAACTTCTTGAGCATGGCCTCGGCGTCGAGCGAGTGCGTCATGATCGAGGAGAAATCGCGCAAGACGGTGAGGGTTTGCGAGGCGTTGACGAAGTGCGCGGCGGCGCCGGGGTCGGCGGCAGTGCGGGTAAAGATGCCGGTATTGCCGGCGGGCACCCCGGTCCCCAGGGATGTTGCGGCGGTCACCGGGGTCCAGAGGCGATCCAGGATGGAATTGAGCAGCCGGGGCCGAACCGGTTTGGCCAGGACATGGGTGACGCCGCGCAAAAAGGCCTCCTCCTCCCAATCCGATTGCACGGATTCGGCAAAGGCAATGATGGGAGTGCGGGCGTCGCGGCGGCGGAGGCGCTCAACCACCCAAACGCATTCCACGCCCATCAGGTCGGCGTCGAGCACACACGCGGCGATGAGGCCATGCACCAGCAATGGCTCACCTTCCTCCACCGTTTGCCGGTGTACCACCCGGTAGTGCTCGGCACTCAAACCGGCGCGAATGGCTTCGGCAAAGTCAGGGTGGGCCGACAAAACCAGAATGGTCTTCATGGCCAAGACAAATGATTATCAGCGGATGCGTTCACTAACGGTCAAGCTTTGCCGAACTTGGCCGCAAGGTCAATCAATACTTATGTGAACGGCACGCCTGGTTAGCCGGTGGCCAGGAGTTTTTGCCACAGATCCTCGTTCAGCATCGCCTTGGCCAGGAAATCCGTCTCCTCGTCCGCGGCGGGGGCGCGTTCCGGGTGCAGCGGCAGGTGCAGCGTGAAACGATTGCCGCCGCCGGGCAGGTTTTGGGCCTCCATGCGCCCGCCGTGATGATGCACGATAAAAAAGCACGCCATCAAATTGATGCCATATTCGGACGGGGTGCCGCGGGTGGCCGCAAACGGGTCCAAGACCACGCGCAAGGCCTCCGGCGGCAACGCCAGCCCGTTGTCCGTCAGCCACACCACCACTTCCTCGCCGTTTAATTCGGCGGCCAGGGTGATGCGGCTGCCGGCGGGGAGCATGGCGAGTTCATCCCGGAGCAGCAGCTCAAACAACCGGTCAAACTTGGGCTGGTCCACGCGCAGGACCGGCAGGGAAGCCGGAATCTGATTCTCGACGGCGATCCGGCGGGCGGCCAGCGGCTCCTGCAACTGGTTCAGCGCGCGGCCCACGACGGCCTGAAGCTGGATTTCCGTGGCGAAGGGCTCGCGGGACTGGTTCTCCGCGGCGACCCGGAGGTCGCTAAGCAGGTGATGGATCTTCTCGATCTGGCCCTGCACGTCTTGGTAATACTCCCGCCAGAACCCGGGGTCGCGCAGGCTCTGATGGTCGCCTTTTTCCTCGGCCAGTTTCAGCGGCGCCAGTTCCAGAAAGGTTTTGACTGCCACCATCGAATTGCGGATGTGGTGGCTCAAGCCGGCGGCGAGCAGGCCGAGACTGACGATGCGGTCGGCTACCATCATATTGCGCAGCACCGACATTTTCTCGCGCAGCAACTGGTCGCGTTCCGCCTGCACGAGGTAGAATTGCAGGCACTGCTTGAGGGTCTGTTCCAGTTGCACGGGATCCCAGGGTTTGGCAATGTATTTATAGATGGCGCCGCTGTTGACCGCGGCGATGGCGGCGTCCATGTCCGTAAAGGCGGTGACGAGGATGCGGATGATTTGCGGGCGGAGCTGCCGGACGTGTTCCAGCAGCCAGACGCCTTTTTCGCCGGGCATGCGCTGGTCGGTCAGGAGCACGCCGATTTCCCCGGCGTGCGCCTGCACCAGTTGGTAGGCGGCGGCGGCGCTGTTGGCGGTCAGGATTCTAAATTCGTCGCCAAAGGCGCGGGTGAAATTGAGCAGCGATTTCTCCTCGTCATCCACGTACAGGACGGCGAATTTCTTATAGTCGTATGGGTCAGGCATGGTCAGGGGCGGTTTTGGCGGCGGCGGCGGCGGTGGCCGGCAAATCCAGGATGAATTCACAAGATTGGCCCGGTTCGCCGGCGACGGTGATGGCGCCGCCATAACCGCGCACGATGCCGAAGCAAACGCTCAGGCCCAGCCCGGTGCCCTTGCCAATTTCCTTGGTGGTGAAGAACGGGTCAAATATTTTCGGCAGATTTTGTGGGGGAATGCCCGGTCCGTTGTCGCGGATGGACAGCCGGCAGCGTTCGCCCTCGCTCCGGCTGGAAACGACAATGCGCGGTCCGTCGCCGTCGGGGAAATTCTTTTCGGCCAGCGCGTCAAAGGAGTTTTCCAACAGGTTGACGAACACGGTAACGAGATTATTGTGCCCGGCCCAGACTTTCTGGCCGGGTTCCAGCTCCAATTGGATGTTGATGTTTTTTTCGTTCAACGCGTTGGCAACGAACCGCAGGGCCACCTCAAAAAGGGCCGCCACCTCCAGCTCCTCGGGCGCCTGATCGCCGGGATGCGAGAAGGTGCGGAGGCCCGAAACAATCTCGTTCACGCGTCGGAGCCCGTCCTCGATGTCGTTGACGACCGCGTCGGCGTCGGCCTGCGCTTCCGCGGGCAGCTTGCGGTTTTTCTTGCGCAGCACGAAGAGGCCGGTGCGGGCATAGTTCAGCGGGTTGAGGATATCGTGCATGAGGCCGGCGCTGAAGCGGCCCAGCGACGACATTTTCTCCGCCTGGACGAGTTGCATTTGGGTTTCCTTGATTTCGCGATTGGCGTTTTCCAGCGCCAGGTTCTGCTCGGAAAGCTTGTTGTTGGTGATTTCGAGCTGGCGTTTGTTCTGATCCAATTCGAAGTTCAGCAGGAACTCGCGGACGCGCAAAGCCCGCTGGGTCCAGCCGCTGATCACGACAAACACGGAGGTCAGCACCAAAAAATACAGATTGTTGACCCAGTCGCCCAAGGTGATGTTCTGGCCCGGCCCGTGCAAAATACAGGCAACGATATACATGCCAATCACGCTTAAGCTGACGGTCAGACTCAAGTCCACCGACCAGCGCACGATGAAGGATACGCCCAACAACAGCAGGTTCAAGGCGGCGTAATAGGTGGATTTGGCGCCATCGGCTGCGTAAACCATCCAACACATGAAGAAAGCCGGGTTCAACCCGACAAACAGGCATAACCAGAAATGGAAGCGATCCTTGAGCCTGGTTCGCAACAATAGCAAACCAACGGCGCCGCAAGCGGAGCTGATCAACCGCAACTTGAAGAAATATCCGATCAGCCCGGGATATATGAAATAATCCACCAGGGAACCCGCCGGCATCAGGAGGATCACCAGCCAGCAGCCAATTTCCAGATGGCGGAGATTGGTGACGCGCTCATATTCCTCGTAGGCTTCGCTGGCCTTGGGGTTTTGCTGGAACAGATTCATGGCCCCGGTTTGCGGACCTCAACAAATACATTCGCGCCGGTGGCGTCGCTCTTGACGGCCACTTCTGCAGCCTGGGCCGCCGCCGGAACCAGTCCCCGCATGCCTTCCGGGTTGCGGTATTGGAGGTGCCAATCCAGGAAACATTCCATTTGGTTTATGGCCGGATGCACATCCACATTGGTGGCCACCAACAATCCCCCGGGGGCCAGCATGGCATAAAAGATCTCCATCAACTGGCGGCACACCGCATCCGTAAGATAGTCAAACAGGCCGGCGCAATAAACCAAATCGTATTGTTCACCTTGCCCATGCCGGCCCCGTCGCTCATGTTCTTTGATCAATTGGGCCACGGAGAGCTTGCTGGTTTTGACCTGGGTTCGGCGCTGGTGGCGCTGCTTGAGATCCTGCAGCACGCGCTCCGTATGGTTCAAGGATTTTTCCTCAAAGTCCGCCAGCACGAAGCTGACCTGGTCGGCCAAACTGCTGGCCGCCATAAACTGCTGCACTTCGCGCGCGGGGCCGCTTCCCAAATTGAACACCTTCGCCGGCCGGTTTTGGCTCCGGACGCGCAATGACTCATTCGCCAGCATCTGCCAGAGATATTGGATGCGGTTCCGGTGGGCCGCCACCGGCGGCAATTGCAAGGCATACGAGTTGAGGAGCTTGGCGAACATGGTTCCCCCTTGAAAAGGATCGCGAAACATCATGTCCACCACTTCAAAGTCACCGGCATAACCCAGCGGCTTCTCAAACGCCCGGTGCATGAAGGGGGAACATTGGGTGATCGGGTGCAAGAATCTCCGCAGGAAATTCTGGTGCAGCGGGCGCAGTTCTTGTTCCATCTGGTTCAGCGCGTGTTCAAATCTCTCCGTGTTGGCGGTGATGGCGCGAGTGAAGTGCGGATCCAGTTCCAGGAGCATTTCCCGCTCCGTGCGCTCCCGGTCTTTTGCGGGCTGGAGGCGCAGGCTTAATTCAACCTGATTCAGCCAGATTTGCAATTCGGTGAAAAAAGTGAGCAGATCAATGGCCGTCGTTTTGACCGCGGTTTGCACCCGGCTTAGCTGCTGCCATTCCCCCAGAAACTCCCCGAACGCAGCGGTCGCTTGGCCAGCTTGACCCAACGCCGACCACGAACTCAAGTCACACCAACTGTCCTCATTCAATTTGGTTTCGCAGGAAACTTTGAAGCCGGACTCCACGAGGCAGCGCACCACCGCCCGGCCGCGATAAGCCGTCCGCCCTTGAAAGGTAATCTGAAAGGCGTCCAACACTTCCGACAAACGCAGCACCAGCGTCGGATCATAGACTTCAAAATGAGCCGTCTGCAGCGAAGTGCGTACAATGGTGCCATGCCGCTGCAATCCGTCCGCCGTCCGAAACGTCACCACGGTTTCCACCGCCTTGGGCGCGGAACTGGGCCGGACCAGCCTCGGGACACGGCCGAGAGAACATCCGTTGCCATTCAATGTTTGGCTCATACCGCATGGATAAAACATTTTTGACGCCAATACAAAACCTTTCGCTTGGCACCCCGGCGGCAATTTCCACCTGCCGGTTCAACTCCGCGACTGGCTAGGAGTCTCTCGGCAGCGGCTCAAAAATGCCAGCCCACCGACACGAACACGGCGTTGCTGAGAAACGCATAGGTTCCGTCCGCCGGATGATAGGCGGCTGGGTACCCCAGGGGCGCCGCGCTGCCGGTGACCGTGCGATCCGGCCCGTAGCCCAACTGGTAGGCAAGATCCGCGCTCAGATGCTTGCCTTTGTAGCCGACGCCGAGGCTGAAAAAATGGCGGTCCTGGTCCGCCAGCAGCGGCGTATAATGCGCCTGCGGCGTGGAATTTTGATTGAAAATATATCCCGCGCTCACATGCCAGCCGTTGTCAAAATACCGGGTCGCGCCCCATTCAAAATACCAGCTTGATTGCCACTCGAAATCCACCGGGATCGTGCTCAGCGGCACCAGCGGGCTGGGCGCGGATTGATGGATGCTCAAATTGCCCAGCTCACTCCAATCGTTATAGTCAGCGTCGAATTCCAAATTCCATTTTTCCGTCGGGCGGAAAGAGATGCCGCCGTCTACGTCCAATGGAAACTTGTAGTTCATGCTGGCGGGACCATAGGTTTCCGGTACCACTGGCAAGGGGCCGCCGTTGCTGAGCGTCGCCGTATGGCCGGAATAATCCATCTGGGTCGCACTGCGATAAGTGAGGCCAAAAGCGAGCTTCTTCACCGGTTGCCACCGCAAGCCCAGATTATAGCTCGCGGCCCAGGCATCGCCTTTGAATTCAAACAGGTCATTGTTGGGAATGGGCGTCAAACCCTGTTGCAAATCAATGCTGGAATAATCCACCATCAAGCCGGCGGCGAGGGAGAGATTCCAAGGCAGTTTGTAGGCCACCACCGGGTTGATCGTGTAATAGTCCAACGTGGCTTCGGTGCCGAGGGGGCGAAGACCGCTGTCTTGCGGCTATTTGTCGGCCAAGCCAAAAGGAGAATAAAATCCCAGGCCCAGGCTGATCGGGGTTTCCTTGAAGCTGTAGGTGTAAAACACTTGCGGGATGGCGGCGAAGGTGGTCTCGTTGTTGTAAGTCGTGGAACTTCCCGGCCGCTGGTAGCTGAGATCCAGATCAATGGCATAAAGCCCCAGGCGCACATCGCTGCCATCCAGTTGAGTGATGCCGGCGGGGTTGTAGAAGATCGCCGAAGGGTTGTCGGCCGTGGCCACAAAGGCTTCCCCACGACCGGTGGCAAAGGCGTCCTGGTCAGGCAGCCGGGTGCCGGCGCTGTGGAGCGTGGCCACGCCGCCGCAAGCGGCCAGGCCAAGCACGAAAGTGGGCTGGAGACGGAAGGATTTAAGCATAAGTTTGTTCTGTGGAATAGTTTGCGTCAGCGTTCGTTTCAAGGAAACACGAATCGGCCCGGCCTGGCAAGCGTGGAACTTCATTTTTCGGCTTTTTTTTCCGCCTCCACCGCCCGCCGGAAAAAGTCATTGCTCCCGATCTTGCCGGCCAGCCATTCGCCAGCGCGAGGAAACATGGCCTTAAACGCCAGCAAGGGGCGAACCGGGATTGGATTGACGATGATTTCGGGGTGGTCCTGTTCAATCGCGCGAAGGACGGCTCGGACCACCGCTTCCGGTTGGGAAACACCAATCCAGAACGGAGCCGAGATGCCGGCTTTGGCCTTGAGCCGGGCATAAATACCCGCTTCAACAAAGCCCGGCACAATGGCCGAGGCGCTGACGCCCTCCGCGCGGTAGGCGGCGCGCAGGGAACTCGTGAACGCAATCAAACCCGCCTTGGTCGCAGCATAGGGCTCTTGAAACGCCGGCCCGGATTTGCCCGCGAGCGAGGCGATATTGACGATATGCCCGCGCTTTTGCGCGAGCATGCCCGGCAACACCAGCCGCGTCAACAGCATGGGGGCGGCCAAATTGACGGCCAGGACTTCGGCGATTTTCGCCTCGGTCAGCTCGTGATAATAAGAGTTGAATTCAATCCCGGCGCAATTAATCAAGACATCCACCCGGCCAAACCGGTCGCGTGCGAACTCCACCAGTTTTGCGCGTTCTTCCGGCTCGCGCAGGTCGCAGACCAAGTCCGCCGATTCGCACCCGCCAGCCGCAATCTCCGCCCGCAATTCCACCAATATATTGCCGGGAAATGCCGCCAACACCAGCCGGACGCGGAGCCGGGCCAAGGCCCGCACAAAATACACGCCAATGCCTCCGGAAGCACCAGTCAGCAATACCACATCGCCAGGTTTGATGTTCATAAATCAGATCGGGTCACGGCGCTTCTGCAATTTCAAACTCGGGACAGCGGCTGCCTGCTTTTCTGGGCATCCAAGTGCGTTTTTTTCCGCACGGTCCAATCGCGCAGGTTTTATGCCGACTCCGCCCGGTTTATCTATTTCAGCACGGCGTGGCCCCACCGCAGCATGCGTTCCGTCGCTTCCCAGCCGATGCAGGAATCGGTGACACTGACGCCGTAGCGCAACTCGTTCAGCGCTTTGGGAATCGGCTGGTTGCCTTCCTGCAAATGGCTCTCGACCATCAGGCCGATGAGCGACCGGGTGCCGCCCGCCCGCTGTTCAATGACGCTGCGCCAGACCTCTTCCTGTTTGGCGAATTTCTTTTCCGAATTCGCGTGGCTGCAATCCACCATCAGCACCGGCGGCAGCTTTTCGGCCATCAGCTTGGCCTCCGCGGCCTGGATGCTGGCCGCGTCGTAGTTGGTCAGCGCCCGCCCGCCGCGCAACACCACGTGGACGTCCGGATTGCCGTTGGTGCGCACGATGCTCGTCACGCCGTCCTCGTTGATGCCCAGAAAACTGTGCGCATGCTGGGCGGCGCCCATGGCGTCAATGGCCACCTGCAGGCTGCCGTCGGTCGCGTTCTTCATGCCGACGGGCATCGAAAGGCCGCTGGCCATCTCGCGGTGCGTCTGCGATTCCGTGGTGCGCGCGCCAATCGCCGCCCAAGTGATGAGGTCGGCCGTGTATTGCGGCACGATGGGGTCGAGAAATTCCGTGGCCGCCGGCAGGCCCAGGCTGGTGATTTCCAGCAGCAGCTTGCGCGCAATCTTCAGCCCGGTTTCGATGTCCTGCGAACCGTCCAGATGGGGATCATTGATCAGCCCTTTCCAGCCGATGATGGTGCGCGGTTTCTCGAAATAGACGCGCATGACGATTTCCAGGCGGTCAAACAGTTCCTTTTGCAGGCGGCTCAACCGCGTGGCGTATTCCAGTGCGCTGGCTTGATCGTGAATCGAACAAGGGCCGACGACCACCAGCAGCCGCGGGTCTTCCCGCCGCAAAATGCGGATGACGCGCTCGCGCGCTTGCGCCACGGAATCGTTCACCGCCTCGGGCGTGGGCGCCAGCGCCTTGATGGCGCGGGGCGACAGCAGCGGGACGATTTCTTTGACATGTAAATCCTGCGTGCGATACATGCCGCCAAGGATACCACGGCGGCGCGGCGCGGAAAGCGGAAACAGGCGTGAGGCGTGAGGCGTGAGGGGGAAAAGGACCCCAAGACCACAGGAAGGTTGCTTCGCGGGCGCGGGATTTTTTTGGTCGGATTTACTTGGATTCAATCGGACGCAGGTCGGAGGCGGACGGCCACCCTCCCAACGTTCGTTGCGAGAGCGGACCCGCCTGCGCTGCGCTTGCCGGGCCAAAGCCGGCGCTCCAATTTCAAAGAGCGGCATGCTGTTGGCCGCGCACCGCTTTGGCCCAGCCGGGCTCGGGGGGAATGGGACCAATGTGCCCGATGGGACCAATGCAAACCAGGCGGTTTGCGCGCGCGGTTCAGGTTCAAGCCCCTTGTTTGGCGCGGGCGGCGAGCCGGGCGCGGGTCATGCGTTCGCGCAGGCCGCCTTCGCGCAGGAAATCCTGTTCCAACCTGCGGAGCAGCCGATCCAGCAGGTAGTTGGCTTGATGGATCAGGCAGATGAGGATGTTGGCCACAATTTCGGGCGGCCGGGTTTCGATAAAAGTCCGGTAAGACTCGTAAGAAACATCCGGCCTGGCGCCAAGCTTGCGCACGTAGAGGGATTCCCTGGAATTCTTGTCCCACAGGCGCAAGCCGTGCTGGCGCAGGTAATCCTGATAATCGCCAAGCAATTCCTCCAAGCTGCCGCGCGCGACGTTGGTCAGCTTGATTTCGGTTTCCTTGGAAGTGCCGGATGCCTGGCTGCCTTCGGCGATGTTTTTATTGCCGCTGCGCGCGGCCTGCACCATCTGGTCATGCGTGCGGGAGCGCTTATCTATGAAGCGGTCGCAGAAGCGCACGGTGGCGTCGTAGATGATTTGGGTTTTGGGGTAGGAAAGCAGGCTTTCGTAACCGCCATGCGGCGGGATGAAGCCTTCCTGATGAGACGAATGAGACACCGAGGACCGATCGTTGGCATTGGTCGCCTCGGTCTTATGGGTCATATTTTGCCTGTGTTCTGGCATGACTTGATTGCGGAAGCGTAGGACAACGGGCGGGCGAGGCAATGAAAAAGGGGGCGGAGACCGCGCAAACATTCAACATTCAACACCCAACTTCCAATGACCCGAACCTCCACTCACCTCACGCGGCGGTGCGCCTCTTGTGCGATGCTGCACTCCTTGCGCGGTGGCGCGCAAAAGGCGGTTGACGAGGCGTCAACCGCCGCACGCGAGGCGCGTGCGCTCCCTGGACGTGGATCCGCCTTCGCTAAAAGAAAGAGCGGCGCGCTGTGGGCAGCGCGCCGCTTTGTTTCACCCACCAACCAACCGCACTTAATTTTGTTTCGCCGAGGCGGCGGCCGGGCCGGCGGCCTGGTTGCGCAGCATGAGGCCGAGCAGGCCGTCCACCAGGCCGGTGCTGCTGTTCTGGCCGCTGACGGCCACGTCCGGCACAATGCGCACGTTGCGCTCGCCGACGATTTGCATGAGCTGCATCAGGGTGTAGCCCTGCGCGCCCAGCGCGTCCACGCCCACCCGGTACGCCCCGGCCTTGGCCTGGCCGGTGGCACGAATGGCCTCCGCCTCGCCCAGCGCCCGGAGGCGCGTGGACTCGGCCTCGCCGGTGGCTTGCTTGACGGTCGCATTCGCCTTCAATTCGGCGATGTTCACGCCCTGCTCGGCGCCGACGACCTGCTGCTGGATGTCGGCAATGGCCGTCTGGCGCACGAGCTGTTGCCGCTGTTTCTGCGCGGCTTCCTGCACCGCGAACGTCTGGCGCTGTTCCTCGGCGATCTTCCGGTCGGTCTGCGTGGTCATCAATTCCGCCGGCGGATTGATGTCGCCGATTAGCGTGTCAATGGCCTGCACGTCGTAGGCGCCAATGGCCTGGCGGATGTGCCCGGCGGCTTCGACCTGCCGCTGGCTGCGGGCGCTCAAGAAGTCGAGCACCGTGCAGCCCTGCGCCGAGTTGCGGAAGTAATTTCCGACAATCGGCTGCAAGACATGATCCACCAGGTTTTGCATCGAGCCCACGCGGCTGATCACCTTCGGCGCGTCGAGCGCGCCGACGTGGATGATCTGCGCCACGTCCAGGTTGAACGCGAAGCCGTCCTTGGACCGCACGGTGATCGAGGAGAGTTTCTCGTCATACCGATGCGCCTCGGAGCGGCTGGCCCAGTTCAACACAATGTTCGTGGTGGGCACCAGCTCGACTTTCATCACGCGCGTATTGATCGGGTGTTTGCCCGGATACAGCGGCGTCACCCAGACGCCCTTGTGGCCCGCATCCACCAGATCGCCGTGCTTGAACTCGACGCCGCTCACGTCCACGTGGGCCGCGCCCACGAAGGAGATGACGACGCCGACGTAGCCGATGGGAATCTGCACCATCGGCACCTGCTCCACCTGCACGAACCACGGATTGAGGTTCCAAGTGCCGGACAACAGGATTTGTTCCTGCAAGCCGCGCCGGCCGCCGCCGTCCAGAAACGCCTGCGCGCTCTGGAAGTTGTCGTGCTCGGCGATGGTGGGGCCGGCGATTTCGCCTGCCGCGATGGCCTGGCCGTCGAGCGTGGTGACGATGCCGACCATGTCATTGTTCACGCGCGTCAATTCCAACTGCGCGCCGCCCATGCCATGGAACTCCGCCGTTTCCGACGTGATGACGGTGAAGAGCGCGGTGTTGATCCGGTACGTCCCCGCCGTGAGAATCCCGAGCTGACGGCCTTTCTCGCCGCCATTGGCCAGGAATTTCCGCGCGTTCTGGAAGTTGTCGCAATCAACGATTTTTCCAAGAATGCGCCCGGCGGGAATCGCGTCGCCATCCGCCGCCAGGACCAGGGCGATCTCACCCTGCGGCACAACCGTGACCGGCGCCTTGAGGACGCGATATTGCCACGGCCAGTAACCGAAGTGCAGACCCGGCGCGAGCGTATCCGCCTGGAAACCCGCCTCGCCCGCCAGCGCCACCAAGCGCCCGGGGGCAAGTGATTTCCCCGCGAAACGTTTCACCACCACGCCCACCTGCCGTTCGCGAATGAGCACGAAGCCGGACGCAACCACCAAGGCTGCGAATGCCAGTGCATACCAATACCACGCGAACCCGAACCAAACCCAACCCGCCAACATGATGTTCATTGTCATAACCCATCTCCGATGTGGTTGTGCCGCGAGCGCGGGTTATCGCCGCGTCAAGGCACAACGCGTTTCGCTGGGGAGACCGTGGTGTCCCGCACACGCGGGGACTAGAGGATCGCCCTTCCAGATGCCGACGAGGTTAGCTGACGGGCTCGGTCC
>Ga0316217_10006138_pt1 | contig 12052 bp, 13 predicted proteins | sample 1anoAmetaG_FD_203633 | JGI IMG/M metagenome (GOLD analysis project Ga0316217, IMG submission 203633) | Freshwater microbial communities from Trout Bog Lake, Wisconsin, USA - 1anoA | ecosystem: Environmental > Aquatic > Freshwater > Lake > Hypolimnion/Profundal zone | place: USA: Wisconsin... | reverse complement strand
GAAGCACGCTCAGCGACCTCAGACTCGAAGCAGTGCTTCTCGTCAGTGTGCTCGGTGTACGTGTCCTTTGCTTTCACCTTCCGTAACGAAGGGGCGGAACTTGATGGTACCGGTGATTCGATCGACCTACACTAGATGGGTGGAATATTGCGCTTGGCGGTCGTCCGGTGCTGGGCCACGAACACGAATCCATCCCGCAATCCTTGGAACAATCTGGTGAGTTGAACGCCACGGTACCGGAAAAGGTGCAGGGAACAGCGCCCAAGGTAGATCAACAGGTACAGGGCGGCGATCGGGAAGGAGTAATTTTTATAAAGGAAGAGGATGGTATTCTTGGCCATCTGGTGGATGGTGAAGGGAGAGTCCTTGCCTCCGGTGGAAACGGATACCTTGTGCCGAATGACCGGTTCTGGGGAGTACATGACGCGATACCCCCCGTTGAGGACCCGGAGGATGAAATCCGAGTCGTCCAGATAGACGAAAAAATCCTCATCCATGATCCCGACCCGGGTGAAGACCTCGGCGGGCACGACCAGAAAGCAGGTCGGGGCGCCACGGGTATAACCGGGAACCGAGAATTCGGGGCGATCCGGCTGCCGATGCCCCCGGGTCCCGGGCACGCCCCGAAACCGGGAGAAGTCCCCGCCGGCATACCAGATCTGTTGGACGTCCTCGTGAAACACCACCTTCGGGGCGAGCAGCTCCCCCGGATGCGACCGGCCGAAGTCCCGGACGCGGGCAAAGGTGTCATCCGGGAACTCGATATCATTGTTGGCGATCAGGATGGGATCGCAGCCATCGGCGAGGGCCATGCGGATGCCCTGGTTGTTGCCGCAGGCGATCCCCAGGTTGGTTGGATTCCGGATGACCCGGTAATTCAATTCATACTGCCGGCAGAGCTGCTCGCTCGACTCGGCCGAACCGTCGCTCGACTGGTTGTCCACGACGTAGACCACGAAATCAGGGTCGCTCTGGCGCTGGAGACAGCGGAAAAAGTCCGCAAGGACCGTCGCCGAGTTGTAGGTGACAGTGACTACACCTATTTTGCTCATTTCATGAGGCCCCGGGCGCGAAGCTCCTGGAGCGATCGTTCGTAGCCAAGGGACTCGTTGCCACTCCCGGATTCCTGGGCAAGCACCCAGCTGGAGAAAGCGGCAATGCCCTCCGGAAATCCGACACGTGGAACGAACCCCAGCATCTGTTCCGCCCGGCCGCCATCGGCGAAGTTGTGCCGGATGTCCCCCAGCCGGTAATCCCCGGAGATCCGCAATTCCGAGCTCGCCCCATAGATCCGCCGCAGGGCCTCGGCCACCTCCATCACCGTGGTCTGCACCCCGGTCCCGACGTTGAAGATGCCGCGGACCGTGGCTCCCCCCATGACCGCCAGGCAGGTGGCTTCCACCACATCGTCGATGAACACGAAATCCCGGCTTTCGAGTCCATCCTCGAAAATGTTGATCTCCTTCCCGGCCTGCAGCAATCGGGAGAAAATCGAGAGGATGCCCGTGTAGGGGTTGTTGAGCGACTGCCCGGGGCCATAGACGTTCTGGTAGCGCAGGGCGACCCCGGGCAGGCCCAGGGCCTCGGTCTCCACCATCACCATCTGCTCCTGGTTCAGCTTGGTGATCCCGTAGATGGAGGTGGGATGCAGGGTCGACGATTCATCGGTGGCCAGTTCAGTGGCGGGGGCGGCACAGACCGGACACTTGACCGCGAAATCGCCGCGGTCGAGATCGACCTTGGTTCGCGGCCCGGGAAAGACGGCGCCGTGCTGCGGACAGCGATAGCGCCCCTCCCCGTAGACGGCGCGGGAGGACGCCACCACGATCCGCTCGACCCCCTTGGCGCCGTTGGCGACCAGATCCAGCAGCACCGCCGTGCCGCGGGAGTTCACATCCACATAGCGTTCCACTTCATACATGGACTGTCCGGTCCCGGTCTCCGCCGCCAGGTGCACCACCACCGCCTGGCCTGCCAGGGCCGCACCCAGGGCATCGCGGTCCCGCACATCGCCCCGGATGACCTCGCAATCCGCCCAGAGGTCGCCAAGGACCGTCTCCGGAGCGGCTTCGCCGTGGATCTGCGGGGAGAAGTTGTCATAGATCCGCACGGCGACCCCTTCGCGCAACAGCCTGCGCGCCAGATGCCGGCCGATGAAACCTGCCCCTCCCGTGATCAGCACTCGCTTGCCCATAGGCCCTCCTCCATGTTCCACAGCAATCTCGACTTCCATGAGTTCAACCCAGGCGCTGGACGATTCGGGCGGGAACCCCGGCCACCACGCAGAAATCCGGCACATCCTTGGTGACCAGGGAGTTGGCGGCAACGACGCTGTTGCGGCCGACGCTGGCGCCGACGATGCAGGCGTTCTCCCCGATCCAGGCCCCGTCCGCGATTTCCACCCGGGACCGGAAGGCCACCGGCTGGTCCATCACCGGAACCGCCAGGTCATGAAAGGTATGGGTGTTATCTGATATATAGACCCGGTCGGCGATCATCACCCGGTTCCCGATGTGGACCCCGACCATGGCCACGATGTGGGAGAAATGCCCGATCTGGGTCCCGTCGCCAACGGAGAGTCGGGCATCCCGGGCCTCCTCGGGCACCCTGGGCGGCAGCACCAGGAGCCAGGCCGAATCCAGGACCGTCACCCCGGACCCGATGGAAATCCAGCGGGCACCCTGGATCCGCCGGGGCCGGAGCAGCACGCTGGCGGACCCGAAATGGAAGAAATCCCAGCGAAAGATCCATTTCCAGAGGGTCCCGAAAAGCTTGTTCCTGATTTTTGTCCACACTTCAAACATGGCCGGCCCTTCTTCTTTTCCGATGGATTTTGACTAGTTCTCTTTGATGCGAACCTGCTTCAGGAAGACGATTCGGGACCAGTCATAAATCATTCTGGACAGTTCCAACAGGCCGTAGGAACCCAGCACCAGCGGCTTCAGGAGCAGGCCGGAGAGGCCGCCCCGTTTCCGGTAATAGGTCATCATCTGGAGCCGCAGCAGCAGGTATTTCAGGCCAGAGACGGTCTGCAACGCATGTTCCCTGGATTGGAATATGTTTTCCCGGATCTTCGCATCGTGTTCCGGCGATCGGCAGGTGCTGCCGACATGCATCCGGTATTTCGCCACCGGCGCGTCCAGGTAGCGGAGCGAACCGCGGGCGGCGAATCCGTAATACAGTTGCATGTCCTCGGCATACAACCCCAGGTTCAGGATGGAGGCGCCGCTGCTGGAGACCAGGGAGCTGCGCCGGCACATCAGGATGGAACCGTAGACATTCCAACGAAAAAGCAGTTCCCAGAAGACCGTGCGGGGGTCCTTGAGGGCTTCGCGCGCACCTTTGCAGCCCAGGCCGCCGATGGCGCTCCGGCCCAGCACCCGACCCGTCTCATCGATGGGGATGGCATCGCCGAAGACCGCATTGACCCGGTCATCCTCGAAGAACGCCAGCCTGGAGGCGATCGACCCGGGCAGCAGCACATCATCGCTGGCGACCAGGAGGATGAACTGACCTTCCGCCCAGCAGATCAGGCGGTCCATGGTCCGGGTGATCCCGGCATTGGGCTGGGTCTGGAAGAGTGTCCGCTTGAAATGCTGCTGGTTCCGCTCCAGCCAACGGCAGGCAACGCCGTAGCCGTCATCCTTCGACCCATCATCAAGCAGGATCAATTCAACATTCTGAACGCCCTGCTGCACCACGCTATCGAGGCACTCTTCGATAAAATTCTGGTGATTATACAGGGGGATGGCAACTGTTATCAATTCATCGATTGGCATGAGCAGATCCCTTTTTCAATAGCACCTGCAGACGCTCCCGGATTTCGGTCCGCTCCGCCCCGGAAAAGGAAATCCAGAGGTTGCCGGCCGCAAGCCCCAACGCGAGGAGGACCCGCCAGGGCGATTGGGCCGATTGGTCCCAGAACAGGATGGAAGCGAAACCAATGACCAACAACCCGCGCAACAGGGTCCAGCCATAGGACAGCGGCAATTTTACTCCTTGCCGGACCCAAAGATACGTCAAGGTTACGGCTGAATAGAGCAGGTAGACCAGGCAGAACAACTGCCCCAGGAACTCGATGGACGGGAACAGGTGGAAGCCGATCCAGGCCAGCAGCCCCCAGATCAGATTGGTGGTGACCTCGATGGTGATGAAGGTCTTGCCCTCCGCATAGGCCAACATGGGAAAGGCCCATACCCAGCTGAGCACCTTGAACATGTCCCCGATCAGCATCCAACGGAACACCCTGAGCGACGGCAGCATTTCTCTGCTGAACAGGAGGCGGACCCCCTCCGCCTTCATCACCACCACCAGGGTCACCAGGATGGGCATCACCACCAGGACCAGCCGGGTGAAGGTGAGGATGAGCTTCCTCTTCGCCGCGTAGTCCCGGGAGCCGCTGAGGGACGGGAGGTAGTAGGCCCCCAGGGAACTCAGCAGCACCGTCACATAAGTCATGCTGAGGCTCCAGGCGACCCAGAACTGCCCGGATTCGGCCAGTCCGAACCGCCGGACCACAAGACCATTGATGAAGAGCTGCAGCCCGGTGCTGGCGCAGCCGCCGATCAACAGGGCCGAAGACAGGCCGAAGAAGTGCCGGCTGTCGCGCCTGAACGTCGAACTGGCGGCAGGCACGGCCGCCTTCGTGAACCAGCCCCGCCGGACGGACACCGTGGCCGCGGCCAACCCGATCAAGCCATAGGGGACCCCTAGAACCACGGCATAGGCCCAGACTCCGCCCCCCCTGATCCACAAGGCGGCGGGGTAGATGAGCGCCAAGGCGGCCAGGGGGCCCAGGGCCTGGCAGATGACCAGGGCCTTCAGGTGCCGGTAGCCGTTCAGCATGCCCAGGAAGAACCCCGAGAGGGACATGCCGACCAGCGGAATGACCATCCAGTGCAGGATTCCAGGCTGGACCGCCTTCCCGAGCAGCCGCGGCGCCAGCCAGGGCGCGCCCAGCAGCAGCCCGGCGCTCAGCAGCGTCCCCAGCCCGAGGAAGATCCGGCCGACGTTCCGGGCGAAATCCGCCCGCTGCTCCTCGGGCCGGGACGCCAGGCCCTGGACCAGGGTGGTCGAACCATTGAACGTGGCCACCACATTGAGGTTCTGGGCGAGCTGCCGGAGCAGCCCATACATGCCGACCCCCGCCGGGCCCAGCATGACCGCCATGACCTTGCCGGCGATCACCCAGACCAGCAGGTTGAAGACGGTCGCCGACCCCACCCAGAATACGGACCTGAGGATTTCAAACACTTGCCCGCCCTATTTCTTTCTGGCTGCGAGGCCGCGGGTCAGGGAAGCGACCACCTGGTCCACCGCCGCCGGGGACAGGTGCGGTCCGATCGGCAGGCTCAGGTGGGTCCTGGCCGCCTGTTCGGCAACCGGGAAGGCCCCCCAGGGGCCGTCTCCGGCATAGGCCTCACTGAGGTGGGGCGGGACCGGATAATGGATGATCGTTTCGATCCCGTCCGCCCGGAGCTGGGCCTGGAGGTCATCGCGCGGTTCCAGGTCGACCACGAAGACGTGCCACACCGGGCTGCATCCGGATGCGACCCGCGGCAGTCCGATGCCGGCGAGACCGGCAAGGCCGGCGGCGTAGCGGGCCGCCAGTGCGGCCCGGCGCTGGTTCCAGTCGTCCAGGTGCTTGAGCTTGACCCGCAGCACCGCCGCCTGGATCTCGTCCAGCCGGGAATTGTGGCCCTTGACCTCGTTCTGGTATTTCACCCGGCTGCCGTAGTTGCGCAGCACCCGGACCCGGTCCGCCAGCACCGGATCATCCGTGGTGACCGCGCCCCCGTCGCCCAGGCAGCCCAGGTTCTTGCCCGGATAGAAGCTCCAGGACACGATGTCCCCATGACCGCCGATCCGCCGGCCGCGGTAGCTCGCCCCGTGGGCCTGGGCAGCGTCCTCGACCACCCGCAGGCCATGCTTCCGGGCAATCTCCAGGATGGGGGCGAGATCGGCGGGCTGGCCGTGCAGGTGCACCGGCATGATGGCCTTGGTCCTGGGGGTGATGGCCGCTTCGATCCGGTCCGGATCCAGGTTCCAGATGCCGGGGATGGGCTCGACCGGAACCGGCCTGGCCCCGACGTAGGAGACCGCCAGCCAGCTGGCGATGTAGGTGTTCGCGGGCACGATCACCTCGTCTCCGGCGCCCACCTCCAGGGCCTTCAAGGCCAGCACCAGGCCTTCCAGCCCATTGGCCACGCCCACGCAATGGCGGGTTTGCGTATAGGTCGCGAATTCCGCCTCGAACGCCTCCAGTTCCTTGCCCAGGAGGAACCAGCCGCTGTCCAGCACACGGGCAATGGCCTCGTCCATATCGCCTTTCAGCTCCAGGTAGCCGGCCTTGAGATCGAGGAAGGGGACGGTCGTTGCGGGCTGCTGGTTCATCAGGAAAAGACTCCATCCTTGACGGCCTGGAGGAAGCCGTCGTAATCACGGAAATAATCGCTCTCATCGTAGAGTTCGGAGGCCAGCACCAGGCAGACCGAGCCCGAGGTGAAATTGTGCAGTTCCCGCCATATCCCGGGACACAGGAAGAGCCCCACGTTGGCCCGGGAGAGCCGGTGAGTCCGCTGTTCCCTGCCGTCATCGATGAGCACGTCGAAACTTCCGTTGATGGCGATGATCACCGAAGCCAGGGCGCGATGGGCATGCCCGGCGCGGGATTCGCCGCCAGGAACGTCGTAGAGGTAGTAGACCCGCTTGATGTCGAAGGGGACATGCCGGCCTCCTTCCAGGAAGGACAGGTTGCCCCGGTGGTCCTTGATCTTCGGGAATTCGATCAATCTGCAGGAATCAATGCCCATTCGAAAGGCCCCCATATTCGGCCATCCAGGAATTGACCAGATCATCAGGATATCCGCGATGGAAATGGCGCATCCACGGATAGGCACTGGAACCGGAACCGTCCCGGAGCAGGATGTCGCTGGCGAGTCCCCGCTCCCTGGCCGGCACACCGGCGACCAGGACATCCGGCCTGACATCTCGCGTCACCAGGCTATGCGCCGCCACCACCGCCCGGGTGCCAATGGTGACCCCGGGCAGGACGGTGCTGCAGGCGGCCAGGACCGCATAGTCCTCGACCCGGACCCCAAGGTTCCCGGGATCGCTCGGGGGATGGGGATCATTGGTCAGGGTCACCCGGGGCATCAGCCAGACCGCCATGCCGATGTGGCTGTGCTTCGGAATGAATACCGAGGACTGGGTCCGGCTGTAGTCGCCGAAAACCAGATCCCCCTGCAGTTCGGTATAGCTCCCGATCTGGCAGTTCCGGCCCACCAGGCTCTTCTCGCGAATGACCACATGGTGGCCGGTGACGAGCCGCTCGCCGATGGTAGTCCCTTCGTAGACCACAGAATGGGACCGGATCAGCGCTCCGGGCCCGATCCGGAGCGGGATGCCCTCGGCAAGGCCGCTGGGGTAGCCGATGCTGCAGTGGCTTTCAATGACCGCGTTTTCCCCGATCTCCACATTGCCATGCACCACGGTGAAATCGCCGATGGTGACATTTTCGCCGATCCTGGCCGCCGGATCGATCCGCGCAAAGGGGCTCACCATCCCGCCCTCTCGCCGAGATACCAGGCCACGGTCCGGCGCAACCCTTCAGCGAAGTCCGACTCGGCCTGCCAGCCCAGATCGGTCTTGATCTTGGCGGCGTCGATGGCATAGCGCCGGTCGTGCCCGGCCCGGTCCTGGACGAAGCTCTTCAGTCCCCTGCTGGTGCCCTGGGGGCGGTTCAGGCGGGCATCTACGGTGTCGCACAACCGATCGATCAGGTCGAGATTGGTCTGTTCGTTGTCGCCGCCGACGCAGTAGGTCTCCCCCGGAACGCCGCCAAGCATCACCGCCTCCAGGGCCGCGCAGTGGTCCTCGACGTACAGCCAATCGCGGACGTTCTGGCCGTCGCCGTAGATGGGGATCGGCTCCCCCTTGACCATGCGGCTGATCGCCAGGGGAATCAGTTTTTCCGGGTGCTGGCGGGGCCCATAGTTGTTCGAGCAGTTCGTCGTCACCACCTCGAGCCCGTAGGTGTGGTGGTAGGCCCGGACCAGGTGGTCGCTGCCGGCCTTGCTGGCGCTGTAGGGGCTGTTGGGCGCGTAGGCCATGGATTCGTTGAATCGGCCTTCGCTGCCCAGGGAACCGTAGACCTCGTCGGTGCTGATGTGAAGGAAGCGGCAGCCCTTCTGCCCCGCCCAGGCCTGGCGGGCGGCCTCGAGCATCGTGAAGGTGCCGACCAGGTTGGTCTGGATGAACTCGGCGGGCCCGGTGATGCTGCGGTCCACGTGGCTTTCCGCCGCCAGGTGGAACACCCGGGTGACCCCGTGGCGCTGGATGAGATGACGGGCCAGTTCCAGGTTCTGGACATCCCCGACCACGAGTTCGACCCCCTCGAGGCCCTCGATCTGGGTCCGATCCGCGGCATAGGTCAGCTTGTCGAGGACCAGGATGCGGTCGCCCTGGTGGTTCCGATGCCATCGGTGCACGAGGTTGCTGCCGATGAACCCGGCGCCGCCAGTGATGAGAATGGTTTCCGGCATGAAAGTCCTCTGATGCGAGATTTCAGATGGGGTCACCGCAATCTGGCGGGCAGGCCGTTCAGCGGCCGATGATCCTGCGCGCCAGTTCGTCCTTGACGAAGGGATTCTCGGGATCGTCCTCATGACGGATCTCGTCGATGGGGGACCGCTTGCCGGCCCCGGCGAACAACTGGTTGGGACAATTGATGACCAGCCCGGGTTCGGCGCTGATGCAGCGATAGCAGTGCACCACCCCCTTGGGGATGATGGCGGAACCGGGGTTGTTCACCCCCATGCCCAGTTCCATCCGGTTCCCGTAGGTTGGACTGTCGGCACGGTTGTCCCAGAGGGTCAGCTTGAAGTCGCCGGGTCCGAACCAGGCGAACAGGTCAGCCTGGTCCACATGTTCGTGGGGCCCCCGCAGCACGCCGGGCAGGGTGACGCTGACATAAGCCATGGCCGGATGAAATTCAGCGGGCAATTCGTCGTGACGGAAAATCTCCGTCAACCAGCCGCGTTCGTCCAGGAACTTGCGGAAGGGGGTGATGACGACCCCCTCGATGGGACCTTTCTGGATGTTCACTCGACTCTCCGGGGCAGATCGGGAAAGGGCATGGCCTCCTTCATGGCGAGGTCGTTGGCCAGGGCCAGGCTCGGGAAGGTCCCGGCATCGGTCCACCAGCCGTTCAGGGTGCCGAAGCTCATGGTTCCGCGGTTGATATAGGTGTTGTTGACGTCCGTGATCTCCATCTCGCCCCGCCCGGAGGGCCGCACCGTGCGGATGATGTCGAACACCGCGCCATCGTAGAAATAGATGCCGGTGACGGAAAGATTCGACTTGGGGACCTTGGGTTTCTCCTCGATCCCGACCACCCGGTCGCCCTGCAACTCGGCCACGCCGTAGCGCTGCGGGTCGTGCACCGGCTTGAGCAGGATCCGTGCCCCCAGGCCCTGCCGCGCGAAGGCCTGGACCTCGGCGGCCAGACTGTCCTGGAAGATGTTGTCGCCCAGGATCACGCAGATGCCCTCGCTCGCTGCGAAGTTCTCCGCCAGGCCCAGGGCCTGGGCGATGCCGCCCGCCTCATCCTGGACCTTGTAGGTGAAGCGGCAGCCGAAATCCTTGCCCGAGCCCAGACAGCCGACCACATCTCCCATGTGTTCCGTGCCCGTGACGATGAGGATCTCCTCGACCCCCGCCTGCTTGAGCTTCCACACCGGATGCCAGAGCATGGGCGCATAGCCCACCGGGAGGAGGTGCTTGTTGGTCACCTTGGTCAGCGGAAACAGCCGGGAGCCAGTCCCGCCCGCCAGAACGACACCTTTCATGCGGACTCCTTATGGGTAGCGACGGAAAGCTCGGGGGCGGGGTCCGCCTCCAGGAGGCGGGCACGGATCCACCGGCGATTCTCCCGGAGCCATACCCCCAGGAAAATACCGAAAAACGCAGCAGCGACGAAGGCGGAACGCTTGGGCCGGCTCTTGTCGATGGGAAGGTTCGGTTCATCCAGGATATTAATGATTGGAATATCGTTTTTTTCTTCCAGCAGGGCCTGTTCCAGGTTCACCGCCAGGGTCAGCACCAGTTGCTGCTTCAGCTTGAGTTCGGTCTCAAGCCGGTTCCCCTGCAGGCGGACCGATGGATCGGTGCTGGTCTGGTAGTTCCGGTTCCCTTCCAGGAACTGGCGGAAGCTGTCCTCCGCCTGGGCTCGGGCTGCCCGGGCCTCCCCGAGGCGGGCCTCGGCGAACCGGGCCTCCGCCCCGCCCTTGGTGCGTCCCTTCTCCATCACGAACGCTTCCAGGTCCTTCAAGGCCTTCTGGAGGATCTGCCGGGACAGCTCCGGCGACCGGGTTTCCACGCTGACGGAAAGGATCTTCGACCGCACATCCTTGGACGTGACGACCATGGCGCCCAGTTCCCTGGTGGCCCGGTCCATATTCTTGGCTTCCAGGTAGTCGTAAAGCCTTTGTTTATGCACCTGTTCGGGTCCGAACCGCCATGACCTTTGCCGAAACTCGAAATTGGAATTTAATAAATCTTCCAATACGGTCCGACTCGTCAAAATATCCACGAAATTGGCGTCCGCCTGGCTGGCAGCGGGGACCCCGACGCCAAAGGCGGCCGCTGCCGCGGCAAGCTGGCCCAGGCCGCCGGAGGCCTTGGAATCGGCCGGAAGGATCCTGGCTTCGGAACGGTAATAGTCAGGCAGGAAGAACGTCCCGACCGCCGTCATGAGAGCCGCCACCAGCCCCCACTTGAAGGAGGTTTTCAGCCCCCTGGGTTCGGGCAGATCCGCATCGGTGTTCGAGGACGGAATACGCATATAACCTGTACTTTATAGTAAAAAATGGCGCAGGACCAGGGTTCATCGGCCTCAGGGCCCAACCTCCGAACCCACGACTTCGGCGAGGGCATCTTCCCAGGAGGGCATCACATCGGTCCCCAGCCGGGAGCGCAGCGTCCCATCCAGGACCGAATAGGCAGGCCGCGGGGCCGGCCGCGGAAAGTCGGCGGTGGTACAGGGACTCAAATCCGCCCGGAGGCCTTTCTGCCTGAAGATCTCCGCGGTGAAGCCATGCCAGGTGGTCTGGCCCTGGCAGGTGCCATGCACCAGGCCCTGCCAGCCCTCTTCCACCGCGATCCGCACCTGCCGGGCCAGGGCGCGGCAACTGGTCGGGGTGCCCACCTGGTCATCCACCACCTTCAAGGCTCTGCCCTGGGCAGCGGCGTTGAGCATGGTCCGGTAGAAATTGGCCCCCCAGGCGTCATAGAGCCAGGCGGTACGGACGATGAGATGGCGGCTGGCCGCCCGGGCCCCCTGCTCTCCGAGCAGCTTGGACTTGCCATACACCGACCTGGGACCGGTCGGATCGTCCTCCCGGTAGGGACGGCTGCCATCGCCGGGGAACACGTAGTCGGTGGAGATCTGCACCAGCATGGCCCCCACCTGCTCGCAGGCCTCGGCCAGCCAGCCAGGAGCCGAACCGTTGATGCGCATGGCCAGGTCCACTTCCGTTTCGCAGCGGTCCACCTGGGTGAAGGCTCCGGCATTCACGACGACCTGCGGGCGGCTGGCCAGCACGACCTGCCGGATCGACTCCCGGTCGCCCAGGTCGAACGCCGACTCCTCGGGAACCTGGAGTTCGTGACCGGTCCAGGTGCGCCGGATCGTGGTGGCCAGCTGGCCCGCCCCACCTGACAGGAGCACTCTCATGATGGCAACCCTTTCATCAATTAACGGCGTTGACGGCTGATCCAGGACCCTCCGCGGGGGTACCAGTCATGCCATGCGAAATGCGGCAGGACCAGAGGAAACCTCTGTTCCTGCCGCATCGGCCAAGCAGGCGAGGCTAGAGATCCTCGCCCTCGATCTCGCTCATGCCCTGCAACTCCTCCACGTGCTGTGCCATCCGGCTGTACTCGTCGTCGAAATCGTCGAGGCCGAGGTGGTCGGTGTCGGACGCTTCGGGGTACTGGCCCTCCTCCGTCTCGAGGTTGCGGTAGAGCGCCATGCCGGTGCCGGCGGGGATCA
>Ga0316217_10006135_pt1 | contig 12053 bp, 11 predicted proteins | sample 1anoAmetaG_FD_203633 | JGI IMG/M metagenome (GOLD analysis project Ga0316217, IMG submission 203633) | Freshwater microbial communities from Trout Bog Lake, Wisconsin, USA - 1anoA | ecosystem: Environmental > Aquatic > Freshwater > Lake > Hypolimnion/Profundal zone | place: USA: Wisconsin... | reverse complement strand
TGCGGCGCCGGCGAGGAAGTCCTGCCGTCCCAGCACGACGCTATTGAACAGAACGTCTACGGGGCCGTAGCGCACGACGCGTTGGAGGGTTTCTTTGATACCTGGCTCTGTCTCCTCGCGAATGAAGGTCAGAGTTGTTCCCGTTTCGGGGTTCAGAGTGTCCTGGTCGCGGACCTGTACCGGTTCCTTGCCCAGGAAAGCCTCGGTGGTGATGGTCGCAGTCTTACCGCAGCTGCTCACCGTGACCCCGCTATGCAGGAGCGCGAAGAGGCCCATGCCGGCCGGATCCTCGGCGCGCTCGACCACCTCATCCCAGCCCGACTCGCCCAGGTAGAGCAGTTTGTTGAAGTCGTCGATGCCGGAGCCATTATCCGTGAAGGTAATGCGGGTAGTTCCGGCGGCGGTTCCGGGGTTGGTGGTGACGAAGACGAGGGACGCGCCGGCGCGCCTGGCATTCTGGAGCAACTCCACAAAGACCTGGCTGAGCCTGTTCGTAAACAGCCGGTCCGCCTTGTTGAGAATCCTGGCGCTCACATGCGCCTGAATGGTTTGCACGATGGACTCCTTATGGCCGCCTCACTCACGAGGGAACGGCCGTTCTGGTTTGCGAGTGCAAGTGCTGAAAGAGAAGTTGTGCCAGGATGGCGACAACCAGAATGGAGCGGGTTCGGCCTACGGCAGGGTGTTGCCACACATCCAAGTTGGTGGATTCCCGTATTGCCGAACCGTCCGGAAGTTGTGAGCAGTTACCGGGAGGAAGCTGCCGCTGTGGCCAAAGCCGCCTTGCGCGCAGCCGCCTCGGCGGCCTGCTCGTTGAAGCACGCACAAAGCAGCTTGTTCTGTGCCTGCTCGTACCGGTTCCAGTCGTACCGCCTTGTTCCTTTACGCATAACGCTCTCCTTGAAAACGAAAATGGTTGGCGATCTGCCGGGACGGCAAACCGGGTGTGTGATTGTGGTGGGGTATTGCTGCGGAAAAAGCGCAGGGCAGTGTGTTGCCACGCGTCCCGTGTGAGGGAGTCCCCTGTCGCTGGTTGCTATATGGGAGGACAAGCCGGTGCTTGGCACTCGGCAAAGGCATATTGCCGGTCACTCCAGCAGAAACCCGGTGCTCAACGAGAGGTCTTTAGACAAGACACCCAGTCCGGCAGTGATACGCGTAGGGCACCGTGAACTGACAAGCCTTCCATGGCAGTAGCAGTAAATTGGTGGCAAGCTTGTCGCACTTGCCCGTCCTTAAAGCGCGAAGGGACGCTGGCAACCGCCCGGACGGCAGCTGCGGGAAAGCTAAACTCGGTTGGTTGTGCCGGAACTGCGGCTGAAGGGCAGGGAACGTCGCCTGCCAACAGCTGGCCGCGGCAGGTTGACGCAACTCGTTCGCTGTGATGAGAGGAATCTGAGTTCATGACGAACTTACGTACTCGTCGGCCCTTGCACTGGTAGGGCCACTTGCAACCGCATAAATAGCATGGGCGGCGGGCGGCGGGCGGCAGCGCCACGAATCTTGGTCGGCGCTGAATTGGGAGGCTCAGCGCCGGAAGCCGGGTGGCGGGACTGCTGCGAAGCGGCAGTGGCATGAAGAGGGAATTGTAGGGCAGAGGTGCGAAATTCGACGACGTGGCGACCACCCCCTGTCGGGGGAACAGTGGCGGCGCATCAAGCGGCAGATGGCACGGTCGGAAGGAAGTCCTGCAGCTTGTCTCTCACTGCAAGGTAGAAAGGGCCTGCGGCCAAACGCAGCCCCGCTATCGCCGTGGCATGGGCATTGGCCTCGTCGCCGGCAGCCCGATACCTCTCCGCAACTTCCAGGTAAATCTCTCCCCGCTGCCGAGCAAGCGTCTTGCGCGCGTTAACCTCTGCGGCCGTGCGCGCGTTGCGTGTGTTCATAAAGGTCATGGCGATCTCCTGATTGCGGCATTCCGCTGCCGTCAGATTGCAAGTGCAGGTTGGTGACAACCGGCACAAAGGGGACGGTTTGGCAAACGGCTGAGTGTTACCACGCCACCCCCACCACCTGCGGTGGGGATTCCCGTGTTGCCGAACCGGCGCTATGTCATGAGCCGCTATCGAGCGGAAGCTGCCGCCTTGGCCACTGCCGTCTTGCGAGCAGCCACCTCGGCCGCCTGCTCGTTGAAGCACGCACGAACCAGATAGTCCTGCGCCTGTTCGTACCGATTCCAGTTGTTACGAGAAGTTCCGCGACGCATAGTGTTCTCCTTGAGATGGAAATTGGTTGGCGATTTGCCATGAAGGCAAACCGGACGGTGGAGGTTTCGCCCCCCACCTTCGGTGGAGAGTTGTCCTTCGGCTGAAATGGAAAGTTGGGTTGCTCTTGCACGGGCAAGACTCAAGACAGCGACTCGTGGAAGTGGCGAGATTTGTCGGTAAGGCTCGGAACTCTATCAGCCGCGCGGCAGCCAAACGCAGCAAGTCAACGCAAGACGGACGCACATCCGCGCGGAGTTAAGCGACCAAAAACCAAAACAGCAACTGGCGGACGTGCCAGAGAGGCGTCGGGAAGGCAACGAACTCGGTCAGCCAAACAGCATCAGAGCGCGGCAAGTTAGCGCAAAGGCGTTGCACATCCGTGCGCAGTTGCACGGACAAGAACCAAAACAGCAACTGGCGGATGTGCCAGAGAGGCGTCAGGAAGACAACGAACTCAGACAGCCGGACAGCATCAGAGCGCGGCAAGTCAGCGCAAACGTGTTGCACATCCGAGCGCAGACGCACGGACAAGAACCAAAAAAGCAACTGGCGGATGTGCCAGAGAGGCATCGGGAAGGCAACGAACTCGGTCAGCCGAACAGCATCAGAGCGCGGCAAGTCAGCGCAAACGTGTTGCACATCCGAGCGCAGACGCACGGACAAGAACCAAAAAAGCAACTGGCAGAAGTGCCAGAGAGGCGTCAGGAAGGCAACGAAGTCGGTAAGCCGAACAGCATCCGAGCGCGGCAAGTCAGCGCAAACGTGTTGCACATCCGAGCGCAGACGCACGGACAAGAACCAAAAAAGCTACTGGCAGAAGTGCCAGAGAGGCGTCAGGAAGGCAACGAAGTCGGTCAGCCGAACAGCATCAGAGCGCGGCAAGTTAGCGCAAAGGCGTTGCACATCCGTGCGCAGTTGCACGGACAAGAACCAAAACAGCAACTGGCGGATGTGCCAGATAGGCGTCGGGATGGCGATGAACTCGGTCAGGCGAACAGCAATCAGTCGTGACAAGGCGGCAGGAAGCGGGGTAAGAATGTATCAGTAAGTCAACACTGGGAAAAGTTGTTGTTTTTGGGGTTTTACAGCGATTTGCGCGCTCCGAAACATGCCTCGCGAAGCGCCTCAAGACGGACTCTAACGAATAGCATTATCAATTACTTAGAAAGCGACGAGAAGAGGCCCGTGCGCCGCATGTCTGAAAATGGCTATGTATCCGCATAATATGCGCGATTTATCCAAGTGATCTTGGATGCGGCCGGAGGATGAGTTGATGAGATGGTAAATACTTCAGCAGCGCCCTGTGACTGTGGTGTTCGAACACGGAGCGCAATGGAGCCTCGAAAAGACGATCCATATACCAGTAGTTCGCAATTGCGCTGGCCCCTTTGGTGAGGAACTGGCCGCAGTCCACAAAGCAGACGAAGCCGCGCAGTCTCTTGAAGTGTGGAGCGATAGACTTGAGCAGGCCGGGCCTTTCAAGAAAGAAGATGACCATGTGCAGGTACTTCTCCGACGCCAGGCTAGCGCACACCTTGGCATAGCGGCGTGAACTCTGCTGCCATCTCTCATATTCAACCGCGAAACGCACATGGCCGGTTGGCAGGACCAGTTCAATCACCGAGTCGTAGTCTTTCGCCAGGCCTGCCGCGCCGACAAGGCTATTGTCCGATCGCACCTGGAAATCCGTCATCCAATAATGTACTGAGAACTGGCGCACAAACCTCAGCATGATTCTGTTCAATTCCACAAAATGGAAGATGCTGGCAGGGTCCTTTATCGCGTTTGTGTCGCAGAGCAGCCCGTCGCCACACCCCCGGACGTACGCCATCCCATCTTGCGTTGCCGCATAGGCAATCGCCCTTGTCCCCTCGTTTAGTTTGCGGCTAACCACCAGGCCGAGTTCGTGTAGTCGCCAGAGCAACCGGTAAACCACCTTGCCTTTTCCCGACCACGGTACACCGTGGAAGTTCGCAATGTGCCAGACCATTTCTGGCGTACACCATCCGTAGCAGTCCAGGATTCGAAGAACGTGGTATTCTCGCGCGGTCAGACCGGTGGCGGTACTTGGCTTATAGTGCCGCCGCGCCCGACCGGTGATAGCACTTGTCAAACTGCTCTGACCAGTGATCCGTTCTGTGCTCTTGACCAATGCCGCGTCGGACAACGAGCGCGCAGATGGTACGGGAGCGTCGGGTGTAACGGCGAGCGCGTCGCCGTCGGCAAGTACATCCAAGTTTAGGATTGGCAATTTGACCACGGCCGTACCCCAAAGTGTTGCTGTCGGCCGGTGCCCGAAGTGGCCGGAGACGCCGGGACAAGCCGTGCGCGTCGCCGGGATGTCTGGCCATCCTGCCACGCAATCCGCCAGATCCCTTCGTCGGTTTGGATAACGCCATCGGGTGGCATGAGAATGAGCGTCTCCTGTTCGCCTTTGCTGGCACTCGCGCAAACTATCCGGATACCGTCCGTCTTCCAGCCGGATCCGAACGCAATCCGCCCGCACATGATGCTGCGCACCACAACCAGGTACGCATCGACCGGCGAGCGGGCAGTGGCAGCACAACGGAAAAGCAGCCGGTTTGTGCCGCGCAGAGTTTCAATTCCTTCAGTAAACGCGTTAATGTAATGCAGGTCGGTTGGCACGGTCGCGCGCGGGAAACCGGCAACATTGAAACGGACGATGCCGGGAATTGTCCAGCACCTGTGCCAATGCTTGCCGCTGACGCCACGCGGGATAGCCGTACTGTTGAAAAACACGGAGCCCCGGGGGACGAAATGTCCGTCGGCGTCAGTGGCTATCCGCGTCCACCAGTGGGAACCAAGTTCGATGCAGTGGACAATCATGGGTCTAGAGCGTGCCCTCAAACTGTGAGAGCCGGTCCTTCAGTTGCTGTATTGTGGCGCGCTGATTCCGGAGTTTTGTCTCGAATGCGAGAACGCGCCGCAGGTGGTCCTCCTCCCTGACATAGTTGGAGCCATTCACTTTAACAATTGGTTCTCTCCGTGGCGTGCCGTCTGGCACCTCGACAACCGGTGCGTCTAGCTCAATGATTGGCGCAGCGTCACCGGCGCCGGCGGGGAATAGCGGCTGCGCGGAATCTCTGCCGTCGTCTATGGCCTCTGCCGCTTGCTGTGTCCGTTTTGCCTCGTTGAGTTCGACAAACAAGCGGTCGTTTCTCTCCACCAGCGCATTGTGTTTGTTGATAGCTAACCGTGCGCTTTGGTAGGCCGTGTTGCGCTGACCAATCAGGACCGCGGCAGCTAGGACAAAACACTCCTGCCGTACTTCCCACAGTTCCGTGTACCACCAGATGTAGCCGAGGGCAGCCAGCAAGCAGAGCACCGCAATCACGCTGCCCCACCAAACCCAGTTGGCCATTGTGTTCTGCACCGCGATGTCCTGCCAGCCGTATAGCAAGCCTCCGTAATCCCGGTTGCACGGGTTGACGGCATGCCGCATTGCGTCCTCAGCGGACGGTCTTTGGCTCAGCCGTTGACTGTAACCGTACGGGTCAGTCGGTTGCACAGATCGCGCGCCCTGTGCCGTCTGCTTCACTGCCTTTTGCGTCTGCAGGCTACGCTCTGGATGAAGGCGCGGTGCCTGCTGAGGTTGGGCCGTGGCGATCGCTGCGACTATAAAGAGCGCGTATGCCGCCGCCAACTGATTGCGTGCTTGCATTGGTTTTTCTCCTCTTGGGATGCACACTGTTGTCGCTCGTCGCCTCGGCTTCATCCAGGCGCAGGTTGAGCGCCAATGAATCTTGAAGTGGCGTTCTGAGTACCGGCAACCATTCCGGCAGGGTCGACAGCGATGCCTGATTGCCGCGCCGGACGTGAATGTGCTTCACGGTGACGCCCATGCGCTTGTCCGACAGCAGAGCCATCATCTGGCCAACCGGCAGCATCTTCACCTGCTGGTCTTTCACGCGAGTGTCGAACACCTCCTGCCGCGTTCCCGTTCCATCCTCGACGTATGGTGTCGGGTCCAGGGCGTTGCCCTTTTCCACGCGTACACTTAACCGTTCGGTTGGGACGCTGGCCGACGCCCTTATGAAAGTTTCTGCCGTATCCTCGTCGCTGATCTTCATAATGAATTTTGTGTTTGGCGCGTTGGCAACATCGGCGGCAAACGCCTCGCCCACGTCCATGGCCAACTGCTGAATGCTTTGAAACGAGAAGATAAAGCTGGCGTTCGCCTGGCGCGCGGTGTGGATGATGTCCTTGAATCCCTGGTAGGCGTAGAGCCCAAACTCATCCAGGACAATCGAGAGGAATGGGTGCTTTTGGTGCATCCGGTACTCGTTGTACCGGGACGCAATCATGAACTGCATGTTGCGCATCAGGATTCGGCCCAGTGCTCGGTACGGCTGACTGTCGGTACCCAGGTTCATGCTGACAATCAGAATCTGCTTTTTCTCGACCACCTCTTCGAACGTGACTAAGTGTTCGCACGAGCCAGTGATCAACGCCAGCGACTCGCCGACGAACGGCATCATACTGTTGAGCAGGCCACGGATCTTCGACAGCCAATCCTTGTCCTCGTAGTTGCCTTTGAGTGTTGCGGCAGCGAGCAAGAAGGCGTTCTTTTGGTGCTGCGGGAGGTCTGCGTTCGACATCACCTGGTCGCGAAAGTTCTCAATCATCCGGCTCATCAGCTCCGGCCTTTGGCACGCGACCAGTACATCCCAGAATGTGAAGTGCTTCCCCGTGTGCTCCAGCACAACGGTCACCGCATTAAGGAAAGCGCGTTGGTGCTCGGAGAAGAACTCATCTTTCGCCCGGGCAGCGCCAATCGAATCGAAAACGGCGCCAACACGTTGCTGGAGTTTCCCGTCGGCTGCATAGAACGGATTGAACTTCTCGGAGATGTTCGGATGCGTTGGGTCAATCACGCGTACGTCGGCGCCACGGCCGGCGGCAAACGCTATGTTCCAGATTTTGAGTACCAGCTCTTTGTCGCCCTTCCCGTCGAAGTACACAACAGGATGCCCGCGGCGGATGTCCTGGTCCACGATGCTCAGCAGCAGCGTGGTCTTGCCCATGCCACTCATGCCGGGCAGGTTGGCCTGCATGGAGCGTTGGTCGTCTGTCCAATAAACGGGTGTGCCATCGTTCTCGTAGCCCAATATGGTGACGCCCTGGCGTTTCGCCTCCTCGACCGACTTGTGGTCATGCGTACGCGACACATACAGCCGCGGCCGGGGCCATTGTTTCGCCAGCAGTTGTGAGAGATGGACTCTGTAGCGGACCACCACAATCAGGTAGAAGATTGGCATACACAGGAAGATAAAGATCGCAATTGCCTGTGGCAGGCGCAACAGGAGGCCGCGGTTTGCAACCCACACGGCACCAGCCATCAGGATCAGGCACAACCAGGCAAAGATGGTCATCGCTTCGCGGTGTTCTTCTTGCGGCGACTTGACGCGCTCCATTCTTCTTTCCATGGTTCTTCCTCGTTTTGTTTTAGGGATTGCGCTACCGGGATATGAGCAGTATGAGCAGGATGATCGCTGCCACGCACGTACAGACAAAAATGTAGAAAAGGGCGACGCGAATGGGGAACGGTTTGGCGTCGGCAGCTGCGTCCGGCCGGCGGAAATGGCGCTGAAAGAAATCGGCGGCAGTCGCATCTGTATGTTCGGCGTACATCTCGGCGAATTCTTGCTTCAGCTTCTCAAGGTCGGATTCGCGTGTAAGACGCGCGAGTTTCCGGCGCCAGGTGTGCGCATGGATGCACATCTCCTTGACCCAGGCCTCTGCCTGGTCTTCTTTCGCCGGGGTTGGGTCTTTGGGAAAGTGCGGTTCAAAAACAGGCATGGTTAGAGCCGAGGCGCCGTCCGGCACGATTGCGGTGATGGACTGGTCCGCAGTTGCCGCGGCTGGCGCCGTAAGGTAATACCACGCCGCTCTCGCGTCTGCAACGCCTCGATGGTCCGGCGCAGAGGAGCCGAAGACGCCAACTGGGGGTGGGTCAGGTTCAGAAAATGGCAACTGCATAGACGGGGGTTCCTTGGTCCGCAGCGAATGTCCAGCGGAAGATGGCCGGGGTGACGTCCGGCTTGGTGAGCGCTACGACCCACTCCATAGTCGTGTCCGGCGGCATGTCGGTCATGTCAAGCGTCGAGCCATGGGCTATAACCGGCGTCTGCTGGTATGCCCGGAAGTCCTTGAACGCTTCGGTCCCAATTTGGCGGTCGACGTTTTTGTAGGCAGTGTCCGCGCTAAACGCCGGGTCTATTTTCATTACCACCGCGTTCTGTAACCGGTAGGTATGTGTGGTCGTGTTGGTCGCGCTCAACCGGACATAATAATTGTGTGCGTCTTCGCTCACCTGGGCAACGCGAATGACCACTGAATGCTTCTTGGGGTTGATTGTGCTCGTGTCCACACTCCGCGCATTCAACAGGAGACTGGCAAACAGCCGGTCGTGCTCTCTCTGGACCTCATCGGGGGAGGGAACTGGGGGAGGAGGAGGGGGTGCTGGCGCGCGCTCCTTCACGAGCCACGACATGGCACCCGGCTCCGAGGCAGCCGCTATCTCGTAGAGATAGGTCGTTCGGTGCGTGAAAACCACCATATTGGTGTCCACACCAACTCGCTGCGGCTCAATGAGGATGTTGTTGGCGTGCCACTCAACATGCACCTGAGTGGAGCCAAGCGCGACGTTTTCTACCGGTTCCGGGACTTGGACAACCGACACGTGGTGGAGGGCGGTCGCAATAACTTCGATATGGGTCTGGGCGTGGCCAACTGGCAGAAGCACAGCAGCAAGGAAGACGATGCTGCCAAAAAGTGGGCGTATGGTGAAGACACGAGTACTCATACGCCGCATAGTAGGCTGAAACGCACTCCCAAGGGAACGTCTACATTGAAAGAAAATGCAATTGAGACCAAAAATATGAGCGCTTCGTGAACGACGCATCCCGAAGGATACAGTTCACGAAGCGCTCGGTTGGTTAGAGGTTAGATTACGTCCAGTTCATTCAGATCGTAGATCTCGAGATCGTTCTCTCCCGCTACGATTTGCGGCATTTCTGGGTTGATCCGCCGCCAGACCCGGACTGTGCGGACGTTCCCATCCGCTGTTTTCTCTTGCTCTTCGACCCGCTTGTAGCGGGGCTCCCGTGTCGAGTCTAAATTGACCCGAACCAGGGTGTCTGTTTTGATGTCCAGAACGAGATGCCAATTTTCGACCACCTCGTCTACGAGAACCTGGTCGCCGCCCGTTTGTGCAGCTACCGCATCCGCGAATTCTTGCGGAAAGGCATGGTACACAATCGACCCGGAGCCGGTTCCCTTGGACACAATATGGTTCAGCGCGGCGGCCCAGTACATGCGGTCCGCAGCGGGTTTGCCAGCACCCCAAAGGCAAATGGCCTGGCGTACTTCAGAAGACAGCACCCGATGCGTCTTCTTCGCATCCTCCAGGTCGGCTTCAGCCTTGCGGAGCCGGGCGTACGCGGTCATGACATCAACCTTGTCGCCGTTGCTCTTCGCGGCCTTCACCTCTGCCCGGGCTGCTGTCAGCAAATCCACTCTCCGCTTCAGCCAGAGGGTGATTCTGGACATTGTTGAGCCGAAGAATTCATTCATCCTCCGGCATTCAAGTAGCATGGCGCCGGTGATGTTCCTCCCGCCATACAGGCCAAGGAACAACCCAGCAAAATTACCGATCGGCTTTGCTTCGCCAATCGCCTCCATTAACTCGGGGTACAGGACGTTGTACATCCGGGCAACGAGGTCTGATTCAGTGAGCGGTTTTACCCTCCCTGGCAGGTCATCGACCGACTTCAACTTCTTGTCAATTTCCAGCCAGGCCGGCTTGCCAACCGCATCCGCAATTTCCTGGACTCGCTTCAGGTTGCAACGCGTGTCATGTTTCAGACTGTCGATTTCGAGTTGCAGTTCGGACACCAACTCGTATGCGAGGTCTGGCATGCCGGCCGCCAAAGCAGACGACATAGTGTTAGTGATGACGCCAACGCGATTGCCCATTGCCTTGGATGCAAGCGCGTAGATGTTGAGCCACGGAGAGTTTTGCCGCGCCGCCTTCTTTTTCTCTGGCTGCTGCTTTTCGACCATCCCGAAGCGGTACTCCACGAATTTGGGGTACTGTTCCGAGTTGATGACTGCAACACCGTCGCCGTCATAGTCGCCGCCAAAGGTTTTTGCCCGGTCTGCGCGGAGTGTGTATGTCCCATGCAAAGTGAGCTGTGTCGCGTGTACCGTCTTTGCTAATTTGATAGACAGGCCACGCTGAATCAGCATCCCAATGGCTACTTCGCGGGGGAGGTTCCTCATCGGAAGAAGATCCTCGGCCATGCGAACAGGAAAGCGGACGCAAAGGTTCCGGTCGCCAAGCTGGTCGGAGATGCAGTAGTCGTAGGGAATCCAATCGGACCCCGCGTACAATTTCCCATCCTCAACCGCCAGGTAGCCGTCGTCCACGAGCATCCGGCCCGGCATTCTCATGCCGCCGCCAGTGAGCATTTTGTACGCCCACTGTGCAAGCAACTGCTTAATGCCCCGGTGAATGTGGGGGTGGCGCGACATCGAGCCATCCCGGTCTGCTGCGAGGCAGGCTTCAACGACCCGGTAGTATCCGGTATCGCTGTTTGCACTGCCGATCTGCTCAAGCAACTCCTTGTGCTCTTCGGTATTGAACCCGTTCTTCAGGATTTCGATTTCACGCCGGCACTGCCCGATGACCTCTTCTTCGATAACCGGCCAGGATGCGTGTTGGAGCACCGTGTAGGAACCCTTGGTTCTAGTGTCGGTGCGCGATACATCACGCACACCGAGAACCACCGGACCCTCGATTACCTTCCCGGCCAAATCTTGGCGAGACGGCTTGATAGCTGATTCAGGGATCACGATGTCTGCGTTGATTTCAGGATGCCGGGCCACTTCGTCCGGCATTATCTTGAAGGTGCCCTTCGCCTGCGCCAGCTCAAAAGCAAGCCGGAACTGGTAAAGCGCTCCTGTGTCGATGTTCAGTTTGTCGAACAGAGACTGGGAAACCCAGCCGCGGCTATCATTGGTACCCAGCACGTGATCGGGAACAATCCTGACGCGCGCATGGGTTTCGATCAGACCCTTTTCGCACTCGGACACCAGAATGCCAAAATACGAAATAGCGGCCTCGGGCCAGCGTTGGTACTGACGAGCAAGGCCGGCTTCCCATTTCTGTTCCGCAAAATAGAACTTGCCGTCCTTGGCGCCGCCGGTTGCTCCAACCAGACGGTAGCGGCGACCCTGCCAATAAAGGGCAGCCATTGTGTTCTTGACGCGGAGTTCTTCTTCTTCCGTCATCCGGCCTGGTACCTGGACTAAAGCCAGTTCAATGCCGGGGAAAAGGCGGCCTGCCAGCATGCGGGTTGCGTAAGGAGAGGTGAGACGTTCACCTTTCGATGTTGCTTCCTTCTTCTGGTCGTGGACCTTTCCGTTGCGGTCGATGCGAAGCATAAGGATGCCGCGATCAACTTCGCCAACATACAGGTTCGCTGCGCTGGAGAGCGGCCAAAGAGCATACCGCTGTCCCTTGAACATAAACCTGTTGATGGTCTTGTTGACGAGCTTCCGCTGCTTATCGTTATTGGGCGCCGGCGCAGAGATAATCGCCAGCTCAGCCCCTTGCTCGTACCGCTCTTGCCATTGCTGACCGAGAACGGAGAGGGGGGCGCGGTCTTGAGCCTCACGAATCGAGCCATCAGCTTCGATCGCGAGGTGATACAGCTTCTTTGTTGGCATGGAATCTCCGGGAAAACGAAGGAGACCCATACCTAGCCGCAGGCCAGATGGTGGTCTTCTTCGATCAAGGCCAACCATGTCTGGTCAGCGGTT
>Ga0316217_10006133_pt1 | contig 12057 bp, 9 predicted proteins | sample 1anoAmetaG_FD_203633 | JGI IMG/M metagenome (GOLD analysis project Ga0316217, IMG submission 203633) | Freshwater microbial communities from Trout Bog Lake, Wisconsin, USA - 1anoA | ecosystem: Environmental > Aquatic > Freshwater > Lake > Hypolimnion/Profundal zone | place: USA: Wisconsin... | reverse complement strand
AGCAAAGTGGGTATGTTTTGAACCCCATACTGACTCGCCAGCGCTTGGTGCTCATCGACATTGACCTTGCCGAACCGCACCCGGCCGTCGTACTCAGTGGCCAATTCATCCAGAATAGGCGTCAGCGCCTTGCAGGGACCACACCATTCGGCCCAGAAGTCCACGAGAACCGGTTTGGGAGATTGCAGCACCTCGGTCGCGAAATTCTCTTGAGTCAAAGTCAAAATATTTAAACCTGCCATATTCTTAGTAATATTCTAAGTCATTAACCGCCGATTTTGAAAACCGACGGATTCACTGAAACCTGCAGTTCGCTCGCCGCGCGAACGCGCTGCCAACTCGCCGACGCCAATCCACTCGCCAAACCTCTCCCCCTAGACGAGTGGCTTCAACAGCATCCAACCGACAAAATAGGTAGTGCCGACCGCGGCGATGCCAACCAACGCCGCCGCGATAGCCAGGATGGTATCGAGCACGCTAGCGGGACGCGCCGAAGCCATCATGGGCGCCGCTGGACGCGGAACGGCCGCCGGAGCAGTGGCGCGGGCCACAGGCGCGGCAGCGGCAACCGGGGCTGCCGTCGCGCGGGGCGCGGCGGGAGCCGCGTGCCCCGGGCTGCTGGCCATGGCCGGAGCTGGAGCCCCGGGTGCGGAAGCGCCAGCCGACGGCCCGCCAGGGGGCAGCGTCGGGAGCTTGATGGTTGGCGCTGCCGATGGTTTCGGCGGCAAATTAATACGGACGGTTTCTTTCTTAGGTTGAACCTTGCCGGTTTCCTTCTTCGGCGGAACCGCGCCACCAGGGCCACTAGGAATATTCTCAGCCATATTGTAAGAGTAAACTTCTGCTAAGGGTAAATGCCCGCTACCTGAGTGTCAAACTCATTCCCACCAATTCCTTATACAAATAATCCCATGGTTCCTTGGAAGCACGAGGCGCCAAAGCTCAACCCAGCCCGCCGCTCAGGCCTGTCCACCGAAACTGACGTAATCGTCCACGTCGAGCAGATCAAACCAGGTCGCAATGTCGGCCCGCTTGGGGGCAATCTTCGCATGAATGCCATGGAAAAACTCTCTAGAATCGACATCGGCGGGCGCCCGCTGCTCTTGATAAGCCGACCAGGCCACGATTTCGGACTCGGTAGGCCGGCAACCGGCTTTCGCCTCAAGCCAAGCCAGGATTTCACTATCGCTCTTGTCGGCGTCCAGTTCGGCCTTGAGCGCGTCGGCGTCGATCCCGAGGAACCCGAGGAACCGCTGGTCCATCGGGCAGGCAAAATGGTACTCGCCATTCTTGCCAATGAGCGTGGCCCGGCCTTTGTCCAGCATGCGGGGTAGAATGACATAGCCGCCCAAGCGCACACGGGCGCTGCGAGGAGGACGTTGGGTCAGGTCGGGAGCATGAGTAATAGCCATAGACTTCTTCGTTTTGTTTGTTTCGTGTTGTTTTCCGGGAGCCCTTCTATCCGACGTTCTTTCCGCCGCGACGATTGGCCCTCTGATCACGATCCATTTACGCGCTCTAAACTGCCTTCAAATTGACCGATTGCAAGTCGCCACCGACCAATAGTACTCAAGTTCCGCGCCGGGGCGCCGATAAACCAATGGCCGTAGTCGGGGAAAGCAAGGCGCCTTGGGGCCCCTAAATGCCCCCCAAATAAATGGCCTTAACTCCTGGACAAAGCAGGCTTTGTCCGGCAGCCGGTGTGGCTGTGTGGATGCGGGCAAGGTCCAATTATGACTCTGAAATATCGAGTAGGGTTGATGTTGCTAGGCGGGGTACTGCCCGTTCTAGTCTTGACGCAAGCGGTCCAGTACTGGCATGCGAAACGAACGACCTCGACCTTGACCCTGTCCAGTCGGAATCTGCTTGAGGAGAGGGAACTCCAGAACATCAAGAACATTCATGCGGCCCTGGATGCGGGGTTGTCCGACGCCCTGGCCCGAGGAGCCATGGACATCTTCGGGCGGCTCGAGACGCTCCAGCGCGAGATCCCCGGTTTTGCTGAGTTTTCCCTTTTCAATGCCAAAGGAGTGGTCACGGACTCGTCGGATAAACTGGCCCGGGGCCGCCTGCTAGCGCCCGAGCTCCGCGCCCAGGTTCTGAATAGCGCCCAGCGAGTGGTCTTAAGCGGCACGAACAGCATTGAGATCTACAAATCCGAAGTCGCCACCACCAAGTGTTTGGAATGCCATGAAGATTTCAAGGCGGGCGTGGTCTGCGGCGTGTCTTATTTCCGTTTCTCCAATGATTCCGGCAAACGATTGCAAGCGCAAATGGTGGAAGTCGGCGCCACTGCGGATAGCCAGTGGCAGCGGCTTGCCATGGGCATCCTGCTCTTGGGCGGGTTAATCGTGCTGGGATTGACGGTGATGATTACACGACCGCTGGCCAAGGCGCTCAAAACCATCGCGGATAGCCTCAACCAGCAAGGAACGGATGTGGCGGCGGCGGCGCTGGAAGTGGCCAATGCCAGCCAATCCTTGGCGCAGGGGGCCAGCGAGCACGCGGCGACGCTGGAGCAAACCAGCGCCTCGCTTGAAGAAATCGCCTCCATGACCCAGCGCAATGCGCAAAACACAGTCAAAGCCAGCGAACTCGCGCGCCAAAGCCGCCTCGCCGCGGACAACGGCGCCGCCGACATGCAGAAAATGGCCCAGGCCATCCAGGGAATGAAAAGCGCCAGCGAGGCCATTGCCGAGATTATCAAGACCATTGAGAGCATCGCCTTCCAGACCAACCTGCTCGCCCTCAACGCCGCCGTTGAGGCCGCCCGCGCCGGCGAAGCGGGGATGGGTTTTGCGGTCGTGGCCGAAGAGGTGCGAAACCTCGCCCAAAACTGCGCTCGCGCGGCCAAAGAGACGGCCCTGAAGATTGAAGGGGCGACCGCCAAAACCACCGAAGGAGTAGCCCTCAGCGAGAAGGTCGCCAATGGGCTGCAACAAATCCTGACTGGCGTGCGAGATGTGGATACGCTCATAGCTGAAGTGTCCGCCGCCTCCAAAGAGCAGAGCCGGGGCGTTGAGCAACTCAACCTCGCGGTGGTGCAGATGGGACAGGTCACCCAATCCACCGCCGCCGGAGCGGAACAGAGCGCGAGCGCAGCCGCTGATCTCAAGGGACATGTGAACACCCTCCGCGCGGCCGTGGATGATTTAATCACTCTGGTTGAGGGCGATTCGGCTTCGAGCTCGGGATCCCGCTCCAGCGATGCCCCTAAGCCCCTAATCAGCGGTACGGCCGGAACTGGGGCTCCTCGATCCGTGAGCCGCTTTGCCCGCTCCCGCGGCGTCGGCCGCAGCGCCTCCCGCGGAAACACCGAATCCATCGGCTCGGCTGACCGCGTCGCCACCCTACGCCGCTAGCGGCCGTTGCAAACCCTGGAATAATTCGTCGGAATTCTTCGGAATCCAGACTTGCCATCACACCCGGAGTCGCCTATCGATTTACGGGCGTGATTGCAAATGAATGATACACTCGTGGTTGTGCCGACGTATAACGAGCGCGAGAACCTCCCTCCGCTCGCTCAGCGTCTGCTGTCCCTCCCGGTTCCCGTAGATTTGCTCGTCGTGGACGACAATTCGCCCGATGGCACGGGCAAAATCGCTGACGATTTGGCCATCCAACACCCGAACGTCCACGTGTTGCATCGCCCCCAAAAGAACGGCTTGGGCCGCGCCTACATCGCCGGGTTCAAATGGTCGCTGGAACGTCACTACGACTACACTTTCGAATTGGACGGCGATTTTTCGCACAACCCGGACGACATTCCCATGTTTTTGCAGGCGGCGCGCAACGCCGACCTCGTTCTCGGTTCCCGCTACGTAAACGGCATTCGGATCATCAACTGGCCGCTGAGCCGCCTGTTGCTTAGCAGTTGCGCCGCCAAATACGTGCAACTCGTCACCGGCATGTCCTACACTGACCCGACCGGGGGTTATAAGTGCTTCCACCGACGCGCCCTTCAAGCCATCAATTTGGATACCGTTGAGTCCAACGGCTACAGCTTCCAAATCGAGATGACGCACAAGCTGTGGCGTCAGGGATTCAAAGTGGTTGAGGTGCCGATCATTTTTACCGACCGCTTCCAGGGTCGTTCAAAAATGTCGGGGCATATCATCCGCGAAGCGTTCTTGATGGTCTGGAAACTCCTGCTGCAAAACAAGCTCCGACGGTCTCCAAGAGCTCCTTTTCAAACCCGGCGGTCCGCGGAAGAAAACGGCCGCAGTGGAACCGCTAAGCAAATCGGCAAATGAGGGAGGGGCTGCCCTGTGCCCATCCTCCTGGATTTCTTCAAGGTTAATCCGGAAGTCCGCCACCTGAGCGCTACTGCATGAAAAAGATCTATTATGTCGGCGACTGGGCCGTCCAAATCGGACCCGTTTACGCCGAGACCTCATTCAACCATGCGGCCAAAGGATTGGATTTGATCAATTATGGTCATTGGCTGATGGACGGGATCCAGTCCACTGGCGAGTTTCAGGTTACGAGCGTCCCGACGTGGGACTTCTATAACATGGAGCCGGGGGGTTATGAGAAAGTGCTAGCAGAATATGATATCATCATATTCTCCGACGTGGAGGCCAAGAACTTCCAACTCAATCCCGCCTTTTTCAACCGGAAGCTCTTCGGTACCCGCGTCCTGACCTTCCCCGATCGGACGAAACTCACCGTGGAAGCGATCAAAGCAGGCACCCACGTCATGTTCCTCGGCGGCTGGCTGAGCTTCAATGGCGAGTTAGGCAAAGGCGGTTGGGGCCGCACTCCGTTGCGTGAGATTCTCCCCGTACACTGCCTCGACTACGAAGATCTGCGAGAAAGCACCGAAGGGTTTCAAGCCCAACCGGCCGAGAAAAACCATCCCCTGTTCGCAGGGCTCAGACTCTCCACGATGCCCCCCGTCTTGGGGTATAACCGCGTGCTGCCGCGAGAAGGTTGTCCCGTGATCGCGCGCTGGCAACCCGAAGGGGATCCGGCTATCGCCGTAGGCCAGTTCGGCAAGGGCCGCGTGCTCGCCTACACCTCCGATCCCGCCCCGCACTGGGGTTGTAATTTCGTATTTTGGAAGCAGTATTCTCGGCTCTGGGTCAATGCTTGTCGTTGGTTGCTCTCCGCAAAACCCATAGGGACGGCTAAATAACGTCTCTGACCGGAAACCAGCCCCTCACCCAAGAATGGTCTATCGCCGGCGAGATTGCTGGCATGCCCTCCATCACGCCAAACGAAACTGGCGGTTCGTAAGAACCGCCAGTTTGACCACCTGTTAAGTTGGGAGCAGGCTGAAACCGCCCAGAAGCGGGCTAGTATTGCAGCGTCGCCGCGTTGCCGGACAGCGAGATCCCTCTGATTTTCAGCGGCACGATCGCGTTCAGCCGATAGAACTTCGAGGTTCCGGCGGTTGGAATCGTGATCGTCCGCGCAGCCGTATTAACCGTTGCAGCGCCGTCATCCGCGTAAGGGCCGGAAACGGAAGTCGCCGATTGCAGCGCCACCTGGGCCGGTACTAACAACAGATAGTTGAGCACCTCGACACGGTCGTCGGCGCCTGTGGCGCCACCCATGGTCAGACGCAGCGTAGTGGCGCCGGAGAGGTTCAGGATGGCCCCCAAACCGGTGCTGTCCAGGAGCGGGATGTACGAGAAGTTAGACTTCCGCACCAGGTCGGGAATAGTGAAAACGCCAAAATCCGAAGTGGTTTGATTGGGCTGAGTCGGATCGCTCGTTACTTGGCTCAGCGTGACGGAAGTGGGGGCAAACGAACCGGCGCGAAGCAGGGCGAAGTAGCTGCCCGCCGTGAAGGAGCGAGTGTAGTTGAGCCAATCGCCCGCGTGGGTGCGAATCACCAAGTATTCGACCAGGTTGGAAACCGAGTACTTTTGTCGGGTGTAGTCGTTAGGGCGGGCGTAGGTCGCGTCCGGGTTTGAGGGATCCCACGGCAACTGGGCATCGAAATGAACCAAGTCCTCTATTTCCTGCCGGATCCCCTCTCCCGTCATCACGGCATCGTTACTGCGGTAGTCATTCCATCCACCGCTAATCGAAGTCTGGGACGAGTGGAAATCCACCCCTTCCGTCCCCGCAGTGGAGAAGGCTCCAGGAGAGTCATAATAGCCGACGCCGGCGCCATTCACCTGGGGAGTGCCATCAATAGGCACTCCAGAAACGGGAATGGGATCGGCTTGAAACGTACCGCTCGAGTAGTTGTAATCTTCGCATTCGATTACTTTTACCGCCGCGCTGGCGAGGTAGGCATCGGAGAAGGTATCAAACCAGAACGTGTTGGTGGAACTGAGGAGGCCGCTGATGTCGGTCACCTCGATCTGTGCGCTGTAAATGCCGTTCGTTTTGAGCTCGCCGCCCGGCAGGCTGCCGGTGATGCTAGCGCCGTTGGCCGAGAGGGTAAGGTGGCTCGACACATCCAGGCCGTTGAGACGTAGCTTGGTGGCCGCGGCGTTGATGACATTAGTGGTATAGGTCTTGGCCGTGAATGTGATGGGATTGGCGGGGTTGAAGAAATTCTGCCAGCGTTTGGCGGGCGCGCGAGTGTCCACCATCGGCGTCCCGGAAATCGGATGCATCAGCGCCGGCGCGGTCGCCAGGCTGGGACTGGCGGCCCCTGCGTAGTAGTTGTCGAGCGTCACATCCGTGGTTTCGACCCCCGCGTTGTCTCGACTGAAGGAAAGGATTCCACAAATGCCCGCGGAATAAGTGGCATCAGTCGCTTGGATAGTCGCCAGGGGCGCGGTCAAATCCATCAAATCGTAGAGTTGGCCGGTATATAGCGAACCCACGCCCTGAAAGACCACGCGATAGGAATGCCCCGGCATCAAAGTGAGTTCGCAGGCGGCCACCGTGATAGTCTTGAATCCGGCCGCGATACTGTTGATCTGCAGCTCGCCCCCCTTCCGGCTGGTTGCGGAGTCCCCCGCCTGAGCCGCGTCATAATTCATGATCATGCCGGAACCCCCGTCGAGCCCAATGTTGCCACCGGGCTGAAACCGGGCGCAGAGAACGAACGCCTGGTCTTGGACGGCCCAGTTGACCAGGTCCACCGCCATATAATAGTCGCTGTAAGTATTGGTCTGCATGATTGCGGCCAACCCTGGGAGACCGGCGGCGGGAAAGGGCGCCGCTTGGATGCGCAGCGCTTTACCGCTCCCAACCGTTGGGAATTCGAACGACACCAACGCGGGGTTGGCGTACATCTTGATCCAACTGGAACTTAAAACGCCCGAGTCGAAGTTGTCGGATTGGGCGTTGACGCCCAAAGGCAAGGCGCAGGCGGTGATGGCAAATGCCAGCAATGCTAACCGCTGGCTCCGGTGATTAGGTTTTTCACTCATATAATGAAGAACGTACTGATTACGCATCAATGAATTAGTAGTTTTATTAGTGTCGCGGTTACAGGAACAGTCTATCATGAGCTGCAAAGCCAGACAACCAGTATCCACGAATCAGCTTCATTTGGTTATTATTTTTCCTTGCAAAAATTACCTGCTGGGCGTAAAAGGAAGAGAGTCATGAAAACTACCCTTTTTAAGTTCGCCTTGGCGGGAACAATCTTCTGCGCGCTGACCATGACCGCGACGGCCCAATACCAAATAGATTGGTACAAGATCGCTGGCGGCGGGGGCACCAGCACCGGCGGGGTCTATTCCGTTAGCGGCACGATCGGCCAACCCGACGCCAGCACCATGAGCGGCGGTAATTACACTCTCCAAGGCGGCTTTTGGAGTATGGCGGGCGTGGTGCAAACGCCAAACGCCCCGTGGCTCTCGCTGGCGCGATCCGGCGGCAATGTCATCCTTTCCTGGCCCTTCAGCGCCACTACTTTCAACCTCCAAAGCAAGGCGAACCTCGCGGCGGGCGCTTGGTCTGCCGTTTCGCCCAATCCCAGCCTTTCCGGCGGCACTAACTATGTGACCAACGCTATCGCGCCGGGCCACACGTTCTATCGACTGAGTTCTCCCTAACGAGGGAGCTTTATCCCATCACGACACCGGGACGCAAGGGATGCCCCGCCAAGAACTCTCCCACGGAAAGCCGCCGACCGCCCTCGGTTTGCACCGTGAGAATTCGGAGCGATCCAAACCCGCAGGCCACATAGATGCCGGATTTGTCGGCTCGCAGCACCTCCCCGGCCGAGCCTGAGAATTCGACGGTCTCCGCCTGCCAGATCTTGAGCAAGTAGGAACGGGGTTGATCGGGGAGGAATGTAAACGCCCCAGGCCAGGGGGTAAGGCCGCGGACTCTATTCCAAACGGCAAGGCAAGACTCGCTCCAGGAAATTCGGCCGTCCTGCCGCTTGATCTTCGGGGCATGAGTAATGCCATCGGCAGGTTGGGGCTTCGGCGAGATTTCGCCGGCGGCAAACCGAGGGATCGTTTGAACCAGGAGTCGCGCTCCCAGGGCTGCCAGTCGGTCGTGGAGGCTCTCCGAGTTATCCTCGGGCTGAATTGGAGTCTTCTCTTGCTTGAGGATGGCGCCTGTATCCAAGCCCGCGTCCATCTTCATGATCGTCACTCCCGTCTCCGCCTCGCCATTGAGGATGGCCCATTGGATGGGCGCGGCGCCGCGGTATCGGGGCAGCAGAGACGTGTGGACATTGAGGCAGCCAAAGCGAGGCAGCTCCAGAATGCTCCCGGGCAAGATCTGGCCGTAAGCGGCGACGGCAATCAAGTCCGGAGCCAACTCGCTCAATTGGACAATGAAGCCCTCGTCGCGAGCGCGAGCCGGTTGGAGCAGCGGCAAGCCAGCGCGAAGAGCCAGGCTCTTCACCGGAGACGGACACAATTTCAGATCGCGCCCCTTGGGCCTATCCGGCTGCGTAACCACAGTTACAACCTGGAATTCCGACGATTCGAGCAAAGCCGCAAGGCTGACACATGCCAACTCAGGCGTGCCCATGAAGACTATTCTCAATCCGGCCATGGCAATAGCAGACCAACGATCAGCGCGTCTTGGATGCCAGCGACCCTATTTGGCGTTCTTGTGCTTAAGAATGATCTGTTGAATCTCCTGGAATGGAATCATGATTTCCTCGGAAGCCGCGCCCCGATGAACCTCCAAGTGCAGGTCATTGGCCGCGATTCGACTGATCCGCTGGCCGGTGTACTCGCCCCGGGCCGACTTGATAACCAAGACCATGTCCTTTTCCGCGTCTCTGCGGACGACGCCGAAGAAGCCGGAAAACTTGGTTTCGAAGAAACGGCGGTTAAACGTGAATTGGCCGCGTTGGAAAGTGGTTGAAGGCGTCTGAGAGGCCTTGTCTTCCTCTTCGGTATGCGCCAATTTCAAACCCGCCGGATGCGCCGCGCCGTCAGCCGCCATGGGATTGAGGGCATCGCCAGGCTTGGCTTCGGCCGCAGGTCCCGCAACCGCCCCCTCCTCACCTTCGGGCGCCACCTCGACCGCCGGTTCACTCGGAGGCATCTTCGTGGGCATGGAGAGAAAAATAATCGGGCCCGCCACGGGCAGGGCGGCTGAAACGCCACACACCAATGGAATGGACTGCGCGCGGAAGATCGCTATTTCGTAAGCGGCATAGATATTCGCAGAATAGATCAGGAGGAGGGTGAAGAACCCAAGACCCGAGGAGACTAACGCGCCCAATAAAGAATGCTTGGGAGGCTGTTGCAACCGTGGAGGGGGCTGGAGCTTCACCTCCGTCTTTTTGAGTTTTTCCTGCGGGTTGACCTCGATGAACGGCTCGACGAATCCCGCAAGCTTCTTGTTGATGCGGATAAATTTTTGCAGATCCTCTTGGGAAAAACTCGCCCACGGAACCTGCTCAAACGTCCCTTCGCCCGTCTTGACCTGCACGCCCGCATCACTGGCCGAAGTAGGGAGGATTTCGCCGGAGAGTTCCTGCCCGTTCGTCAGTTTGTAGGTGTCAGCGCGAGCCGCGCCAACTAACCATCCGCAGATCAATAAGCCAATGACTAAACAAGTTCTGCTCACAAGGAAACTGGATTAACAGATCCTCGCCCCGAAAGGAAGCGAAAATGCGATGCGCCCCGCGCTCCTTGCGACATCCACCCAAGTAGTCAACCGTTCTTTTCGGCGCGGACTCCAGCCCTTAGCCATCGCCGGCGCGGAAAGAATATAACCGTCCAGACCCCAAAAACCCTGAGCTCGGCTAATTAATTCCCGGCCTGCACGCGGAAAAACTTCGCCGCTTGGCCATCGTTATAGATGAGGGTCTGCATCGGCCCGTTCGTCCCCAGGCCCGCGCCAGAGTAATACTGCCAATCCATCAGATTGGTCGAGTAATACACCTGATAATTCACGAAGGCAACGCCAAGCCAGTTCAGAACCACGTTCTTTCCATCAACAGCGACCGCCTGAGCCATGACTTGGGGCGCGACCGCGGATCGGTAGTATGATCCGTCCTGCCCCGCCGCGTAGCCCGAACCGCCGTGAACCGAAACGTCGCCTTGAAAGAGATTGGCGGGGGAATAAACCGCCACACGCCCCCCTGCCCCGCCTCCTCCCAATCCCGGGTAACCGTCGCCGCCATCAGCGGCGATCCATCCCGAGCCCGCCACCACGCCGGCGTTGACCCAAATGCTGCCCCCTGAACCTCCGCCATACGCCTCTCCAACTCCTGACGCCCCGGCAGCACCGATCATACCATTCACCGTGAGCGTACCGGCGATCGCGAGGCGTAGGGCGCCCCCGCCCGTCGAGCCCGTGACCGAGTTTTGGCTGTTTGCCACACCCAACCCGCCGCCGCTCCCGAAACTCGAGGGTTGCATCACCGACCCATAACTCACGCCTCCGGGCGACGTCGAGGAAGCGCCTCCCACTCCACCATAGCCCGCCCCACTGCCCACTCCACCCGAAGACATGCCGGCTCCCGGCCCGGCGCCAGGGAGATAGCCTTGCCCATCAACCGCAATGGCGCCTCCCGTTTCAATCGCCGCATCGGCAAGTACCACCAAATCGAGCGGGAAGTTGCTCCTCGGCGCGCAGATAGAACCGCCGTCGGCTATCCTAACGCTATGGAGGGTCAGCGCGGAACTCGGGGGGCTGACCACCGCTCCGCCGCTCACGATGAGGTCGAAGGGCGAAGCGGCGGGGCTCAAGGAGGTGTTTGTGCCCGGATGACCGCCATTGTCAGCCAGCACTTGGCCCGAAAGTCGAGCGTTGGCTTTGGTGAAAATCGTCCCGGCCCCGCCCCAGCCGGAATCACTGCCGCCACCAACCGCGGAGAGGAGGCCTAAAAACGCATTGGTCCCCCATTCAAGGGCGATGCGGCCTCCCCCTCCAGCCCCTCCCGCCCCGTTGCCAAGCCCACCCTTTGCGGAGATCAAGCCCGCGCCGGTGAATAGCCCGGCGGAGACCCAAAGACTCCCTCCCGCGCCGCCGCCAGCGCCTGGGTACGATCCCGCCACTCCCTCGGCGGAGATCCGCCCGTTGAGGAGCAACCGCCCCTTCACGCTCAAATGAAGCGCCCCACCTCCCGCTCCCCCGCTGTTCTCATTGCCCGCCCCGCCGCTTCCCGGATCGACGGGCGCCACCATCGAACCATAGCCTATCCCACCAGTGGCGTAAGCGCTGGAGAAACCCGAGGCACCAAATCCCCCGTAGCCGCCGCCGCCGCCAACGTAGCCCACGGATGGAACACTGTAGATCCGGCCGGCTCCGCTGCCCTGGCCGGAGGCATAGCCGGTCCCGTCGGCCTGGATGCCACCTCCTGGCTCGACGGTGGCATCACTGGAAACGCTGACCACAAGCGATTTCGCGACATAGAGCCAACCGTTTGTTTTAATCAAGAGGTTGCCAACCACCAGCGGCGAAACCGCGCTCACTACGGCCCCACCACGAATGATCAAATCGAGGCTCCCTGAGTTGCCCAAGGCCGTGTTAGTGCCCGGAAGCCCCCCATTGTCGATCACCACTAGACCGCTCTCCAGATTGTCGCCGCGAGTGTATATGGTGCCGGCGCCTCCGTTGGCGTAACCCCCCCCACCGAAAGCTGAAACCGTGCCCGAAAACGCATTAGAGGCATACTGTATGGCAATGCGTCCCCCACCCCCGCCTCCGCTCAAACCGGTG
>Ga0316217_10006132_pt1 | contig 12057 bp, 5 predicted proteins | sample 1anoAmetaG_FD_203633 | JGI IMG/M metagenome (GOLD analysis project Ga0316217, IMG submission 203633) | Freshwater microbial communities from Trout Bog Lake, Wisconsin, USA - 1anoA | ecosystem: Environmental > Aquatic > Freshwater > Lake > Hypolimnion/Profundal zone | place: USA: Wisconsin... | reverse complement strand
GGGATGGAGTCCGCCCGCCGCCGGAAGTTCGAATGCAGCGGGATCCAATTCTGGATGTTCAACGACTGCTGGCCGGCAATTGGCTGGAGCGTTTTGGATTACTGGGGCAATCGCAAAGCGTCGTGGTATGCGCTGGCGGCGGGCTGTCGTCCGGTGATGTGCGCCGCCGGGGTGACGACCAACGCGGTGCACTGGTGGGTGAGCAATGACCAACTCCAACCCGCGAATGCGACGCTGGAAGTGTACGTTCAACCCTGGAGCGGAAAGGCCCGGTGGTCGAAAAAAATTGTTTTAACCGTGCCCGCCAACAGCAGTGTGGACGCAACCAGCCTGCCGCGGGACGATCTCAAAAAGGTCATGGGCAATGATTCGGCCCTGATCTGCGATCTGGATTGTCCGGCGGGCGATGACCGCAGTTGGTGGTTTCCAGGGCTGCCTTTGGAAATGAAACTGCCGCCGGCGAAATTGCAGGCCAGCGAGCGACGCGGTGAGGGCGAAGGCACGATCACGGTCCATGCCGAGAATTGGGCGCGCGTCGTCACCCTGAATGCCGACGTGGATTTTTCTGACAATTACTTTGAGCTGATGCCGGGCGAAACCCGCACCATCACTTGGAAAGCCCCCGAGCGCAGTTTTGCCGGCAAAATCGGCGTAACGTGCTGGAACCCCTGACGCCCGCCCGCAAAGGATGGGCAAGGGCCAGGTCTGCGCACTTGGGGCCAATCACCATGGGTTCTAGTTGCCGGGGCCGGTCCGGGGACTTTCGAGCACGAGGGACGATGGGATGGAGGCGGTGTTGGTGATCACGGCCTCCGAGCTTCCGCCGGCCATGATTTCCAATGGGCCGGCCTCCACCACCCGCTGCATCTTGGCATTGTAAAAGGAGAGGTCGAATGGCGTCAGGGCAAAGTTCACTGTTTGGCTTTCGCCCGGTTTCAAGGTCACTCGGGCAAATCCTTCCAGTTGCTTGACGGGCCGGGTGACGGAGGCGCATCTCTGGCGGATGTACATTTGCGCGGTCTCCGTGCCTTCGCGCTGGCCGGAGTTGCGGACTTTGACGCTGACTTGGAATTGGTCTTTAATCTTGGCATCGCTTTGGATCCACAGGTCGGAATACTCAAAGGTGGTGTAACTCAGTCCGAATCCGAATGGATACAGCGGCGTCCAAGGCAGATCTTGGTACTTGGCCGTGAAGCGAAAGGTCGAAGCCGGGCGGCCGCTGTTCATGTGGTCGTAATACATGGGGACTTGGCCGACTGTTCGCGGGAAGGTGACCGGCAGCTTGCCGCTGGGATTGATGTCGCCAAACAATGCGTCGGCGATAGCGCTGGCGGCCTCGGTGCCCAAGAACCACGTTTCGAGAATGGCGGGAACATGCTCCGCGTCCCAACTGATGGACAGAGGTCGGCCGTTCATCAGAACCTCCACCACGGGTTTGCCGAGTGCGGTGATGGCCTGGACCAGTTCCGCTTGATGGCCTGGAAGGTCCAGGGATGACCGCGAGGCGCCTTCGCCGCTCATGGCCGCACTCTCGCCGACGGCGAGTATGATCACATCGGCTTGACGGGCAACCGCCAGCGCCGCAGAGAAGTCAACATCAGGCGTATTAGTCATTGCGCAGCCTTGGGCATAAAGCACTTTGGTGGCGTCAGAGACCTTGGCGTGAATGCCCTCCAGCAAAGACACTGCGGATTTAGGGGTGCCAAAGGCATGCCATGGGCCCAGCGGATCGGACCGGTTGTCGGCGAGGGGGCCGATGACAGCGAGCGTGTTCAGGGCTTTGGACAGGGGCAGCAGGTTTTTTTCATTTTTGAGCAGCACGATGGATTGTCGGGCTGCCTCCCGGGCAATTTCGCGGTTTTCAGGCCGAAGCAGCGCGGTTTTTGTCTGAGCCAAATCAACATAAGGACACTCGAATAGCCCCATGGCAAATTTGACACGCAAGACGCGGCGAACGGATTCATCCACCAAACGCCGGGGCAGTTTGCCATTGCGCACCAGTTCGGCCAGATGCGCTTGGAATGGGCCGAATCCCATATCCATGCCGGCGGTTACGGCTTTGAGGGCGGCCTCAGCAGTATTGGCGGCGATGCCGTGGTTGATCAATTCGGCGTCTGAATTGGCGTCGGCGCGGACTGGACCTTGGAATCCCCACTCATCGTGCAGGATTTGGCGGAGGATAAACGGGTTGGCGGAGGCGGGAATGCCGTTCAGATCATTGAAGGCGCACATGATGGTGCCGGCTCCGGCGTCCACCGCCGCGTGGAACGGGGGAAGATAGATTTCGCGGAGCGTGCGTTCCGGGATGTCGGTTGTGTCATAATCCCGTCCGCCTTCCGCGGCGCCATAGCCCACAAAATGTTTCACGCAGGCCACCATCCGGCTGTCCGGGCTCAGGCGCGGTCCCTGATATCCGGCCACCATGGCCCGGGCCATGGCCATGCCCAGAAATGGATCTTCGCCCGCGCCCTCGGCGATGCGGCCCCAGCGCGGATCGCGCGCAATGTCCACCATCGGGGACATGGTCCATCGGATACCCTCGGCGGCGCTCTCGCGGCCGGCCACTGCGGCGGTGGCCGAGACCAGTTCCGGGTTCCACGTAGCCGCCTCGCCCAAAGGAATCGGAAACACGGTCGCATACCCATGCACGATGTCACAGCCAAACAAAAGCGGAACGCCCAGGCGCGATTGTTCCACGGCCGCCCGCTGCAACTGGTTGATCGTCTCGGCCGAGGCGGTGACACCCACGCAGGAGCCCACCAAACCCTGAGCGGTCAGCCGCGCTGTGTCTTTGGCCTGGATGCGCCCCATGAACATCTGGCCCACTTTCTCTTCGAGCGTCATCTGTTGCATCAGGTTATTCACCCGTTTTTCCACAGGCAGCCCGGGGTTGAGGTAATCCTTATGGACGGGCGAAAGGCTTCCGGCTGGGGCGGTAAAAGCAAAGCTGACGGCAGTGGCCAGCGCCAGCGTGAATGCAGGGAACAGGGGCTTTATCATTGGTTTTCGGTGGTTGATTGTTGGGATGGATCGTAGCGAGTTTAATCTTTGATCAGGGCTTCTGCCACATGGACGGCACGCTTAAGGCGGATGTCGGCGCTCGAGTTGCCGAGTTGAACCTCGTAATCACCTGCGGCGACATGCCAGGCTTGGCGGTCCACATCGTAATATGCAAAGTCGGCCGGTTGGAGCATCACGGCCACCCGGGCGGTTTCTCCCGGGCTCAAAAAGACCTTTTGAAAGCCTTTCAGCTCCCGCAGCGGGCGGTCCACCGGCGACGATTCGGGGTGAAGGTAGAATTGCGCCACGTTTCCACCGGCGCGCTGGCCAATGTTGGTCACCTCCGCTCGCGCGATCCAACCTCCGTTGGTCTGCGTGACGGTGAGGTTGGAGTACCGGAATTGAGTGTAGCTCAGACCGTAGCCAAAGGGAAACTCAGGAGTGATCTGCCGGGTGAGATAATACCGGTATCCGACGAAGACGCCCTCCCGGTAGGACACGAGATTGATGTCTTCCGTGCCGACGGCGTGGGCGGGACTGTCTTGGAGTTTTTTGGGCCAGGTGAAGGGCAGGCGACCGGAGGGATTAACCGCGCCAGACAATGCATTGGCCACGGCGGTTCCGGCGCGGCTGCCGCCATACCAAGATTCCAGCACCGCCGGGACCTTTTCCAACCAGCCGCCAATGTCCAGCGGGCAGCCATTGATCAGCACGACCACGGTTCGCGAGTTCAATTGGACAAGATGATTGATCAGATTCTCCTGCCATTGGGGAAAGTCCATGTTCAAACGGTCCCGGCCTTCTGCATCGAGGCTGTGGTCCGTGCCCCCCACATAGACCACGGCGTCTGCGGATTGAATGGCACGATCGAGATCGGGCAATTTTCCCTGCATCTCGCCCTTGGGCCGCGGCATCGCCCAATCCAGACTGAGATAGGCATCGCCCTTGTCCTTGTGGTAATCAATTCGAATGAAGCAGGGGGTGCCCTGAACCAGCTGAACGGTGGCGAGTGCTTCGCCCGAGCCGCGCTGCCGGGTGGTCACCGCGATGGGGGCGCCGCCGTTCCGGTCCACATACAGGCTGGCGTCATTGTCGGTTTTGATTCGCAGCGTGTAGGCGCCGGTGACTGGGGGATTGATGGTGGTGGTGAACCGGGCGCTGAATGTGTCAACGTCAATCTTGGTCACGTCGGGCGATTTCATTTCCCAGTTGAAATTGATGCTGTCTTCCCGCCGCGTCAGAGCCGGTGAACCCTTGAGATCGCGGTTAAAGTACTGGGCATCAAATCCAGGCTGGCCGTTGTCGGTCCGAAGGAAACGGGGATTAATCGTCTCAAAGCCGGCGAGCTGATCGCGGGGAATGTAGTTGATGCGGACCGTCGGACCGGCCAGCGCGCGGATGCCGTTTAACACGGTCACCTCATCCGGCGAGTTGACCCAGGAACTGCCGCCAAGGCCGGTTTCGCAGAACCGTTGGTCGGCATTCGGGCCTAGTACCACGATTGTTTTGAGTTTCCGGACATCGAACGGCAAGACTTCGTGATCGTTCTTCAGCAGCACCAATCCGGCTTCCGCTCCCTTCAATGCAAGCGCTTCGTGGGCAGGGAAATCCACCGTGCCGTGCGGCCGTACCCCACCGGGATCCAGATTGCCGGCCCAGGCCATGACCCGCAGGATGCGCCGGACTTTCTCATTGATCAGGGCGGTGGAAACGGTTCCGGCCTTGACGGCGGCCAGCAATGGGCTGCCGAAAAGTGACTTGGCTGGCTGGCCCAGATTGGAGACATCCAAGCCGGCTTGCGCGGCGGGAAGCGTGGAGCGGGAACCAAGTCCATCGGTGAAAACAAATCCGCTAAACCCCCAGGCGTTTTTCAGGGTTCCGGTCAGGAGCGAGCGGCTGTCGCTGCAAAACTCGCCGTTCAGACCGTTGGCCGCAGTCATGATGGCGAGCACGCCAGCTTGGGTGACGGCGGCCTTGAAGGCCGGGAAATAGATTTCATGCAACGTGCGCGCATCCACTTGGGCCATGTAATTATTACGGTTCCAGTCGCGGTTGTTGCACACAAAATGTTTGGCGCAGGCAGCGACGTGTTGGCTTTGCACGCCGCGGACGTAGGCCGCAGCCAGTTGGGCATTCAAGCAAGGATCTTCGGTGAAATATTCAAAAAAACGTCCGGCCAGGGGATCGCGCTCGATGTTGATGGCCGGGCCGTACAGCATGGCGATGCCCCGGGCCCGGCATTCTTCCCCCATGGCCGAGGCTTCCTTCATGATGAGGGCCGGATCGAAGGATGATCCCATGCTAATGCCACAGGGATAGCCTACGGGCCCATGCGGGCCGCGCGGCCCGTCGGAAGCAATCAGGTTGGGGATTCCCAGTCGCGGAACCCCCTTGAAACGTGTGGAGGCGGCCACGGTCAACATCTCCACTTTTTCCTCCACAGTGAGCCGCCCCAACAGATCTTGAACCCGCAGCTCGAGTGGTTGGGACGGGTCATTCCAGATTGCCGGGGCATTTGTCGCGGGTGCGATGGGCGCCGTGACCGGCCCGCCCGCCATGGAGTTGGATTCATCCGCCGCGCGCGTTGGCGTGACGGCGGCGAAACCTAGGCCGGCCAGGCAAAGCACGACCGCCGCCGGCGAAATCCGATTGATTTTTACTTTCATTCGTCTAGCCGCCTGGGGGGCGGACCTTCAGTGCCAAGCCAGATCCTCTCTCCCGGGTAAAGGCGAGAATTTAGTGTGGCCTCCTTTTTGATACCAAAATGCCACCGATGAAATCTCGCTGTCGAGTTGCAGGTAGTGCCCGCCTTCCTTCCAGCCGAGCGCCTGGATCGTCACCTTCAGATCCTTCTTGAAATGGATGGGATCAGCGAGATGCCAGCGGTAGAGGCCGAAACGCTGTCCGGCTTCATAGGTTTTATCGGGCGGCAACACTTGAGTCAGGCCGCTGTAAGGCGTGGAGAAGACCTGGTATTTATGGGTCTCCTGATTCTCGAAATTATACGAGCCGCAAAAGTAGTCCTCCGTGCCGGTCCCGCAAATGGTGGGATAATCCCGGTCGCCATCCAGATAGAACTTGATCTCGCCTTCACCCCACCAGCCCGCACCATTCACTTTGATCGCGAGGTAGGTGCCCACATACTGGCCTTCGCCACTGACGTCATCCAGGATGGTGTAAAGGCCCTTGGTTTTCAGCGGATATTCGTGTCGGAATTGGGCGTGGAAATAGCCGGCCCGCTTCGAGACCGGCCTCAGCTCGTAATTGATCTGGTAATAGATCGTCATGCTTTTGTCATCGCGGTTTTCCAGGGTGATGCGGGCTTTGGTGTGGAACGGCATGGGCCAGTAGCAGTTGAACGCGCTGCCGGGATTGACGCACACGGCCAGGGAATTGATCTGGCAATATTTGCCCAAGCCGCAGGCGAAGAAGTCGCCCACGGGACATTCCACCGACGGCGTGGCTTCGCCGTCCCAATAAATGCGGAGAATGGACCGGCGCCAGTCCCCGGTGGGCGTCATCCAGATTTGCTGGATGCAGCCCGGACCGGACATCTCTGCGAGGGTGAAAGTCTGGCCGCCCTTGATGACGACGCTGGGCGAGAGTTTCCAGCCCTGGCCCAATTCACTGGCGGCGTGTTGGCCGGTGCCGGTGGTGGCTTTGGCGCCGCCGCCTTTGGCGCCGGTAAAATTCTCCGGGCTGATGGAGCGGGATTCCGCCCCGGAGACCTCGAAGAGTTGAGGCAAACCGGTGTTGAAACCACTGAAAGCGGCCTCATCGGCGAGGAGGTTTTGGACCAGCATGGCGACGGCGCTGGCAAAAAGGATGGTTTTAAGCCGGTGGTTGCGCTGCGCCTTTTTCATGGCATGGGATTGGCAGGTGGGACGAGTTGAGCCATTTGGGTGCGAACCGGCCGACAATCGAGTGCGGGACGGCTGGAACGGAGATTGCATATTCATACTGGTCGCGATTCAGGAAATAGAATGTCATGTGAATACAAAAAGTCCGCACGGTTGTCAATAATTTTTGAAACAAAAGAAATTCCAGCTTCCAAATCAGCCGGTGATTCGTCGGAAATACGAATCGTTCCGGTAGCTTCCTTTCAGTTTTATGCACCAGAAGATACGGACCTTTTAAATGGCACCGCGGCAAATCTCGGACAATACCCAGCCGACCAGCTGCCGTGTTTGTTATTCCTGAATCAAAATAAATGCTTTACGAATGGCAATCGTTCGTGTCAACTCTTCAGGATGTCTCTCACAAGTCTATGAACAAATCTGAAATTCAATCCGCAGTCGCGAGCAAACCCGATCAGTTGCTGACGCACAACGAAAACATTAAGGCCGCCTGTCCGACCTTGGCGGGCAACATTGCCGCGACCATCGCCGATCCGATGACTGAGAACTTCTCCGAGGATGATAACCAGTTCCTGAAGTTCCACGGTTCGTATCAACAGGACGACCGGGACCTGCGCAAGACCGGCAAGAAGTTCATGATGATGACCCGCGGTCGGATACCCGGCGGCGTCATGACCGCCAGGCAATATGCGGTCTTTGACCAGCTTGCTTCGGATTATGGCAACCACACGCTGCGCGTCACCACCCGCCAGAGCATCCAGTTCCACGGGGTGGTCAAAAACAACCTCCGCCCGGTGGTCAAAGCCATTAACGAATGCCTGCTCTCCACGCTCGCCGCGTGCGGCGATGTGAACCGCAATGTGCTCGCGCCACCGACGCCGGCTTACACCCGGGCGCGGGAACAAGTTTATGCCGACGCGCACAAGGTGGCGCTGGCGCTTGCCCCCCAGACCCAGGCCTACCACGCCATATGGATTGACGGCAGACAACTCGACAACGAGGCGCCGGAGAACAAGCACTTCGTGGATCCGCTGTACGGCCAAAGTTATTTGCCGCGGAAATTCAAAATCGCCTTCGTCATCCCGCCGGTCAATGACCTCGATGTTTACACGAACTGCCTCGGTTTCATTGCCATCGTGGACAACGACCAATTGGTCGGCTACAACCTCGCCGTTGGCGGCGGCATGGGGCGCAGTCACGGCAATCAAGCGACCTATCCGCGCCTGGCGGACGTCATCGGCTTTGTCACCCCGGAGAAAGTCGTGGAGGTGGCCAAAGCGGTGCTGACGATCCATCGCGATTTCGGTGACCGCACCGACCGCAAGCATGCCCGGCTTAAATATATCGTGGCCGAACGCGGCGTGAAGTTCATCCAAGACGAGGTCAGCCGGCGCGCCGGCGTGACGCTCGCGCCACCCAAGCCGTATCAGTTCACGACCACCAGCGACATGCTCGACTGGCACCGGGCGGTGGATGGCCGCTGGTTCCTTGGCCTGTTCGTGGGTGCCGGCCGCATTAAGGACAGTGCCGGCTACAGATTAAAGACGGCGCTGCGCAGGATCGTGGACAAATACCCGGGCATTGAAATCCGGCTGACCGCCAACCAAAACCTCATCGTTGCGAACGTCCCTGAGGCTGACAAAACCGACATTACCGCCATTCTCAGTGCGCATGGGATAAAGGTCGAAAAGCAGACGACGCCTCTGCACGCGGCGTCCATGGCTTGTCCGTCATTGCCAACCTGTGGTGTGGCACTTGCCGAATCGGAGCGCGTCATGCCAGGTCTGTTAGACCGGCTCGAGCGGCTCTTGGCTGAGGTCGGTTTGGCGGGCGAAGAGATCATCATTCGCCTGACCGGTTGTCCCAACGGCTGCACGCGTCCTTATATGGCGGAGATCGCGTTGGTGGGCAAGGCGCCGGGGCGTTATCAAGTCTGGCTGGGCGGCAACGCCTCCGGCACGCGCCTCAACCAATTGTGGAAGGACGGCGTCAAGGAGGGGGAATTGGAGAATGAGTTTCGGCCCGTGTTCGCCCGCTTCGCGAAGGAACGCGACGCCGGCGAACGCTTCGGCGACTGGTGCCGCCGCCTGCTTTTGAGTTCGAGTGCCAGCTAAGATTCGAACGCTGCGGGGATTGAAAGACCGCGCCCTGTCCTTAAACCTCGTTGTAAGGCGCTGGGTTTTACCGCCTGCCGATATTTTCCCGGGGTGATGCCGATTTTTTCGCGGAAAACGGCATGCAGATATTCGGCATAATTGAAGCCCGTTTGGCTTGCGATCCGGGCCAGGGTCCAATCCGTGTTCACGAGCAATTCTTTCACGCGATCGAGCCGCAGGCGGATGATTTCCTCTTTGGGCGAGCGGCCGGTGTGCTGCACAAACCGGCGTTCAAAGATGCGTCGGGACATGCCCGCGACGCGGGCGAGGTTGTTGACCGAGACCCTTTCCGGCTCAAAGGCGTGTTCGCGGAGGTAGCGCTGGGCGCTGGCCAAGCGGGGATGATCGCTAGGCAGGATTTCCGTGGAACGGCGGCTGATCACCCCCAGCGGTGGAATTAAAATGGGTCCCGTCGGCGAGGCGGCTCCGCGCATCATGCGCGCCAGCACATCCGCCGCTTCATACCCGATGCGCGTAGTGTCCAGCGCCACGCTGGTCAGAGGGGGATCGGACAATTCGCAGAAAACCTCGTCGTTATCCACGCTGATAATGGCAATTTGATCCGGGATGGCAAAATCCCGGCGGCGGCAGGCATTCATGACTTGTTGGCCGCGGATGTCATTGCAGGCCATGATGCCGACGGGTTTGGGCAGGCCCTCGAGCCACCGGTCCAGGTGATCTTGGAAGAGCAGCCCGCGCTTTTCCAGTTCCTTGGTTTCCGGACTGCGGGCCATGGCGGGCGGGTCGTAAATGGTGCAGCGGAAGCCGCGCTGATGCAGATATTGTTCGAAAAACTGGCTCCGTTGGTCGGAATAATTGGCGCCGACAAATCCGCAAAAGGCGAAATGGTGGAACCCCCGGTCCAGCAGATGTTTGGCGGCCAGCGCGGAAACGGCTTGGTTTTTCACAATCACTTTTGGGAAAAGGCAATCCGGCAGGGAGCCCCTCACGTCCACCACCGGGCGTTTGGTGGCGGCCAAAACATCAGCCAGTTCCGGAGTTTCCACCCAGGCGATGATGCCGTCGCCCTTCCAAGTTTCCAGCCATTTCGGCGCCGCGTCGGTCCATCGCCATTCCTCGCACTGCACCGACCACTCGTGGTGTTCGCGCAAGTATTTGGCCACCCCCAGCAGGACCTTGCGGCCGTACGCCCGTGAAAAATCAACCAAAACGCCAACATTACGCCGCTGGAGTCGCGCCTTTTTTGGGGAAAGTTTCTTGGGCAGCATGTCGGGTCAATTGACGATATTGAGGACGGGACATACTACAAAAAGTCAGCCCCGGTTGGCACGAACATTGTTTCGATCCGCCGCCTCCGGGGCAGCTGGGGCGGCTGACGCAAAACCTTATATAATAAGCGCAAAAGTTCAATGACACCGGTTATGGGCATTGCTAAATTTCGTGATACATCACCTTATGAGCAGAAAAATAGCGTTAGCCTTCATGTGTGCTGGCCTCATTGCGGCTGGAAACCGGCCGGCGATTGCGGCCTCGGCTTATTTTCAAGCAGTGACGAATTTGAATCCGGCGGGGTATTGGCCGATGCACGAGGTTTCGGTCGCTGCCCCCGGGGATATCGAGACAAATTATGGGTCGCTGGGGGTGTTGGGCACCGGCTTTTATCCCGACTGGGTTCCCGGCACGCCCGACGTCATCCGGCAGCAGCCGGGGGCCCTGGCGGGCGACAGCGATCCGGCGGTCTATTTCACCCAGCCCAAAGCCAGTACCGGCTCCACGACCAACGGACTGATTGTTCCGCACAGTTCCCCGCTGGCAACGCTTAATCCGCCGTTTTCGGTGGAATGCTGGTATAAGGGCAACGGCACCAACATAGATGACATTTGGAGTCAATGCGGCTATGAAGGATTGAATGGGGGTGCCAATCAGGGTGGCGGTGGGGGGGCGGTCAGGGGCATCCGTTTATATTGGAACGGCACGGGAATTCTTATCTACTCTTATTTCAACAGCAGCACCCTCCAGACACCAGTGAATACTGCGGGCGCCCTGACGGTGACCGCAGGCCAATGGTATCACATTGTGCTGACGTGTGATGCCAGCACCAACATGACCTTGTGGGTCAATGGCTCGGCGGTGGTGTCGGCGGCGGCGGTGGGCCTGTTTCAGCCGGATTATTGGACGCCGTTTGTGGTGGGCAATGGACGCGGGTATTCCCGCGCCGTCAATGGCTACGTTGATGAAGTGGCGGTCTATACGAATGTGATCACGGACATTGCCTCGCACTATGCGGCGGGGACCAGTGCCAACCCGAGTCCCACCTATTATTCTCAAGTTTTGAATGATAATCCGACGATATACCTGCGCATGGACGCTGGCGGTTACACGGCGCCACCAGTCAGCGCGTGGCCTGCGGTGACCAATTACGGCAGCGTGGCGCTCAATGGCGTCTATTCGCCGGGGACCCTGCCCGGGGTCATGGCCGCACCGTCTGCCTCCAGTGGAGCGCCATTGGGCGGACTGGCGGGCGGCTTGGGCGCAACCGTTGCGCAATTGAGCGGTGTAAGCAGTTACGCCGATGTCGGGTACAATGCCGCCTACAATCCGGTGGGGACCACCCCCTTCAGTGTTTCTGTCCTTTTCCGGGGCAATCCCTGTGATGCCCGGTTTCAAACCATCTTGGGGCATGGGGATAATTCCTGGCGTTTAGCCATGACCACGGCGGGGAAACTGCAGTGCCAGTTGGGGACCAATACGACCAGCACGATCACTTCCGCGCGCATCTACAATGACGGCAATTGGCATCACGCCGTGGAAGTGTATCAGCCCAGTTCCATCTCGGGCGTCACCGGCACGAACGCCCTCTTCGTGGATGGATTGCTGGATGCCGTGGTGACGACCGTCACGCCCAACGGATTGCTGCCCGGAACCAACGCGGACGTGCTGATTGGATCCGATCCGCAATACACCAATAATCCAGCCGGTTTGGGTCGGCAGTTCTCCGGACAAATCTGCGAGGTGGCCTTTTTCAACAATGCGCTGACGGTCAGTCAAGTCACCGGGTTGTACAGTGCTTTGATGGCGCCGCC
>Ga0316217_10006131_pt1 | contig 12058 bp, 9 predicted proteins | sample 1anoAmetaG_FD_203633 | JGI IMG/M metagenome (GOLD analysis project Ga0316217, IMG submission 203633) | Freshwater microbial communities from Trout Bog Lake, Wisconsin, USA - 1anoA | ecosystem: Environmental > Aquatic > Freshwater > Lake > Hypolimnion/Profundal zone | place: USA: Wisconsin... | reverse complement strand
TTCAAGATCGACATAGCTGAAAAGCCGTCCCGCCTGATCGTCCGTCCCGCGCATCCGATTCACTCCCTCGCAAAACGAGGGAATCACGAACTCGGCCTAATTGGGAGAGTTTTTCAGCAGCCTGTTAATGTTAACTCCATTGTTTTGCCCGGAGAAAAGCAAAATCGCGTAACGTTGCCTCAAATCTTACGGAAACTTGAAAACATCCTATTTCATTCAAATCCAACAAGAACCTGCCCCGGGGCTCCGCGCCCCTCTTGTCGCGTCAACTGCAATTGAGTTGGAGAAGACATTGCGTCCGCTTTGCGTCATCGGCACTCGACCCGAGGCCATCAAAATGGCCCCGATCATTGTCGAACTCCGCAATCGGTCGGGCTTCCAGCCGATCGTATGCACGACGGGGCAGCATCGTCAGATGCTCGATCAGGTCATGTCGCTGTTCGACCTGAAAGCCGACATCGATCTCGATCTTATGCGGCCCAACCAGACGCTGAACGCTCTGACGGGCAGGATATTCTCCGAGGTCGACGCCGTGCTGGAGCGGGTGAACCCGGACATCGTTCTCACCCACGGCGACACCTCGACGGCCATGGCGACATCGCTCGCGGCTTTCCACCGGCGCATTCCTGTCGGGCATGTCGAGGCGGGTCTGCGCACCTATGACCTCGAGCGTCCATTTCCCGAAGAAATGAACCGCCGCGTGATCGATCTGACGGCGACCTACCTTTTCGCGCCCTCGGAAATCGCCAGGGCCAATCTCGTTTCGGAGCGCGCCAACCCGCAGTCGATCCATGTCACCGGAAACACCGTGGTCGACGCCTTGCTGGCGATGCGCGCGAAGATCGATGGCGACCGCGAACTTCTGGATCGACTGAATGACAAGTTTCCGTCGTTTCTTCCCGGCCGGATCCGGGTTCTGGTGACGGGGCACCGCAGAGAGAGCTTCGGCGACGGCTTCAACAATATTTGTGAAGCGCTGATTCGAATCAGTCGCGATCCCGAGGTGGAGATCGTCTATCCCGTGCACCTCAATCCGAACGTTCAGGAGCCGGTCCGGCGATTGCTCGCCAATGTTCCGAACATTCGTTTGTTTCCTCCCGTCGACTACCTCGACTTTGTCCATCTCCTCACGACCGCCGACGTTATCGTCACCGACTCCGGCGGCGTCCAGGAGGAAGCCATTTCGCTGGGCAAATCCGTTCTTGTCATGCGCGAAGTCACGGAGCGGCCGGAAGGCGTGAAGGCCGGCCTCGCGCATCTCGTCGGCGTCGACAGCGAGAAGATCTATCGCGGCTTTGCCGCGGCTGTCGCGCAGCTTCGAACGGACAGCGGCCGGGTCCGTCAGGCCCGGCACATCTATGGCGACGGTCACGCGGCCGCCCGCATCGTCGACATTCTCTCCGGGCGTCGCATCGCAGAGTTCAAAGGTGACATCGCATGCGCACCATGATCCTCGGGACGCCCTGCGATGTGCTGTCCATGTCGGAAACCGTCAAACTCATCGACGATCGGATCGCGAGCGGAAAGCCGCTTCGTCAGGTCTCCCTGAATGTCGCCAAGCTCGTGAATATGAGGTGGGATCCGGACCTGCACAATGATGTGGTGTCGAGCGACATCATCAGCATCGATGGGGCCGGCGTGGTATTGGCCGGCCTGTTGACCGGCGTGCGCGGCGTGCAGCGCGTGGCGGGCATCGACCTGATGGAACAGCTTCTCGCCGTCTGCGCAGAACGCGGCTATCGACCCTATTTCCTCGGCGCGACGTCGGATGTGGTCGCCAAAGCCGTGGAGGTCGCCTGCAAGCGCCATCCCGGTCTGACATTCGCGGGTTGGCGCGATGGCTATTTCACCGCCGACGAGGAGGATGAAGTCGTCAGGGATATCCGGGCGGCGCGCCCGGACTGTCTTTTCATCGCCATGCCGTCGCCCCGCAAGGAGCGGTTCATGCACGCCCACAAGGACGTCATCGACGCCGGCTTGATCATGGGCGTGGGCGGGTCTCTGGACGTGCTCGCCAACGTGACCGCGCGGGCGCCGATCTGGATGCAGCGGGCCGGCCTTGAATGGTTTCATCGCGTCCTTCAGGAACCGCGCCGACTGTGGTGGCGATACGCCAGGACCAACACGCTCCTCATTGGCCTCATCTTTCGCGAGTGGTTCCTTCTTTTGCGTTCGCTGCTCTTTGGGGCGCACTCGTATACGGCGGATTCGAATTGAGGCCCGGCGTCGCGACAGACATCTGAAGCGGCGCCGTTTGAATCACGGGCTGCGCCATCGCGAGGTGGGGTTGCCTGCGGCGGGGTCCATCGCGTTGATGCGCCCGCCGCTCGCGGTCGCCGGAGACGGGAAACCGGAGGGTGTCGGCGTTAGGCGCATCCCGCGACGCCTGCAACTTCGGGGGCGGCTTCCGAGCGGGAGATAAGGGCGTCCAGTCGGTCCGGCGCCGCGGTAATGAACAGATACACGATCAAAGCCAGAGGTTGATGCTATGAACAAGATGCTTGCGGAGCCCCGCGCCATAACCGACATTCACAAGGTCAGCGTTATTGGCCTTGGCTATATCGGGCTGCCTACGGCGGCGATCATCGCGAGTCGCGGCTTCTCGGTGCTGGGCGTGGATGTGCGGCAGGACATTGTAGATGTCATCGCCAATGGCAAGATCCATATCTATGAGCCCGATCTCGACGGCTTGGTGCAGAAGGTCGTGAGCAACGGCAGCTTGCATGTCGCGACCGCGCCCTCCGAGGCGGATGTGTTCATCATCGCCGTCCCCACCCCCATAAGCGAAGACAAAGCGCCCATCCTCGACATGGTGTTCGCGGCCACGCGGACGATCGCGCCGGTTCTCAAACCTGGCAATCTTGTGATCGTCGAATCGACGTCCCCCGTCGGCACAACCGAACAGGTCTCGGAGCTGCTCGCCGAACTGCGGCCCGATCTCGCGCTGCCAACCCGCGACGGGCCGCACGACATCAATGTCGCCTATTGTCCGGAGAGGGTTCTGCCGGGGCGCATTTTGAACGAACTGGTGGAAAACGCCCGCTGCATCGGCGGCATCACGCCGGCCTGCGCCAAGCGGACGCAACAATTCTACAAGCGGTTCGTGCTGGGATCCTGCCTCGTGACCACCGCGCGCACGGCGGAGCTCGTGAAGCTCACGGAAAACGCCTACCGGGATGTGAACATCGCCTTCGCCAATGAACTCTCGATGATCGCCGAGGATCTCGACGTCGATGTCTGGGATGTCATCGATCTCGCCAACCGCCATCCCCGGGTCAATATTCTGCGTCCCGGCCCCGGCGTCGGCGGCCACTGCATCGCCGTGGATCCGTGGTTCATCGTATCTTCGGACCCGGCTCGCGCCAAGCTCATTCGGACCGGGCGGGAAGTCAACGACTCCAAGGCGCATCATGTGCTGGCCAAGGCGGAAGCCCTGCTCGGCGAACATCCCTATGCGAAGGTGGCGTGCCTGGGTCTTGCCTTCAAGGCGAATGTGGACGATCTGCGCGAAAGCCCCGCGCTCGAGATCGCCAAAGCTCTTGCGGACAAGCACGGCGATCGCATCGTCATCGTCGAGCCCTATATTCGCGTCTTGCCCGACGAGTTTGCGGGCACCGGCGCCACCCTGATCGGCCTCTCCGAAGCGCTCTCGATCTGCGACCTCGCGATTGTGCTGGTGGATCACGATGAATTCAAACTCGTCACGACGGGCGAACGGCGCCATCTCGAGGTGATCGACACGCGCGGCATTTGGCGGGAACGTCGTTGAATCCGCAGACGGCCACAGGAGCGACGCCAGTGACAAACGCCGACACAAACCCGATTGACGCCGGCGCCGACACAGCCGACGCTGCGCGGGCGTCGGACGTTTCTGCTGCCTCGCCTTTGTCGTCCCCGAGGCGGCCGACGCATTCGGTCGCCGCCGTCGGCCTGAGCGTCATCATAAAAACCTACAACGAAGAGGAAAACATCGCGCAGGCGATAGAAACATCGCTATCGGCTCTGCCGCAGGGCGAAGGCGAAGTCATTGTCGCCGACAGCGGCTCAACCGACCGGACGATCGAAATGGCCCGGCGATATCCTGTTACGATCGTCCAGCTGGCCCGACCTGAAGAACGTTGCTGCGGGATCGGACCGCAGATGGGCTATCAAGTGAGCCGCGGATCGTTCATCTACGTCCTCGATGGCGACATGACGCTCGACAAGGATTTCATAAGCGTCGGACTAGCGATGCTGTCGCGCGATCCGACGCTGGCCGGCGTGGGCGGCGTGATCCCCGAAATGCGCATCAACAACATCGAATTCAGCAGTCGCCTCAAGCGGCAGTTGCGTCGCCGGCCCAAAGATGGATCCGTAGTCAATTGCCTGAACGGCGGCGGCCTTTACCGACGCGCCGCCATCGAGTCCGTCGGCTATTTTTCGGATCGAAATCTTCACGCCTTCGAGGAGTTCGATCTGGGCGCCCGCCTTCGCGCGAAAGGATGGAAGCTCGTTTTCCTCGATCGACGCTCGGCCAGCCACTACGGCTACACGCTGAGCACATACAAACTGCTGTGGCGGCGGCTGACGTCTCGATACGTCTATGGATCGGGGGAGCTCATCAAGGCGGCCGTCGCCGGCGGCTATGTCTTCGACACGCTGCGCAAGTTGCCGGCGCTGCGCGTTGCGATGGGCGTCTGGGTCTACTGGATTTTCGCGGCTTTGACGCTTCTTTGGGCTCCCTCGGCGGGTTGGGCCATCCTGGGTCTGGCCGCCTATGCGGTCGCGCCCGTTCTCGTCATGACGCTCCGCAACAATCGCGCGCTCGAGGTCGGCGTCCATTCCGTCGCGACATGGCATGTGGCGGCTTTGGGGTTTGTGCTGGGCCTCGCGGGATCCCGAAGGAATCCGCGATCTGAGATAGCCGTTCGGGTCCTCGCGGACCCCCGAAGCGGGAATGGTAACGAAAGGCCGTTTCCCGCGCCGCCAAAATTGACGGGCCGTTAGGCGCCGCAGCGTTCGGGCGCCCGACGCCGTCGCTCCCGGCAGGGAGAGGTTTGGGAGAGAAAGTATTTTGAAGCGCTTTGTCGGTAAGCCGCGGGAATGGAACGGCGCGACCGAGAAATTTGGGAGTCCTTGATGTCGGTGTCTTCGACGCCCGTTTACAGCTGGGATCGGTTGTTCGACGAGCTTGGCTTGTGGCGAAAGAGCCGTCGCACGGCGTCGTTCTGGTTGCGAGACGATGACGCTGTGGAAGAGACCCCGCCATTGCGGAGATTGGCCGATCTCGCCGGCAGGTTCGGCGTCGACATCGGACTCGCGGTGGTGCCGGGCAACCTCGCGGACGGCTTCGCCGACCACTTGCGCGACAAGCGACCCTATTTCTTCCCCATGTGTCACGGATGGAAGCACGTCGACTATGGAAAGGCGGGAAAACCCGGCGAGTTCGGGGCAGACCGGCCGCTTCGAGAGGTGGCCGACGATGCAACGAAGGCGCTGGCGGAATTTCGGCGCCAATTCGAAGGCGTACCGGCGATCTTCGTGCCGCCCTATGGCAGAATCGTCGACGCCCTCACCGCCGCGCTTCCCGGCATTGGCTTTCAGGGCGTCTCTTCGGGCCCGACGTCTATGGAACGGCGACTGGCCCGCGCGGTTTCGCGCCTGGGGAGCCTGCCCGCCATCGGGCGCCTCAGGACGCCGACCTGGCCGCGCTTCGATGTTCATGTCGATCCCTATGATTGGTCCGCAGGGCGGGCCCGTTCGCCCGCGGCGATCGAGCAGGATACGGTGGGATACCTCCGGCTTCGACGCCTCGGTTTCGTGCCGTCGACGGCGCCGATAGGCCTTCTGCTGCACCACCTCGCGTTCGACGACGAGACATGGACCCATTGCGACGGTCTGCTCCGTGCGCTTGTCGAAAGCCAGGCGGTGACGTTTCCGGCGATGAGCCATTTTATTCAGCGCGGTCTCGAATCCATGCAGGGCTAGGCGGCCGCGCACGCGGCTTCCCGTTTCGATATGTTTGTTTTTGCTCAAGTTGGTTTTGAATGTCCCATGTCCTGTCCTCCTCGAACGCCGCTGCGCACCGAAGGCAAGGCGTTTCATCCGAAGTTGTTTCGAGAATGTTCATGAGCGCGGATTATTATATCGAGCGGTTGGAACGCGACTCGGACATCTCCTCGATATGGGAGGAGTGGGAGCGGCTCGACGCCGAAATTACGCCTCGGGTTCCCTTCCGTTCGCCGCTTTGGAATGCGCTGTGGTGGAAGCATTTTCGGAGGACCGAATTCCTCACCGGCGATGAATTTTTTCTCCATGTCGTTCGGAACCAGCAGAAGAAACTCATTGCCGTCGTGCCGTGGATTATTGCCTCACGACCGGCGTTGAGCGGCCTTGGATTGCGCGTTCTCACCTATTTCGGCGCCGACGCGAATCTGACAACCGTGCGAGGCCCGATCTGTCGCGAAGAGGACGAGGTCGCCGTTCATGCCGCCTTGGTTGACTACCTCCGCTCGCGGGCGGCCGCATGGGACATCATCGAGTGGAACGGCATCAGGACGGCCGAAGCGCTCTCCCTCGTCGAGACATCGGGCAGATGGAGCCCGAAGCCAGCCAATCCGATGTATTATTTTGCCGTGCCGTCGACGTGGGATCGTCTGAAGCAGTCGCTGTCGGCGAATGCGCGCAAGCGACATCGTCGGGCGTTCGAGATCCTGGAAGAACGGCAGCACAAATACAGCTTTCGCGTGATCGACGATCCAGAGCAGATACCGCAGGCGCTCGAGCGCTTGTTTCATCTGCATTCGCTTCGGGCGAAAGCGGAGGGGATGATGGCGCATCCCAACAAATTCAAGTCCCACATCCATCGCGAGTTCATCGCCGACTTCTGTGGGAAGAGCGCCGAACGCGGCAATGTGCGCATCTTCGAACTCGAGATCGGCGGCCAAATTGTCGCAAACCGATTGGCGTTCAAGATGGCGGACACGTTGTGCTTCTACTACACCGGCTACGATCCGGCCTGGCGCGAGTTCAGCGTCGGAACGGTTCTTATGGTGGAAGCCATGAAGTGGGTGATCGACAACCGCTTTGGCTGCGTGAACCTGAGCACCGGAATGGACAATGCGAAGCTGCAATGGCGGCCCAGGATGATCGAATTCCAGGGCGGCACTCAGGCCACGGACGGGGTTCGTCGGTTTTGGACCGTCCCGGCCTACAACGCCTTGCAATGGGCAAAACGGAAAAGGAAGGCGACGTTCGGCGCGAATTAGCGAGACGAACGCCTGTATCGGGGAAGCCGGAGGTCCCGTCGGCATTCGGGGATCCTGAAGGACGTGTGAAATGTCAGCAGCGCAGCGACGGTTGAAGGTGATGATTGCGACGCCGCTGGGCCCCGGCGGACGCGGCGGCATGGATCGACTGAGCGACCTCATCATCGCCGGAATGCCGCAAGTCGCCGGAGATATTCACGTGTCCGCGCTGAAGACCTACGGTCCGGGGAAGCGGATGTTGATGCCGGCGTATTTTCTGTCGGCCCTGTTGAAATTCGCGTGGGCGCGAGCGCGCTCGCAGGTCGACCTGCTGCACATCAACGTCGCCGGAGACGGCAGCGCCTACCGAAAGGCCATTCTGGCGACCTTCGCGCGTGGCCTCGGCGTCCCCTATGTGATCCATGTCCATGGATCGAGATTTCGCGAAACATGGCCCTCGCCGCGCGCGAGCCTGCGCGCCATCGTCGACTCCATGTTGCGGCACAGCCGCGCAATTCTCGTCCTTGGCGAGTCCTGGGCTGAACATATACGAACGCATCTGCCCGCCGTGACCGACAAGATCCGGGTGCTTCCCAATGCTGCGCCCGCCCGGGCTTCGCGCGAGCCTCGGACGCGCCGGTCGGACACGCTGCATATCGTCTTTCTCGGTCTGCTCGGACCGAGAAAGGGCTCTCTCCTGCTCATAGAAGCGCTCGCGCGGCGCGCCGGCTCGACCGATTGGAGGGCGACGTTTGCCGGCAATGGCGATATCGCGGGCCACCTATCCGCCGCCCAGCAACATGGAATAGCCGAAAGGCTGCGGTTCGCCGGCTGGCTCGACACGGATGGCGTCGACGCTTTGTTGACGGACGCCGACATCGTCGTGCTGCCCTCCTATGCGGAGAATCTGCCCATGGCGATCATCGAAGCCTTTGCTCATGGCGTGCCTGTCATCGCCACGCCCGTCGGCGCGATCCCGGAAGTGGTGACGCACGGAAAGACAGGCTTGATTACGCCCGTCGGCGACGCCGTCGCGCTGGCCGCAGCCATTGACAAACTCGCGGCGTCGCCGGAACTGCGCGGCATCATGGGCCGAGAGGCGCTCAGACAACATGCCGAGAGGTTCGAAATATCGGCCTATGTCCAACGTCTGGCCGGGATTTGGCGGAGTGCGATGCAGCCGAGCGGAGCCTGAACGCGGCGTGGGGCGCGCGGCCGGACCGAGCGAGGCCTCGGAGTTTGTCCGTTCTTGATCGCGCTGAATAGACGCGCAGAAGTATAATATAGAAAAATACGGCATGCCATTGATAAAAACGAGAGCTGTTGCCGAGTAGTTCGAAGTTGGAAGGTTTGATAAGTTGACGTTGCTAGAGAAGGCTAGGGCGGGTGTTCACGCGTTAGGTTTGCGCGCGTACGCCCGCGCGCCCGCGATATGGCTTTACATTGTGTCTACGTCGAGCCTTCTGGGCGGCGTCGTCGCGCAATCGGTCGGACTGGTCATTGTCGCCCGCTTCCTCGGCAATGAGAATTATGGCCGCCTCGCGATGATTACGGCGGTCGGCAGCGTACTCGCGTCCTGGGTGCTGCTGGGTTCGAACGAACTCATGCGGCGCCACGTCACCAAACATCCCGAGGAATACGCCCTCGTTCTCGGACATTCGCTCATTCTTGTTTTCGGAATGGGCGCAGTCTTTGCGGCGACCGTCGCGGGCGTCCTCTCGCAATTTCTCACCGTCGCGCCGGATCCGCTGTCCAACTATATTTGCTGTCTCTTGTTGGTTGCCGCCAATGTCGTTCTCTACCCCTGGACCACGATTGTCGAGCAGGTCTTCCTCGTTCACAATCGCTTTGGCCAGGCCAACGCGGTCAACTTCGGGTTCGGGATGTTGCGGGCGTTGACGGCCGCGGTCGCCTGTATCGGGTTTGGCGTGCATAATGTGTCGGCTTGGGCGGTCTGGAATTTTGGCGCCTATGCGCTGGGCGGGATCGTCGGCGCCGTCGCGATCGCGAGTTACGGCGCGCCGCGGTTCGGCGTGATCTGGCGAGAGATTCCGGTGGGAGTGACCTTCGGCATTTCCGGCTTCATGTATAATCTGCGCGCCAATGTCGACGTCCTTTCGCTGGGCATCGTTGCGCCTCCCGAAGTCGTAGCGACCTACAGTCTGGCGCGCCGCGTCGTGAATACGGCGGTGATCGTCGGCGCCTCGCTCGATCGGTTGGTCTATTCGAAACTGGTTCAGGCTGGGCGACGCGGCGTGTCCATGTCGTTCTCGCTCGCCCAACGATACGCGGTTTACGCCCTCGTTCTCACAGGCGCCGTGGCGATGGCGCTGTTCATCGGCGCGCCGTTTTACATGCCGATCCTGTTCGGCAAGACCTACGCCGGCAGCGCGCTTCTGGTGCGCTATCTCTGCGGCATCGTGGTGACGGTCAGCTTGCAGAACGTCGCGTTCGACGCCCTGAATGCCGCCGATCTCCATCGCTTCCAGACGAAGATGAGCGTCGTCACCGTGCTGGCGGGGTCGGCGGCCATTTTCGCCCTCACCTACCGGCTCGGACTTCCGGGCGTGGTCCTCGGCGTCTATCTGTCCGAGCTCGCCTTGACGCTTGTTCTTTGGGCGGGGCTGGCGCGCGTCTCCAGATCGGGCCCGCGCGGCCAGCGCGCCGCCGAGCCTTCGTCGCCCTGAGAGGGCGGCCTCGGCGGTCCGGCCTGTCGCGATGAAATAAACCTCGTGGGGTCTGCGCCGGCGCGCCCGGATCGCATGCGCGCGCCAACCCGACGGCGCCGACGATGCGCGGCTTGGCAAGTCGTCCGATGTGGTCGCGCGCCGTCCCGCACAGCGCATCACGAAGATTTCGCACAATACAGTCGTTGTATGATTTGCCGGGAGATCGATAAGAACCGAATACAAATCGTTAATTTACGAATTGTTATCCATAGTCCGATAAAAAAACGGCGAGTTGGGTTGACCAGACGGGGTTCGGAGGCTCGAGTTGCCAATCAACGCGCTAAAAGGCTGTACGCTGAAGCCCGCTTTCATCGGTCGCGCCGGCGGATGTTTGCTGCTGGTCGCAGCCGCGCTCACTCTGTCCAGCTGCGCGCAAATGCCGGCTGCGGCGCCGTCCTACAGCGAAGTCAAATACAGCGCGTCGTCATCGGCGAACGACTATGTGTTGATTGACGTCGATCAGAACGTGCTCGAGTCCCTGTCGCTGGCCACACCCGAAGGGTTCTCCGAACAGTTTCACAGTTCCGCGCCCAGAGCGAGCCTACGCATCGCGGTTGGGGACACGCTGCAGATCAGCATCATCGAGCAGGCTACAGGCCTGTTGAGCCAACCCAGCGCCCAGTCGGGGGCTCAGGCGTCGACGCCGGGCTCCCTGCTCGTCGGATCGACCACGAATTTTCTGCCCACAACGGTCGAGCAGGACGGTTCCATCAACGTCCCCTTCGTCGGCCGCCTCGCGGTCGCCGGTCGCTCGCCCGATTTTGTGCGCCAGTCGATCGAGCGGGTCCTGAAGGTCAAGGCGGTCAACCCGCAGGTTCAGATCGCGCTTGTCAAAGACAAGGAAAGCGACGCGCCCGCCAACAGCGCCACCGTCGGGGGCGAGGTCAACAAGGCGGGCCTCTATGCCTTGCGTCCGTCGGGAAGCCGATTGATGGATCTCATCGCCGAAGCCGGAGGCGCCAAATATCCAGCCTATGAGATCGCGGTCCATCTCATTCGCCACGGGCGGGAAGACACGGCCTCGCTGCAGAACGTCCTCGACCATCCTTCGGAAAACATATTCGTCTACCCGCAGGACAATATCTATCTCGCGCGAAATCAGCGCACCTATTCCGTGCTGGGCGCGTCAAGCAAGGTCGGACATTACAATTTCGACTCGGCGCATCTCAACCTGGCCCAGGCTCTGGCGACGGCGGGCGGCTTCGTCGATGGAGCGTCCGATCCCGCCGGCGTCTTTGTATTCCGTCAGGAGCCGGCGAGTCTGGTGGCGGCCCTCAAGCCCAAAACCCCGCTGCCTCTTTCCGGGCGTCAGCCCGTCATCTATCGCATCGACCTGCGCAGCACGGCCGGATATTTTGTGTCGAAGCAGTTCGAGATTCGCGACAATGACATCATCATGCTGGCGAATTCCGACGCCGCTCAGTTCCAGAAGCTCCTGAACCTGTTGCAGAGCGTGACATCGATGGCGGCGAATGTGCGGAGCACCCTGTCGACAACGACCACGACGACAACGACGACGACGAAGTGAGGGCGGCGCAAAGCGGCGCAGTTCGATCCGCCGTTCGCGCCGGCGCCGTCGATGAACGGCAGCCAGAATATGCGGCGCCGGGATGTGTTTCCTCGGTCGCTCGCCACAGAGATATTTGGGGTATCGCGAATGTCGGACGGTATGAATTCCAACATATCCGCACCCGGCCGGCATAGCGCGACGTTTCAGGGCGTCAAATATCTCCTCGCCGCGATCAGCGCGGTGCGGCTCGTTCCGCATATCCTTGTGTTCTTTGGAACTCCGCAGGCGAAGGTGATGCGGGCCGATCTCGATCGCTGGGTGGAGCATTATATTCCCGCCCGGGGCGACGGCTCCTGGTTTCAATTGAAGATGTTCGCCTACATGATGACCTACCATCCGGAATATCGGTCGATATTTTATTTTCGGATCGGGATGGCGTGGCGATTGATCGGTTGGCTTTGCCCTCCCCTCGAGTCGTTAAAGATTAACGTAGGACATTGCGGACCCGGATTGTTCATCCAGCATGGGTTCGGAACCCTGATCTCGGCGGACTCCATCGGAAGCCATTGCTCAGTGAACCAACTCGTCACCAT
>Ga0316217_10006130_pt1 | contig 12058 bp, 5 predicted proteins | sample 1anoAmetaG_FD_203633 | JGI IMG/M metagenome (GOLD analysis project Ga0316217, IMG submission 203633) | Freshwater microbial communities from Trout Bog Lake, Wisconsin, USA - 1anoA | ecosystem: Environmental > Aquatic > Freshwater > Lake > Hypolimnion/Profundal zone | place: USA: Wisconsin... | reverse complement strand
AACCCCAACCCCTTATTCTTTTGTTTTGGAATCTATAAAATGAATAATTTCTTATCTTTTGGGTTTTTTGGAACAAATTGGATACGAAATCGTCGATCTTTAGCTTTTATTGGATTTGCTTAAATTTGATAATAGTATTCTGATTGTATTTTTGAAAAGATGGAATCACCACTACTTCTTACTCAAAGCACCAGAATGGCTTTGAAATAGCAAATCATTTAGCTCTGCAAGTCATTCTCATAGACACTTCAGCTGCAAGGAGATAACAAACAAACAAAAACATTTTTTTTTTCATAGGCAAACCAATTCATTGAAAGTCTTATTCATTTGCACTCAAAAGAAGTCAACATCTTCATAAAAAATCATTTGAAAAAAGTGATGTAGCTCATTAATTAGGGTACATTTGAGTAAATCCCTACTCTCTAAATTCTCAACGACTTAAAGGAATATACCAAATAGAAGAATCTACAAAGAGAAGAAGTTTTCAACAAACTTTAAACACTTTTCAACTATTTTTTGTTCAGATAATGCAGACTTAAAACTAAACTTTAGATTCAGAACGTTTAACTCGAAATTCAATGCTCTTTGAATTACACTTGCCCGACCTGCATTAAAGAAGGGCAGGATAATGGGCCTCAATCTTTGAAAAATATCGATATTTAGACAACTAAGATGAAAAATCAGGATTCTAGAGAAACTAAAACTATGAAACATATAAGTTACTAGGAAACTAAGGAAAATAATTCACTTTCACAAAATATAAAAACATAAAAACCTTTAATTTTCAAACTAAATTAATCAGAAATGACTCAAAACTTGAAAAAGAATTGGAGCACTTTTGGAGATTTGATGGGATTGTAGAAATTTAGGGTTTCAAGACAAAGTTGCCTCGAATCCGATTCTTGTAAAAGCTAAAGGCTGTACAACGAATTACATATGAGAAATCTCCACAATTAAAAGGCTATAAAGAATTTTTGCAAAAAAGTGCCAAATTTATTTGAATAGAAACAAAAAAGTAGTCTCAATCTTTCAAATAAGACTCAACAAGTCTAAGAATAAGCCTAAAATTTACGACCTTTAAACTATTTTGATCGAAAGAAAGCTCACTCATTAGGATTTTCCAATCACCTGAAGCTCAACAGATAGCATTTGAATGCTAAGCCTAAGAAAAATATCTTAAAAGCTTTAGCAAATTTACACCACAGTGTACAATTCGATAAATTTTTCAACCTTTCATACCTAAACCAGAGATAAGCCCAAGAAAAGCCCATTTTTGCAACTCGAAAAGCTCATTTAGAGCCGAACTCTGCACGTTCTTGGTACAAAAAAGCTAGAGCTGTAAACCATTAAGAGGAGGACTAGGTTCAGAAAAAACAGCCCAAAATGCAAGCAAAGTTCACCAAAATAGACTTTTTGCCGAATTTATTTGAGATATGAATTAACACCAGACTTATTGTACAAGAAAATATTGATTGCTTTATATTACCTATCTCATGCAAAATTTAAATAAATATTAATAATAGAACTTATTGTCTTTAATGAAAAGCCCAACGAAACCAAAGAGCAAAGCCACAGGCAATGCCCCTTCGCAAAAAAATAACAACTTCAGCTAAAAATATTTACAGTATACTCGTTAGAGGAAATTCCTAACGCCCAAAAAGCTAACGAATTTGAAAAGCGAATCAAAATAATCTCTAATCTCTAAGAAAGATCTTTTAGATAAATACTAACGAAACCCTGTAAACCTTGTTAACTACCAAAAATCCCCGAAAATAAACATCAACATGGAAATCAAAAATTTGAATTTTTTCGGAAATCCCAGCAATAGCAACCTCAATAACCCAGACTCTAAAAAGAAGAAACTGCACAAAAAAACTATCAGTGCCTTGGGCAAACATCAGAAGTAAATCACTGAGAAGGAGCAAAAGTAGAAGGTAGAGTCCAAAAAAATCAGGCACACAAAAACCAAATCTCAATAGAGCGTCAAAATGACTGCAGCAGAGTGGGGGTAGCTCTTAGCGCAGCACAGCAAAAACAAAAACAAGTAAGCAATGAACCCAATTTCGAAGTATGCAGTCTGCAACAGAAAAGGGATGTCAGGTGAGAAAAAAGATAAAATTAATCAAGACACTTACATCCAAATTGAAAACTTCATTATGAAAGATAGGTACCTTTTTGGAGTTTGTGATGGCCATGGCACAAACGGCCATTTCGTCTCTGAGTTCATCAAGGAGATACTTCCTGAAAATATTGAATACTTTTTCATCAAAAACAAAACGCTTAAAAAATGTGTGCCTAACATCATTTAGAATTCACTGAAAGAAGCCTTCTTAACTACAGGCAAACTTCTTTAGTAATCAGGCATTGGTATCGATTTCTCTGGCACTACTACTTGCTTGCTTTATTTTCACTAGTATCAACTTTTCTGTGCCAATCTAGGAGACTCAAGAGCTGTGCTTTATAGCCGCATAGGCTAGAAATGGCAACACAAACAACTTTCTTTCGATCATAAAGCTGAAGATTAGAGAGAGGCAAATCGTATAAAGATGAATGGAGGCAGAGTATTTCCCTACTACGATGAGGACGGAGATCAAACGGGGCCATTTAGAGTCTGGATACAGGATAAGAACGTCCCAGGATTAGCCATGACTCGCTCATTCGGAGACTACATTGCCTCCACTGTGGGTGTGATAAGTGAGCCCTAAATCATGCACTTTTAAATCACCAACAGTAAGTATGCTACTATTTAGACGATAAATTTGTAATAATTGGTTCAGACGGGCTTTGGTAATTCATGTCTTGTTAGGAAGTCATGTAGTTGGTCATTCCTGCGTTCATCCGAAACAACGTGTAAGAAGCTGTCCAGATACTCTAACACAAAGCAGTTTAAGCCTGGAAACGAGAAGACGATAGTATAGACGATATAACAATCCAGGTTATCTTCTTTAAATACTATTGATATTTTACCATGTTTTTCTTCACAAAACTTAAGCTCTCTAAACTTGCTACTCTTATAACTTAAGATCTCTATAGTCAGTGGCAATTTTCCTCAAATCTCTAACATCTTTATCTTTTTTGCCAAAAATAAGCAAATTGAACTATGCTGCTGCTTGCGTTGGTTGATTTGAAATTTGCTTGTTATATGATTGCACAAGCTTTATTTCAATCTTCCAAATAAGTTTCGAAGGCTTATTTCGTTTGAGTTCATAAGGAAAGCGTCATTAAATACTTCAATCATCTATTCTTTAAATCTCATGTTTAAAAGTTCCAAATGTGCTTTTTCCTTATATCTCTACTTTGGATTTATTCAAAATTCAAAATAAAAATATATTTTTTCGTTACAACAACAAAAATCATTGAATTCAAGTATGAAGTTGGAAGATCATTCAACAACAGAGTAAAAAACAGCTTCTTTTCTTTTTCTGACGCTCCAAGTTCATATGTAATATCTCAGCACTTTTGAGTTTTGCTTCCTCATCCATCGCAGTATTCCTAAAGCCTTTTGAGGCCAATTTGATATTTTTGAGATAAGTATCCACAGTTATAGAATCTTGTACTTCTGGAACTTAAAACACTTCCTTAATCACTTGAAGCTACTCTCTTTAGCTCTTTTTAAATGCTTCATGTTTCCTAGTTTGGAAAATGCTTCCTTATTATGGCAAATTTAGACTGTTATTCATTCTGCTTGTAGAAGACTATGCTAATGTATTTTTCATTCAATAGAATTAATAATAAGTTTAATTTGAGAATCAGACAAATGTAATTTTCTATTTTTGAATTCTTTAGTGTATTTTTGTGTGCTAATAGAAAAATTGGGATTATTTTAAGTAAAATTTTAGATTGGAAAAGTTTATTCAAAAATACCTTAAATGTTTCTGTTGATGATTGGTTGCTAAAGAGAAGCAACTACATTTATATTGTAAGAAACGAATAAGCTGCTATATCTCTAAAGGTTGTTTATTCCATTTTTTACTGGAATGATTCAAAATAACCTTGTAATATTTGATATATTTCAGTCAATAACCCATAAAAAGCTATTTAAGTGTAAAAGTCTACAAAAAAGCGAAATAATAGTCTTCACAAATTAAAAAAAGAGTTCAGCCTCATTCTATTTTCGTTTACATCCAAACTTCTTCTGTAATATGCTGCCTATCTATTTATCTTTTCTCTCTCCTTGCTCAGCTGCTTCTTCACCTTTTCAACTTACTCCATTACTTCGTTTCTTTTCAAGGTCTTTCTTTGTATTTGCTGAGTCTATTGATACTTTCGATTATTAACCGACTCATAGTTTTTCATTGCTATTTCATGCTTGATTTCTCTCTTCAAATATCTTTGCTTCTAAAGATCTTTGTTTTTAGAGCGATTAATTTAGGCTGTCTGCATTCGGTATTTCTCATACTTCATCACATTGTTCAAAAACTCATTTTCCTCCTCATTTTTCATCTGACGGTTCTAAATCACTTGAAAGTTACTTTTCGTACATTATCAAGTTTTAAGCTCTAGGTCAACCTATTAAAGTTTATTGCTTAGGACTTGATAAGGTTCTGATTCTAAACTCTAACGGTTGCAGTTTTTAACTTTTAGTTGTATTTATACTCTAATAGTTTCTTGTTTTAATCTTCGATCATTTTTTTGATTTCGTGGTGGTTGGTTTGCCTCTGTCTCAGCTCTCTCCGTTGATTGTTTTTCAATCGAATGAGCTCAGTTTTAAGCATTTTGTATTTCAATTGTTCCAAATGAGTCTTTATTTCTGCGTTTTTCATAAACTACAGTTATTTTTTATGTTATTCTACTACTTGCTTATTTGCCGCAGATCTGGTCTTTAGCCTTTGACTTTTTGAGCTTGAATTTTACGAAGCTCTCAATGATTTTTTAGAATCCTACTCCTGTTTGTGCTTGAGCATAGTTTTTCTCATTTATAATTCCTCTTTTTACTTTTGTCGCACCATAGATAACCTTGATTTATCACTTGCGTTCGAATTCTTCAGAAAGCTGCTTCTATCGGATTGGCCTGATTTTTTAGATCGATCAGAAACTGAACTTTTATTGCTTCTCAGAGAGTTTTAAGTCTTCCTAAACTTGTCACTAGTCATTAAGTATCTCGCCATTTCCTTACTTTTGTCGATTGCTTTCTTTCTAAAGATATTATCGAGATATCTCTTATTGCTATTGACCAATTTTTAATGTTCAGTCAGTATTTTTACAATCGCTGGATTGTGTAAACCAGCTTTGTGGTCAGTTGATACCTTATAGCTAAACTATCTCCTTTTTATTTATGCTTAAACTTATTTGAAGATCTTATTTTGTCGCTAAAGCAAACTTACCATCTTCTTATTTATGTAGTACTATCTTTCTTTTTACGACATTCCTTTCATGAAATGAGCCGATTAGCGCTATACAACTTACTTATCGATGAGAAGCAAATCTTCTGACTTGAAGCCCAAGCTAAATGCCACTTCTCTGAAGTAATCGTCTGTTTTATTCATTTAAAGTTATAAATCATGATAATGAACATTTATTGTAACTCAATAAACTTAAGATATCTGTATTTGCTGCTGGTGTTTAATGTGAAGCTGAAAACATTAAAATCAGTAAATTATCAGGTTCATAAAAATTTCATAACTTTTTTTCTGATTTATTTAGCCATTTCACTAAAAATTTCTTCCTAAATCAAATACACCAATTCTAAACCATAACTCAAAGCTTCGTCAGCATAGAATATCCATCTAGAATCAGCTTCCAGTTGCTATTGCTGTTCTTAATCAATCACAAGAGGGAAGATGAGTGAGGGTGAACTTATGCTAAGGTTGTTAATCAGCCTTTTCTTGCCTTATTTGACTAAATTGAGAGTTTATTCTAGGGGAACAAGACAATTATGGTCTTTAACTGATAAAGTGAGCTCATTCAAACCGATGCCACTATATCCAGCCTTTTGGCTGCGAAGGAATATTAGCTATTCATTCCAAGCATCAAAGATACAGTGAAGTTAGATGTTCAAGACTTACCATCTGAGCTATTTTGTATGGTTCTTTCGATTGGAGATGTACTTTTCTCTTTGTTCTAAGTATTTTAACACTTTTTCGCTCAAAATAAAGTCTTTGGAAAAGTGTTAGATCTACATCAAAGTAGGTTGAGTATTAGGTGTTTTCTCCTAGAACTCTTTTTTAAAGCTAGTAATTGCAAGATTGCAAATGTCTTGGCCAATGATGAACTAATATTTTCCTATTTCCTAATATGAATTTTCATCATCTTCATCTTCTTCAGAAAAGTCGATTCTCATACAACGTAGGAGCTAAGATGGCAAAGGGCATATTTTTTGGTTAAGTTTGGAGTTCAATTAACCCATAGGTGGGAAATTTTTCTCTAAATATTCAATAAATTTAAGTCTCTCTTTGTCAGATACAGGGCTTGGTTTGGAAAAGTTACTTTTATTAATAAGCCTTTAGGAGAAAAGAGGCTTAATAAATAAATCTCCAGCAGCCTAAACGATAGCCCATTCCAGGATCTTTTCAGTAATAAGTTCGATTTTGGGGTCATTCTTAGGTGAAGGAGAAGCTTCCTAAATTTAATAGGTCTCTTTATAGACATGCTGAGTCTTCATGAGTATGTTTTGTTCCTAATCAAGCTGTTGCTGTCTAAAAAATTCTTAACTTATCATGACATTTTTCCCCAAATCAGCTATTTCCTAAGCCAACTAAATATCGTAAGGCTGTGCTCTTCTAAATCTCTTGAGCTACTATTCTGTGAACTATAAATCACTGCTTTCATGATCTGATTCACTGTTCAGCACTGGCTTTTCCGGCTTCTATTCTTATTTGAACTCTTTTGCTTTTTTTATTCTATCTTATTTTTTCAAGTTTACCATCTCATCTATTATGATATCGTTAAAGATCAATGGGGTTTTGAACTTTAGGCCTTATAAAGAACGAGAAACAGGTAGATTATAGCCTAATTTTTTGGCATCGCTGAAGGCTTACTTTGTAAGTTTCATGGCTGCTTGAAAACCTTTTGAAATATCTTCCTTCGCCTTTTAAATACAAACCTTTTCAGCTCCGTACTTAAGCGTAATTTTTTCCAATCTCAAACTAAACTCTTACTAATTAATAAGTCCTTTGTCCATTTCAACATTCAACTTTTGTATCTCTTCTTCTTATCTTTTTTTTAGTAATTCTTCTCTTAATCTCAACATTTCGTCGATATGTTAGTCTTGGATATTTCCTGCTAAAAATTTTTTCATTTGGCCAGTATTCTAGAAAGAACTTATTGGGCTATGAAAGCTAGCGGCAACATCTGATTTTTTTTATTCCATTTTCTCATTCTTTTCATTTCTCTATCTCTCAAAAGGAAAAGATTTCTATGGGAGCACAAAGTTATCTTTTTTCTTTTCAATGATAATACTGTCTACTTGTTAGCTTTACCTTTCCTAAATCTCTTCAAAAGAATTGATCTTTTGCGTTACTTCTAGATTTCTCTACTCTTCATAAAAATCATTGTGACTCAAGTACTAACGATCAACCTTTATTTGTTTTAGCTTATTTCTGCTATTGATTTTGGTTAGCGAACTTTATAGAAAAATTTCGTTTTGATTCGCTTCCAGTGCAGGCTACAACTCTAACAATTTTTTGTTTTTTATGGACATATCCATTATCTTTTGCATGAAGTTGCTCACTTAAGAGTTGTCAACTTAAGGTTTGCTGAGTTGGGATTGAACCAAGCCTATTATCTATTACCATCTCATCATCTCTGCCTACTTCAATCTGGATACATTAACTGCCTCAAGCTAAATGCTTTTCTCAGCTTTTTTCTTCATTAGTCCTTCCTTTTCTTTCATTGTTGAGGCATACTCTATTTTTTCAAGGAAAGCTGGCAAAGGCACAGTTATCTTTTAGCCTTCCTAGTTAAGTTTCAAAGTGTCCTCTTTGATCTCTTCACCCTAAATCTTGTGCTTGATTATCCTTTATCGGTCAGCTTTCTTCTAAGTTTTGCTCAAATCAGCCTAATGAAGAGTTGTCTGATTGTTTGGCGTATCAGGAGCTTCTTAAACTATCGATGGAGGAGGTCTTGGATGACTCAATTTATTACGAGGCTGCTGCTGTTGACCTGAACTCTTACGACTATCAATGTATTCCTCATTTGTCTCAAAGATAATGTGGTTATTAAAGGCATCCTGGTCAAAATCTTCTTCTTAGCTTGAAGACAAATATCCGCTCAATTCTTGTTGGGAATAGATTGGTTAATGATGGCGATAAATAGCTCTATCTAGCTATTCTTCAGATGATTATTCATCATTTCCCGGGCGACTGGAATACTAGAACAATGCTTGGTTTTCAGTTTGCAGTCTTTTTTTGAGTTCAATTTCTTTGTCTGCGAAGTAGCTGCTATGTTCAGAAAGGGATTGAGAATGACGGCTTTTGAGCCTTTCTGAAAGTATTTTTTGTTCCTGTTGGACATACTTTTGTAGGATTTTCCGAGTCAAATACCCACGAAAGACTTTTTGAATTTTAATTGCAGCTTAGACTTTCTTTTGGTACTCTTTTTTAATGCTAATTCTCAGCTGCCGATTACTATCTACCAAATACTGCTGATTAACTCTGATAGCCAGCTGCTCAGAGACACTCTCATCAATAGTCCCTTCCCTTTTTGTTTCTTCATTAGAGAAGATGATCTAACTATTCAAGCTATTTTTGTAAGGAATTATTTAGTAAGTCTAGCACTTATCAAGCCTTAGTTTGGACTTGCTTTTGGTACGCTTCTTGGTAGTGCCCAGCTGCTTTTGCGACTTATTATTTTTTGTCTGAGTCTTTCGTTTTATTAGATCATTGCGGAACAATTAACTGAGAGACTGGTTACGCTCCTCAGGCAGGGAATACTCAGACGAAGTGAAAGTCCGCTGTTTCTTGGGTTTACTTTTATTATTTCTTTTTGGCTTTGCTTTTTTAAGCAGCAACATTTCAAACCGACTGTTATTAAAAGATATAAATCACTTGCGCTTTGAAATCATAGTAAGTAATTCTGCGATATTCTTCTTGGTTTACTTCATATTCCCTTTCAGCCTTTTCACTTACTCGAATTGCTCGGTTTGTTCCTTGTTTCTTTTTTGGATTTCCTCCTTCAGCTGGAAAAACTCGATTCCTATGCGTTTTTACATTCTTCGCTGGTTTTCCTCTAATGCCTATACTCTAAAAGTCAGTTTCGACAATTGCTAGCCTTCTGGCTCTTCTTAGTCGTTATTATGAAGGTTGAAAGATCGTGGGGATCCAAGTTTTTTCTTGGCCGTGATCAAATTTTTATTGCGGTTGAGTACAAGATCCTTGGAAGTTACGTTTTGAGCAATTTTAGAAGAAGCCTGCTTTGTATCACCCTAGTTTTTGTGCTGATATTTCTCAAGCAAACTCTAATCGATTTGTACTTCGTTTTGGTTTTCAATAAGAAATGATAAGTCCGACATCTATCAAAATTATTATTTTCAGTTCAGCTGATAAAAATTAATTTGCTTCAAATGCCTCTCAAATCTCACAGACCCAGCTCCAATTCCGAAAAGAAAGAGATGACATTTATTCGTGCCTAATTCTTTGAAATTTGTGCTTTTGGCGATATTGAATGTTCGAATACTCTAGAATGAGTTATAAATTATAGTAAGTTGATGTAAAAGCCTCAGGCTGCAGGGTCCATCTGGAATGTCAACTCTTGGCATTGGGAAATGAAAAACTACGTTATTCCAGCTAAAAAGATTTTATAACAAAAACTTTTAGGCCTCGTTTATGATGTCGCTCCCGACCTCAAGATCAGCCACCGCAAAGTTGAGTTCACCAAAGCTGAATGCTAAATAAACGTTCGCAAAGGGAAACAGATTTTGGTCTATGACTTCTAGCTTGAACTCACCGTCTTTGGTAACATTTTGTTTATTAAGGTGAAAACCAGAGTGAAGATGATTCTTAAGGACACTATAAAGTCAGAGAAATTTTGAGTGATGACCTCAATGACATGATTATTGATGATGTGAGGTCTACTGAAAAGAACAAAACAGGCGATTTGATGAAAAAGTGGCTCAAAAAGAGCGCAAAGGAAAAGATCATTGAAGTTTTCAAACACTTGGAATAGTAGCTCATGAAAACCGAATCTGACCCCAAAAAGCTTGAGGAGGACAAAAAGAAGAGGTAGTAAAACCTGGCAGCAACGCAAAAAGCCAAGGAAGAAAAGGGTGCTGAGAAGGAGAGGCTATTGTAATAGCAGAGAGAAAGATAGCGCAGAATGAAGGAAGAGGCGATGTTGAAGGATTACCATGAAGCAGTAAAAAAAACAAATGAAAAATGATCTATATTCATGAGCATACTAATCTGCAGTAATTATCGATATTTGATAGGACGATAGTGAAAAGCAGTGATATCATTATCGTTTCAATCTTTTTATTTGAACCTAAAGATGAGAAAAAGTAAACACTCTAATACAATCTTATAAAGACAAAGTCATGTTAAAAAGAGCAATTGACGAATCATTCAAGTCTCATTTGATTATATATGAATGCTTTGGCTTCTTAAGAGGTTGTTCCGAACTACACATTCTCTCTAAAATCACCACAGTTCTATTTGGCTCTATTTATACTTCCAACAAAAAAGAACACCTTTATCTTCTCATCATATTTTCTGATGGCTTTCGCTGCTTCAACCCCTGCGTAATAGTTGGGTTTATTATTCTAGGTTCTGACCATATTCGAGAGGAAGATGATTCTGGCAGTGGGTTGCTTGAATATACCCTAGTGCCTTTCCAGCCAGACCTTCAACTAATTCGTGGAATCCAGTTGGATAAGAATGGAGTTATATCTGGCAGTTTTAAGTTGATCGTAAACGTCAGCCTTGTTATGTTGCTTGGCTTTGTCGTCAACCCAAATAATAAAGTAGGCTACTATGGGCGGTAGCTCTTTTTATGTCTGGATTTGCTTCAGCCTATAGGTGACAAGGGTGTAGCCTTTATATGGCTCCTATTATCTTGATTTGACCCTGAATTCGGTGAAAGGTTCAAGCAGGACCTACTTTTCATTTGTGTAGACTGAAAACTACTCAATTTTGTAACCATCAAGGATTTACATTTAGAGGAGGTATTTGGTTTTGTCTGGAGAATCAAAGGCGAATTTTAAGGCGCTTTATCTGGATTAAGAAGTAGAAATGAATTGTTTAAAGACTAGAATTTTTGTGTTCTGGCTAGGTACTGGGTTAAATCTGACACCTCTATAAACTAGGTGTTTTTCGGTTTTCTGCACCTTTTATAAAGTTGCCAACAAGGAGGCCGAATACCTATACTTCCAGTTAAGCTCCTGAACACTCAGATCGAGAGTAAGCAAAGGGCTGTCTCTTAAAAAAGAGTTCAACCCTCTATAAAAGACGGTTTCCTTGCCATTTTCAAAGTACTTTAGCATAGATGTATAGACAGTTATGAGTGAAAATTTGATCCATGGCTCCTTTTTGCCCGATCTCTTCATTATCACCTGCTACTAAATTTTCATTATCTTGGACCACTCATCTCGTTGGTCCTCCAGTTTAACTTTGGTCTACTCCAAAAGTCGAAACTAGTAATTTACTGGGATGACCTGGTTTATGATATAATAGAACAGCATCTTTTCGGTGATTACGTAGCCAACGATGGTCTGAGGTCCCACAGTGCCCAGTTGGAAGTACTTGAGTAGCACCTAGAGCTTGTCGTTTGGCTTGACCACGGTGTCCATAACCAGCAGCCCAAACAGCAAATCCTTCCTTTATCTGTCGTACTAAGTCTCAAGCTGTTCCTTGTAGAACTGCCCAAAAGTAAACTACTTGAGTAGAATGGTAAAGCGGAATGTGAGTGGAACCGCCTCACCCTCGCGATAGATGGTGATCTTTTTGGTATTGATCTCCTTGCTCTTGACGAACCTGACCTGTTTATTTACCAGTTCAAGCACCAGCTAGACGGACTGCTTGTTTATTTCTATGTTTGAGTTGCACAACGGCAGATTCCACTTCAGATTCTAATTTTTCCTCTTAGTCTTGAGCGCAGCCACTTCGCTCTTATCTATCTTGTTTTCGAA